>Ga0136611_10000152_pt1 | contig 40345 bp, 41 predicted proteins | sample AntDrymUQ2232306_2_FD_106645 | JGI IMG/M metagenome (GOLD analysis project Ga0136611, IMG submission 106645) | Polar desert sand microbial communities from Dry Valleys, Antarctica - metaG UQ223 (23.06) | ecosystem: Environmental > Terrestrial > Soil > Desert | place: Antarctica: Dry Valley... | reverse complement strand
TATCGAAGTGTTTTACAACCGGGAGCGATTACATTCAGCTAATGGATATATATCGCCCGTTGAATTCGAGTTGCAGCAAAATGCTGCTTAACTTCGTGTCCAGTAAAGTGTTGACACATCAGACCGTTGATCCCGAACTGACTACGTTGGCATCAATTCCATGGGCGCGAATCTGGACGACAAATTATGACGATGCATTCGAGAAAGCGTTAAATGATCGCAAGATATCTCACTATTCACTGACGACCTCTGCCGAAACGCGGAATGCACAAGATAATAGACTTATTTTGTTGCACATCAACGGCTCCTTGGAAAAGCTAAAACATTCTCTGACACCGGATTTCATCCTAACTTCCCGGAGCTATGCTACTCAGTCGTTTGTGAATTCCGAATGGTCAGTGATCTTCCGCAATGATCTCCAACGTTCCAAGGCAATTGTATTCATTGGTTACTCTCTTGCCGATATTAATGTTGCACGGCTGATTTTTAATCCAGAGATTTTTCGATCAAAAATTCATTTCATCGACCAAACAGAAATTGACCCTGTACTCAAAACGAAACTTTCCCAATTTGGCACTGTTCACCCAGTAGGACTTAAAACCTTGCGGGATATAGTTGAAAGCGAACGTGCCTCATGGACAAAACCCGATCTAATTGAAGAGTATCAGTGCTTCTCACAGCTGAAGATTGAGGATGATAGTTCGCCCCCTTCAGATGACGATTTTTACAACCTAATCTTGCATGGAGTACCCCGAGATGGCTTGATGCTGGCACAGGCGGAAACACCAGCCGATCCAAGCTACACAGTCATAAGAACATGTGAGGACAAGTGTATTAGGGATCATGGACAACCAGCAACAATTGTCGCAATAGTGGGGGCTTTCGCAAATGGAAAGTCAATTGCCATTAGATCCATATCTCTGAAGCTCGCGGCCCAAGGACGTGACGTATTTTTCCTTGAACATCCCAATAACTACGCGGAAAGTGAGCTTCAGCGCATGTGCAGAAGGAGTGAGGATTTTGTCTTAGTGATCGAAAACTATTCTCGCAACTTGTCGCTGGTCGAATGCTTTTCGCGGTATGCCCGCCCAGAATGCACATTGCTGATATCTGAGCGAGCCGAGTTACACGAACTGCGCCTGCCGGCACTTATTGACAGAACCAAGGCGAATCGCCACTTACTTATTCATGACGTAGATGTGCTAGATAACGAGGAGATTGGTCGTCTTTCGAAACTTCTTAGTTTTCGTGGTTTATGGGGGGAGCGCGCAGCCCTAAGCGACGCGCAGCGTAATGCTTACTTGAAGCATGATTGTGGCGGACAAATGCAAGCGGTACTGATCGATGTCGCAAAATCTCCACAGGTAAGGTTGAGACTTAATGAGATCGTTGAACACTTTAGGGCTATCGATGGTGGACTCCGTGTTCTAATTTCCTTGTGCTTATTAAAAGCGATTGGAGAGGAACCACGCATCGCAGTCGTAACGGAACTGCTGCACTTGTCATCCGATTCCTTTCGCGATCTAACCCGGGATGAAATTCCACGACAAATAGTTGTTGTTCAATCTGGCGTTGCGCAATTTCGGTCGACAATAATGGCTACAGCCGTACTCAGTGGGTTGATCAATGCTCCCATCATTACAGACGTTATTGTTGAATGCGTCCGGAATGCCGAGCACGCGCGGCGTGCCGATTCATACTTTGGCAACTTAGCAAAGGAGTTGATGAGATTCGCCACACTTGAGCGGATTCTTCCAGACAAAGGGAAACGTCCGGCCTTGCAAAATTTATACGAAGAACTGAAAAATATTCCTTCTATTCGAGAAAATCCGCAATTCTGGCTTCAATACGCCATGGCGCGCCTTAGCCTAGGTGAGTTAGATATTGCACGTCGCTACTTCGAGCAAAGTTATTCTTTCGCAAAAAATATCAACGGGTATGACACATTCCAGATCGATAACCACTATTGCAGATTGCTTTTCCTAGAGGCCGAAAACGCAACTGACAGTGACGAGGCCTTCAAATCCGTTAACGAGGCTCTTTCGACACTGAAGAAACTGTCCTTCGTGAAACTCGCAACTATCCCTATAGGTCTGTTTGGAGTCTTGAAGGGGTAGCAAAACGCCATGGCACAAAATGGACAGACAAACAAAGGGAAGGTGTTGTGGCAGCCGCCCGGTATTTGATGGAAGCATCAAGTCGGCTCGATGCTCATACAGCTCGTTCAGTTGCAGTACTAGGTGGGATTCAGCGTTTGCAGATCGTAATCGAAGTACTTTCATAGTGCGATACCTTGATACTCGTTGTTAAAGCAACCGTTGCGTCGTGTTTTTTGCTTATTGGCACCGGCACCCTATAAGACCTTGTTTCCATATGCAAGTGAAGTTGCTGCTTGAATAACATGTGTACCGTGCTATCATGCTGACATGATAGTTTCCTTCAAGAACCAAGCAGCTGAGGACATTTTTAACGGTAAAAACTCCAAGTTAGCCCGCAACACACTTCCGCAACTTTTATGGAAGGTTGCTTTCAGAAAGCTAGATCAACTGGATTCAGTTTTGTTTTTGGAGGAACTAAGGATACCGCCCGGCAATTATCTTGAAAGCCTGTCAGGTGATAGAAAAGGGGAATTCAGTATCCGTATCAACGATCAATATCGGGTTTGCTTCAAATGGAGTGATTCAGGCCCCTATGACGTTGAAATTACCGATTATCATTCATAAAGGTCTTGTTATTATGCGCATTCCAACTGATAGAGAACCCACACATCCCGGCGAAATGCTTCGTGCTGAATTTTTGCAACCGATGGGCATTAGCCAACGGGAATTGGCAGAGGCTATTCATGTTCCATATCAGCGTGTCAACGAACTGGTCAATCAGAAGCGTGGTGTGACGCCGAGCACAGCGTTGCGATTGGCGAAGTTTTTCAATGTATCAGCAGATTATTGGCTCAATCTCCAATCCCGCTGGGATTTGTATTGGGCAAAACAATCTGAAAAGGATGATATTGAATCTATTGTAGACTTTAGCCAAGTAAAAAGATTGGCTTGACAGTGCACCGCCGTTTAATGTCTGTGCATGTATTTATGCCAGCACATCCACCGCAGGCGAATACATCAGCCCTAAATCACGCGCCACCGCCTCATGCGTCAATCGGCCTTGGCAAACATTCAGACCATTGCGCAAATGCGGGTCATCCATCAGTGCTTTGCGATAACCTTTATTGGCAAGCGCCAGCACAAACGGCAACGTCGCGTTATTCAATGCAAAGGTGGAAGTTCGCGCGACTGCACCGGGCATGTTGGAAACACAGTAGTGCACGACACCATCCACGGTGAAAATAGGGTCAGCCAGTGTGGTGGGTTTGGAGGTGGCAAAGCAGCCACCTTGATCTATCGCGACATCGACCAGTACAGCACCGCGATTCATGCGGCTGACCAGTTCACGGCTGACCAGCTTGGGCGCTGCCGCTCCCGGAACCAGTACTGCGCCGATGACCAGATCCGCCGTGGCAACATATTCCTCCAGTGCATCCACCGTTGAAAAAACAGTGTTAATTCTTGATCCATACTGAAAATCCAGTTGCTGTAAACGATGAATGGATTTATCCAGCACAGTGACATGCGCTTCCACGCCCATGGCCACACGCGCGGCATTGGTGCCGACCATGCCGCCGCCAATGATTACAACGCGTGCAGCAGGTACACCGGATACACCGCCGAGCAACATGCCACGACCGCCTTGATCTAATTCCAATGCATGGGCAGAGGCTTGAATCGACATACGGCCGGCCACTTCACTCATTGGCGCCAGCAGCGGCAAACCGCCAAAGTTGTCAGTGACAGTTTCGTATGCAATGGCAATACAACCGGAATCCATTAAACCTTTAGCTTGCACCGGATCAGGCGCCAGATGCAAATAGGTGAATAACACCTGCCCTTCACGCAGCAACGGAATTTCGGAAGGCTGTGGTTCTTTCACTTTGACAATCAGATCGGCTTTGGCGTAGATCTCCTGCGGCGTTTCAACGATCTCCGCACCTGCACTTAGGTATCTGTCATCGCCCAAATCATTCCGGAATCCGACGTTCTTCTGCACCATGACATGATGACCATGCGCTTTCAGTTCGCGTACCGCCGCTGGCGTCAAGCCCACGCGGGATTCATGAATTTTAATTTCCTTGCGCACGCCGATGCGCATCTGATTCTCCATTGCGATTCGTTAAATAATTCCGCCGTTGACGCCAATATCCTGTCCCGTAATCCAGCGGGCTTCGTCACTGACCAGAAACAATACCACCTGGGCGATATCGTCAACCTCTCCAATGCGTCCCAACGCCGCCATCGCCGCCATGCGTTCAATATCCGTTGCGGTTTTGCCTGCGCGAAATAGTTCAGTATCGATTGGACCCGGTGAAACGGTATTAGCGGTGATGTTCCGTTTTCCCATCTCACGAGCGAAAATCCGTGTTAATTGCTCCACCGCGGCTTTAGTTGCGGCATAAGCGCCGTATTTGGGTAACATCATGCGCGTGACGGTACTGGAAATATTCACGACACGCCCATGATCAGAGAGTTTTGTCGCTGCTTCACGCAGCGTGTAAAAAACGCTCTTGAAATTCACATCGACAATATGATCGAACTCATCGTCCTGAATTTCCGAGATTTCCTTAAACAGGAGGATGCCGGCGTTATTAATGAGAATATCGATATGATTGAAATGCTCGGAAGCAGCTGCAAAAAGCTTGCGTACCGCAAGGGAATCGCTCACATCGGCTTGCACGACCTTGCACTCACCGCCGGCATCTAAAATGGCTGCACACACTTTGTCGGCTGCCGGTTTATTGGTCACATAGTTAATCACTATTTTTGCTCCTGCATTGGCTAAAGTGAGCGCAATTTCCGCACCGATTCCCCGAGAAGATCCGGTAACAATGGCGACTTTTCCATGCAGAGATTTCATGATTAAATTCTTTGGCTAACAAAAAGCAAGTCTGATTTATTTTGATACATCATGGCTTTTAAGTAGTTTGACAATATTTTGATGATCCCTTTTTTCCGCCCAACTTAACGCATTGTCGCCCTGCTCATTTTTGATACCTGGGTCTGCGCCATTGTCGAGCAATAATGTCGCCGCATCCAAATGATTCCCTCTGACCGCCATCATCAATGCCGTGGTTCCATTGTCGGAGGTCGCGTTAATATTGGCTTCACCGAGCAACAGTAATTTAATGGTATCCAAATGCCCACCCGAAGCGGCATACAGTAAGGGATTCCATCCCCGATGGTTAATTTCCGCCCCTTTGATATAGAACTGTCGAACCATTTCAGTCTGACCGTGATAACTGGCCAGCATAATCGCTGTTTCGCCATATTTGTTGCGGATATTCAGATTCGCACCGGCATCAATCAGAAACTGCGCCAGTTGCAGATTGCTGGTCTGTGCCGCAACCATCAACGGCGTATAACCTTCGTTGTTGGGAACATCCGGATTGGCACCTTTTGTAAGCAATTTGGATGCTTCTGATAAATTACCTTTGTCGATAGACCAGAAAAAATCATCCTGAATGTCAGCGAGGACTTGTAACGGTAAGGAAAAAAGAATTATTGCAATGAGAACTGATAAAAATCGCGTGCTAACAGCTGTGTATTCCATTTCTGTTTACCTTAAAACAGTTAAAAAAATTGTCCGTAGTTGCAGTTGCAATTTCTTCTATTTTTATCGCGCGCAGTTGCGCAATTTCTTCAGCGACATGGCGCACAAATGCGGGTTGGTTCAGTTTGCCACGAAAAGGTACCGGTGCAAGATAAGGTGAGTCCGTTTCAATCAACATTCTGTCCAACTGAATATTCTTAGCGACCTCTTTTAGAGCCACGGCATTTTTGAATGTCACGATACCTGAAAAAGAGATATAAAAATTCATTGCAATCGCTTGTTGCGCGACTTCCCAGCTTTCAGTGAAACAATGCATTACACCCCCCACTTGATTCGCGCCCTCTTCCTGCATAATCCGCAACGTATCAGCAGCGGCTGAACGCGTATGAATGATCAGCGGCTTATTCGCCTTTCGTGCGGCGCGAATATGTTGGCGAAAACGTTCGCGCTGCCATTCCAGATCACCTTGCAAACGAAAGTAATCCAGACCGGTTTCACCAATGGCGATGATTTTTGGGTGATTGGCTAGCTCAGCCAATTCACCGGCCTGTGGTTCTATTTCATCTTCATAATCCGGATGCACGCCAACAGAAGCAAATAAGTTGTCGTGTGCTTCCGCCAAAGCCAAAACACGAGGAAAATCCGGTAAATTAACACTGACGCACAGTGCATGCGTCACTTGATTCTCCTGCATTTTGCATAACAGCTCATCCAGATCTTTTGCAAGATCAGGAAAATCCAGATGGCAATGCGAATCAATGAACATATTTTAAGGCCTTCAAAAAATTATCGTGTTTCACGCACTGCATCAGCCCAGCAATTCGGGGTTTCAAATAAGCGCACTTGTTCCAACCGAAGCTGATTACCATAGCTATCCTGATAAGCTTCATCTAAAAGATCAAATGCAATCAAGACTAGATTTTCCGCGGTGGGTTGAACATCCAATACAACTGTTTTGTGGTCTTCGATAGATTGCAAAAATTGCAAAACTTTCGTATCACCCGAATAAACCAGAAATGCGTGATCCCATTGATCAACCAGTACAGATTTGGCAATGCGTTTCACTTCTGAGAAATCCATCACCATACCTTGCTCAGCGACACCTTCGTCAGCGATAATGTTACCAGATAGCGTAATCTCAATCACATAGCGGTGGCCGTGCAAATGACGGCATTGGCTATTGTGTGTTGAGATACGGTGACCCGCATCAAATTCCAGCTTGCGTGTGATTAACATACGTACATTTTTAACAGTGCGAAATAAATAGGTGAAATTGTAACATTGCCATCAAATTCTGAACGATTGAATACGACGGACCACAGTCGCGATAGCGCCGGACTCACTTATGTTTATCCGGTGATATCGCGTCGCGCAGGTGGTGTCTCCATCGGCATTAATCTGAATCCTAATAATGCCTGCAACTGGCGCTGTGTCTACTGTCAGGTGCCGGATCTTAAACGTGGTTCTGCGCCGCGTATTGACCTCAATAAGCTGGAAATTGAATTGCGCTCTTTCCTGCATGGACTGATTGATGGCGATTTCATGCAAAAGCATGTACCACCGGAAGTAAGAAAAATTCACGATATCGCTTTGTCCGGCAATGGTGAACCCACCAGTGCCCAAGAATTTGAGCAAGTCATTGAGCTGATCGGTACCATAATAAAAGACTTTGATGCACTCAAAGATCTAAAGCTGGTATTGATTACGAATGGCAGCCTGGTTCATCGACCATCCGTACAAGCTGGATTGAAACGGATGGCGCAGTTGAATGGCGAGGTCTGGTTCAAATTAGACCGCGCACTCAGTGATGAAAGGCAGCGCGTCAATAATACAAAAATCAGTTTAAAAAAAATTCACCAGCATCTGCAAATCGTCACATCGCTCTGCCCCACTTGGCTACAGACCTGTGTATTCCAAATCAATGGAGAACCACCCAGCGAATCTGAAACCCATGCTTATCTTAAATTTATCAAGTATCTAAAAGATGAAGGATTACCACTCAAAGGGGTTTTACTCTACGGCATTGCACGCCCATCATTACAACCCGAAGCACCACAACTTTCTCAAGTCAGTGCATCCTGGTTAACTGCGTATGGCGAAAAAATTAAAGCGCTCGGATTAACGGTAAAACTGAGTTCATAGCTGTTTCAGCTGAGCCAATTATTCAAGCCTCGTACAAACAAAATAAAAATTTCTGTCACTAATTTACAACAGAATGTATTTTCTTGATATTTATCAATATCTATCTCTTATATAACTGATATTCATTATATTTATTTACAGCACATGAAGAGATTTGCATCCACTCAAAATAATTACTGGCAAAGGCATTAAATCTGGGTTTTTAGATAAATTGTTATCACATATAATAGCGGCCGGGATCAGGTAGGAAAAACAATGTCATATCCTCTAAAAGAGTTTTGCTAAGAAAATAAGCTGCAAACTTCTTCTAACACAGCATGACTCAAAAAACATCAATGTTAACATTCAGACAACAGGAGTTTCGTAATGAATTCATCCCGCATTTTTCCTTTTTCAGCCAAGCCTTTCGCTGAATTAAAAGTGCATTTGGTAAAAAGCTTACAGCAGTGGCTACTAAAAATCATTTTAAGTTGTATTGGGGTGATGTGTGTGGTTTTTCAAACACACGCAACGAATCCAGCCCCTGCTGCCAGCACGCCAGTAGCTACGCCTGCTGCGGCAACACCTGCAGCTGCCACCAGTGCGAGCAGCGGAGGTTTCGATAAATCCAAAGTGCCACCGGTCACCGCCGCATCGCGCCCCGGCTTGTTTATGTTGCCGCCCACCGGCCCCGGTTATTATTCATTCTGGGATATGCTCACCGGCAATAAGCGTGAAAAACCACCGGTCGCGCCTTATGCGCCTTTTGCGTTGCTGACAACGCCTGCGTTTGACATTGATTTTCGCTACCTGGATACCTCAGGGCATGAAAAAGATATTTTCGATCCGGTCAAGCGCATGCATCTGGGCGATGATTGGTTGCTGTCTTTTGGCGGTAATTTCTGGTATCGCTACACGCACGAAACCGATAGCCGCTTAAATGCAGCCGGCACTAATAATGATTTCCACATGTTGCGCACACGATTCCATGCGGATTTGTGGTATCGCGATAAAGTGCGCTTATTTGCCGAAGGGATTGATGCCCGCACTTTTGGTTCCGAATTAGCTCCACAGGTAACGGATAGAAATCATGCAGATTTGCTCAATCTGTTTACCGATATCAAGCTCGCCAATGTTAACAACGGTCCGGTTTATGTGCGCGTGGGCCGGCAAGAGCTACTGTATGGTTCACAGCGATTGATTTCTACGCTAGATTGGGTCAATACCCGTAGAACCTTCCAAGGTGTCAAAGCTTTCTTGCGCACGCCGGAATGGGATTTGGATGCCTTCTGGATGCGTCCGATGATCACCGAAAAAGGCAATGTGGATAACTGGGATACCCAGCAGAACTTTTTTGGTTTGTGGGCGACTCATAAGCCGAAACCCGGCCACTTGATTGATCTCTATTTTCTGAGCCTGGAAAATGACCGCAATCTTTCTACAGCCAATGTATTGCGAGCAAACATTCTGCAGGGTAATTCGCATGTTCATACGTTAGGTGGCCGTCTTGCCGGGAATTTTGATAATTTCCTGTACGAGCTGGAAGGTATGTATCAGTTCGGTCAACGCTCCAATCTGGATATTTCCGCTTTTGCCGTGGCCACAGGTGTCGGTTATCGTTTACCCCTGCCGATGAATCCGCAAGCCTGGATACGTTATGACTTTGCATCCGGCGATAGTAAATCCAACGATGGCCGAAGCAATACCTTTAATCAGCTGTTTCCATTTGGTCACTATTACATGGGCTTTCTGGATCGTGTAGGACGTCAGAACATTCATGACTTCAATGCACAATTTACCCTGCACCCGATGCCATGGATCACGTTTATTACTCAGTATCATCGATTCTATCTGGCCAACAATCGCGATTATTTGTATAACGCGGCTGGCTTGGCTACATTGCGGGATATCACCGGGCAATCCGGTAGCCATGTCGGCGATGAGATTGATTTTCGTATGAACTTCCATGTCAATCGTCATCAGGATGTATTGGTTGGCTATTCAAAAATGTTCAGCGGTACTTTCCTGGATAAGCAAGTCCCGGGAATCTCCCCTGATCTGCTCTATGTACAGTACAACATCCGTTTCTAGGTTTTAGCGGTTGAATTAAATAATAATGGCAGCAAAATAGCTGCCATTATTGTTTCAAGCCTCGACAATTTAACAAACTCCCCAGCAGCTAACTGAGAATAAAATCTCGCACAATTTTTATCTGATGGTCATCCATAATCATGGGCGGATGGCCGATGCCGGGCAGTTCGACTACTGTAGCTTTTGCACCACGCAGCTGCATTTTCGCAGCTGTTTCGGCCGACAGCACATCCGACTCAATACCACGTAAAACCAACGTAGGTATAGTTAACTGATCCCATTGCTGCCATAAATCAATATCTTTAATCTCACGCTCTTTAAAACTGATTGAGATTTTTGGGTCATAGCGGAAGCCGTAAGAACCATCTGCATATTCACGAGCGCTATGAATGGCCATATGATTCCACTGATCTTCAGTTAATGGGCCAAAAGATGCTGATATCACTTTCATGTACTGTTTAAATTCTTCAAAACTATTGAAACGAATATCTTTTCCAACATAGTCAGCAATTCTTTTCAGAGCGGTTGCCGGAATTAATGGTCCGATATCACTCAGTACCAATTTATTGATCGGAATCGGCATATTCGGCTGTATCGCCACAATCATCCCGATCAATCCGCCCAGCGAAATGCCCACCCAATCCAGCGTAATTTTCGTCTGATATTGCGTTTGAATATGTGTAATTAGAGACACAGCGTCAGAGAGATATAACGGATAATAATCATAATCATGCGCCAGTTCCAACCAATCACTTTGACCACGCCCCACAATATCTACAGAGATCACTCGGCAGTCTGATTGCAATGCGTGCGCTAAATAATCGAAATCACGGCAATTACGTGTCAGTCCATGCACGCATATTACAACATGCGGGTTTTGTGGATCTCCCCAATCGGTATAAGCAATAGTGTGTGGAGTTTTTTGTTTACCCTCGCTGGATGGCGTCGGCACAAGTAGTCGGTTAACAAATATTTTCATGGTTTATGTTATTTTTGCTCTTGTTTGAATTAAGCGCATATTGAGATGACCTGCAAAAATTTTTACGCATCCAATGCGTTAATCATTCTAAATGAATGTAAAGCTCCATAACTATATATTGAATAGAAGCAAAATATGAAATTGTCAGCGCTCTATTGGCATCGTATTACTCCATTACACTTTCTTCTATGGCCGTTAAGTGTTTTATACGGGTTCTTTTTAACGCTAAAGAAATTATGCTATTGGTTGGATATCTTGCCTTCCGTCAAGCTGACAGTACCTGTCATTATGGTCGACAGTATCAGTATTAGTGATGGCGGTAAAACGCCGCTGGTACTCTGGCTTGTTGATTGTCTACTCAAACAGGGCTATTGCCCAGGAATCATAACACGTGGCAATTCCGACAATCCTGGTTTACCCGCTGCTGTAACGGCTATCAGTGATCCCAATAGGGCGGGAGGAAGAACATTTTTGTTAGCGCAACGTTGTGGAGAAATCTGTCCCATCTGGGTTGGAAACGATAGAGTTGCAGTCGCTCAAGCACTTCTGGATGCGCATCCCACCTGCAATATCATCATCTGCAATGATGGCATGCAATATTACCGTCTTGAACGTGACACCGAAATCGCTGTTGTTGATTTTACCGAGCAAAGCTTCGGTAACGGTTTAATTGTGAGAATTACACGACTTTTTGTTAAGTCCTCTCTTTTACAATCTTATTTTTCTGCTGTTCAAACTCTTGCTGCGTAAGCGTACCTTTGTCCCGTAACTGTTGCAATCGTTCTAATGCTGCTATTTGATTGCTTTCCTGCATCTCTGTGGCAACATTAATCGCCCCATTAGCTGTAGCAGGTACTTCCACTAGCCCCAGGAATTTTCCTATTTTAGATAGCATTATTTTTATAAAGCGCCATAATTTGGGCAGGAACCAAATTGCAACACTCAAAAAAATAACCAACAAGATAAGGAAAATTTCCGGATATTTCAGAGCAGTCCATAATCCGGACAGTACTAAAAAATCTCCCATAAGAGATGCTGACCAATTAGTAAACGGTTCCGGAGATGTATTAATTAAAAGACGGGTACCTGCTTTGGTGGCATGGCTCGTTGCAGCAATACCGCCCCCTAAAATCCCAGCAGCAATTTCTAATGCAGGTGTCACATCGCCGACCGCGCCTGCTGCCAGCATGGCACCCGCCGGGATACGAATAAAAGTATGAATAGAATCCCACATGGAATCCATTCCCGGTATCTTATCAATAAAGAATTCTATGAAATACATGACGCCAGCCGCACCAATCACCAGCGGATCTTGCAATACCGACAATTCAGTAGGCAAAGCAATATGACCTGTGGAACCACCCCAACCAAGCACTAATAAAACCGCATAAAGATTAATCCCACTTGCCCAGGAAACACCCATCATTAAGGCAACCGTGGCTAACAACGCTTCATAGTTTTCCATATTCTGAATAACTTAATAAAAAGATTCACCATCAAAATCCAATAATTCGCCTGCCACCAACCACCTTTAGCTAGCACGAATCAGGAGTATCGGTATATGGGCTGCTCATACCACACTTTCCGCCACACTACCTAATAACATGCGACTGAAGCCGGATCGGCCATGAGTACCGATAATGATCAAATTCGCAATTGCTTTTTGCTTCAGTAACAATAACATTAGCGATCCGTTCCCCTCGTGCTTCCATTAACTTTATCTCAGCCGTAATTCCAACCTGTTGAAGTTTATTCTGTGATTGTTTCAGTATTCTTTCTCCATTGCGTCTCATCGAATCGACTAATTCTGAGTAATTCAGGTAATCCTCATTATCAAAATACCCGACATCTTCCAATACATGCACCAGTTCTATCTGTGCATTTTGTTGTTGAACAAATTTAATAACCTCGTTCAACGCATATTCAGAAGTCGCACTACCATCAATCGGTACTAAAATCCGTTGATACACAATACCTCCAGAAAAATGGGATTCTCATAAATCCCTGCATACAAGAAAAGCTTGATTACAATCCCTATATTGTCATATTGATATTTTAATCTGAAATGATAAAAACAACTTGTGTATATTTATTTCAATTCTTTCGGGAACCTCTTCTTTAAGTTTTTTGACAAGTTTTTGGCTATAAAATTAGGTAACTTTAACGGAAGAAATCTTGGGAGCTTGCTTCCGAGATTTCTTCCGTTAAAAACCTCGGTCAGTCCGGGCTTTTTCCTTAGTAAATTATTTCTTCCTGTTTCTTTGTAATGCTCGAAATCCAAAAAGCAAAACATATTACAAAGTTCTATTTTGCTCAGGAAACGTATTATTGCATGACCAGTGTTTCACATTCAGGCGTTATAAATGCTTCCATTCAAATATGATTAACATTAAATTTAGAACTCTTCCCAATCACCGCCACCTGCTGCAACTTTGCGAAGTTGAGCCGGTACAGCTGTAAAGTCTGTATTTTAATTTATGCCGGCTTTTTTCGTAGCAGATCCGCGATTAGGCAGTTTGGCAACGGTGGATGGACGGTTACTTCTTCTAACTGGTGTTGCTGCGGCATGAGCGCCATTGCTGGACAATTTGAATATCGTAACCGCTTGCGTGAGTGCCTGTGCCTGATCTTGCATCGATTCCGCCGCCGCCGCTTCTTCCACCAGCGCTGCATTTTGTTGGGTGACTTCGTCCATCTGTGACACCGCTTGGTTAACCTGCTCAATACCTGAACTTTGTTCCTGTGAAGCAGCCGAAATCTCACTCATAATATCGGTCACACATTTCACCGCACTGACAATTTCATCCATCGTCGCACCGGCTTCATCAACCAATCGCGTACCGTCTTCTACTTTACTAACAGAATCACTGATCAATTCCTTGATCTCTTTCGCTGCCGCTGCGGAACGTTGTGCCAATGTGCGCACTTCGGTTGCCACTACCGCAAAACCACGTCCTTGCTCACCTGCGCGCGCAGCTTCTACCGCCGCATTCAGCGCCAGAATATTGGTCTGGAATGCGATACCGTCTATGACGCTGATAATATCCACAATTTTCTTGGAGCTTGCGTTTATGGAGCTCATGGTCTGCACCACTTGCCCAACCACGGCACCACCTTTTACCGCAACCTCAGATGCGCCGGCTGCCAGTTGATTGGCTTGGCGGGCATTATCCGCATTTTGTCTGACGGTAGAAGTGAGTTCTTCCATGGATGATGCGGTTTCTTCCAAGCTGGAGACTTGTTCTTCCGTGCGCTGACTGAGGTCTAAATTACCCGAAGCAATTTCACTGGAAGCGGTCGTAATTTGGTCTGTACCCATACGTACTTTACCCACTAGATCCACCAGGTTGTCGTTCATTGTTCAGTACATTGATCAAGCGAACAAATCCATTGATTGTCGAGCGAGGCTCAATTCGGGTGGACAAATCACCAGCGGCAACCGCATTGGCAATAGCAATCGCTACATGAAGTGGCGTAACGATTCCTCATAACAACAAAAATCCGAGAACACAAGCGAGCAATATGCCCACTGAAATCGTAGTTACAATAATCACAAAGAAGCTGTCATAACCGGTTTGTGCTTCAGCATATTTTAGCCGCAACATCGCCTTGCAAAGTAATCATACTGTATATAATCCCATGGAGACCAGAAAACAGAGGTTCTGCATCTTCTCTGACATTCTTCATTGCGCTTTCAAAATCGCCCGCTATTGCCATCTGAAAGATTCGGGTTACTGATTCAACATATGCCGCATGCAACTCCAGCTTAGTCTTGGCAAGCCGGTCCTCTTCGGCTGTCAACTCAATCGCCATGAACCTCGCCCAGATTCCTTCAGCACGCTTGATTGTCAGAAAAGTTTCCTCTGATTTTGCTTTTGCAAACACAACATCCTGCGTATTTGCTGCAGTAGCTGCATTTTTAAGCACTACTTCCCATATATCGTTGATAGTCGCTAAATCTACTGCAGGTACCGTGTGCGATCTTCAAAGACAGTTTTTAATCCCCTATTTGATTGATTAACGCCATATACACCCAAAGCACCAACACCTATTAACAATACTGATAGCAAACTAATTACAATATTCAGCTCAGTTTTTACCGTCATATTATTAAGCATTACAATTCCAGTTAAATTTTATTTCAAAAAAACAACTACTTATATTAATTAATACTCTAATCAATCGAGCCCATATCTATGATTGTGTTGAAACCATTACGGAATGGAGATAAACATATTTGTCGGTGAATTCTTATTTTACAATCAGTGATTATTCATATAATCCGTAAGAAATATCTGCATCTACTTGTTTATAATAAACTTACAGAAATATCCTATAGAAGAGTGGTGGGGGATGGGTGGAGAATCCCTACTGACAGTTGTTCTGTGGTGAGACCTGGTTCCAGCACTACTCTCCCATTGATCCCCAAGCACACTGACGTGCTGACGGCAGCGGATTGGTGCAGAAGGCATGAAATGGTTTTGGCGTAGTGCCATCAAACCGGTGATCGGCCACATGAGAAGCGATGGTCGCCTGTGCAGAAACTAGAAGACGATCTGCCATGCCATATTCTGCGGTTACGGACACAACCTGCAGATGATTCTGAGGAAGCTTGGCTTCTTCTCGCCCTAATTCGATTGCATTGGCCACCAGCAAAATGATGACGCAGCCAGTCATCGTCTTACTGTGACCTATGCCTGAAAATAGAATTGTGCAGAACAGATTAATTAATATAGATTACACAGAACCTACACCATTTGAACGCCCTCTTATCGCTACAGATACCTCACCCTTCACTGGCAAGGTATCTGCATACAAAAAGTATTTACAATCAGAGTGCTGCCAGAAATGCGACTAAATCAGCCTTTTCTTGATCAGTAAGTCCAACATTAAAGCGTGTATTATAAAAATCTACTACGGCTGGCAAATCTGCAGCGGAGCCATCATGAAAATAGGGAGGTCTTGATGCCACCGCACGCAGAATGGGGCCTTTAAAACGTCCAACGTCTTTCCATTTACCAGTAAGCAACGCACGCCCCGGATCAGTTGTTTTTATCACTTCACCTGTTATTTTATTTTCAAGTGTATACAAAGGCATATCAGGCGTGCGACGTGATTCATCTGAAATACCGATATCCAGCGGCATTGGAATTGAGTGGTTACCCGAGTTGGGTGTATTGTGGCAGTCGTACAAGTACCTTAAATGACAACTACGCCTAAATCATCATTTAAACCTTTAACGCCACTAATGTGAATAGGTAGGGAATTAAACAGTGCCTGACCCCGCGCTATGGCTGCACGACCACTGATGATAGATCTCTTATTGTCGCGCGATCTGCATGTTTATTGTAACGATTCCATGCATCATATAGCGGCATTACTACAGGATTAAAGTTCTCATGTGTTTGATAGTCTCCAGCTACCGTGTCATTAATCCCAAAATAGAATTCTTGGGTTTTAAGTTTCTTAGGTCCGCCTTTCGCTTTTCTAGCTGTCAAATCACCTGCATTTTTGTCATATGTTTGCGCTGTAAACAAACCCGACTCAAACCTTACAATTGCATTCTTCTGTTCCAACGTTAGTGCTTGCAAAGCTTCAGCATGTCCCAGTGTGGCATGATTAGCTTGATTTGATAAATCTGAAAATACAGAAGCGAAACATTTGGATGTCCCAAAAATACACTCACCGGAGTTTGATACGCTGGTCGTTTCACGCCTGTCCAACATGATTGCGCTTAAAAATTTAAGATTAGTTGTTGGTAATGGTCGACGGAATAATGACAGTTCTGTTTCGCTCGCATAACCATAAGGATCATCTACTTCGATCAGTTTGAAGTCTGCATTCGCAGGAATACCTATCCCTACACGAATATTCTCTTTATTCAACAACATACTGAAGGCAACTCGCCGCTTCTCTTCTGTGGTTATATCTGCATTAGGTGCATTGGCACCATCATTTAAGCGAAATAACGGATCTAAGCCATTTGTTTGATTAAATCGTTCTTGAACACCTGTAGGCGTAATTACCCATCCTTCCGAAGGTACATGGCATGTTACACAGCTGCGTCCATTAGTACCAAAGCTTTGAAAAAACGGATTGCTTAAATCAATAAATCCAGCGTTACTATAGGTTGTATCAGTACCATGACTATTTATTGATTTAAGCATATTTGGAAAACGTTCGGATTTGCCACTCCTATCATGATTACTCTCCGCAAATGTGACATTAGCTATTACAAAAAAATCAAACAAAAGCCTACTAAAGGATAATTCCTGTAGAACATGCAATACTCCAAAGATTAATTAAGAAACGAAACAGGAAAAACGGAATATGTAGGAGTTTCTTGAATATCACATGTTTTCCTCAAAGTATCATGATTACGGACGATGATTGTGAGTGATCTCACAGGAAAACCCCTGTGACTCTCTTACAGCAGCTAGTTGTGCTTCACATATTTTTCACATATGCTGCGATATGATCCAATGAACAATGACCACGCTAAATAAGCGGTTTCTGATAAACGCTCAGCTCTCTAGGTCATAAATTATGAAGGAAGGAAAATTATTATGACGGCACGAATTGCACATGTCGATGATGACTCAGATATCCGGGAGGCCGTTCAACGTATACTGTGTAAGGATGGATATGAAGTTGATAGTTATTTGACTATGCAGGACTTTATCGATTCATTACAGGATGACGCCAAGCGACCTGATTTAGTCATCCTTGATGTTATGGTTGAATCAATGGATTCCGGTTTGACCACCTATGCACAAATCCATAAACGCTATCCAAAAATACAAACCATTTTCCTAACCTCTCTGGGTGACATGATCAGACCCTATTTTGAAGATGGATCTCATGAATGGGTTTGCATTATGGAAAAACCGGTTGAACCAATCAGTCTACTGGCGACGATTAATGATCGATTGAAAAGCATACGATAAGCAGCATGATTAGATTAAACAAGACATAAAAAGTACCTTGCCGCACAAGCGCATGGTATTAGCTAAGCTCCTCAATCTTACTGGTTTCTAATCAGTTTCCGCTCCAAGGAGCGGAGAATTGAACTCGCAGAGATTAAAAAAATTATGACAAGTACTGAATTCTCCTGGAATAAACCTAAAAACCAATACGCATTACTTGGAATACAGGGGGATAGACTTAAGCTAAGTGACGACGTCTTAATCAATAATATTCGCTGGTTCATTTCCTTTCGTTGGGTGTTGATTGCTGCACTCATATTTTTCGAAATCTTGATGCTGTTAGCTTCAGATACATTCACACAATTAGGCATCTCTGAACAACAAAATTGGCCAATTGCCGTCATCGTAGTGTTGATTTTTGCGAATATTGCTTACATTTATGCTTTAAATCACTGCCAGCCAAGCAAGTTCAACTCACCATCTATGAATCTTTGGATGCAGATTATTGTTGATCTGATCTGTTTATCGGTTGTAGTACATTACATTGGTAGTACTTCTACGCCCATTTCATTTTTCTATGTACTACATATCGCACTAGCCTGCATCTTTTTTTCTACTCGGGAAAGCCTATATGTAACAATTCTAGTATGTGTCATGGACACTATCGTAATAGTTATTGAGAATTTCATATTTACTCAAGCACCACTTTCAACGCTGATTAGCAGTCACCTATCAGCTGAAAGCGTACGTAGAGATGGCGCTGTATTATGGGTGTTTTTCCTTGATATTCTGTTTTTCATAGTTTGGTATGTTGTCTCAAGACTTTCCTTAATTGTGCGTGCTCATGAACGTCATCTCGTGGATGCTCATAAGCAAATTAACCAGGCACAAGTGGAAAAGGATCAATACGCATTGCTCATAACACATCAACTTAAATCCCCATTGGATGCTATCCGCAGCCAAATCTCTCTAATCCGAGGAGGCTATTTAGGAGAAGCATCCCCTGAAGTAAATAATGCACTTGAGAAAATTGATGGTCGAGCACAAAACATGTCTGGTCTTATTCTCGATTTACTGAGATTGGAACGTTTAAAAGCGACTTGCCTTAATACAGCCACCATGGAATCGGTCAATCTAGAAAAGATTTTGCAAAAGTGCATAGACAAATTAACTCCTTTTGCTAATTCCAAACAACTCGCACTGAACGTTTCGTTTAATAATTTTATTTACCAGGGTATTCCTGATCAATTGGAAATTCTCTTGGAAAATATTATTTCAAATGCAATCATCTACTCTCATAACGGTACATCTGTCGAAATCACATCCGAATTGGATCCATCTAACCACAGCGCACATATAATCATTACTGACCATGGCATTGGCATCGAAAGTAAAGATCTTCCAAATATTTTTAATGAATACTTCTATTCCCCCAGAGCAGCACAGCACAATAAGGCATCTAGCGGTATCGGACTATCTATCGTTAGAATTGCTGCAGAAAATAACAAACTGAAAATAATAGTTGCCAGTGAGCCAGGCGCAGGCACCTCGTTCACTGTAATTTTTAATAATATAAAGGCTCTAGACTAGCAGAGATTAGTAATGTCTGATGAGTTGCCATAAATCCTTAACAAGTTCATCAGGCTGTTTTTTCCAGCGCCATTCGGATTCTTTTAAATGGAACTCAAAATTAACCGATACCCGTCGAATTTCATCGGTCTTGAATCCTAACGCCATAAGGCGGTGCACATGCTGCAAGGCAACCACATCATAAAGTTCGCCCACCACCCTCCAAGCGCAGCCAGGACCGCATTTGACGTGAACTGCTGATTTTAAGCACCGGGGCTAGTGCAGGGGTAGTAGTTTCACTGGTATCCATTAAACATCCTGATTCTTAAATAAAATACCCCGCCGCAAGCAGCGGGGTATTTAACTCGCAGAGATTAAATCACCGGAAAATCCGTTGTCACATTTGCGCCAACCAACAACACCGCATCGCCTTGGGTGTAGACGTGAAAATAGCCATTGCCGCGCGCACCTTCATCGGTCCAGCCGCTGCTCAATCCCGCAATATGGTCTCCGGCATTACCGTTGACTTTCAGGGTATTCGTGCTATCTGACAGGTTAATCAATCCAGTTGCGGTAATACTCAGCGTGTTGTCACCTTTGCCGTTCAGACAGATGGTCTCAATGCCCCTGATTTTGTCACCAATAGTGCTTAAATCCAGGTTCAAATCCTTGCCGGTCAAATGCAAAGTATCGTTGCCAGTTCCACCCTCGACCAACTGAAAATTCAGATCCGATACGCGAATATTGTCATCCCCCGCACCCGCATGAAACACATCCGCTCCGCCACGGCCGATCATGTTGTCGTTGCCATCGCCAGCATCGAAGACTTCCGCGGCTTGGGTACCTATCAGATTATCATTCCCAGGCGTACCGGGATGGGTTACAACTGTACCGCTAAAATCACTTCTGCCGAATATGATGTAACTGGAACCGGAATTACTGCCGTTCGGATCAGCAAAGGCAGCACCGACAACCAAATCATCAAATCCATCGCCATTCACATCCCCTGCACCACTGACCGATGTGCCCGTATACTCAAAATACGTCCCTCCACGCAAGCGAAAACCATCGCTACCATCAAGTGCGGATAAATCCAGCGCAGCACTAAACCCCGAGGCCTTGCCAAATACAACATAGCTAGCACCCCCCTGGTAGAAATCAACGATGTCGGTACGAGCGCCTATGATTAAATCACCAAACCCATCACCATTAATGTCACCCCCACTACTCACTGAAAGTCCTGAAATGTCGTACAGATCAGCGCCCGCTTTATCCAGGCGAAAACCGTTACTGCCATCAAGATCGTTTAAAGTAAATGCAGAATCAAAACCGGAAGACTTCCCGAAAACTACATAGCTGGCATTGCCATTATTAGCATTATGATAGGCACTGGGGAAGTGAGTACCGACGATTAAATCGTCATAACCATCGCCGTTAACATCCCCTGCGTCGCTGACCGATTTCGCAAAAGCTAACCCTGATCCTGAGAATATATCCAGTTGAAAACCGTTAATACCATCAAGGCTAGATAGATTTAATGTGGGATCGAATCCCGAAACCTTCCCGAACACCACAAAACTGGGAGTGATCGGCGATGCACCATAGTCATAGAGATTGCGTGATTCGGAACCAATAATCAAATCATCAAAACCGTCACCGTTAATATCTCCTAGGCCACTAACCGAAATACCCGTAAACTCAAGATCTGTTGCTCCATCCATGCGAAATCCGGTATTTCCATCCAAACTGGACAAATCCATTGCCGCACTAAATCCTGAAGCTTTACCAAACACTAAATAACTGGAATCAGCTCTTTGGGCTCCGATTATGACATCGTTAAAACCATCACCATTAACGTCTCCTGCGTTACTAACTGACCAACCCGAATTGTTATTCGTCGCAGTTCCATCCAATCGGAATCCGTTGCTGCCGTCAAGGTCGGATAGATTTTGCACAGCACTAAAACCTGAGGCCTTACCAAACACCACGTAGCTGGAACCAGCGCCAGCACGACTATTCGGATCAGCTAAGGGAGCACCGATAATCACATCATCAAAACCGTCACCATTCACATCTCCTGCATTACCGACCGACCGTCCTGACCAATCATCTTTCGCCACCCCATCTTAATAAAATTACTCACGACTCAGGGATTTTACTATTATTTTCTGATTAATCGCAGTGATCAGCAAAACCTATTTGTTCCGAGTAAATTCGCTGCAGTTAACGTTAATGTACCGTTACCGGACACATGTTTCGATGCCACTAGCTTTGTTGCCGATGCCGGATAATTCACAAAAATTTGCAGTCAATATCCTATACATAAAATATCTATTTGTATAATTTATAACCTCCTAAAATCGTACTACTTCCCTACTTTTAACAACCAGACTTGATTGACAGCATCCCTCAAAATGAAATTTCCAGGATTATTGTCTATGTTCCACGCATCATCGCTGCGTAATCGATGAACATTTCTTCCAGAAACAAACGGGGATTCAGCGGATGGTGAGACAGTCGTTGTGTTGAGTTTAAAGCTCGAGTAAAGCGAATACATTCCAGCAAAGCAATTTGTCCGCTCAGTGCTTGAATTGTGGTCACTTGATTCAAATAATAGCGAATTTTCCCGGTAGTACGATAACTGACCAAGTCATAGCACCATTTTTGTAACCAGCTGACGACGACAGACAAATTTGTCTGCTGCAAAGCCTCGGCCAGAGAAAGTGGATCAAGCCGGTTGGGATTGCTAATTTGTTGTATGAATTGTTCGTGTTGCGCCGCATTTTCACCTTGATCGAACAACAAGGCCGATAATGGAGAGAATCCAGCAGCAGCCAAACTGGCTTGCGGATCATTCACATAATGCTGTTTTAGCCACGCCACTGCGGTTTCAACATCGGGTACCGGCATGGCAATCTGCTGACAGCGGCTGCGTATTGTTGGTAACAAGTGTTGCGCCTGATGGGTTACCAGAATAAACAGAACATTTTCCGGTGGTTCTTCCAACTTTTTTAACAACGCATTGGCCGCGGCGCTGTTCATGGTTTCAGCAGGATAGATCAGGATAATCTTGTAACCGTTCTGATGTCCGGTCATGTAGACAAATTCTGTCAGTCTACGAATTTGCTCAATACTGATTTGCTGGCTGGCATTTTTCTTGGCCGCAGGACTATTCGATCTTTCTTCACTATCCTGTTTTTCGCTAGGTTCGCCAAGATTGATCGAAAATGCTTCCGGCACTACCTGATAAAAATTCGGGTGCCCATTCTGTTCAAACCATCCGCAGCTTAAACATTCTCCACAAGCTTTCCGTTCCGCTGTAGACGCTGTACACAACCATGATTTTGCCAGATAACGCGCAAATTCATATTTGCCTATCCCCTTTTTTCCTTTCAACAGCAATGCATGACCACGGAATTCTTCACTGTGTGCCAATTTCTGCCAGATCCCCTGCTGCCAACTGTAAATGTCACTCATCATTCAACAAGCACTGCAATGTCCGCTCAACTGCGGCTTTGACTTCCGCTAAAGACTGACTGCTGTCAATCAGCTTGATGCGATCCGGAAACTGCTTGACTCTGTCGAGATAAGTTGCGCGCACCCGCTGAAAAAAATCGGCCTGTTCTTTTTCAAACCGGTCGATGGTCTTTACTTGACTGACACGCTGTTGACCCAATTCCACCGGCACATCGAAATAAAGCGTTAAATCAGGTTGCAACGTACCCTGCGTCCATTGTTCCAAGATCGTCAGCTTATCGATATCCAAACCCCTGCCACCACCTTGATAGGCAAAACTGGCATCGGTAAAGCGATCCGATATGACCCACTGACCTTGTAATAAGGCCGGCATAATTATTTTATCGAGGTGCTCACGGCGTGCGGCGAACATCAATAGTGCTTCTGTTTCAGCATGCATCGTGATGGATTTATCCAGCAATAAGGCACGGAGTTGTTCGCCTAAGGTGGTGCCTCCGGGTTCCCGCGTCACCACAGCTGTCAATCCCGCACGCTGTAATAACTCGATGATCCAGGCAAGTTGGGTCGATTTGCCTGCGCCGTCTATACCTTCCAGGGTTATAAATTTTCCTTGCTTCATACCATCAGTGATTTATCAGTTTTCAAGTTTTATTGCGATACGCTAAGATGTGCAATCAAATGATAACTGAATATTAGCGCATGCACATTGATGATTCCGGCTTATTGGGTACCGCCCAATTTATTGCCTCTCCCAATTTTGACGAACGCTCTGAAAATACGGAAATTAGCTTATTGGTGATCCATAATATCAGCCTCCCACCTAACGAATTTGACGGAAATGGCGTGATTGAATTATTTACTAACCAGATCGATCCGCAAGCGCATCCCTATTATCAATCCTTACAGGGACTAAAGGTATCCACGCACTTTTTTATCCGACGCGATGGTTCGATCATACAGTTTGTACCTTGTAATCTACGCGCGTGGCATGCCGGTATATCGTATTGGCAAGGCAAAGAAAAATGTAATGATTTCTCGATTGGCATAGAGCTGGAAGGCAGTGACACCACACTATTTACCAATCAGCAATATGCCGCTTTGATTGCACTGACAAAGTGCTTATGCGAACACTATCCGATCAAAGATATCGCCGGACACTCAGACATCGCCCCAGACCGTAAAACAGATCCCGGGCCGCATTTTGATTGGCAAAGATATGCTAATATCCTGGGTAACAACATGATTAAACGATAAATAAATAACACATCGTAGTAATTACTAAAGTTGTTAGTTTCAACATTTGTCGTATAACGTTTGCATCATACAAATTTAAAACCGAGTTGACGCGCAATTGTTCCACAAAACTTACCGATTCAATAAGTCAGGTTACATTGCATTAGTTATCGAATGGTTTCATCTTCCATGCGATTAAAATCAAACCGGTTAATGCCGCAACAGCACTGATAACGAAAGTGACATCCGCACCCAGCCAATCCCAGGTATAACCGCTAAATACCGCTCCCAAAGCCCCACCCAATCCGTAAGCTATGCCGGTATAAATCGCCTGACCTTTCGCCTGATGGCGACCTTGAAAGAATTGATGGATCACCATCATCGCGGCAATGTGATGCGCGCCATAAGTTGCTGCATGTAAAACCTGCGCGAAAATAATAACAATCGGCCATTCAACGCCTTGCCCAATCATCAGAAATCGCAGAGTGGCGCACGCAAAACTGAAAATCAATATGTGTTTTAAACTAAAATACCGCATCAGCCATGGCATAATGAAAAAAATGCCAATTTCACAAATCACGCCGGTAGCCCACAACCATCCGACGAATCCCTTATCATAGCCGTGGTCAACCAGATATATTGAGAAAAACGTATAGTAAGCACCATGTGCAAACAACATCAACAAACTGGAGATTAAAAAAACCATCACTTCCGGATGCAAGCAAATTTGCCACACGGAATGATCCCCAGGCGCATGACTGATGATTTCCTTTTCAGGAATTTGATAGGCGAAGATGGCAATACCGAATTTCAATCCCACGACAATCCAAAGTAACCAAGTAATCTCCACCCTATCCAGCAGATAACCGACACCCACTACGGACAAAACAAATCCGACAGATCCCCAAGAACGGATATAGCCATATTTGGCAGCGTGATCGCCCAAGTGTGACAGCGTAATCGCTTCCATCAGCGGCAATGAAGCACTCCAGAAGAAACTCATCAACAACATAACCAGAAATATCCAGGCAAAAGACTCGCCCAGGAAAAAACCACAAAAACTCAAAAGCCCGGTTATCGCTGCAATCTGAACAACCCGGATACGCTTCCCCGTATGATCCGCCAACCAACCCCAGACAGCGGGAGAAAAGATACGCGCAACCAATAACAGTGACATCAATATACCAATCTGTAGCGCATTAAACGCCAGCGATTGCAGGTATAAACTCCAATAAGGCGCAAATGCGCCAATAAAAGCAAAATAAAAGAAATAAAAACCGGAAAGACGCCAATAAGGAAGTAAGGGCATAACAGGGAGTAAAGCACCCCGCCGTCAACAGCGGGGTATTAACTACGTTCCTCAATCTCCTGGTTTTTAACCAGCTTTTGTCCCAAGAGACGGAGAATTGAACTCGCAGAGATCATTAAATAGAACAATTATTCACAAACAATACTCAATTGCGTATCACACGATAATTAGCAGTTAACTTGCATTCACTACCAGGCGCAACTTCCACCACATCATTCGCTGCATTGGTCGTTTCAACACAAAGTAGCCGCTGATAATCGGCATCCTCCAGATCAGCCATTTCCTTGGAAATTTTCTCCCAGGGATTCCACACCACGGCTGTTTTGCTGCCTTGCGAAGTAATCTGAATATGGCGATTCAAGGCGCTATCCTCAATTGTCAAAGGTTTGTCCACATCCAAATAGATGCGATCAACTTCCGAGTTAATCGTTACCCCGTCAGCTTGCTGTTTTTGCGCGCTGTTATCCACCTTGTCAATATAACTGCACCCTTCCAGACCGAGCACTTTTACTTGTGCAACATGACCAATCTTGAAATAGGTATGAAATGCCTGCGTGATGGAGAATTTTTCATTTCCGGTATTGCGCGTAATCAAAGACAGATTTAAAGAATCGCTGATCAGGATTTCCTGATGCAGGACAAATGAATACGGCCAAATAGATTGGGTTTCGGGTGTATCCACCAAACCCAACGTGACCTTGATATCGCCTTTTGCACTCGCTTCGGTTGCAACAACATTCCACGGACGATTGCGTACAAAGCCATGCCCTGGGCGTCCCTGGCCTAGGGGATCGGGGCCAAACCACGGCCAGCATATCGGCGCGCCGCCTTTAATCGCTTTTCCACGTTGATAATAAGCCTGCTCACTCAAAAATAGAATATCTTCCGATTCATCGCTGGGTTTAAACGACAACACTTGTCCGGCATAAACAGATATCAATGCTTTGGCTTTGGAACTATTCACTTGAATCATCGGTAATCCACCCTTACCGGCGATAAATTCAAGTTGACCTGCAATACTATAATTGGCATTGAGTTGCTCAATATTCATAAATTTACCTATTTTGAATGGTTGATTAATTTTAATGACATGTACAGCGTTATGCTTTAATTGGCAACACACGGCTTGCCGCAAGTTTAGCACGACCTCTGGCTTCATCCGTATCCACACCATTAGCCAGCGCAACTCCCATGCGCCGGCGTGTAAAAGATTCAGGTTTGCCAAACAACCGTAAATCGCTTTGCGGCACACTGAGCGCCGCTGCGATGCCGGAAAATGCAATACCTTGCGCTTCCAGCTGACCATAAATGACTGCACTGGCACCCGGTGCCCGCAGCGAAGTATCGACCGGCAATCCCAGGATGGCGCGAGCATGCAAATCGAATTCGCTTTGCTGCTGGCTGCACATCGTCACCATGCCGGTATCATGCGGTCGCGGACTGACTTCATTGAACCAGACTTCATCGTCTTTGATGAATAATTCCACGCCAAAGATACCCAGCCCGCCCAGATTATCGATTATTTTCCGGGCAATTTCACGTGCGCGTTGCAGCGCCACGGGCGACATTGCTTGCGGTTGCCAGCTCTCCACATAGTCTCCATGCACTTGCACATGCCCAATCGGTTCACAGAAATGTGTTTTAACCTCACCTGTTGCATCCAGCGCACGCACCGTGAGTTGCGTGATTTCATAATCAAAATGAATCACATCTTCGACAATGACGCGCCCTTGATTCACCCGGCTGCCACTCGCGGCATAATGCCATCCCGCCTCAACTTCCCCGACATTATCAATGCGTGATTGCCCTTTACCAGAAGAAGACATCACCGGTTTTACAATACAGGGATAGCTCATCTTATCGTCAATCGCAGCACGTAATTCCTCCAAACTATTGGCGAATGCATAAGACGATGTCGGCATGCCTAACGTTTCCGCTGCCAGGCAGCGAATTCCTTCGCGATTCATGGTCAGTTTGGCGGCGCGCGCTGTCGGGATCACTTTGGCCATGCTCATCTGTTCAATTTCCACCAGCATATCGGTGGCGATGGCTTCAATTTCCGGCACGATAATATCGGGGCGCTCCTGTTCAATCAGGGTGCGCAATGCCTGACCATTCGCCATATTAATCACATGCGCACGATGTGCCACCTGATGTCCCGGTGCATTGGCATAGCGATCTATCGCGATGGTCTCGACGCCCAGGCGTTGTAACGCGATAATAACTTCCTTGCCGAGTTCGCCACTTCCCAGCAGCATAACCTTTGTCGCTGACGGACTCAGCGGTGTACCGATAACTGATCGTTTATTCATGGTGATTTTCCTGAGCGACTGTTCTTTTTCTATCTTGCTGCTGCAATGCCCATTGCACATGTTCGCGTACCAATGCCGACGCATCATCCAGCCGGGCTTGCAATGCTGTGACGATTTCTCCCGAATAAGGTGCGTTGCCCAAACCGACGGCGATATTGCGCAGCCATTGCTGATGACCAATGCGGCGGATCGGCGTACCGGCCAATTTAGTTTCAAAGGTTGCCTGATCCCAGCGGAATAATTCAATCAGCGATACATCGTCCAAGCCATTACGCACATGGAAGTCATTTTCATTCGTGATTTTGGCAAATTTATTCCAAGGACATATCAACTGGCAATCATCGCACCCATAGATGCGATTGCCAATTAAGGGTCGTAAAGATTCGGGAATACTGTCTTTTAATTCGATGGTGAGATAAGAAATGCAACGCCGGGCATCCAACTGATACGGTGCAATAATCGCTTGCGTCGGGCAAATATCGATACATTTGGAACAACTACCACAATAATTTCCAGTCACCTCATCAACGGGTAATGGCAGATCGATATACATTTCCGCCAGAAAAAACATCGAACCGGCCTCGCGTGAAAGTAATAAGGTATGTTTGCCACGCCAACCCAAGCCCGCCTTTTGTGCCCACGCCACTTCCATAACCGGTGCACTGTCGGAAAAAACCCGATAATTGAATGATCCCACTTCAACGGTAATCTTATCCGCCAATTTCTGTAAACGTGCACGCAAAACTTTATGGTAATCGCGTCCTAGCGCATAACGCGAAATAAATGCCTGATCACCCGAATTAATCACATCCCAGCTATTTTTAGCAGAAGGTGGCACATAATTCATGCATACCGAGATAACCCGTTGTGTTCCGGGTTCAAGCTCGGCAGGCCGAGTGCGTTTGGTGCCGTGTTTCGCCATATAATCCATATCACCGTGATATCCTTTGTCCAGCCACTTGAACAAACCGGATTCCACTGCTGACATATCCGCATGGGCATCGGCGATACAGGTATCCTGAAAACCCAATTCTTTTCCCCATGCCTTGATGGCGATCGTCAAGGCAGCATAATCAGGCAATTTATTTGTTGAGGTATTTTCTTGCATAACACGCATTCTACAGATTCTGAAGCAACACAGAATCTTACCTTTTATCTTGCTGATGAAACAGCAACGCTAGACTTTGGTAGCAAAATAGCGGCTTCTTTGCATGCCGGACTCACTATTTATCTGGTTGGCAATCTGGGTGCCGGCAAAACCACATTAACGCGCGGTATTTTACACGGCCTTGGATACCGGCATATCGTTAAGAGTCCCACTTATAATTTAGTTGAAATCTATAAAATTTCTAGGTTATACTTGTATCACTTTGATTTTTATCGATTCAATGATTATTTTGAATGGGAAGAAGCAGGTTTCCGCGAGTACTTTAATTCAGACACAATCTGTTTAGTGGAATGGCCTGAAAAAGCCGGCAATCTATTGCCAACTGCTGATTTACAGCTCTCTTTCAAGATTCTTGAGACGGGTCGAAGTATTGAAATTAGCGCCGGTACAGAGACAGGGAAGGAATGCTTAAAACATTGGGAAAAGCAGAAAAGCTTGTGAGCACAAATTTTAAGGACAGCAATATTGCTTTTTTTAAAGATGCGTTGCTGGCATTCTTAATTCTGACTTTTTTATTCTCCGTCACATTTCTTAATCAACCCGTGCTAGCTGCAGATGCTACGATCAAGTCAGTGCGTGTCGGGTTAACGCCGGATTATACTCGCATCACATTGGAATCCAATCAACCGCTGCAGTATGAACTCAGCATGCTTGATAGCCCACATCGGGTTATTGTCGATCTCAGTAATACCAAGCTTTCTCCAGTACTTGCAGCACTCCCTGAAAAAGTTGATGCCATTGACCCTTTTGTGCAAAAAGTCCGCATCGGACAATTTAAACCGGATGTTATCCGGTTAGTATTCGATTTGAAGGCCAATGTAGTGCCACGCACATTTGTGATTGCGCCCAAAGATAATTTTTCCCATCGATTGATCCTGGATATTTATCATCCGGATAAAGCAACCAAAACTGACTTGAAGGCCAATATTAATCCCGGTATTAGCGCTGATCTTGGGACAGATATTTTGGATGAGTTGGTAGCTACACTCATACAGGATGGCAACCCACAAAAAGCCAATCGCGCTCAACACAATCGCCCGCAACACCCTAAACCACAAATTAATCCGGCTAATCAAGTTAATCAGCCTAATAGCTTCCAAGCAGCAAAGAATCGCAAACCGATGATGGTTCCAAGGGTTATCATTGTAGCCATTGACCCCGGTCATGGCGGTAAAGATCCTGGTGCAGTCGGCTACCAGGGCACCCACGAGAAAGATGTTACGTTGGCAATCGCGCACAAGCTCAAAGAAAGAATCGACAAAGAACCTAATATGCGCGCGGTACTGACTCGTAATGGCGATTACTATATTTCACTTCCGCAGCGTCGCATTAACGCGCGGCGTGCCAACGCCGATCTGTTTGTATCAATCCATGCAGACGCCAATCCCAAATCTCATGCACATGGTTCCTCGGTATTTACTTTGTCCGAACATGGTGCAACTTCAACGACAGCCAGTTGGCTTGCCAACAAGGAAAACAGCGTCGACAACGATTTGATGGGAGGCATTGATATCACGTCAAAATCAAAAGATATCAAAGAACTATTGTTGGATCTGTCATTAAACGCGACGATTAATGACAGTGCCAAGCTGGCCGAGCATGTTCTGAAACAACTTGGCAATATCAATCATTTACATAAGAAAAATGTTGAACAAGCCGGATTCGCAGTGCTCAAATCACCGGATATTCCTTCAATCCTGGTTGAAACAGCTTTCCTCAGCAATCCCAAAGAAGAAGAAAAATTACGTAGTAATAATTATCAAAACAAAATGGCCGATGCTGTTTTTTTAGGTATAAAAAGCTACTTTGCAAACAATCCGGCGTTAACACGCGCTGAAATGGCTCAAGCAAAATAAATCACTCCTCTTCGTTGAAGAAAATTAATCGAGTTAAACTATCCCAATAAAAGATATACAATAGCTCCCGGCTATACAAACAACTCACAGTCATCCTAATAAAATATTTTCAATAACTTAAGGGTTAAAATTTACCCCTTTCTGTGTTTAAAATATTTGATATTCCAGTGAATATTACCCAGCATAAATGGAATGCATACTCATAAAACACTGACACAATGGTATCGGCTGAGTAATGAGCATGATACTCAACGCATAATACTGATGGGTAGCTACACCCTGGCGGCGCTGGATCGTGTGCTGGAAACTCTGGCAGATGAACTTACCCGGCAGGCAAAAAATCCTAACCTACACTGGGATTTAACCGGCATTCAACAAATGGATACGGCGGGTGTGGTGATGTTATGGCGTGCCTGGAAAGCACAACGTCCGGAGCAAATTCAATTACGCCCGGAGCATGAAAAAATGTTCGAACGTTTAGAACATTTTCCTACCCCGCAACCTAAAGCCCGATATAACGATATATTGTGGCCTGTCACAAGCCTGGGAAAATTGGCGCTGCTCTTATGGCAGCATGCTGTGGATCTTATCATTCTGATCGGTCAACTACTGATCGATGTTATTTACTTAATCCGACATCCTATTTATATTCCTTGGCGTGAAATCTCTGCAAACTTATTTCGTACTGGTGCACAGGCACTTGGAATCACGGCTTTGGTTGGATTCCTGATTGGCATTGTATTAAGTTATCTATCCTCCAAACAATTACAATTATTTGGTGCGGATATCTTCATCATCAATATATTAGGCATCAGTATCATCCGTGAATTAGGTCCAATGCTGGCTTCCATATTAGTGGCAGGCCGTTCCGGCTCATCCATGACAGCCCAATTAGGTGTCATGCGCGTAACCCAGGAATTGGATGCTTTGACTGTTATGGGTATCTCCCATAGTCAACGCTTGATATTGCCTAAAATATTAGGCCTCGGGATTGCCATGCCATTATTAGTCATGTGGACCAGCGCCATGGCATTATTAGGTGGAATGGTAGCCGCTGAATTACAACTCGGTCTGAGTTATCAATACTTTTTGACTGCACTGCCAGATTCTGTACCGATAGGCAACTTATGGTTAGGACTAGGGAAAGGCGTAGTATGTGGCATGGTAATTGCGCTCATTGCTTGCCATTTTGGTCTAAGAATCAAACCCAATACAGAGAGTCTGGGAGAAGGCACGACTACTTCCGTGGTTACCGCTATCACGATGGTTATTATTATTGATGCGATTTTTGCCGTGATATTTTCCGATGTAGGGCTTACTCAATAATGACAAAACCGGAATGTATTATTGAAATCGAAGCACTGCATACGCGCTTTGGTAATCACATCGTTCATCGGAATATCAACTTATGTGTCCACCGTGGCGAAATACTGACACTGATCGGTGGTTCTGGCAGCGGGAAAACAACCTTGCTGCGTCAAATACTCGGTCTCGAAAAACCTTCTCAAGGTAGTGTGAAAATTTTTGGAGCTACCCATACGGATTCTAACTTTAATCTTCAGAGAAAAAGTATCCGTAGCCGTTCCGGCGTGCTATTTCAGCAAGGTGCACTATTTAGCGCATTAACGGTTTTTGATAATGTTGCTTTGCCGTTACGAGAGTTACACATGCTGAGTGAAAATATGATTCGAGATTTGGTGATGATCAAGCTGGATATGGTGGCAATCGAAGCGGAGCACGCCAGCAAAATGCCTTCCGCCTTATCGGGTGGAATGATCAAACGTGTGGCTTTAGCACGCGCATTAGCGTTGGATCCGGAGCTATTATTTCTCGACGAACCCACAGCCGGACTGGATCCTGAATTAAGCGCAAGTTTTGTGGAATTGATTCTTACATTACGCAGTGAAATGGATCTAACGATTGTCATGGTGACCCATGACCTGGATACATTAGTCGCCTTATCAGATCGTATCGCTGTTCTCGCCGATCAACAAGTCGTTACCACAGGCACTTTGGATGAGATATGTCATTTTCAGCATCCGTTTATAACCAGCTATTTTAAAAGCATACGACATCAATCGGATCAAAAAAATTATTTGGAGCAGCCATGGAAAACCGTGCCCATGCCCTCGTAGCCGGCCTATTTGTAATTTTCCTGAGCATTACAGTCGCTTTAGTTGCGATGTGGTTTAGTGGCAACAACATTCAACACAATGCGTATCTCGTGATCACCAAGGAGTCTGTCAGCGGACTGAATCCTCAATCCGCCGTACACTATCGCGGCGTTAATATTGGCAAAGTTGAAAGTATTGAATTTGATCCCAATAATTTGCATCAGATTCTAATCCACATCGCGATTGACGAGAATGTTGTACTGAGCAAAACAACTTATGCACAATTAGGCTATCAGGGAGTTACTGGATTAGCTTATATACAACTGAACGACGACGGCGTTGCAAATGAAGCTTTATCAATTGATGCACAAATTCCAATGCGGCGGTCATTACTTGATGAAGTAACTGGGTCCGGCCAAGACTTACTCACTAATGTCAATCAATTAGTATTGAAAATGCACCAATTACTGGACGATGATAACCAGGTGCAAGTGGCTAAAATTTTGCAGAATATTGAAAAAGCAACCAGAAATTTTGATGGTATTGCCGGACACTTACAACCCGTATTAAAGTCTTTCACTGAATTAACCATTGAGTCTGCGACGCTGGTTAAACGCCTAGATCAACTTTTAGGTGAAATCAATCTTGCAGTGGCAAAGGCTAATCAGAAAGAAGGTATCTTTGACAGCTTGTCTCAAAGTGCACAGGAATTAGCAACGACTATCCCTGAACTGCATAAAGTGACTAACAGCATTGCACGCAATTCAAATAACTTAGACCGCGTGCTGCATCAATTAGAAGAAAATCCACAAAGCCTGATATTTGGACGTTCTCCTTCATCACCTGGTCCTGGAGAAGCAGGCTTTATATCACCGGCAGAGAATATTAAATGATAAAAGCGCTATTACTAATTCTAATCCTTCACCTGCTCCCAGGTTGCACGGTGTTTCATAAATCACCCTCTGCAATTTCTGTCTATGATTTTGGGTTACAACAATCACAGCAGACTCAAAATAAGCTGCAACCATCACAGCAACAAAGAAAAAGCATACTCATAGCCAATGCTACAACACCATTATGGTTAGACAACACCGCAATCCATTATCGGCTTCTCTATCACAATCCCTCTCAATCGTATCATTATGCCAATAGCCGTTGGATAGCACCGCCCGCTGCCCTACTTACCCAGCAAATGCGTGACCGTATTGTTAGCAAGACAAATGGCCAAGTCATAAAAGACAGCAGCACAGCGAAAACCGACTATATCTTACATATTGAATTGGAAGAATTTATTCAAGTATTTGATACGGCAAAAGATAGTCATGTTGTGATTAGCCTGCGTGCCAGTTTGATTGAACGTAGCTCGCGTCATCTATTCGCCCAAAAAGATTTTAATATTAAAGAAAAAGCACCCACTGCTGATGCAGCAGGTGCTGTATCCGCTTTAGGCGCTGCAAGTAACCAAGTAACTAATGAACTGATTGGATGGCTCGCGATTGAATTGCCTTCTTATTAATCCGGTCACTCGCCAGCAAAATTAATCACAAGTTTGATTAATTTTGATAGGTATATCAAACAATTCATCCTGCAGCCTGAACTTGATTAACCGGCTTTGTCAGCGCTTATTTCTACTCTCAGGTTGTTAAGAATAAGTTTCTTCAAATTTAAAAAATTTCATGCTGAATACCTACGACGACACCGCTCTATCTTCCTCTCAACTGCAATTAAGAAGCTTGCAAGCGGTATGGCACCCCTGCACGCAAATGAAACAGCACGAGATTTACCCTCTCGTTCCGATTGTCAGCGGAAGAGGTATTTGGCTTTATGATGCTGATGGCAAACGCTATCTTGATGCCATCAGTTCCTGGTGGGTTAATCTCTTTGGTCACACCCATCCTCACATTAATGCAGCCATCCGCGATCAACTGGAGAAAATAGAACATGTCATGCTGGCAGGCTTTACTCATGAACCTGTCGTATTATTATCCGAGCGGCTCAGGAAAATAACGCCCGATTCGCTCGGACATTGTTTCTACGCCAGTGATGGCGCTTCAGTGATTGAGATTGCTTTAAAAATGAGTTTTCATTACTGGCAGTTGTGCGGACAGCCGCAGAAAAACAATTTTGTCAGCTTGCAAAATGATTATCATGGTGAAACACTGGGGGCATTATCGGTTACTGATGTTGCCATTTTCAAAGAAACTTATGCGCCCCTGTTGCGCCAGTGCGCGCATGTCCCGACACCCGATTGGCGTTATGCGGAAATCGGTGAATCCCCGGAAGATTATGCCATCCGTGCTGCTGCTGCATTGGAGCGGTATTTAGCAGAAAATCATACACAAATCGCCGCATTCATTCTTGAACCGCTGGTTCAAGGTGCTACGGGCATGGGTATGTATCATCCGGTTTATCTGCAACGCGCCAGAGAAATTTGCACCCAATACCAGGTACATTTGATCGCCGACGAAATTGCCGTTGGCTTTGGCCGGACTGGAACTATGTTTGCCTGTAATCAGGCACATATCACCCCGGACTTCTTATGTCTGTCCAAAGGTTTAAGCGGTGGATACTTGCCACTCTCGGTTGTGATGACTGGTGATCAAGTTTTTCAAGCTTTCTATCATGACAAAACAGCGCATGCTTTTTTGCATTCTCATTCACATACCGGTAATGCATTGGCGTGCCGTGCCGCACTGGCTACACTGGATATTTTTGAACAGGATCAAGTGATCGAGACAAACAAAATCAAGGCAGCATATCTGAATAAAATTGCCCCCCCATTGCTGGCCCATCCAAAAGTAAAAAATTTCCGCAACTGTGGCATGATCTGGGCTTTTGAGGTAGAAACTGATGATCCTGATTTTGCAGCAAGATGCTTTCAAGCCGGCCTGAAGCAGCAATTATTACTGCGCCCATTGGGAAAAACCATTTATTTCATGCCACCTTATATCATCAGTGAACAAGAAATAGATTTACTCGTCAATGGCACACTGCATGTGCTTAATACGGCGATGGTAGATTTTTGACTACCCCGGTGTGCGCTCACTCAAGTTTAGCATTCTCAAAAATAAAACATCCCGCCACAAGCAAGCGGGTATTAGCTGCGCTCTTCAATCTGCTGGTTTGCAACCAGCCTTCGCCTCTCAAGAAACAGGGAATTTAAACCAAAGAGAGTAGCGATACATCAATCGACCTAGTATGGGCATTTACAAGCAATCAATTCGGTTCACACTGAGTGCACACAGTGTGAACGGATTCCAGTCTGGCATTTAGTAAACGTGCCATCCCCTCCGCGCCTTGCCGCATAACCTGATGATGATTCCATCTGAACACAGGCGACGCAATAGGGGCAATGAGATTCATCCATAACCGATTAGTGCGTATATGCCACCGGTAACGCACCATAGTTACATCATCTTAGCGGGAAAAATCCCATCGCCCCGTTCCAATCACCTCACCAGTTGCTTGCCCTTCCAACAGGGTAAGGGGCACAAAGCCAGTTACGCACATATCGAACGTAAAGCGGTAGGGAATCCGCCCCCTCCAGGTAAAACGATACACACTCCCAATCCCACGCGCGTCGCCAGATTCAAGTTTTTCCACCATTCCACCAGGCTAGCCAATCCAGGCACTGGCTAATAGCATCACATACCTCCGCTAAAGGTGCATCAATACGCCATTCAGTGATAAATCTGAATTCTGCCATCATCACTTTATTGATCAAAAAATCCCGGAGAAAATATGGGATTAATTTGATAGTCCGATATTTCCACCAGTTCAATCAAACCGCCATCTGACCTATAGCTCATTACTTTGAGTGGGAAACCGGCCGTCACATCCAGCCATAACTGAAACCGTGATACCCCGTTCACGCTAAAACCGTGTTCCGCTTCTACGGCAAGATGTAAAGCTGCCTGACCGGCAATCGATTCTGGCCCGATCATTGTGGTTTTCCCCCGACTTTGCAGCAACATAACGTTTTGATACAAAGCGCCTAAATCCGAGCGATCTATCCGTTGACCGGACGTGCTCTGAATTAATTTATTCTCCGGGCTTAAACTAAACGAAGGGAAATTCCCGTATCCCAATGGCCATAATTTAACTTGCTCAGTCACAGGGCTATAAATCAGCACCGCCCCATTAAATTTTGACGCAATCAACTCCATTCGCACATATCCAGGCTTTTTGTAGTAATAACGTATGATGTCCGGCTTATTAGACTGACCCTCGCTTGATGATTTGATGGTTGCTTGATAAGTATCAACCTGCTGATAATAGTTAACAGCATCTTGAATAGGATTTGAACTATCAGGAAGGAGCAACGCCATCGCAAGCATTACACCGGATAGCATGTATAAAAGTGCCCCCAGATATAGGCATGATTCATTTTCATCCACAAAAACAAAGGTGTGAAAAATTGATGATAACAGTAATCAAGACTCACTGTATCTGCAAATATCTAAAAATTTCGCACTTATCTTTATACAACCGAATGAAAATTTATACTTGGTCAGCTTTATATTTCCATCCTGCCTAAGCACGCCATTTCCAGCATTGTGAACTCGCTGAACGGATGGATTGTCTATGAAAACGAACGCTCGATTTCTTCATAAATTGGCTGCTAGTGTCTTATTATCTCGCATGATATAAAACACGATCTCATTTTCGTGTAGAAATGTCTCAGAATGTCAAAATTGTATTGATTGAACATCAAGGAATAGATAATGAAAGCTATTATTGTGACAATAGTAGGTGTAATAATAAATTTGGCAGTATTTGCGATGGCGAATGCCGCGACTTCCAATCTCTTGAAATCAAATAAAGATATCAGTTCAAATACAGATTATATTGTATTGGGGATGGGTTGCTTTTGGGGTGCCGAAAAGCGCATGGGAGAAATTCCGGGGGTTATCGACGTGGAAAGTGGTTATGCGGGCGGCGATCTTCCTGGCGTTGGTTACCAGCAGATCCTGAATCATGAAAAAGCGCTTCGTGTCGGCAAAGCGATAGGACGGAATCACGCAGAAGTAGTCAAGGTAACTTTCAATCCAGAGAAGGTAACATTAGAAACTGTTTTAGAGAAATTTTGGGAAAATCATAATCCGACCCAAGGCAATCAACAGGGTAACGACATCGGCAGCAATTACCGCAGCGCTGTCTATTACCATGATACAACTCAAAAAACCGCCACTTTGGCAACCCAAGAAGTTTACCAGCAAGCGCTGACTACCGCCGGTTACGGTCAAATCACGACTGAAATCCTGCCATTAAAAAATTATATTACGGCCGAAGAATACCATCAAAATTATCTGAAGAAAAACCCTGACGGGTACTGTGGTCTCGGGGGTACAGGTGTAAAGTATCCCGTATCTACCTCCGGAGTTACAAAAAATAATACGCGAGCTGATACCGTTGCTGATTTCCTGAGCCCGCTAAATGGCAAGGATTTAGACTTTGCTCACCAATTGGTTATTTTCGAAGCTGAGAATTGCGAGTTCTGCAAGCAGTTCGATGAAGATATTCTCAATCAGTGGCAAGCGGAAGTACCCGTCGTCGCAACCTTGAATGCTAATCCCCCTACTGGCTGGGTGTTAGAGAAACCCCTGTTTGCGGCGCCCACTATCGTATTATTCAGGGGCGGAAAAGAAGTGACTCGTTACACAGGATATAATGGGGAAAAAACGAATTTCTGGAAATGGCTGGGTTTTCAGTTGCTGTCACCGGAACAGCAGAAAATTGCTTTCCAACAAGGCACCGAACCGCCATTTACCGCCCCTAACCTAGATGAAAAACGCCCTGGAAAATTTGTCGATCCCGTTACGGGAGCAACACTTTTTCTCAGCAAGACAAAATTCGATAGCAAAACCGGTTGGCCCAGCTTTTTCGATCCTATCGAAAAATCGGTGACACTGCATGAAGATAATTCCCAGGGTATGAAAAGGATAGAAGTCCGCAGCGCGAGCTCAGGCATTCATCTTGGCCATGTCTTTAACGATGGCCCACCTCCGAGTTACAAACGTTATTGCATCAATGGCAATGTCTTAAAGTTCATCCCGGACTGAATAAAACAATAAAAAAGCCCGTGTTTTAAACGGGCTTCCGGATAATCTTGGATTACTGCGGGATCTGATTTGGTAGGCGCGATTGGATTCGAACCAACGACCCCCACCATGTCAAGGTGGTGCTCTAACCAACTGAGCTACGCGCCTGGGAAGAGCGGATTCTAACCGAAACAATCAGTCGGTACAATTCATATCTGAATCAGAAATCAAAATAGTGATTGCTCTGACCATCCAGGCTCAATCAAGACTTATTGCAAACACCCCGCATCCTTTCTCAAACTACGCCGCGCGTAGTAAGCAAAAACTACCGCACTACGTTGCCCGCGAAGAATCCAATCGTGCGCTTCCCGTCCCAAATCGGGATCAATGGGTTGAATCTTGCCTGCCGCAGCTGCCAATAAATGCATGCGTGCCGCCCGCTCAAAAGCAATGGATAAAATGCAGGCTTCTTCAATACTCGAACAGGCGACCAGCAAGCCATGATGTGCCAACAGTAAAGCGTGTTTGTTACCAATGGCTTCGGAAATCAACTCACCTTCTTCATTACCTACCGGTATGCCCGGCCACTTAGGCAAGAAAGCCACATCGTCATAGAGCACGCAATTATCCATATGCGAGATCTCCAGCGGCACTTCCAGCATACTGAGTGCCGCAGTATGCACAGCATGCGTATGAATAATGCATTGCACATCGGGTCTGGCACGATACAGCCAGGAATGAAAGCGATTGGCCGGATTCGCCATACCGTCGCCTTGCAAAACTTCCAAATCTTCATTGACGAGTAACAGATTACTCGCGCAAATTTCATCAAAACCCAGACCCAACCTTTGCGTCAAATAAGTACCCGGTTTCTCACCGCGCACCGTGATTTGTCCGGCCAACCCTGAATCGTGTCCGTTATCAAACAAAACACGACAGGTCAGCGCCAGTTTCTGCGCCTGAGTGTAATGTGTACCTTGCAGATGCGTATCCATTTGTACAAAGGATTGTTGAATCAACTGATCTTTATCCAAATTAAAAGTTTTATTGCTCATGTGTTCTCTCACTTGATGTTATTTATTAAAGAAAGTGGCGTGATGCTTTCTTTCGTCAGATCAAAACTCATCCTGAGTTGAAATAAGCCGCTCAATCTCGCGCCGGTCACGTTTGGTAGGTCGGCCTTTGGTAAAAAAGGGCTGTGGCTGCGCTTTCATTCGAGCAGCGAGTATTTCCCGTTGCCGACGGCTTTCATCCGATTCGCTGTAGAGCTGCTGTGCTTGTGTTGCAGAACCTCGTTGATTGGATAATGCCAGCACTTTGATCACATACTGAACATTACCGATACGTATAGCCAACCTATCCCCTACCGAGACGACCTTAGCTGGCTTTACGCGTTGTTCATTCAGGGTAACCCGTCCACGCTCAATCGCATCAGCTGCCAATGAACGAGTTTTAAAAAAACGTGCTGCGAACAGCCACTTGTCAATACGATAT
>Ga0136611_10000151_pt1 | contig 40504 bp, 33 predicted proteins | sample AntDrymUQ2232306_2_FD_106645 | JGI IMG/M metagenome (GOLD analysis project Ga0136611, IMG submission 106645) | Polar desert sand microbial communities from Dry Valleys, Antarctica - metaG UQ223 (23.06) | ecosystem: Environmental > Terrestrial > Soil > Desert | place: Antarctica: Dry Valley... | reverse complement strand
GCACGCTCCTCTGGGCACAGATTTGCGGCACGACGGGCCATTCGCTGACCCTGGCGGTCGGCAGCATCGTCGCCGCCGACATCACGGGCTCGAACACATGGTCGGGGTTGCCCGTCGCGACGGCGGCACTCGGCGCGGCGCTGGCGAGCCTGCCGCTGTCGCGGCTGATGGGTCGCCATGGCCGCAGGCCCGGCCTGGCCCTCGGCTACGGGCTGGCGGTCCTCGGGAGCATCCTTTCGCTTGGCGGCGTGCTCGCACTCAGCTTCCCGCTCCTGCTGCTGGGGATGGCCCTGTTCGGCATCGGCAACGCGTCCAACCTACTCGGCCGTTTTGCCGCGGCCGACCTGAGCTCGGCCGATGGGCGAGGCCGCGCTATCGGGCTGATCGTGAGCGGCGGCACGATCGGGTCGATCCTGGGGCCGCTGCTCGTCCCGCCAGCCGCGAGCGTCGGTGATGCGCTCGGCATCGGCCAGCCGGCCAGCGCGTTCTTGATCGGCGTCGTTGGCTTCGGCCTAGCCGCGATCCTCACCGAGCTCTTCCTGCGACCTGACCCGCTCTCCATCGCGCGAAGGCTCGCCGCCGACGCGGCGGCCGTCGAGCGCCAGGCCGGAGGTACATCGGTCGCCGAACCATCGCCGGTGAGTGCGCCGAACATGGCCGCCGTGCGCGTGATCCTGCGCCGGCCACGGGTGCAGATCGCGTTCGGCGCGCTCATGACGAGCCAGCTCGTGATGATCGGGACGACATCCACGGCGGCCGTCTACTTGCACGGCTTCGGGCACCCCTCCGGCCTGGTCGGGCTGGCGGTGTCCATGCACCTAGCGGGGATGTACGCCGCCTCGCCGGTGACCGGCTGGCTGTGCGACAGGGTCGGGCGGCTCGCGATGATCCTGAGCGGTGGGCTGCTGCTGATCGGCGCGATCGTCTTTGCGGGGCTGACGCCGGGCACCGAGGGATTACTGGTGGCGGCGGAGCTCTTCCTGAACGGACTCGGCTGGAACTTCGTGTTCGTGGCCGGCAGCGCCCTGCTCACCGACGCGCTGGCGCCGGAGGAGCGCACCACCATGCAGGGCTTCGGCGACCTCGCCAGCGGCCTAATGGGCGCGCTCGGGAGCACGCTGGGCGGGATGGTGCTCGGCGTGTGGGGCTTCCCAATCCTAAACGCGATCGGCGCGGCGCTCGTCGTCGGGCCGCTCGCGACTGTCTGGATGCGGCGCGCGATGCTGTCTTCACCAACGGCTGCTCGTCTCCACTCGGCACCCTGAGCAAGCGGCCCGAACTTCTCGCACGTTCTACTCCATGGATGCGCACGTGATCCGGTTCATCGTCTGGGCATACCTCCTCCACGGGCTCACGATGTGGGCGTACATGTTCTGGGTGACCGTATGGGGAGGGTGGAACTTGCAACTTAACAACAACCCCGTGACCCTCCTCGCTATCCCGGTGGCCGCCGCGGTGTGGTTCGCGCTGATCGTCTTTGGATGGCTCTTTTTCGCGGTGAACATTCTCATGTTCCAGGCACAGTCTCCTGAGTTCACAAGCTATCTGCTTGCGTTTGCCTTGCCCATGCTGGTCTCAGTACCTGGCGCCCTGGCGCTGAGTTGGCTGACTCGTGACACTGCGGCCGTGTCTCAGAGACAGGTCAGTCCGTAGATCCTTCGCTACGCTCAGGATGACAGGTCTGTACAGCACGCTCCCGTCATCGACTGCGCTCATTCCGTTCGAGTTGATCTGAGCAAACAACCCACCGTGTTGCAGGCCGCACGTATACTAGGGGCGTGGCAGACACCAGCGGACGCGCCCTCTACCTCGCCTGGCGCCCGCGCCGATTCGACGATGTCGTCGGCCAGCGTCACGTCGTGCGCACGATCCAGAATGCCGTCAAGAACAACACGATTGCCCATGCGTATCTCTTCTCGGGGCCGCGCGGCACCGGCAAGACGTCGATGGCGCGGCTGCTGTTCAAGGCCGTCAATTGCTTGCAGCCTCGCGATGGCGTCCCCTGCGAGGAGTGCGGGATCTGCACCTCGGCCAACGAGGGCCGGGCGCTCGACCTGATCGAGCTCGACGCGGCGTCGAATCGTGGCATCGACGACGTTCGCGATCTCCGCGACAAGATCAACTACGCTCCGGCAGACGCCCGCTACCGGGTCTACATCCTCGACGAGGCGCACCAGCTTACCCAGGCCGCGTGGGACGCGCTGCTGAAGACGCTCGAAGAGCCGCCGCCGCACGCGATCCTCGTGCTCGCCACCACCGAGGCACACAAGGTTCCGGCGACGGTCCTCTCGCGCTGCCAGCGCTTCGACTTCCACCGGCACACCGCCGCCGACATTCGCGACCGCCTGGCGCTGATCGCATCGACCGAGGGCGTCGAGGTGGAGCCGACGGTGCTGTCGTGGCTGGCCCGGGCGGCGCGCGGCGGCATGCGCGACGCCATCAGCCTCTTCGACCAGCTTCGGGCATTCTGCGGCGACCGCATCGACGCCGCCAGCGCCCGCGAAGTGCTTGGGCTCGCAGGGCTGGAGACGACGCGGCCGTTCCTCGAAGCGTTGCAGGAGGACCGGCCCGGCGACGCGCTGGAGGAGCTGAACGGCGCCATCGAGCGCGGCACCGACCTGCGCACGTTCGTCGGGGATTCCCTGACCTATCTGCGCGCGCTGCTGCTGCTTCGCTACGGCGCGGTTGCCCCCCTGCGCCAGGAGCTGCCCGCCGAAGAGCTCGAGTGGCTCGAGGAGCGGGCGACCGAGTGGCCGGCCACCAGGCTGCGCGGCCTGGTCGGCGGCTTCGGTGAAGCGCTCGCGCGCTTCCGTGACCCGGCCCAGCTGTTGATCCAGGTCGAGCTCGCACTGCTCGGCGATTGGGATGCGGCGGACGGCTCCGGCGGCGGGCGCGCGGCGCCCCGAACGACCGCCCACGAAGTATCCACGGCGTACGCGGCCCAGTTCGTGCCCGCCCGGCAGGCACGCGACGCGGCGACGGCCGTGCGGGATGCCGCCGCCACGCTCGGTGCCCCGCCCGCGACGGCGACCTCGCCGGGCGCTCCCCAATCCTCGCCAACACCCCGCACCCCAAGCGGAACGTCCTCGGTGAGCTCGACAGCTCCGAATGCGGAGGCGCGGATCGCGGATCGCTCGAGCGACCAGTCGCAGGCGCCATCGCCGATCGCCGGTGGCATCGACTCTGCGCCGGCCCGGTCGGACGCGACTGTCGCGGCGTCGGCTCGCGCCGATGGCGAATCGGTCGTTGCGGCGGAGCAGCCCGCCGGCCCCCGTCCCGTGGCCGAGCCGGCAGGGCGTCGGGCCGACGGCGCCCCGCTCGGCTTCCTGGACGATGATGGCGGTCGGCCGCTTTGGGACGACGACGGCCTGTCTGACTGGTCCCCGAACCTTCGGCCAGCTCCGAGTGGGAGCGCGTCGATGATCGCGACCACGGCGGGTCCAACGGCAGCGGCGCCACGCGCGGCAGCCGTCATGCCCCCCCCGCGCCCACCTGATGCGCCCATGGCCTTCGTGGGTGGAGCTGCCGCACCCACGGTAATTGCGCCCGCTACTGTACCGCCGCAGACGGTACAGACAGAAGAGCATCGCGCCGCTACCTCCGCGTCGTCGCCACAATCGCCGACGGCTGCCCCCGACGCGCCCGCGCTCGACTTCGCGACCGTTCTCGGCCAGTGGCCCGCGCTGCGCGAGGCTCTCGTCGGCGGGCGGCTCGAACGCGTCATGATTCTCGGCACGGCCGAGTTGGTCGATACCGTGGGAGCAACGCTCGTCGTACAGGTCGGGAGCGGCCACTTGAAGCTGCTCGACACCGACCAAAAGCGGCGCGAGCTGCGCGGCGAGCTGATCCGCGCAATGGGCCGCACGGTGGACCTGCGCTTCGTCGATGACTACGTGCGCCCGGCGCGCCCGACCGGACGGCCCGAGCATGGCGCAGCGTCGGTAGCCCCGCCCCGGCCGGTCGATCCGGTCGCCGAGGCCGCCGCCGATCCGGTCGTCCAGGCCGGGCTCCGACTGTTCGGTGGCCCGCTGGTCAGGATCGGCGGCGCGGATCAGACCGAGCCGACGACCGCCAACGAATCGTCCACGCCGGAGCCCGGTGCGGGTGGACCCGAGCGCGGTAGCCCGGATGGTCCTCATGCCGGGCCATCGGACTTTTACCAGCGCTCGGACGACGAGGACGAGACGGACGAGAGCGACGCTGGCGCGATCATCGGGCGCGCGGGGCAGCCCGTGCGAGACTGGTACAATACCTGAGGCGCCCGCGCCACTCGACCACAAGGAGATGCAGGCCATGCTCGGTGGGAATCCCAACCAGCTCGCGAAGCAAATGCAGCAGATGCAGGCGAAACTGGCCAAGATCCAGGAGGAGCTCGGCGACGAGACCGTCGAGGCCAGCGTCGGCGGCGGCGTGGTGAAGATCGTCATGACCGGCCACCAGCAAGTGGTGTCGGTGTCGATCGACCCGGAGGCGCTCGATCCTGAAGACCCCGAAACCATTCAGGATTTGATGGTTGCTGCATTCAACGAGGCGCTCAAGAATTCCCAGGAGCTGGCTTCGCAGCGGCTCGGCGCAATCACCGGCGGGATGAAGATTCCCGGCTTGATGTAGCGTTCGATCCTGCATGCAGAACACCGTAGAACCGGTCGCCCGCCTCGTCGAGGAGCTCGCTCGCCTGCCCGGCGTCGGCCCGAAGACCGCCCAGCGCCTGGCGTTCCATCTCCTGCGCGTGCCGACCGAAACGGCGCGTGCCCTCGCGAACGCCATCGTCCACATGAAAGAGGCGGTCATCTTCTGTTCGACCTGCCTCAACATCACCGACACCGACCCGTGCTCGATCTGCCAGAGTCAGACGCGGGACCGCTCGGTCATCTGCGTGGTCGAGGAGCCACTCGACGTGCTCGCCCTCGAACGAACGCGCGAGTTCAAAGGGCTCTATCACGTGCTCCATGGCGCGATCAACCCCGTCCAGGGGATCGGCCCGGATGACTTGAAGGTGCGTGAGCTGCTCCGACGGCTGACCGGCGATGTCCAAGAGGTCATCCTGGCAACGAACCCCAACGTGGAGGGCGAGGCGACGGGTATGTACATCCACCGCCTGGTAACGCCACTCGGCGTGAAGGTCAGCCGGCTTGCGCGGGGGCTGCCGATTGGCGGCGATCTGGAGTATGCGGACGAAGTGACGCTCGCTCGCGCGATCGAGGGCCGCCGCCCGATGTAGGGGGTGCGAAGCCCTCACCCCCAACCCCTCTCCCATGCGAGGGAGAGGGGAGCACGGGCACATCGTCGCCCCTTCCTCCAAGCAAGGGGAATAGGGCTACGCGAGCCAGACATCCTTGAGGCGGATCACCCCATCCGGGACGGGCGCGTAGCCGCGGACCTTCGGGCTGAACGCTTTCTGCTCGGTTGGGTGGATCACGAACAGCCACGGCACGTCATCCTGAAGCGCCCTACCCAACTCACCATGGAGTCGCGTACGCTCGGTGCGGTCGGATGCTTCGCGGCTCTTGTCGAGCAGTTCATCGACCTTTGCGTTCGAGTAGCCGGCCCAGTTCAGCGACGGCCCCTGTGCCGTCTTGAAGAACTGGTACGTGTTGCCATCCGGGTCAGGGCGCCCGCTCCATTGGTAGGCGATCATGTCAAACCGGCCGGCGTTGCCGTTCGCCTGGAGGGTCGTGGCGTCGGCCGGCGTGATTTCGAGCTGGATGCCGACCTCGGTGAGTTGGGCCTTCATCGCCTCGGCTTCCTGGATGTTGGCCGGGACGTTGTTGACGGTGCAGGCGAATGCGTAGCCGTCCGGCATGCCGCCCTCGCTGAGGAGCGCCTTCGCTTTCGCCACGTCGCGCGCGATCGGCTTCATCGCCTCGTCGTAGGCCCAGGACGAGGGCGCGATCGGCCCGTTCGAGGGCACGCCCAAGCCGAGCCAGACGCTTCGGGTAATGGCGCCAGTATCGATGGCATAGGCGAGCGCCTGGCGGAGCGGCTTCCTGTCGAACGGCGGCTTCCTGACATTAAGCTGGTAGGCGAACGACGCGAGCGACGGGACGTCGATCACCACCACGCCCGCGTCGCCCCTGAGCGTCGCCTCCTCGCGCGGCGCGACGTAGTCGATCGCATCGAGCTCACCGGCGCGCAGGCTCTGCGCCTTCACCGAGTCGTCGGGGATCGGCCGGTAGCGGATTTGGTCGAGGTACGGGCCGGCGGCCTTGTCCCAATAGTCGTCGAAGCGCGCGAGGGACAGGTGGTCGTCCTTCGCCCACTCGGTGAGCTGGAACGGCCCCGTCCCCACCGGATTGCGCTGGAGATCCGGCCCGAACTTCTGCACGGCAGCCGGTGAGATCATCATGCCGGCGCAATCGGACAGCGCGGCCAGCAGCGCGGCATCGGGGCGCTTGAGGTTCAGTTTGAGGGTGGATGCGTCGATGACTTCGGCGTGCTCGACGTTGGCAATCTCGCCACGCCGCACCGACTTGGTGTCCGGGTTCTGCATCCGCTCGAAATTCAACTTGGCGGCCTGGGCGTTGAACTCGGTGCCGTCGTGGAACCTGACTCCCCGGCGCAGTTTGAACACGATGGTGCGCGGGTCGGTCTGCTGCCAGGATTCGGCCAGGCCGGGCTTGACGTCGAGCTTCTCGCCGAGGGTGACGAGCGGCTCGTAGACGTTGTGCATGACCTGGCGGTCGGTCTTGCCACCGGAGAGGTGGGGATCCAGCGTGAATGCGTCCACGGCGAGGCCGACACGCAGGGTGCCACCTCTCTTCGGAGCGTCTGTGGCCGGCGTGGTCCCACTGTCGGCTTGTGCTGTCGATGGGGCGATCTCGGCCGGCTTCTTCGTCGTGTCGCCCGTGCGAGACGCCGCCGGCGCGGATTGTTGACCCTCGGTGGGCTTCACGGCGTCGGCCGGCTGATCTGCTGCATCCTGGCGTGCGGAGCATGCGGCCGACAGTATCAGCCCAACGGCGCTGAGCAAGCCGGCACGCACGAAATGTCGGCGCGACCGTCGCGTCTGGCTATGCTCGATCAACGCAGGGCCATCCGCGGGCAATCGAAGTACCTTGGCGTGAAATGGTGCCGAGCGGCATCGGCGCGTCCCTCATCCCGAGCGCAACGACGGATCTACGGACTGACCAGTTTCGATCTGTCCGTAGATCCTTCATTCGCTGGCGCTCGTTCAGGATGACATGAATGGACCTCGCGCCGCGCTACGCCACATCGGTGTCGAGCCAGCCCGACGACGCGGAACGCTACCAGCCGAGGGCGTAGGCGACGCGGCGGGGGTCGGCGCCGGCCGCGAGCGTGCCGTTCTCGCGGTCAATCCAGATGCCGCAGACGCTGCCGGCGGCCGGGTGCCAGTCCGGCCATGCCTCGATGCCGTGGCCGAGCGCGGCAAGACCCTCGAATGCTTCGCGGCCGGCCCGTTCTTCGAGCCGGAGCAGGTTGGGGCGGTACGGATGCGGGTCCGACGTCTGGGGGAAGCTGTACGACGCGAGGCGCGGCGCCTCGACGGCCTCCTGCGGCTCCATGCCGAACTCGACCATATTGAGCATGAATTGGATCATCGCCTGCACCTGGACGTCGTTGCCGGGCGTGCCGAACGGCATGACCGGCTTGCCGTCCTTGAACAGTATCGCCGGGTTTGGGGTCAGGCGGGGCCGCTTGCCGGGCTGGATCGAGGCGGGCATGGATGGATCGAGCCAGGACTGGACACCGCGACCGGATACCGCGAACCCGAGGCCGGGGATGAACGGGACGCTGAAGCCGTCGCTCGGGGTGGCGGAGAACACGTTGCCCTGGTCATCGACCACGCACACGTAACTCGTGTCGGGTGGCAGGGACACGCGACCCAGCGCCGACGCGACCGGCTCGCGGCCGTTGGCGGTGCCGTTTGCACTGCCGACGTCCGAGCGGCCGGGCATCTCCGTCCACGCCTTGTCCAGGCTGATCCGGTCGCGCCAGGCGGCGGCGTGCTCCTTCGAGAGGAGGCGGTCGATCGGAACGTCGTGGAAGTCGGGATCAGCGATGAAGTGGTGGCGATCTGAGAAGGCGGCCTTGATCGCCTCGGTGACGACGTGCAGGTACGCGGGGCTGTTGTGGCCGAGGCCCTTGAGGTCGTAGCCCTCGAGGATGTTGAGCGCGATCGGCAGGGTCGGCCCCTGGGTCCACGGCCCGCAGCCCCAGATCTCGTACTCGCGGTAGGTCGATCTGATCGGCGGCTCGACCTTCGCCGAGAAGCTCGCCAGGTCGTCGTAGGTGAGTAGCCCGCCGCTCTGCTCGCTGAACGCGGCGATCTCGCGGGCGATGTCGCCGCGATAGAAGAGGTCGCGCGTCGCCTGGTAGCCGGCCGAGCGATCCGTGCGTGCGCCGCCCTCGTAGGCGGCCACGAGGCGCTTGAGGGTCTTTGCCAGATCCTTCTGCACGACCAACTCGCCAACCTCGAGCGGGCGCCCGTTCGGGGTGAACACGCCGGCGGTGCCGGGCCAGCTCGCCAACTTCTCGGCCTTGCCCACCACGGCCGTCGCGAGCAGGTCGTACATGACGTAGCCGTTCTCGCACAGGTCGATCGGGTCGGCCAGGACATCGCCGAGCGGCAGCGTCCCGAAGCGGTCGAGCGCGAGCAGCCAGGCGTCCATCGCGGACGGCGTCACGCAGAGGCGCATGTCGCGGGCGATGTTTCCCGTTGCCGGGTCGCGGACCTTGTCGGCGGTGGCGGCCATCGGCCAGCGCCCGAGGCCGCTGATGGTCTGGGTCTCGCCGGTCGCGGCCAGGTGGACCATGATCGGAGCGACGCCACCGATGTTGACGAGGTCGGGCAGCAGGATGCCGATGCAGATGCCGGCGGCCACGCCGGCGTCAATGGCGTTGCCGCCCCGATCGAGGATGCGCTGGCCCGCCAATGCGGCCAGATGGTGGCCGGCCGCGATGGCGTGGCGCCGGCCGCGTACGGTCGCGCGACGGGTCCGGCGCGGCCCGGCGAAGAGCTCGGCCTCTGCCGCTGGCTTCTTCTGTTCGATCGCCATGGCTGCCTCCTCGATGTCGGATAGGCGTGTCGCGATTTGTACGGGAATCTGCCTTGTCATCCTGAGCTGGCGAAGGATCTACGCACTCACCAGCATGAGACGGTCGCGAAGACGAGATCCTTCGACAGGCTCCGCCTGCCTCAGGATGACAGATCTGTTGTGAGGACTCCCGTGAACTGCACGTCTGTGGTGTACTAGCGGCGTACGACGAGGTGCCGCCCGAGGTCTTCCAGGCTCGACAAGTTGTGGGCGGGGGCGAAGACGTCCACGTGCTCCAGCGCCGTGCTCATGCCGCGCGCCAGTGGCCGGTAGTCCTTGCTTCCGAGCAGCGGGTTGAGCCAGATCACCTTGCCGGCTCGCTCCTCGATCTCCTCCATGGCCAGGCGCAGGATCTCGGCGTCGCCGGTGTCCAGCCCGTCACTGAGGATCAGCACGATCGAGTTGCGGGTGACGAGCTGCTTGGCATATTGCGCGTTGAACGTGGTCAGGCTCTGGCCGATGCGCGTGCCGCCCGACCAGTCGTGGACCTCGCGGGCGATCCGGTCGAGCGCTTCGAGGATCTCCTCGTGCCGGAAGTAGTCCGTCACGCGGGTGAGCGTCGTGCTGAACACGAATGACTCGACCCTGCCGATGGTGTTCTGCAAAGCGTGGATGAACTGGAGCAGGAATCGGCTGTAGGTGTCCATCGAGCGGCTCACGTCGCAGATCAGCACGAGCTTCGGCTTGCGGATCTTTCGCCGCCGCCGCGCCAGCTCCAGAATCGTCCCGCCGTACTTCATGTTGCGGCGCATGGTGCGACGAGGGTCGATCTGGTGGCCCTTGGTCGAGACGCGGACGCGGCGGCTCTCGCGGGTGGCGAGCCGCTTGGCGATCACGAGCACCGCCCGCGCGATCTCCTGCATCTCGTCGGCCTGGAACCGCGAAAAGTCCTTGCTGGCGAGCATCTCGACCGGGCTGTAGAGGGGCAGCGCTTCTTCGTCGCCCTCTTCGTCGCCCTCGCCACCGTCGCCGTCCGGGCTGCTGAGCTGGAGCTGCTCCTGGCCCTCGCCGCCCTCTTCCATCTGGTCGCCCGCCTGGTCATCGGGCGACATGTCGTCGTTGTTGGCGGTCTCGTCGATCTCGTCGATGCGGGCGATGTTGCGCCAGAACTGATTGAACACCTCGTCGAAGATCGGCACGTCCTCGGGGCGCGAGACGAAGACCGAGCGCATTCCGAGGTAGACATCGCCGCGATCGGCGACATCTACCATCTCCATGCACCGCAGCGAATCCACGATCTCGGATGACGTGGACAGCAGCTCGCGCGCGCGCAGCTCGCGACCGAACGCCATCACGTGGCGCTGGAGGTCGGCGTGCTTGGCGCGGCTCTTTAGCGCGTAGCGACTTCCTTCTCGAGCCGCTGCGTCACCGACTGAATCCATGCCTGTAGATCCTCTTCCTCGACGCCGTTCATGCTCGACAGCATGATGTCCAGCGGCTTGCCGCGCAGCTTCGCAACGTCGTCGCGATCCTTGATGAACGAGCCGAGCGTCTCGCTCACCGTCTCCGGGTCGAGATGCTCCTGGTGGAGCGCCATCATCGCCATCGCCCAGTCGAGCGTCTCCGCGACGCCGGGCGTCTTGTTCAATCGGACTTGGCGGATTGCCTGCATGAACATGGCGATCTGTCGCGCGAGCCGCTCATTGATGCCCGGCACCTTGCGCGTGACAATCCGCAGCTCCTTGTCGAAGGTCGGATAGTCGATCCAGAGGTACAGGCAGCGGCGCTTGAGCGCGTCGCTCAGCTCGCGGGTGCGGTTCGAGGTGAGCACGACGTAGGGGCGGAACTTCGCCGAGATGGTACCCAGCTCGGGAATCGTGACCTGGAAGTCGGAGAGGATTTCGAGCAGGAACGCCTCGAACTCCTCGTCAGCCCGATCGACTTCGTCGATGAGCAGGACGGGCGCCTTCTCCTGATTGCTGATCGCACGGAGGAGGGGGCGCTTGAGGAGGAACTGATCGCTGAAGATCTCGCTTTCCTGCTGGGTGACGTCGCGGTGGCTGCCCTCTTCCATCTTGATCCGCAGCATCTGCTTCGGATAGTTCCATTCGTAGAGCGCCGTATTGACGTCGAGACCTTCGTAGCACTGGAGTCGGATGAGCTCGGTGTCGAGCGCGGTCGCCAGGACCTTGGCGATCTCGGTCTTCCCGACGCCAGCCTGCCCCTCGATGAGCACCGGCTTCTTCAGCTCCATCGCCAGGAAGGCGGTCGTGGCGACGGCCCGATCGGTCACGTACTGTTCCCGCTCCATCATGTCCTGGATGCGGCGAATGCCCTCGATCACTCACTCCTCCTTGCGGCTACCACTAGAAAGCGGGGCGACCCGTAGGTCCGCCCCGCACGAAAGTATACCAGTCGTCCTCGCGAGCTTCTCCTGAGACTGTAGCGCGGCGCCGCCGCTCGGCACCAGTAGCCAATGATGAGCGGGCGAGGCGCGGAATGGGGCGCTACTGCAGGGCGCCCGTGAGGAGTGCCGTCACGCGCGTGCCCGCTGGCAGCACCTGGTCAGATGCCCGCAGCACCAGCAGCGCGTTCGCGCCGCGCATCGAGAGCAGGCGGCTTGAGCCCTGGGCGCCCGTACTGCGCGCCGTCAGGCGGCCGTCTCGCCACCCGACCACGGCCCGGTGGTACTCCAGCCGCGACGGGTCCGGACGGAGCTCGTGGTCCAACTCGACCTCGATGCGCGGTCGGCGAACGTCGCGGCGACCGGCCATCGTGAGGATGGCGGCGCGAACGAAGACCTCGAACGTCACCAATGAGGAGACCGGGAAGCCCGGCAGCCCGAAAACTCGCTTGTCGCCCACGGTGGCGAATGTCAGCGGCTTGCCGGGCTTGAAGTTCACCCGCCCGAAGTGGACGGTGCCGAGATGTTCGAGGAGCGGCTTGATGAGGTCGCGGGTGCCCATCGAGACTCCGCCCGACGTGATCAGTACGTCCGCCGCCGCGAGCGCATTTTGCACCTTGCTAGTCAGGTCGTCGTCGCGGTCGCGGGCGATGCCCTGCCAGGCGACGTCAGCGCCGGCTTCCGACACAGCCGCCATCAAAGCGTACCGATTCGAGTCGCGGATGCAGCCCGGCGGCGGCGTCTCCCACGGCTCGACGAGCTCGTCGCCGGTCGCGAGGATCGCGACGCGCGGCCGCCGATACACGGGCACGTCGGCCACGCCGATTGTGGCGAGCAGCCCGATCTCCGAAGGCCCGATGACGGCGCCCGCCTCGACGACTAGCTGTCCTGTCTCGATATCGAGTCCGGGGCGGTGGACGTTGCTGCCGAGCGTGGCCTCCAGGTGGATCTGGACGTGGCGGTCAGATTCGGCGGTGTCCTCGACCATCACGACCGCGTCCGCGCCGGTCGGCATTGGCGCGCCGGTCATGATGCGGACGGCCTGACCCGCGCCCACGTCGATCGAATGCTCCGGTCCGGCGATCAGCTCCTCGCCCAGGAGCGCCCGGTCGCCTCGGTCGGCCGCGCGCACCGCGTACCCATCGACCGCCGAGCGCGGCCCAGGCGGCAACGGGCCATCGGCGATGACGTCAGCCGCCAGCACCCGCCCGGCCGCGACGAGGATCGAGACGCGTTCGGTTCCCAACGGAGCCGCCCGCACCAAGATTGCCGCGCACGCCTCATCGACCGAAACCATCGCGTAGGGCGAGCTGGTGGGCATCGCGCGCATCGGCTGGCTCAGAGCTGCTTCTTCAGGCACTCGAAGAACTGGCCCATCAGCATCTTGGCCACGCCGCCGAGCATCCGCTGGCCGACTCCGGCAACCGTGCCTCCGACCTGCCCGTCGCCGTGGACGTTGATCAGCGTCGTCTGGCCCTGATCGACCAGTTCGACGAGCGCCGTGCCCTTCACGAAGCCAGGTCCGCCGCGCCCTTCGACCAAGAGCGTGTAGTTCTCCGGCTCGGTCTTCTCGCTGATTTTGATGTGGCCCTTGTAGGTGCCGCGAATGGCGGCCACGCCGACCTTCATGGTCGCTTCGTACTCATCCTCGCCGGTGGCGTGCATCGCCTCGCAGCCCGGGATGCAGTTCTTCAGGGCATCCGGATTGAGCAACACGGACCAGACACGCTCGCGCGGCGCGTCGAACGTGTAGCTACCCTCGACCTTCACGCTGCCTCCTGCACGACGTCACTTCGGACGCCCGCCCACGATGATAGCACCCGCCATGCTCCCTAACGGGGCCAGAGCGTCACTTCTTGGGTCCAGGCATGCGCCGGCTGCACGAGCACCTGGACGATGGCCTCCGCAACGTCGTCGGGATCCAGGAACGTGTCGCCGCTCCTGGCGCGGTCCTCGCGGGTGCGTACGCCGAAGTCGGTCAGGATGCTGCCGGGCACGATGGTGGTGCATTTGATCGGCTCGGCCGCAAGCTCGGCGGCGAGCGCGTCCATGAACCCCTGCAAGCCGAACTTCGACGCGCAGTACGCCGTCATATTCGGGTAGCCGCGCTTGCCGGCACCCGACGAGATCGCCACCACGTGGCCGCCGCCGCGCCGCCGGATCGCCGGCAGCGCGGCGCGGACGGTCAGGAACGCGCCGGTCAGGTTGGTCTCGATGACTTCGCGCCACGTCGCGGGCGCAAGGTCGGCGACCGGGCCGTAGCGGCCCATGCCGGCGTTCGCGATCACGACGTCGAGGCCGCCCAACTGGAACTCGACGCGCTCGACGGCCGACGCGAGCGCGTCCGCGTCCGTCACGTCGGCAACGAGAGCCAGCGCCCGTCCGCCCGCCGCCGTCACGTCGCGCTCGGCATCGGCTAGTCGGACCGGGTCGCGGGCGACGAGCGCGACGGCCGCGCCCTCTCTCGCGAGCCGGCGCGCGGTCGCGAGGCCGACACCCCGACTCCCACCCGTGATCAGCGCCACCTTGCCGGCGAGGTCAGCCATCCGACCGCTCCTCGAAACGCGGACGGAGGCGACGGTGTGTCTGCTGGAGTGACTCGGGCAGCACCTTCGTGTCGGCCATCAGCGGCATGAAGTTCGTGTCGCCGTCCCAGCGCGGGACGACGTGGGCGTGGAGATGGTCGGGGACGCCGGCGCCGGCCGCGCGCCCCAGGTTCATGCCGACGTTGTGTCCGTGCGGCCCATACTCGGCATTGAGGGCAGCAACCGAGCGCTGGATGAGCGCAAGGACGCCGCCGGCGATGTCGGGCGGCAGCGCCGCTAGGTCGCTCGTGTGGCTGTACGGCGCGACCATCAGGTGTCCGCTGTTGTACGGGTACAGGTTCAGTAGGACCAGCGCGCGATCGCCCCGGAACAGGACAAGGTTCTCCTCGTCCCGATCCTTGTCGGCGATCACGCGGCAGAAGAAGCAGCCGGCCGGCTCAGGCCCGCCCACGTAGGTCATCCGCCATGGTGTCCAGAGTCGCTCCACGTCGAGCTCGGCCTACCACGTGATCAGCGGGCGGACGAATTCGATCGCCTGCCGCGCGCACGTCGGGCTGTCCGGCTTCTGAGTGAACTCCATCGCGAGCCAGCCGTCATACTTCAGCGCGCGGAGCACCTCGATGATGTCCCGCCACGGCAGGAAGCCCTGGCCCGGCGCAAGCCGATTCGAGTCACCGAGCTGGACGTGGCTCAGGTACGGGTTGCAGGTGACGAGCGCGGCGACGATCGACTTCTCTTCGAGCGCCATGTGGAACATGTCGGCTTCGAGGACGAGGTTGCGCCCGCCCATCGACTCGATGAAATCGACCGTCTCTTGCATCGTCATGAGGAAGTCGGTGTTGATCCGGCACTGGGGCTCCAGGCAAATCTTGCGGCCCTTCTTGTCGGCGTACTCGGCCAGCTCGTCGATGGCCTCGCGGAACCAGCGCAGCCCCTCCTCGCGGCTCGGCGCCGACGACGCCCGGCCGCGAAAGCCGCCGATCGAGGAATCGACGCCCCACTCGGCGGCCAGGTCGATGATGGTCTTGTAGCGCTCGATTGCCTTCTTGCGGCCCTCGGCCTCCGGCAGGACGATGTACAGCTTGTCCTCGATGCCGATCGGGCCGGTACTAATCGCGACCATCTCCAGGCCCGCCGCCCGGACCTTCTTCATCACGGCGGCGTGGTCGAATTCGGCCGGGTTTCGCGTCTGGAGCTCGATGCCCTCGTAGCCGAGGTCGGCAACAGTCGGGAGGACCGTGTCGAGGTCGCCGTGCCACGCCAGCGGCATCGGCCCGTTCACCTCGGGGGTGGTGGACATGTAGCAGAACTTCATTTGGACACCATTTCCCTTACTTTTTCGACCGCCAGCGTCGGGCTCGACAGCACCGGCACCGTCACGCTCGCCGGCACCATCGCCGCGAGGTGCCCCATCGACGCCTGGGCGAGCATGACCAGCTCGTTGCGCGTGGCCAGCTCCTCGACGACCCCGAGCACGATGCGGTCGTGCTCGTCGCGCCGCCCGTTCGAGAGCGCCTGGAACGCCTCCGGGCGCAGCTCCGCGTCCAGCTCGATCTCGCGGCCCATCTCGGCGGCGATCCGCTCGATGAGCTGCTTCTGCATGGCCAGCCCGGCCGGCACGGTGGCGACGACGCCAATCTTGCGCGCCCGGCCGAGCGCCTCGCGCACCATCAGCTCATCGATCTTGAGCACCGGGACATCGGCCTGCTTCTGCACGTCGTCCGCGACGGGCGAGTACGCCGTGCAGGAGAGCAGCACGAGCTCGGCGCCGGCGTCCTCGGCAAGGTGGACGAGGGTGGTCAGTCGGCGCACGAGGCCGGGCGTGAGCGAGCCGCGCCGGTCGATCTCCGTCACCAGCCCTTCATCGAGGATGTTCACCAGCTTGATGTCTGGGGCGAGCTGACCGAAGGCCACTCGGAGCGGCTCGATCGCGGGGATCACCGCGTGGATCAGCCCGACGGTGTGTGTCACGGGTGTAGTCCCTCCTCCTGCCTGCAAACAATGCTAGCGGTCGCCCGCGCATTCCTCAACCATGGCCGCAAGCACGGCCCCAAGTGGCGCGAGCGCATCTGGTATCCTCACGCCCGGCCGGGGGGTGCCCGGCGATAGCGACGAGACGATCTGACGGGGATGCTTCGATGCTCGCACGGCGGATGGCACTCGCGTCGCTCGGCACACTCATGCTGGCCTGCTCGCCGTTCGTGTCGGCGAGCAGGCCGGAGCCGGTCGGACGGGCGCGACCCGAGGTGCGCACCATCCAGGTCACGCGGGCCGAGATCACGAGCTTACTGATCTATCCCGGGGAGCTGCGGCCGAAGGCGACGACCGTCGTCACGAGCCACGTTGCCGGTCGGCTTGGCCGACTCAGCGTCGATCCGGGCAGCGTCGTCCAGGAGGGCGACATCATCGCCGAGCTGGACCGCGCCGCGTTCGAGGTACAGGCGCTCCAGGCGCAAGCGCTCCTCGCCGGAGCCGAGGCGCGGCTCGCCGGGTTGCGGGCGGGCGAAGACGTCGAAGCGCGCGCCGAGGCGGATGCCCTGTTGCGGGCGGCGCGCGCGCGCCTCTCGACGCTCGAAGCGGCGCCGACGCCCGATTCGGTCATCACCATCGCGCAGACCCTCCGCGACGCCCGCCGCCGCCTAGCGGAGCTCGAAGGCGACCGGCCCGCTGCCCGCGCCCAGGCCGAGACTCGGCTGTTGCGGGCACGCGGACGCCTTGACGAGATCGCTGCCGTGCCCGCGCCGGTGGCATCTCCGACGACGCTGATGAATCCCGCGGTGGAGCTAGCGCGGACCGAGCTGCGCGGCGCCGAACTGGAGCTGACCCAGGCGCGCCAGCCGGCCCCGGAGGCCGAGGTCGCGGCGGTGCGCCAGGAGATCGCCGACGCCGAGGACGCCCTGCTGCTCGCCCGCACGGCCGCCGCCCCGACCGACCTCGACGAGGCGCGAGCGCACGTCGAAGCGGCCGAGGCCCGGCTGCGCCGCGCGGATTCACTCCCGTCGAGCGCGGCGATCCAGGCCGCCGAGTCGGCCGTCCAGTATGCCTGGGCGAACGTAGAGCTGAGCCGCCTCCAGCTCCGCGAATCGACCATCGTGGCATCGGTCGGCGGCGTGATTCTGGAGCTGCACCATCCGCAAGGCGCGAACGTCGCGGTCGGCTCGGCGGTGGCGACCATCCAGCCGCAGCACTACGAGCTTCACGTCGCGGTCGAAGAGCGCCAGTTAAGCCAGGCGCGCGCGGGCCTCGGCGCGAGCGTCACCGTCGATGCGTATCCCGGCGAGTCGTTCTCGGGCACCGTGCGGAGCGTCGCACCTTCCGTCGATCCGCGCACGCGGACCGTCGCGACACGGATCGACGTCGCCGATCCGCAGGCCAAGCTCAAGGCCGGGCTGATCGGCCAGGTGGCCATCGTCGGGGACCGCCGGTCCGGGGCGCTGGTCGTCCCGCGCGAGGCCATCGCGTCCGGCCCGGAACCGAGCGTCATGCAGGTGATCGACGGGCGCGTGCGGCGCGTGCTAGTACGGTTGGGCATGACGGATGGGCGCGTGGTGGAGGTCGTCCAGGGCCTCGGCGAGGGCATGTCCATTGTGGCACTCCCCACCGGCATCGGCGACGGGGATCTCGTCAGTGAGCGGTGAGGAGACCCACCCACATTCGGGCGGGGTGACGATCGCGGTTGACGGCATGGGCGGCGATCACGCGCCCGATGTCGTGATCGACGGTGCGGTGGCAGCGGTCCGCGATCTGGGCGTGCATGTCCTCCTGACCGGCCTTCGGTCCGAACTGGAGCGTAGGCTCGCGGCACGCGGCTCGCCGCCCGGCATCGAGATCGTCGATGCTCCGGACCGGATCGCGATGGAAGACCACCCGACCACCGCGGTTCGTCAGAAGCCGAACTCGTCGCTGGTGGTGGGCATCCGCCTGGTCCGCGAAGGCCGCGCGGACGCCTTCGTCTCGGCTGGCAACACGGGCGCCATCATGGCCGCCGGGCTCTTTGAGCTGAAGCGCATCACGGGCGTGACGCGGCCGGCCCTAGCCACCGTCTACCCGACCGTGCAGGGGGGTACGTTGCTCGTCGATGCCGGCGCCAACGCGGATTGCCGGCCGGAGCACCTCGTCCAGTTCGCCCTGATGGGCTCGGTCTACATGGCCGGCGTATTCGGGCGCACGAACCCGACCGTGGGGCTCGTCTCGATCGGTGAGGAGGCGACCAAGGGAAACGCCCTCGTGCAGCAGACCTTTCCGCGCCTCCAGCAGCTCCCGATCAACTTTGTCGGGAACATCGAGGGTCGCCACATCCCGGCCGGCACGGTCGATGTGGCCGTCTGCGACGGCTTCGTCGGCAACGTCATCATCAAGCTGTCCGAAGGGCTCGCCGGCGCGATCAACGCGCTGATTCGCTCGGAGATCGAGGCGTCGTCGCTGGGCAGGGTTGCCGCGCTCGGCGTGCTTCCAGCCTTCCGGCGCGTGCGGCGCAAGATGGACTATGCCGAGTATGGCGGTGCGCCGTTGCTCGGGCTCAACGGCATCTGCATCGTGGCGCACGGGCGATCGAATGCCCTGGCCATCGCGAGCGCCATCCGCGTCGCGAAGCAGTCGGTCGAGAACGACGTGGTCGGGCGAATCGCGACGGGCATCGCGGCGCTCGGGTTGCCGGATGAGGGGCGCGCAGATACCCTGATCGGCTCGGAGCCAGGGGCCGCCGATTGACCTCCGCCCGGTACATCTCAGCGCCAATCGGCCGCCCACAGGCGCCACCCATCTGCGCTCGTTTGACAGGTCTTGGCATTGCGGATAGAGTTATTTCCGCGCGGAAGTGCGCGGCCCGCAACGGTGCGGGGAAGATCGGCACCGCGTACTGCTGGAGATCGTATGGCGTACCGTCCCTATCGAGGACGACGTCGCCGCGGATCGGGAGTGGGTCTGGCCCTCGGAGTCCTCGCGGCGGGAGCGCTCGCCGTCGGCGTCAGCTGGTACTTCTACCTCCCCATCTCGGCTAGCCCGGGGGCTCGGGCCTCCGCGAACGAGGTCCGCGACGATCGGCGCATATCGGGACCGCCACCGCCGTTGGCCGACGTGCTGGCACGTGGGCGGCACGCGTTCCATGCCGGACGGTGGACCGACGCGGAAGAGCAGTTCAGCCTCGCGGCGGAGGTGGCACCCGCATCCGGCGAGGCGCAGACCGGTTGGGCGCGCTCGCTTCTCAACCAGAACCGACTCGTTCCGGCCATCGAGCGTGCGCGGCGCGCGGTCGAGCTCGACGGTCGCAGCGCCGATGCCCACGCCGTCCTTGCCGTCGCGCTGGATTGGAGCGGAGACATCGAGCCCGCGGTGGCCGTTGCACGACGAGCAGTCGAGTTGGACGCGAGCTCCGTCGCCGCGCACGCGGCCCTGGCCGAGGCGCTGACGGACAGCTACCTGCTCGACGAGGCCGACGACGCCCTGGCGCGCGCAGTCGAGCTCGACCCGATGGACCCGGACGTCTGGCGCGTCACGGGCAATCTCTTCGAGATGAGGTCGGACTACCAGGCCGCCGTAGGTGCGTACGAGCGCGCGATCGAGCTGGCCCCGCACTACTCATACTTGCACGTGAGCCTCGGGCACGCGCAGCGTGCGCAGCAACGCTACGCGGAGGCGCTCGGTGCATTTGCGACCGCCGCGTCGCTGGCCCCGACCGACGCCCGCGCGATGGGCGGGATGGGCATGGTCTATGCTGCCCGGCTCGAATACGTGCCAGCCTCCGCGCACTTCGAGCGCGCCATCGACATTGACCCGACCTACGCGACCGCCTACGCTCAGCTTGCGTGGCTCCACTACGCGCGGCGAGAGTATGCGCAAGCCGCGCCGCTGTTCGAGCGTGCGGCCGAGCTTGACCACGACAACGAGCGCGGGGCGCAGTATCGCCACGCGCTGGGGTGGATCCTGGTGAACGCGGGCCGTCCGGCCGAGGCACGTGAGCAGTTCAAGCGATCGTTGGAGCTCGATCCGTCGCTCAGAGGCGCGCGCGACGGGCTCGCGGCAGTCCAGGCCGCCCGCTGACCGCGAGTCGGCGAGTACCGAAGGAAACGGCGATCATCACGCCGCCCGGAGCTCGCCCGACGCGACGCCGGTTCGTCGCGACGCTCGCTGCCTTGCTGTGCGGATCGTTCGCATGCCGCCCCGCTCCCGAACACGCTGCGCGCATCGCGACGGCCTCCCCATCGCCGGCCGCGACTCCGAGCACGGTGCTCGGCGCCGCGTTCGACATGCGGCTCGACGGCGCACTGGACGGCACCGCCCGCTGGCAAGCGGCGCAACTTGCCATCGACGCGATCTCTGCGCGCGGGGGCGTGCGCCTTCCCGGCGGACGGGCAACCCGTTTGGAGCTCGTGGTGTACGACGCCGCGAACGATGCCGATTCGATGGCCCGCGCCCTGGAGCGGCTTGCCGGCGAGCATGCCGCCGTCGCCTTACTCGCGGCCGGTGGCTTGCGACCGGCCGCGTTAGTTTCGGCGCTCGTGCCGCGGCTCGCCACTCCCCTCATCGTGCTCGGCCCATCCTCCGTCACCGGGCAAGAAGTCGCGCAATGGTCATACTTCCTGGATCCGTCCGGCGTGGACGCCCTCGGCGAGCTCGCGCGCTTCGCCGCGTCGCAATCAGTGCAGCGCATCGGGTGGATCGCGCCGCGCAACACCGCTTCGGACCGCGCCCGTGCTGCCCTCCTCATGGAAGCGGCCACGGCGAACGTCCGGGTAATCGGCGAGGAATCGTATCCCGTGGGCGGCGAGCCCGAGGCGGACGCGTTCGGTCGCCTCGCGTTCGGCGGCGCGCAGGCGATCGTCGCGTGGCCCCGCGACCTCGACGATGCGCTCGCGCTGGCCCGCCTCGCCGCCGAGCGGGCGCGTGGCACGCCCTTGTATCTCAACCCAGTCGCGGCCACCGCCGAGTTCGTGTCGCGGGGCGGCGAGGCGGCCCTCGGCGTGCGCGCGCTGGTGCCACGCCTGGCGGTCGCGGACCACCTCTGGGCCGACGATCCGCTTACCGCGCCCACGCGAGCCTTCCGCGACGCCTTCGAGCGCCGCTTCGGCTCGCGTCCGCTGCTCGAAGCCGCGGCTGCCTGGGACGCCGTGCATCTGGTCGTCGCGGCGCTCGAAGCAGCCGGTCCGGACCGCGCGGCACTCCGCGATCGACTCGAAGCGTCTGGAACGTTCGCGGGCGCCTCGGGGCCGATCGAGTTTCGGCCACCACGTCATGTCGGGTTGGACGGGCGAGCATTCCTGATCGCCCGCGCCGAGCGGGGCGGCTGGGTGCTCCCCGCGTAGGTCCGATGCGCCCCGCGCACTCCAGTCGGCTCGCGACTGCGCTATCGTCGACGGACGTGAGTCCGCCAGCTCGTGCCGGCGTGGCTGCACGACGGAGGGTCGGAGGCGACGACGCCATGCAACGCTGGATGATGGAGTTCCCGCTCACCCTGCACCCCATTTTGGATCGGGCGCGGCAGCTTTTCGGCCGCAAGGAGATCGTCAGCGGTGCCGCCGGCGGCGCCACGACCCCATCCACCTACGCTGAAGTCGGCGAGCGCATCGACCGCCTGGCAACGGTCCTGCAACGCCTCGGCGTTCGGCACGGCGATCGGGTCGGCACCCTCTGCTGGAACCACCGGCCGCATCTGGAGCTGTACTTCGCTGCCCCGTGCATCGGCGCGGTCCTCCACACGATCAACTTCCGGCTGTTCGCCGACCAGATCGCGTTCATTGTCAACGACGCCGAGGATTGCGTGTTGTTCGTCGATGCGGCCGTGCTGCCCGTGTTGCTACCGCTCGTCGAAAGGCTCCCCTCGGTCAGGCAGATCGTGGTCGTCGGAGACATCCCCGATGAGCTTGGCGAGGCGGCCGGACGACCGGTCTTGAGCTATGAGCGCCTGCTCGACGAAGCCGAGCCATGCCGCACATACCCGACGCTGCACGAGGACGACGCGGCGGCGATGTGCTACACGTCCGGCACCACGGATAGTCCCAAAGGCGTGATGTACAGCCATCGCGCCCTCGTGCTGCACGCGATCGTCACGTCGATGCCGGACGTGCTGGCGCTCTCCGAGCGCGACGTCGTCATGCCGGTCGTCCCGATGTTCCACGTCAACGCCTGGGGTTTGCCGTACGCGGCGACACTCGTGGGCGCGACCCAGGTCTTGCCCGGCGTCGCGCCGTCGCCGTCCGACCTGATCGGGCTGATCGAGGCGGAGCGCGTGACCATCACCGCCGGCGTCCCGACGGTCTGGCTCGGGGTGCTCGCCGAGCTGGATGCCCGCCCTCGTGACGTCCGCTCGCTCGCGCGGATCGTCTGCGGCGGGTCGGCCGCGCCCCGCGCGATGATGGACGGGTTTCAGCAGCGCCACGGCGTGCCGATCTGGCACGCCTGGGGCATGACCGAGCTGTCGCCGATCGGCTCGGTGAGCCACCTCAAGAGCTACCTCGATGACGCTCCCGAGGACGAACGAGGGCGCTTTCTCGCCAGCCAGGGCACCCCGATACCGCTCGTGCAGATGCGCACCATCGACGACGCGGGGCAGGACGTGCCATGGGATGGCAGATCCCTCGGAGAGCTGATCGTGCGCGGCCCCTGCGTCACGGCCGGCTACTTCAATGACCCGCACGCCGGCGAGCGTTTCACCGAGGACGGCTGGTTCCGCACCGGCGACGTGGTCTCGATCGATCCCGAGGGCTACTTCGAGATCGCCGATCGCTCGAAGGATCTCGTCAAGAGCGGCGGCGAGTGGATCTCGAGCATCGCGCTGGAGAATGCCCTCGTCGGGCACCCTGCCGTGGCGGAAGCATGCGTCATCGCCGTGCCGCATCCGCGCTGGGGCGAGCGACCGCTGGCGTATGTTGTTGTGCGGCCCGGCCACGAGGGCGTCCCGGCGAGCGAGCTGATCGACTTCCTTCGCCCTCGCTTCGCGAAGTGGTGGCTCCCCGACGACGTCGTCGCGGTCGATTCCCTGCCGCGCACCGGCGTCGGGAAGCTCGATAAGAGGGCGCTGCGGGAGCGGTTCAAGGAGCACAAAACGCCCCGCCAGTCGGACTGACGGGGCGCGTGCGAGCGGAGATGAGGGCAGGTCAGCGACGCGGGAGCTGGGCCGGCGCCTGCGACGGAGCGCCCGGCCGACCGGTCAAAGGCGCGCCGGCCGGTCCGGTCACGGGGATCACGTCCGGCCGGGGCGTCCTGATCGGCGTGGGGTCGTTGCGGGGCGGCGCCGCGATCGACACCGGCTCGTTCAGGCGGCTGTAGGCGGTGGTCAGGTCGATCGACGCCATGCCCGGATCGCCGCCGGGCTCGATTGACGGCAGTTGGATCGTCATGAGCAGTCGCTCTTGGCGCACGAGGCGGTCGCTCGTCCCGACCCAGATGTCGTAGGTGGCCCGCAGCGAACGGAGCGCCTCGCGGGCCTCCGGCTCGCGCACCGTCGGGTAGATCGGCGCGAGCAAGCTCTGGACGTCGATCGCGGCCGTGTAATGCTCGGTCGAGACGCCGCCAACCATCTCGACGCCGACGCGCCGGATGTCGCGGGAGAAGCGGGCGAGGTCGGTCGCACTCACGGCCCCGGTGTTCAACTCACCCGGAATGGTCTGCCGCGACCAGGTCGGCTCGAAACGGGTGCGGGTGAACACCGCGTTATCGACCACGACGACTTCTGCCGTGAACGGCCCGAACTTGTACGTGCCGCGCACCTTGTCCGGCAACTGGATGTCGCCCTCACCCAGGATATCGATGGTCACGCCTTCGTACTTGACCGTACCGGACAGGTCGTAGTGGGCCGACGTGTACGGGCGGACGTTGGGCGCCTGTTCGAGCGGCGCTTCGTCCGGAGCTTCGGCGAACGCGACGGCCGTGAGCGCCGGATGAGCGAACGACAGGACCAGCGAGCAGGCCAGCGCGAGCGCCAGCAGACGACGCATCCTCTTCTCCCCGTGAGCCTGGCCCTGAGTGTTGTGATGAGCCCGTCCGGCCAGATCGACGGCCAGTATAGCCGGTGGCGAAGAGAGGCGGATGTTTCAAGAATGTTCTGTCAGTCAACGGTCGCGAAGGCATTCCTCTGCTACGCTGTGCTTATGTCGATTCGAGCCCCGGCCGTGCCAATGCCCCCCGACATTCGGGGCGAGGCGGATTCGTCGTCGCCGCTTGCTGAACGGGCCGTCCGCACGCTCAAAGAGCGGGGCGCGTGCAGCAATGCGGAACTGGCCCAAGCAGTATTCGGGCCGCCGGCAGCCATGCCGATCGAGCGATGGCTGCCGCTACTCGACGCACTACTGGCCGGCGACCCGCGCGCAGAGCACACCGAGGTCGGATGGTCATTGGTGGCGGCCGACCTCGGCCGCACGAACGAGGAGCTCGACGACGCCGGCGTCCTCGGACTGGCCCTCTCGGCGACCGGCGCGGACCCGCGCCGCCATCGCATCGTGCGGATCGCGGCAGTGCGGCGCGACCCCGGCGGGATCGTCGCGCGGTTCGACGCGGTCGTCAATGCATCGCGACGCCTGCCGCGCTACCTCGAAGGAGCGGCCCGCGTCGGCCAGGATGACGCCGACGGCGCTCCCACGTTTCGTGAAATCTGGACAGACTTGCGCTCCGTGATCGGGCACGGGCCGGTGCATGCGTTCGGAGCGGGCTGGGTGCGGGCTTTCCTTGAGGCGGAGCTCACACGGGCGGAGCTACCGGCACTCGACGCGGAGTTCGTGGAGCTCGGGGACCAGTGCCCGGCCGCGACTGGAAAGCCGACGCTGCCCGCGATGGCGAAGTCGTTGGGCATCAACCATCCCCGCCCCGGATTCGCCCCGGCCGATGCCGACGTCGCGGCGCGAGTGGCGCTCGCGGCACGCCAGCGAGCGAGCGGGCTCGTTGCCGAGCGCTCGGCCGATCCGGCGCACCTCGTGTCGGGCGGAACCGCGACTGCGCCCGCTGCCCCGCATCGACCGGCACTCCTGGATCGTCGTTGGCTGATCGACGTGCCGCGGGGACCGGGGGTATATCTGATTGAGGACGTTGCCGGGGCGATCCTGTACGTCGGGAAGGCGGTCAACTTGTACCGCCGCCTGACCGCGTACCTCGGGCGGGCATTCGGGTTGCACCGGCAGCTCGACGGGCTGGCCGCACGGGCGGCCAACGTCCGCGTCGAGCCGACTCCCACGGACGTCGAGGCGCGGCTGCTCGAAGCACGGCTGCTTCGCCGCCACGCCCCGCCGTTCAACGTCCAGCGTCGGGTCAGGCGCTCCGCGACCGTCATCCGCGTCTCGCCGAATGACCCGAAGCCGAGCGCCCGGACCGTGTCGGAGCCCGCCGCTGACGGTGCGACGTATTTCGGCCCGTTTCGAAGCGCGACGGTCGCGCGAGCCCATCTCGACCTCGCACGCGAGGTCTATCCGGCGGCGGTCGGGCGCGGCGTCGGCACGCTAGCTGAGCGGCGCGAGGCCGCGCACGGCATCATGCGCCTCCTGAGCGGGCAGCGCGAACCGTCGCTCACGGTGCTGCGCGCGCGCCTGCGCGGCATGGCCGCGAGCGGTAACCACCTTGCACTGGAGCGGACGCGCCGGCTGGTCCGCGAGATCATCGCCTTCGAGCCGTGTCCCTCGCCATTGCTCGGGACCTCACTTGACGAGCCGCTCTTGGTGCTCGATCCGCTGCCGTCCGCCGCCAGCATCGCCGGCACGTATGGCACGGTCATGGGCGACGGCGTCCGCGTGCATCTGGTCCGCGAGGGCCGAATCGTCGCGTCGGTGACCGTGGATGGCCAACCCGCCCCGCATGAGCTGTGCGCCATTGCCGAACAGCTCGCCGACAATGCTGCCTGGGCGCACCGAGATCCCCGCATCGACGACGCTGACGACCTGCATGACGCTAACGGGGCGGAGCCCGCGGCTGTCGATGACGACCACGCGCATATCGTCATGCGGTGGCTCTTGGAGCACGCGCCCCGGCGCACGATCGTCCCGCTTCGCTCGCTGTAGCTCGCGCTGGACCCGGCGTGGCGCGTCAGGTGCGCGTCCGCTCCAGCACGTGGTCGTGCAGTCGATCGCGGATGTCCCGAACCGCCGAGATTCGGGCGCGCAACTCGTCGGCATAGGCAGGGTCTTCGATGAGCGGCACGTTGATCTGGACGTTGGCGATGCCGCCTTCGATGGCGGCCCCGGCAAGCAGCGCCGCGACGGTGACGTCACTCGCGGCATTCGGGTTGGTGCGACCGGCGGCGCGGTCGCAGAGGACCAGCACCTCCGCGCATCCTTCGGCGATTTCCATCGGCACCCGTGCCGCCACGTGCAAGGCTGCCTGCCGCGCGGCCGACCGTTGCGCCCGCTCCGCGTCGGTAGCGCGCGGCAGGCGGTAGGCCGACATCACCGCGCCGTATGCGTCGGCGTCGGCCTGGATGGCGTTCGTGAGTCGCGCGCGGATCGCGTCGGCCTCGGCTCGGACCGCCACCACTTCTTGCTCGACGCCCGCGAACTTCTCGCGGCCCGCCGTCAGGTTGCAGACCATGCTCACGAGTGCCGCCGCGAGGCTGCCGGCCAACGCGGCTGCGCTGCCGCCGCCGGGTGTCGGGTCGCCGGATGCGAGACGGTCGAGGTAGTCGCCAACGGGGATGGCCGAGAGTGAGTGCTCGTTCACACGATCTCCAGTTGCACCACATGGCTGCCGGCACACGACCGCCTGTTGCCTGTCGCTGGCAACTCGGCACACGACCGCCCCTTGCCTGCCACTGGCAGTATAGTCACGCAACCACCCGGCGTCGGAGCAGGCGTGCAACTTGTCGAGTGCGTCCCGAATTTTAGCGAGGGGCGTCGGCCGGCCGTCATGGACGCGATCCATGCAGCCGCCGCGACTACGCCGGGTGTCACGGTGCTCGACCGCCACGCCGATGCAGCCCACAACCGCATGGTGCTCACGTTCGTCGGCGATCCGTCGAGCGTCGTTGAAGCAGCGTTTCGATGCGCGGCGCGCGCGGCGGACCTCATCGACATGACCGAGCATTGGGGCGAGCACCCGCGCATCGGCGCGACCGACGTGATCCCATTCGTGCCCCTCAACGGCGTCTCGATGCCCGAGTGCGTGACGCTGGCCGAGACGTTGGGCGCGCGACTGGGCAGCGAGCTCGGCATCCCGGTCTATTTGTACTACGAGGCCGCGCGCACGCCCGACCGACGACGGTTGCCCGACGTGCGGCGCGGCGAGTTTGAGGGCCTCCGCGCGTCGATTGTCACCGACCCGACTCGCTCGCCCGATTTCGGCCCGAGCCGTGTCGGGTCGGCAGGGGCGACCGCCGTGGGCGCGCGGCCGTTTTTACTCGCCTACAACATCACCCTCGAAACGTCGGACGTCACGCTCGCCAGGTCTATCGCGCGCGCCATTCGCGAGTCCAGCGGCGGCCTACCGGCCGTCCAGGCGCTCGGCATGGCGACGCCCGATCCGAACGTCGTCCAAGTGTCGATGAACGTGCTCGACACGTCGGTGACGCCACTTCATGTTGTCTTCGAGGCAGTCCGGGGGCTGGCAGCGGCGGCCGGCGTGGCCGTCGCCGCGAGCGAGCTGGTGGGTCTGATGCCCATGGACGTACTGACCGCGACGACGGCGCATTTCGCGCGGCTCGGAGACTTCGGGCGCGCCCAGGTTGTCGAGGCGCGATTGCTCGACTCGCTCACCGCCGAATACACGGCCCGGCCGGACCGAACCGGCCGCGGACAGGAGGCCCAATGACCGATCGTCGCGAGCGAGGCACGTCCGTTGACGAGGCGGGAGCGGATGCATTGAGGGGCGACGTGCGCGACCTGGGCGCGCTGCTCGGGACCGTCCTCCGCGAACAGGGCGGGCAGGAGGTCTTCGATGCCGTCGAGCGTATCCGGCACCTCTCCATCGAGCTGCGAGGGGCAAGGTCGTCCACGATCGAACCGCTGCTTGCCGCGACGCGCGAGCTCCCATTCGAGCTGCTCGGGGCGGTCACGCGCGCCTTCGCCACCTACTTCCACATCATCAACACGGTCGAGCAGCAACATCGGATTCGCTCGTTGCGCGCACGCCGCCGCGAGCGGTCGGATCAGCCATTGGCGGAGTCAATCGCGGCGGCCGTGGCCGCGATCCCGCTGGACACTCCAACTGAGGACATCCGAGCGTTCGTCGCCGCCCTCCGCGTCACGCCCGTGTTCACGGCGCACCCGACCGAGTCGCGGCGGCGCACGGTGCTCGATCATCTGGCGCGGCTCGCCGAGCTGGTCGATCGGCGCGGCGACCCGCGTCTCGCGCCCGACGAGCGCGGCGACGTCGATCGCGAGACGCTGGAGACGATCACGCTCATCTGGCAAACCGATGAGGTGCGACCCCGCCGGCCCACGGTGCTGGACGAGGTGGACAGTATCCTCGCCAGCGTCGGCGGCAGCCTGTTCGACGTGGTGCCCCGTCTCCACGACGACTTGGACGCGGCCCTCGCGTCACGATTGACCGAGGCAGGAGTCAGAGATACTGGAGAGGACGGCGGCGCGACGTTCATGCGCTTCGGTTCGTGGGTTGGGGGCGACCGCGACGGCAACCCGAACGTCACGGCCGACGTCACCCGCGCGACCATTGGGCGGCACACCCAGCTTGCCCTACGCCGCTACATCGGCGACGTCGGACGGCTGGCGCGCGAGCTGAGCGTGGCGTCGTCGCGATCGGCCCCGAGCGACGAGCTACTGGCGTCGCTCGACGCTGATGCGAGCCAGCTAGCGGAGGTGGCGGCCGGCCTCGGGCCGCGCTATGAACGCGAGCCGTACCGCCGCAAACTCGCCTTCGTGAGCGAACGGCTCGGGCGTACGCTCTCGACACCCTGGGACGCGGCGGGCCGCGCGGACCGGCTCGTTGGCGGCTACCAGGCGGCCTCGGATTTTCTCGCGGATCTGCTGCTGCTCGACGAGAGCTTGCGCGCCGCCGCCGGTGCGCGGATCGCCGATGGTGGGCTCCGCGACCTGATCCTGCGCGTCCGCACGTTCGGCTTTCACTTCGCGGCGCTCGAAATTCGGCAGCACAGCGGCCGGCACGAGGAGACGGTTGCCGAGCTGCTCGCGTCGGCCGGAGTTGAAGCGAGCTACGCGACCCTGGACGAGGCCGCGCGCCAGGTGCTGCTCGAATCGATCCTGGCCGATGCGCGCCCGCTCCCTCTGAGCCTCGCCCTGCTCTCGCCGGCCGCGCGCGAGACCGTCGAGACGCTCCAGCTCGTGCGGACTATCCAGGAGCGATTCGGCCGTGACGCCTGCGCGACGTACATCATCAGCATGGCCGCCGAGCCGAGCGACATGCTCGAAGTGCTGGTGCTCGCGCAGCAGGTGGGCCTCTATCCGGCCGGGCGCGGCGCGGCCGGCCTCGGCATCAGGGTGGTGCCGCTCTTCGAGACGGTCCAGGAGCTCGGCCGCGCGGCGGAGATCATGGCACGCACGTGGGCGCTCGACACGTACCACCGCAACCTCGATGCCTGGGATCGTACCCAGGAGATCATGCTCGGCTACTCGGATAGCAACAAGGACGGCGGGTTCGTCGCCTCCAACTGGTGGCTGTACACGGCGCAGCGCGAGCTCGCGGCTAGCGCGGCACATCACGACGTCAACTTGCTCTTGTTCCAGGGGCGCGGCGGCGCGGTCGGGCGCGGCGGCGGCCCGATGCACCGCGCAATCCTGGCCCAGCCGCTCGGCGCGCTCGGCGGCCGGTTCAAGGTGACGGAGCAGGGCGAGATCGTCTTCGCCCGCTACGGGCAGCCGGGCATCACGCGCCGGCACCTCGGGCAGGTGGTGGGCGCGGTGATCCGGGCCAGCTTGGACCCGGAGGCGCGCGCCGGCCAGCAGCCGCCCGACCCGAGCTGGTCGGACGTGATGACCCGCCTCGCCGAGGATGGCAAGCGCGCGTATCGCGAGCTGGTGTACGAGACGCCCGAGTTCCTGACCTTCTTCCGCGAGGCGACGCCGGTCGACGTGCTCGCCCGCCTCAATCTCGCGTCGCGGCCGGTGAGCCGAGGCGGGAGCGGCTCGGTCGAGGAGCTGCGTGCGATCCCCTGGGTCTTCGCCTGGACTCAGAACCGCTGCAATCTGACCGGCTGGTATGGGCTGGGGACAGCACTCGAAGCGTCGGCCGCCAACGACCTCGAACGGCTTCGGCAGATGTACGCGCGCTGGCCCTTCTTCCGCTCACTGCTCGACAACGCCCAGATCAGCCTCGGCACCGCGACGCTGGAGGTGACGCGGCTCTACGCCCCGCTGGTTCAAGACGACGGCATCCGCGAGCGCATCATGGGGCGCATCGAGGCCGAGTACGATCGGGCCTGTCAGCTGATCCTCGACGTGACGGGGCAGGCGAGCATCCTCGAACGGGCGCCGGTGCTGCGCCGCTCGATCGCGCTCCGCAACCCGTACGTCGATCCGCTGCACTGCACCCAGGTGGAGCTGCTGGCCCGCTGGCGGGTCACCGAGGCCAACGGCAGCGACGACGCCGAGGCGGACCGATTGCTGGGAACGCTCTTGCGCACCATCAACGGCATCGCGGCGGGCGTCCAATCGACCGGCTAGCGCGACGACAACCAACCGGGTTGTGTGGCGTTGTGGTAGCGATGCGCCGCCGTGGGGTACCATCCGAGACACGGAGGACGCCGATGTTGCGTCTACTTTTCCCTGTTCGCTGACGCACGCCCCCACCTCGGTCCTGGTGTCGGCGCGGGCGGGCCGGCGAACATGGATCGAATCGCGGACCGCCGGGTGCGGGGCCGTGGGAGGTGCGGATGGCTAAAGGTGCAGCGGTAGAAGTCGAGGGAACCGTGACGGAGGCGTTGCCGAACGCGACGTTCCGCGTCGAGATGGAGAGCGGCCACCTCGTGCTCGCGCACGTGAGCGGAAAGATGCGCAAGTTCTTCATCCGCATCCTGCCCGGCGACCGCGTGAAGATGGAGCTGTCGCCGTACGACCTGGCGCGCGGCCGGATCACGTACCGCTACAAGTAAGACTGAAAAGGGAGAGCGGCGGGGGCAAGGGCCGCGATCCCGAACGAGCTGGACGATCTACGGACAGACAAGCAGTGAGCAGTCCGTAGATCCTTCGCTACGCTCGGGATGACACCTGTATTGACGGCGCTCCCGTCATTGTTCCGGTGACAAGGCGGTCGATGGTGATCCCGTCATCTGCTCTTGAAGTGCTGCACTACCCGACAAGCGAGGCGGTGAGCTCGTCGAGGAGCGGTTGCGCGTCGAGGCCGTCGAAGCCGAGGAAGCGGGCCATCTCCTCCGCGCTGTAGCGTTGTCCCTCGCGCCAACGATCGACGATGAACCGCCCCGCCCGCTCCGACTCGAACCACGTCTCGTCGTACTCTCCGGCAAGGAAGAGCGTGAGCTGCTTCGCGAGCAATGCCGCGCGGATGCTGTCGAGGCCGCGCAGCGGGTCGCGGATGGCGTCCAGGTAGCCGGTCGCGAAGACCCGTACGCCGAGCGCTACGCTCAACTCGTCGGCATACCGCTGTGACCAGTCCTCTGCTTCGTTGGCCAGGTCTGCCGACGCAAGCTCGCGCACGTACAGCCACTCGGCCGCGTCACGTCGGAGCCCCGCGAGCACTTCGAACGCCGCGACCCGCGACTCGTCACGGGTCGCCTCGGCCTCCAGGCGCGCGAGTAGCCACGTCGGGTCGCCGGTCAGTCGCCGGAACACGAGCCCATACGCCCGAATGACGGACGGGTCGCCCAGGCGTCGCGTCGCGAGCGGTTGGGTGCGGTCGGCGTGGCCGTAGCGCTCAGCGATGCCCACCTGCTCGAACAGGTCGGCGTAGTCCAGTCGGCCGCCGGCGGGCGTCATGACCGCGACGATCTCGTCGGAGATAGACAGCGGGGCGCAGAACGCATGGCCAACCTTGAGTGGCCGCGCCGCGCGGTCGAGGCGGATGGCCGACTGATCGTCCAGGCGGATGCCGAACTGCCCGAGCGTGCGCAGGAGGCCCGGCATGAGACGGTGCGATGGGTACGTCCGATCGTATTCCGAGCCTCGCAGGATCCAGGCAAGGTCCGACTCCCAGACGTCGGCGCCATCGAGACGGTGGTGGACGAGCTGGTCGCGGAGCGCGTCGGCGTATAGCTCGGCGGTCCGGTCGAGGATGGAGCGCGCGAGCGTCGAGAGCGCGTCGACGTCGAAGGCGCGAGTAGACGCGCGAACCGTCAGCTCGTCGCCGGCCTGAAGCTCCGCGAAGCCGGCACGCCGCCCGTCGAGCACGTCCATGCTGAGCGGTTCGAGGTCCGCGTGCTGCTCGCGCGCGAGCTCCTCGATCTCGTGGCGGCGCCCGCGATCGAACTCGAGCGCGATGCGCAACGGCGCCGCGCGCAGGGGGATGATCTCGTCGCGCCAGACCACGCTACTCGCAGCCTCGGCCTCGTAAAGACGGCTCGTCGCGCGGGCGGTCCACTCGTCGATATGCAAGGTGGCGGCCAAGTCGAGCAGTGGGTTGAGCTGGCGCGGATCGAGCGACAGGTCGTGAAGCTGCCCGAAGACTTCGCGCCAGCGCTCCGTCGTGAACCGACCGAACACCTCGGGCAGCGGCAGGCTCGCATCCTGCCCGCTCAGGTGCAGGTACCAGACGCGCGACAGGATGCCGAGCAATCGTTCGGCGTCGCGCTCGAAGGAGGCTAACTGCACTGCGCCTCCTCGGCGACGGTCGCGCGGTTCGGTGCGCGGATCTAGCCGCCGAGTATAGCATTCACGTTCGAGAGGTATGCGCATGAAGCCGTCGGTGCAGCGGGTCCGCGACGCCCTGGTGGCGGGCGGGCTGCAAGTCAAGATCGTCGAGTACGCCGAGAGCACCAAGACGGCCCAGGCCGCCGCCGACGCGCTCGGCACGACCGTCGAGCGGATTGTCAAGTCCCTGGTGTTCATGGCCGGCGGGTCGCCGGTTGTCGTGCTGACGAGCGGCGTCAACCGCGTGGACATGGACAAGCTCGGCCGCGCGCTCGGTCGGCGGATCGAGCGCGCGGACGCGGCCCGCGTCCGCGCGGCGACCGGGTTCGCGATCGGCGGCGTCGCGCCGGTCGGGTTTCCGGCCCCGATCGAGACGCTGATCGACCGGGATCTGCTCCAGTACGACCTCGTCTGGGCGGCGGCGGGGACGCCGAACACCGTCTTCCCGATCCGCCCCGACGATCTGGTCGCGGTGACGGGCGGCCAGGTACGCGATATCCGGGTCGAGCCGGAACTGCCCGTGCCTGAGTGACGCGGCAGGTACGGGCGGGGCTTGCCCTGCCATTGGGCTGACCGACCGGGCCGGGCAAGGCCTGCCCCGACCCCCTGGTACACTCTCAATCAAGCGGCGGGCGTCACGACAAAGCGCAACCCCGCCGCTCAACTCGGGACGAGGGACTTCTGTGCAGGGTGGCGCGGTCAAAGAGCTGTTCAACGTCCTGACGCCGCGCGATGCGTTCGAGCGCCTGGAGTCGTACCTGCGCGGTCCGCGCGACACTGAGCGAGTCCCGGTCGAGCAGTCACTTCGCCGCGTGCTGGCGGAAGAGATCCGTTCTCCGCACGAGCTGCCGTCGTTTCGCCGCTCCACAATGGACGGCTACGCGGTCCGCGCCGTTGACACGTTCGGCGCGAGCGAGGGGCTGCCGGCCTACTTGACCATCGTGGGCGAGGTGCTGATGGGCCAGGCGCCGACCGTCAGTCCGACTATGGCAGAGACGGTCGCCATCGCCACCGGCGGCGCGCTCCCCGATGGTGCGGACGCCGTGGTGATGATCGAGCACACGCAGGAGATCGATCGATCCACCATCGAGGTCTTCCGTTCTGTGGCGCCCGGCGAGCACGTGATCCAGGTCGGCGAGGACGTGCATGTGGGGGAAATGCTGCTCGAGCGCGGGCACATCCTCCGCTCGCAGGACGTCGGCGGGCTCATGGCGGTCGGGATCACGGACGTGCTGGTCGCCACGCGGCTGCGCGTCGGCATCATCTCCGGCGGTGACGAGATCGTCGCGCCAGATCGGCAGCCCGGTCCGGGCCAGATTCGAGATATCAACTCGTACACGCTGGCGTCGATGGTGGAGCGGGCCGGTCACGTGCCGGTGCGCCTGGGCGTGGTCCCCGACGTCTACGAGCGGTTGGCACAGGCGGCCCGGAGCGGCGTGGAGCAGGCCGACGTGCTGATTCTCTCGGCCGGCAGCTCTGTCAGCACTCGGGACATGACAGCGCAGGTGATTGCCTCGCTCGGCGCGCCGGGCGTGCTGGTCCACGGCGTCTCGCTCAAGCCCGGTAAGCCCACGATCCTCGCGATGATCGGCGACACGCCCGTGTTCGGCCTGCCGGGCAATCCGGTCTCGTGCATGGTGACGTTCGACCTCTTCGTGGCCCCAACGCTCCACCGACTGAGCGGAGGCCGCGGCCTGCCGCCGCGCCAATCCATCACGGCCCGGCTGACGCGCAACGTCGCGTCGGCCAGCGGACGCGAGGACTACTTCCAGGTCCGCGTCGAGCAGCGTCCCGATGGCGCCTGGGCCGAACCCGTCTTCGGCAAGTCGAACCTGATCTACACGCTGGTCAAGTCGGACGGCATGGTCAGGATTGACCTGGACAAGAATGGGTTGACCGAGGGGGAGTGGGTCCAGGTGATCCTGTTTTGAACGGACCTGTTCGGTGCAGACGTCCGTGAGCGAGCGCAGTTACTTGAGGGGCCGGCTATGAGCCCGCGCAAGGTCTACCTCGAAGACATCCCGCTTGAAGAAGCGCGGCGGCGCTTCGACGACGCACTCGCCAAGGACGGCGCCGGCAGCCCGACCGAGCCGGAGCGCGTGTCGATTGCCGAAGCACTCGGGCGTGTGACGGCCGCGCCGGTCTGGGCGCCGCTGTCGAATCCGCACTACCACGGCGCCGCGATGGACGGCGCGGCCGTGCGCGCCGAGGAGACGGTCGGCGCATCCGAGGCGACGCCGATCAGGCTGGCGCTCGGTGGGCAGGCCGCGTGGGTCGATACCGGCGACCCGCTTCCGCCGTACGCCAACGCGGTCATCATGATCGAGAACATCCACACGGTTGGCGATGGGGCCGGCGACGAGATCGAGATCATGGCTCCGGTCGCGCCGTGGCAGCACGTCCGTTCGATGGGCGAGGACATCGTCGCGACGGAGCTGGTGCTCCCCGAGGGTCGCCGGCTCACGCCGGTCGACGTGGGCGCGGTGGCCGCGAGCGGCTGCACGCACGTGGACGTGCGGCGGCGGCCACGCGTCGCGATCCTGCCGACCGGCACGGAGCTGGTCGAGCCGAGCACTGACATCAAGCCCGGCGACATCATCGACTTCAACTCACTCATGTTAGCCGGCCAGGTGACCGAGTGGGGCGGCGAGGCACACCGTCTGCCGATCACGCCCGACGACTACGAGCGACTGAAGGCGCGCATCTCGGCCGCCCTCGACGAGCACGACGTGGTGGTGGTCAATGCCGGCTCGTCGGCCGGCACCGAGGACTACACCGCGCGCATCGTCGGCGAGCTCGGCGAGCTGCTGGTCCACGGCGTCGCGATCCGACCCGGCCACCCGCTCATCCTCGGCGTCGCCAGGGGAAAGCCGATTTTGGGCATTCCGGGCTATCCGGTCTCGGCGGTGCTCACCTCGGAGCTGTTCCTGCGCCCGCTGATTCATCGGCTGCTCGGGACGCCGCCGTCCCTCCGGCCCAGGCTGACGGCGTCCGTCACGCGCAAGATCCTGTCGCCGATGGGCGAGGATGAGTTCCTGCGCGTCAAGCTCGGCAAGGTCGGCGGGAGGTACATGGCGACGCCGCTCCAGCGCGGCGCCGGCATCATCATGTCGCTGGTGCGCGCCGACGGCATCGCCCTGATCCCCCGCTTCTCGGAAGGGCTGCACCCCGGCCAGGAGATCGAGGTTGAGCTGCTGCGGCGGCCGGACGAGATCGACCGCACCATCGTTGCGATTGGCAGCCACGACCTGACCCTCGACTTGCTCTCAAGCGAGCTTAGCAAGGCGCACGCCGGATTGGCGCTCTCCTCGTCCAACGTCGGCAGCCTCGGCGGGTTGATCGCGCTCCAGCGCGGCGAGGCCCACCTGGCCGGGTCGCACCTGCTGAATGAAGAGACCGGCGAGTACAACGTCAGCTACCTGCATCGACACCTGCCGGGCCGCGCGCTGGTGCTCGTCAATCTCGTCTATCGCGACCAGGGGTTGATCGTCGCATCGGGCAACCCGAAAGGGATTCGCGGGCTGGACGATCTGCTACGCGACGACGTTCAGTACGTCAACCGTCAGCGCGGCGCCGGCACGCGCGTCTTGCTGGACTACCAGTTCAAGCGGCTCGGCATCGAGCCCGCGCGCGTCGGCGGATACGGCCGCGAGGAGTACACCCATCTCGCCGTCGCGGCGGCCATTGTCGGCGGGACGGCCGATACGGGCCTCGGCATTCTCGCGGCGGCGCGGGCGTTGAAGCTTGACTTCGTGCCGATCCTCAAGGAGCGCTACGACCTCGTGATTCCGCACGAGCACTACCAGTCGGAACTGCTGCGGCCTTTGCTGGAGCTGATCCGCGGCGAGGGGTTCCGCCGCCAGGTCGAGGCGCTCGGCGGGTACGACGTCTCGCGCATGGGCGAGGTCGTCGCCGAGCTGTAGTCCCGGCCCTCGTCCGGAGGGCTTACCGAAGGCTGCGTTCGCGACGGGGTACAATATCTCTCGGGCACATGCTCGCGAGCCCGGTCCGCTTCTAGTGGGCCGGCGTCCAACGGTTGAGCATGCGCGACTTCCCGCGCGGCTGCGTACGTGGGCGCGGGCAACAGTTTGCATGAGGTGCGGTTCGGTGGAGCATGACGTCGATGTCTGTGTGATCGGGACGGGTCCGGGCGGGTACATCGCGGCGGTCCGCGCGGCCCAGCTTGGGCTCAAGACGGCGGTGGTCGAGCGCGAGGAGGTCGGCGGGATCTGCCTCAACCGTGGCTGCATCCCCACCAAGGCGATGCTGCGCTCGGCCGAGGTCATGCAGACGATGCAGCACTCGGCCGACTACGGCATCCTCGCCGACAACGTCCGCCTCGATTTCTCGAAGGTGATCGAGCGCCGCGAGAAGGTCGTGAAGCAGCTCACGGGCGGCGTCGCGGGCCTGTTCAAGAGCTACAACATCGAGCTGATTCGCGGCAGCGGCAAGCTCGGCCAGGGTGGTAAGGTCACCGTGACCGGCGCGTCCGAGGAGACGGTCAACGCGCGCAACGTGATCGTGGCAACCGGCTCGGTGCCGGCGAAGCTGCCGATCCCCGGCGGCGACAACCCATCCGTGATCGACAGTGACGGCGCGCTGGCGTTGACCGAGGTGCCCGGCAGCATGCTGGTGATCGGCGGCGGCGCGGTCGGCTCCGAATGGGCCAACGTCTTCGCTGCGTTCGGCACCAAGGTGACGCTGGTCGAGATGCTGCCGACGCTGCTGCCGCTCGAAGACGAGGAGATGGGCAAGACGCTCCAGCGCTCGTTCCAGCGGCAGGGCATCACGGTCCACACCGAGGCCAAGGTCGAGGCGATCGAGACGGGCGACGACGGCAAGGCGGTCGGCATCCTGACCTTGAAGGACGGCACGCAGGAGCGCATCTCGGCCGACAAGGTTCTCGTCGGCGTCGGGCGCAAGCCGAACACGACCGGCCTCGGCCTCGAAGAGATCGGCGCGAAGATGGACCGGCGCGGCTTCGTGGAGATCGACGAGCAGCTTCGGACGAGCCTCCCGAACGTCTTCGCGATCGGCGACGTGACCGGCAAGCAGCTGCTGGCGCACCTGGCCTCGCACCAGGGCGTCGTGGCCGCCGAGAACATCGCGGGGCACGGCGTCAACATGGACTACAAGGTCGTCCCCGCCTGCACCTACACGCATCCGGAGGTGGCGTCGGTCGGGCTGTCGGAGAAGAAGGCGCGCGAGGCGGGCTACGATGTCAAGATCGGCCGATTTCCGTTCCTCGCGAACGGCCGCGCCCTGACGCACGGCGAGTCCGAGGGGCTGGTTAAGGTCGTCGCAGACGCCAAGTACGGCGAGCTGCTCGGCGTCCACATCATCGGGCCGCAAGCGAGCGAGCTGATTCCGGAGGCCGCCCTCGGCATCCGGCTCGAGGCCACCCTCGAGGATATTCAGGGGACGATCCACGCCCACCCGACGATGGCCGAGGCGGTGATGGAGGCGGCGTGGGCGGCGGCCGGCGGAGCGCTGAGCCTGCCGAAGCCGCGCGAGCGGTCGTAACCGAGACTCACCCTTCGAGAAGCACTCCGATGTGGATCGCGAACGTCGGCGTCGTCGCGTACGACGCCGCGTTCGCGCTGCAAAAGCGCCTGGTCGCGGAGCGCGACGCCGAGCGCATACCGGAGGTTCTGCTGCTGCTCGAACACCCGCCGGTCATCACGCTCGGGCGGCGCGGCAGTCGGGATGATATCTACGGCGACGAGGCGACCCTGGCTGCCGCCGGCATATCGGTCGTCGAGACGAATCGCGGCGGCCTCGTCACCTACCACGGCCCGGGCCAGCTCGTGGGCTACCCGATCGCGCGCCTGCGGGCAATCGCCGGGGACGCGCCCACTTACGTCTGGCGGCTCGAAGAAGCGCTCATTGGCACCTTGGCTGAGTTCGGCATCGGCGCACGTCGCGAGCCGGCCCACCGGGGGGTCTTCGCGGCCGGTGGCAAGATCGCCGCCATCGGCGTCGCGGTGACGCACGGGATCACTATGCACGGCTTCGCGCTCAACGTCGAACCGGACCTCGCCCACTTCGCGTTCATCAACCCGTGCGGCATCGGAGATCTGGGCGTCACCTCGATGGAGCGGGTGCTCGGCCATGCGCCGTGTCCCACCGACGTGCGTCGCGCGCTCGCCTTCCACTTCAGCACCGTATTCGGTCGCGAGGTGGTCACACCGCCGCCGTCCTTTCGGGTGATGCTCGACGCGGCCCTCATCGGCGTCGCAACAGGGTCGCGGCCCTCCCGTGGCAACCCCTCGGAAATCCGACTCAGTTAGTCTCAATTTGCGGGCGACTCGGGTACAATCTAGGGGCGGCGCCGATGCGGTGTCCGTCCCCGCTACGCAATGTCTGTCGAGAGAGTGAGGCTACGATGGCTGTCGATCCCCGCCAACAAGAAGTTTTGCGCGAGCTTCGGACGGTTCAGGATCCCGATCTGCATCGTGATCTGGTATCGCTCGGCTTCATCCAGAATTTGACCATCGAGGGGCAGCGCGTCGCCTTCACGATCAATCTCACCACGCCGGCCTGTCCCGTCCGCGACGAGCTCCAGGCCCAGGCCGAGCAGGCAGTCCGGCGCCTGCCGTGGGTCAGCGAGGTCGCGGTCGACATGCAGGCGACCACCCGCACGGGGCGTGGCGGCGGGTCGAACGAGCAGTTGATTCCGCGCGTGAAGAACGTGGTGGCCGTCGCGAGCGGCAAGGGCGGCGTCGGCAAATCCACGACGAGCGTCAATGTGGCGTTGGCGCTGGCCGACTCTGGCGCTCGCGTCGGGTTGCTCGACTGCGACATCTACGGCCCGAACGTGCCGATGATGATGGGCATCCGCGAGAAGCCGCAGCTCCTGAGCGAGGGCGGCAAGATCGTCCCTTGTCGCTCCTACGGCATCAAGGTCATGTCGATCGGTTTCTTCCTTGACGAGGAGAACCCGGTCATCTGGCGCGGGCCGATGGTGCATGGCGCGATCCAGCAATTTTTGCGGGACGTGGACTGGGGCGAGCTCGACTACCTCGTGATCGATCTGCCACCGGGCACCGGCGACGCGCCGCTGAGCCTGTCCCAGCTCATCCCGCTCTCGGGCGCGGTGATCGTGACGACGCCGCAGGACGTGGCCCTGCAGGACGTGGCGAAAGGCATGTCGATGTTCCGGCGTCTCGAAGTGCCGGTGCTCGGTGTCATCGAGAACATGAGCTACTTCATCTGCCCGAATTGCAGCGAAAAGCACGAGATCTTCGGTCGGGGCGGTGGCGAGCGGATCGCCAAGCAATTCGAGGTGCCGTTCCTCGGCCAGGTGCCGCTGCATCCGCGCGTTCGCGAAGGTGGGGATGCCGGCCGGCCGGTGATCGTGACCGATCCGGAGATGCCCGAGAGCGTGGCGTTCCGCCACGTGGCTGGCGAGATCGCCCGTCAGGTGAGTATCCTCGCAGTCGCTGGCGAGGAGGGCGGCTTCGTCCCCGCCATGACGTTGACACTTAAAAAGTAGGAGGCGCAGCGTGGGCGACATCGCCGCCACCCTTCTGGCACTCGGGCAGCAGGCGTTACAGCAGCAGCAGGGCGGCGAGCAGCCGACCGTGTGCTTCGCGCTGGTGCCGCTGCTCGTCCCCGCGATGGTGATCGTGGCGCATCGCCTCCGTCAGCAGGTGCGGCGCCTGCGCCCCCAGGCCGCGTAGTAGTCTCGCAACCGGTTGGCGCGCACGTCGTTTTGAGGTGTAAGCCGGGAGTGGTCCACGAGTACGTCGAGCCCGGCCATGGCCGGGCTCGCTTGGTACCGGAGGGACGGTGGCGATGCGCTCGTTGGCGGACCTCGCGCGACCCGTGCGGCTCCTGGCGCTCGGCGCGCTCGGGCTTGTTGTCGCGGCG
>Ga0136611_10000150_pt1 | contig 41166 bp, 34 predicted proteins | sample AntDrymUQ2232306_2_FD_106645 | JGI IMG/M metagenome (GOLD analysis project Ga0136611, IMG submission 106645) | Polar desert sand microbial communities from Dry Valleys, Antarctica - metaG UQ223 (23.06) | ecosystem: Environmental > Terrestrial > Soil > Desert | place: Antarctica: Dry Valley... | reverse complement strand
CTTCGTCTTCATCGGTCGGGATGTCGATGTCGATCCCCGGATAGATCGGGATCTCGTCATTCACGCCCTTGACGGCGCGCTCGGTCTCGCGCCGCACGTAGTCTGCCGACCAGCCCTTGGTGGGGATCTCCTCGTACGGCGCCTCGTCCAGATTAAGAAGGCGCAGCATCAGCGGGTAGACCTCCTTGGGGGAGGCGTCCCCAAAGATGGAGCGACAGAGGTTCTCAACGAAGGTATGGAAACGTGGCCCAGCGCAGTTGTTGTAGATCACGACCTTGAGCCAGTCGTGGTACTTCTTCAGATCTGAGTAGTCCTCCTCGGCCTGATACCACGGGCTGAAGGAAATCTCGTGGTAGACGTGAATACCTACCTCTTTCTTGGAGTCAGCGGCCTTGATCGTGCCGTAGATCTCACGCGAGAGTTGGTGCTGGCCGTCTGACCAGAGCTTCTCCCACGCCAGGATCTCGGGGTAGTTCAGGAGGACGCGCCAGAAGGTGGTGAAGTAGCCGTCCGACGGACGCTCGCCCTGTCGGGCCTTTCCGGCGGCGGTGCTCCTTCCCGCCCGTTCGTACCAGTCGTACAGCTCCTGGTATCCCTTGATACCCCGCTGCGGGTCATAGCCGCGCTCGCGGAACGCCTGCTGGCAGTGCTCGCAAAAGCACGCGATGTTGCGTGCGGTGTAGCGGCTGCGATTACCGATCAGGTGGTTGAGTGGCCCGGTGCGCTCCGAGCACCACACGATGCCGTCCAGCGGCCAGTTGCGAGCGTAGTCTTCCATGCGCCCCAGGATCCACCAGCGATAGTCCGGATTGCGGAAGCACGGCTTATTGCTGGGGCGGCCCCAGACATCTATCTCTAGCGCTTTGGTGAAGTTGGGCACTGCATGCAAGTAGCGCGAGTTGGAGCTCTCCTCCATCCAGGCGTAGGAGCGGATGCCACGCTTCTGCGCCTCGGGCAGCACCGACTCGAACAGGTCGAACCCTTTCGGGATCTCTGGGTCGGTGTGGCCGTACTCGTGGGAGATGGCGGTCTTGCCATACCACTGGGGGTCGATCCGGTTGTACGCGCCGCCCTGGAAGTCGTCCTGTTCCTGTGGGCCGTGGTCGGGGAAGGGCTGGCCGGGCACCTGGCGCCCGCCGGTGCCGCGGGTCCATGTAGGGTTGGCCAGCAGTAGCGCATTGACGTACGCCTTCTCCTGCAAGATGTCCAACGTCTGGTTCACGCCCTCGTCCACGAAGGAGACGGCGCCGATTTGGATAGAGATGAAGGGCTTCACGATGGGAGGTTATCCGTTCTCTCGGTAGCAATCAAGCCAGGTTATTTCGAATAATGAATCTGTGACCAATGGAGAGCGGGAGAAGATCCCGCGGGCGCAGACGCGCAGCCTTGAGAGAGGGCTGCGCACGTTGGAGTACGTGGCGCTGGCCGGTGAGGTAGGGGTTGGGGACGTAGCGGACGCGCTGCAACTGCCGCGCGCTTCAGCGCACATCTTGCTATCGACGCTGATGCACGCCGGGTATCTGCGCCAGGCCAAGCGGCGGGGTCGTTACCGGCTGGACCTGCAGGTGGTGCCTCTGGCGCAGGCCGCGCTTCGTCAACTGCCGGTCCGAGAGCGCGCGGCGCCGCCGCTGCACGAGCTGGCGGCGCAAACGGGTCTCGCCGCCTATCTCGCGGTCCTGTTTCGCGGCCAGGCGATGACCATTGATCGCATTGTTCCGACGCCGCGCCCGGAGGCGCGTGTCGACCTTGGACAAACCAATCCAGCGTACGCGTCCTCTATGGGAAAGGCGCTGCTGGCGTACCTTGCGCCGGCGGAGCTAGAAGCCTACCTTGCCTCCGTCAGGTTTGAGCAGCGGACCGAACGGACAATCACGACGCTAGAGGAACTGCACCGGGAGCTTGAGCGCACTCGCGGACGCGGCTACGCGCTTAGCGAGGGTGAACACCGGCCCAACGTGCGCAGCATCGCCGCTCCCATCTTTTCCTATGAGGGGGACTCGGTCGCCGCCGTCTGCGTGGCTCACTACACGCCCTTCGACCAGCCGCCACCCGATACGGTGGTGCGCGCCGTGGTGAACGCGGCAAAGCAGATCTCGTATGCGCTCGGCTACGGCGCGAAAGCAGAGTAACCACCGGTCGCCGCCCTCTGGCCGGCTATGGATATGCCGGGCTAACCGGCCGTGCGGCGGCGTCGCGGCCGGAGCAGCCCGCGGGCGCTGGCGTCAAGTGCCACGCCACACGCGCCGACGACCAGGATGGCGGCCATCAAATCGGCGTAGGCAAGGCGATCACGCGTGTTGAGGATGAAGTAGCCCAGCCCTGAGTTGACGCCGAGCATCTCGGCCGGCACCAGGATGATCCAGGCCAGCCCGACCGCCAGGCGAAGTCCCGTGAGCACGTTGGCCCGGATGCCGGGCCAGACGATGGTGCGCAGGATCTCCCACCGGGTGCCGCCCAGGCTCCGCCCCACCGTCACCCAGCGCCGGTCCAGCGCCGCGACGCCCGCGGACGTGTTGAGCACGATGGGCCAGACGCCGCCGATGGCGATGAGGAAGTAGACCGGCCCGTCGCCCACACCCAGCAGGATGATGGCGAGCGGCGTCCAGGAGAGGGGCGACACCATGCGGATAAACTGGAAGACCGGGCCGGATACGCGGGCGAAGAGCGGCAGGCTGCCCACGGCCAGGCCGAGAGGCAGTCCTAGAACGGTAGCGATACCAAGCCCCACCAGGACGCGTCGGAAGCTCGTGAGCAGATGAGGCCAGAGCTGTCCGGTTGAAACGAGGCGTCCCAGCGCCGTGAAGGCGCCCTCTGGCGCGAAGCGCGCCAGGAAGCTGCCGGCAGGCACGAGGAGGTGCGTGCCGGCCCACCATAGCCCAAGCGCCACCAGCAGCCCCGCGGCCGGCAACACAAGCGTGCGCAGGATCGCGGCCACCGGCCGTTCCCCTATCCTGGCCCCTGCTTCCCCCGTAGCTGAATGGCCGGCGGGGGATGCCACAGGTTGTTCGGGACGCTCTTCTGGACCCGCTCCGGCAGGCCCGGCGGGGCCCGGCAGCGGGCGTGCAAGGCTCACCGGCTCGCCATTCCCCCGCAGCGCGGTGGGCGGCGTCCATCCGTCACGGAGATACGCGCTCGGTGCGGGTCAGACTGTCCGAGATCCCGAACTTGGCCGTGCCACCCGCCGCCTTGATAGCGTTGCGCGCAAAGCGGTCATCCACCAGCGTCGTGTGCGCCTTGGCAGGATCGAGCGTCTTGAGGAACGCGTTGTCGCCGTCCACCACGGTGTCGCGCAGCTGTCGCACCAGCTCCTCGGTGTAACTCGGGAAGGGGAATGGCTGAAAGTCGATGCGGTTGTTCTGCCAGTCGGTGTGCTCAACCGCCTTGGTGGGACCGTACTCGGCCTTGTCGTAATGCGCTAGAGCCCGCTCGATAGCCGGCAAGGGCTGGGGCAGATAGGCGCCGCCCTGCTCGGAGAGGATGCGCGCCGTCTCTTTGCGGTTGTCTCGCGCAAAGAGCTGCGCCTTGGCGACGGCGTTGACGACCGCCTGCGCCCAGTTGGGCTTCTTCTGGGTGTCCTCCTCGTGCATGATCACCACGCAGCAGGCGTGGTTGAGCCACGCATCACCGGTGAAGCGGAAGACGCGCCCAATGCCCTGGACCTCGGCCATCGCGTTAAACGGGTCGGCCACGATGTACCCGGCGATGGAGCCGTTGGCCAGCGCCGGCACCATGTCAGACGGCGCCATCACAGCAAGCTTGACTGTCTTGTTTGCCACCGAAGGCTCCCCCTGAATCAGCGGCTTGAGGCCCGCCTTGCGCAGCAGCAGCTGCAGCACGGTGTTGTGGACCGAGTACCAGAAGGGGATGGCGACGGTCTTGCCAGCGAAGTCATCCAGTGACTTCACGCTGTTGGCTACCGTGAGCGCCGAGCCGTCGGTGTGGTTCCAGGCCACCAGCTTGACCGGGAAGCTCTGGCCAAAGCGCATCCACACCGCGGTGGGCATAAGGATGTGCGCAACATCTATCTGCTTGGCCTGGAACGCTTCGGCAATCTGCGCCCAGCCACGGAAGAGGGTGGGCTTCTCCGGCTCAAGCCCCTCCATCTTATAGAGCCCCTGGTTGTGCGCCAGCAGCAGCGGCGTTGCGTCCGTGATGGGGAGGTAGCCGATGCGCAGCGCCTTCGTTTCAGGGGGGCCGGGCTGACCCGCGGGCGCGGCCGCCGGTGTCGCGCCGCCGCTGCTGGCGCCCGTCGCGCTCGGCCCGCTCGCTTCCTGGCCACACGCCGCCAGCAGTCCCGCGCCCGAAAGGGCAGTTGTCGTCACCCCGAAGGCACGGAACAGATCCCGCCGCCGGCCCGCGCCGCGCTGCGCGTCCGCGATCTGCTGTGTACCTGGTGTGCTTGGCGTGTCCCTGTCCGTCACATCGTTCATTTCTCCGCCCTTTCCTGGCTTCTCCCTGGCTGCTGCACAACAATCGACACCGTCGCTAAATTACCCACGACGAAGGGGTTGGGCCGTCGGGAACGTCGCTCTGGTACTCGGACAGGATCTCGCGCCGGATCGCCTGTAGACGCGCGTCGCTGCGCTCCCGGCGGGCGCCATCTGTGTGCCCGGCGTCCCAGGTGCGGACGATCGTGCCCGGGCACGCGCACATCAGCCCTACGCGGTTGCCCAGGTAGAGCGCCTCCTCCACGTCGTGCGTGACCAGCAGCACAGTGAGGTCGCGCCGGCGCACCACGTCCAGCAGCCAGTCCTGCAGGGTCGCGCGCGTGCGCGGATCCAGCGCTGCAAACGGCTCGTCCAGTAGCAAGATGGACGGCTCCGTCACCACGGTGCGCGCCAGACTTACCCGCTGCGCCTGTCCGCCGGACAACTCTTCCGGGTAGGCATGCGCAAGCCCGTCCAAACCGAAGTCGCGCAACGCCTGGTCCACCGGCTCCCCGCGCTCCCTACGTGCCTCGCGCGCTGCGTGCCGGTTGGCGCGGTAGCGCAGGCCGAGCCGGACGTTCTCCGCCACGCTCAGCCAGGGCAGCAGGCGCGGCTCCTGAAAGACCACGCCCACCGGTCGGGTAGGTGTTGCCCGTACCCCTCGCCCCAGCTCGATGCGCCCCGCGCTAAGTGGCTCCAGCCCTGCGACCGCACGGAGCAGTGTCGATTTGCCGCAGCCGCTGGGGCCGAGCAGGGCGAACACCTCTCCCTGCTCGATCTCCAGGTCAACGCGGTCGAACACCAAGCCATCGCGACCTGTGCCGTGGTAGCGCTTGGCGCCGCCGGTTACGCGGAGCGCGAGAGTTCCCATCGCAGCTGCCCTTCCGTCGGCGCCTGCACGGGCAAAAAGGCCGCCTCGCGCAGCCGCCGCGCCGTGCCACTCGTGCTCACGTACCCCCGTCCACCGGCCACCTTGGCTTCCAGCGCCACCGCGGCCGTGGTGAGCTGCGCACTGTCCAGCCGCGCCTGCACCAACTGCCGGATGGGGTGGCTCGCTCCCCGGTTGGCCGCCGCGCCTAATACCAGCCGGGCGAGCTCCATGTACCGCTGTTCCAGCATCTCGACATCGGTGAGAAAGATCTCGGCTACGCCGCGCAGTCCGGCGTGGGCTTCCGCAAGAGCGCGCTGTGCCAATCCAAGGCAGAAGCTACTCTGCAACAGCAAGAAGGCGGGCCGCACACGCGTGATGAAAGCCGTGAAGTCCTGGGCCACGATGGCTTCTTCTGGCACGCGTACCCCGCGCAGCGCGACCGAGGCGCTGCCGGTTGCTTGAAGCGCAAGCAAGCGCGGATACGGCTGGATAGCGAATCCTGGCGTGCCGGTCGGAATGGCGATGACAAGTGGCGCACCGTCACGGTGATCGGTGGGCGCGGCCGCCGTCACGGTGATCGAGCCGGGTGGGAAGAGATTGGATGCCCACCGGATCTGGCCGTCGAGCACCAGTTCCCTGCCCTCGCGCCGCCACTGCACGGGGAGCGACGCCCCACTCACGTGGTATGCCATCGCCGCTGCGAGCGCGGTGGAGCCGAACAGGCGCGTGCCAATGAGGGCCGGCACCTCCTTGCGGCGCAGCGGCGAGCCGTCCGGAGCCTGGGAGAGGTACTCCAGCACCATCCGGTGGCACCACAGCGAAAAGGCCGTGCTCATGTCGCAGGCGGCGGCGGTGGCGATGGTCTCGGCCACGCGCACGAGATCCACATTTGGGGTAGCCACCGAAGCACCGGGCACCTGAGCCAGTTCGTCGTTCAGAAAGGCCAGCGAGTCGCGCGCGGCGGCCTCTCCGGGTGCAGCGGCGTCGATAGCGGCGGCGCGCGGTTCAAGGTAGGCATCGACGCGCGCGCGCAGTGCTGGCGCCAAGAACAATCCCTCTTCACAAGCGGCGTGAGGCGCAAGCGAGGCACGTCCTCCTGGTGCCCTCGCGGTCGCGGATTCGGTGACCACGCTAGACAATGGCGGGCGAGCCTGCGGTTTGGGCGAGGGCGGAGAGCCGTGTGATGGGGGTACTCACCACCTCGCGAGCGCGGCGGACGGCGTCCTCGTCCTGTGCCTGGTAGAAGCAGAGGCACTTGCTCATGTCCTCGCAAACGTAGGTGCGCAGGAAGCGCACTTCCGGGACCTGCGCGTAGAGCGGCGCCTTCTCTTTCTTGCGCGCGAGGTAGGCTTTCATCGTCAGGCCAGGCGGGAAGTCCCACTCCACCAGGTAGTCCGAGCCCGCGGCCTGCGACGACCGGTCACGTGTGGCCTTAACGTCTTCGAGCGAGGCGCCCACAAGACGTACCTGCGAGACGCCGGATACCACCTGTCCACTCTCTCGCAGTGCCGCCTTGAGACGCGCCTCGTCCTCGTGCTCCACCACCGCGTAGGCGCGCTGCAAATCGGTCGGAACCTGCCCCTCGATCAGCTCCCCGCCGTCGCGCTCGGCCGCCCGCGCCACCGCGCGGAAGACCGGCTCTATGTCCTCACGGCGCTGGGCGCCAGTTGGGATCTCAAGAAGAAACAATGCCATGGATGAACACTCCCTCGCTAATCTGCCGGGTCTACCGGTTCCTACGGGAAGTCTACTCGCGGTAAGATGAGTTCGTCAATGAAGATTGTCAGCAATAGCGCGGTTAGCGGCATGCGTGTTGAAGTTGGGAATGCCGGTACTATCGCTAGAAGTCAGGCTTGGCGCAGAGGGCGCCGGCCGGTCAGCTCTAGAGCTCGATGCCCGAGCGGCGGAGCGCCGCCTCGTCGATCTCTACGCCCAGTCCCGGCGCCTGAGGCACCGGTAGGCAGCCGTCCTTCTCCAGGCGGAACGGCTGCGCCAGGACGCGTGAGCCGTCTTCCTTCTCCTGGGCGGGCGGCAGCGTGCACTCTTGCGGACCGCGCGCGTTGGGAACCGACGCGATGAGGTGGAGCGTGGCGGCCATGCCTAGATGGACACTCGTGTCGTGCGGCGTGAACGCCTTGCTGAACGCTTCCGCGAGGTGCGCGATCTTTTTGCAGGTAAGCAAGGGAGCCTTCACGGGATCCGGCTGGAGTACTTCGCAGGCGCCCAGCAGAATGGCTTCCTTGTAGCGCCAGAGTGAGTAGTCTTCCTCGCCGAACGTAATGGGGATGGTGGTGGCCTGATTCACCTGTCCGAGTGCTGCCAGGTCGCGCTCGGGCACGGGCTGTTCCAGGTGGAGCGGCTCAAATTCCTCCAGCTTTTGGCACATACGGATAGCGTTGGGGACCGACCACGCGCTGTTCGCGTCCAGCAGCAGATCCACGTCTTCGCCCACGGCGCGGCGCACGGCACGCACGCAGTCGACTGTCGTATCGGGCCTGGCGTCGAAACCCTGGCGGGTCGAGACCTGTAACTTGATAGCCGTATAGCCAGCCTCGACGCAGCGCTCAGCGTGGCGCGCCTGGGCATCGGGTGTATCGCGCTTCAGAGTGGCGTACATGCGCACGCGGTCGCGGTAGGCGCCGCCCAGGAGTTGGTAAAGGGGTAAGCCGGATGCCTTGCCCTTGATGTCCCAACACGCCATCTCCACCCCTGCCACAGCCATGGCTTGCAGACGGCCCTCGATCTTGTACGTGCCTACCATGAGCCGTTCGTGCAATGCCTCGATTGCGGTGGGATCCTGACCAAGCGCGAGCCGGGCGATGGACTGGGAGATGGCGGGCGCCAGCAGGTGGGTGCCGACTTTGCTCGGCTCGCCGTAGCCGGTGATGCCCTCGTCGGTCTCCACGCGGACGAGCACGTCCTTCTGGTCGATGACGATTGGCGTGACGCGAGTGATCTTCATGAGGCAATCTCCTGCCGTACGATACGCGCGCCCTCAGCGAGCGCGTTGAGTCTTGCGGCGCACACCCAGCGCGCCGTGTGGTTAAAGCCGCAGTCTGGGTTGAGCCACAGCTTCTCGGCCGGTACCGATTCCAACAACCGGCGCACGCGCGCCGCCACTTGCTGCGGAGTCTCCGGGTAGAAGGACTTGACGTCCACCACGCCCGCACCCAACTCGCGGTCGATCTCCAGCTCGCGCCAAAGATCCGCCTCCGCCATCTCGCGACCGGAAAACTCCAAAACGAACTGGTCGCAGCGCGCATCGAGCACTCCGGGGAAGAGCGTGCGGTAGCTGCGCGCGGTGCGCGGTCGGCCGTGGAAGTTGCCGAAGCATAGGTGGAGCAGCAGCTTCACGCCGCGCTCGCGAAGTCCCGCCACCGCCAGGTTATAGAGCCGTGCCAGCTCGGCTGCCGGCGGCGCCTCCGGCTCAGTCCCGGCTGATGCGTCTTTGGCGGAGGCGGCGGGCGTGAAGACGGCATCCGACCCAGAACGGTGGAAGGAGAATGAGGGGTCGTCCAGTTGGACGATCCGCGCGCCTGCGTCCACCGCGCGATGCAGCTCCGCATTCACGATCTTGGCCAGGTCCCCGGCAATCTCAAACCGGTCCTCATATGGGCCGCCGTCCGGCTCTATTTGGAGGGCGAACATCAGCGGGCCGGGGCAGGTCACCTTGAGCGGCCGTTGGGTGAGCGTGCGCGCGAACGCGAACTCTTCTGCGATGCCCAGCCCTTCGGCCCGGCTCAGCCGCAGGTCCTCCACGTCATCCGGCGCGCGCAGCGTGATGCGCTCCACGGCACGGAATTGGGGGACCATGTCGTAGCCGGGCGAGCCGAGCTTGCGCGCCACCAGCAGTGGCTCGAGGCCATGCAGCCGGCCGTAGAAACCCTGCACGAAGTGCAGCCGGCGCATCTCGCCGGCCGAGAGCACGTCGATTCCCGCGCGCTCCTGGTCGTCGATCGCCAGCTTGGTGGCGTCCGCGTACAGCTCCTCGAGATCGGTCGGTCCGAACTCGCCTCGTACCACCGCCGCGCGTGCGACGTGCAGCCAGCCGGGTATGCCGTGGCTCCCCACGACCGTGGTTGGGAGGAGCGGGAGGGATGAGTTGTCCGCGCTGTTTGGGCTGGTCATCGGTTCTCGGCGGCGTTGGCCTACAAGCGAGGGGTCGTTGCTTCTTTGGGCTAGAGTTCACTAGCATCAGGTCTTGGAAGGATGAAGAAGGATGAAATGGAAGTTACTAAGGAGCGCAGTGTAACGATGTCGAATGTAGGTCGTATGTCGCGGCGTCTGGTGCTGGCGCGGCTTGGCACCGCCGGCGCGGGCGCCGCGGGTGCGCTGACGATTGCCGCGTGCGGCCAGGCAGGCCAGGCCGTGCCAGCAGCGCCGGCTCTGGACACGAGCAAGCAGGCCGACATCCGCCTGGCCACGCGCGCCGGGCAAGTGGACAGCAAACTTTGGCAGGATCTGGTAGCAGACTTCAACGGACGCCAGAAGAACGTGAAGGTGGCGAACGAGGAATACCCGTCCGCCGAGTTCGCTGCCAAGATCCTGGCGCTCTCGGCCGCCGGCTCGCAACCGGACGTGATGCAGTCTTCGGATGAGCCATTCTTCGAGTTTGCCGACAAAGGAATCTGGCTGGACCTTGACCCGTTTGTCTCGCGCGACCGGCGCGTGCTGAGTACCGACGATTTCTGGCCGGGCGTGCTGGACTTCTGGCGCTGGGACGCCACGGCCAAGGTGCCAGGGAAAGGCAAGCTCTTCGGCTTACCCCGCGCGTGCGGCGTGGAGCTGCTGGTCTACAACCGGAAGGTGTTTCAGGAGAGCGGTGTGGCCGAGCCGCCGGCGGACGGCAACTGGACCTGGGCGGACTTCCTGGAGCGCTCGCGCAAGCTGGTACGGCGTAACGGTGAGGAGCTGACCCGCGCCGCTATGCCGCTGCCCGGCCTGCGCAGCGCCATCCCCTGGCTGATCGGGAACGGCGCGCCGAATACGACGGACGTGGCCAAGCGCGTTGGCACGCTGAACAACACGGCGTCCATTGATGCGCTGCGCACGCTGGCGGACTACCGGCTGCGGGAGCGCATTATGCCGAACACGGCGGATCTGAGGACGGCAACGTTCCGCGGGAGCGCCTACGAGCTGCTGGCCAAGGGCGCCTATGCCATGATCTTCGACATCGGTTACCTCTTCAACCTGCGCAATGCGTTCAAAGACGACCCCGGTAATTGGCAGGTGGCGCACCTGCCCAAGGGCAGCAAGGGCGCCGCGGCGCGAGCAGCGTGGAGCCCGTTCGCAATTGGCGGGCAGACTAAGCAGCCGCCGGCGTCCTGGGAGTTCATGAAGTACGCAAACGGAGCGGACGGACAGGCGACGCTGATGCAGCTCGGCTACAACTTCTCGGTCCGCAAGTCGGTGGCCGAGAAGGTCTTCGTCGATCCGAAGTCGCCCCAGAGTGAAGAACGCTGGCTGGCCGCCACCAAGTACCAGCACTTTGAGCCGCTGAACGAGGTGTACACGAAGGTGCGTCAGGTTCACAACTACTACTGGAACCAGATCACAGACGAGAACGTCCGCCGCCCGGTGAACGAGGCGGTGCGCCTGGCGGACGAGAACGTGAACAAGATCTATAAGGGCGGCGATATCCCCGCCGACTGGGAAGGGCTGCCGAAGCAGTAACGGCGCGAGGCGATTGAGCGCGCTCAATCGCCTCGCTCTGCCGGCCCGCTGACAAGTAGTTACAGCAGGAGTATTGATGAGAATTACGCGCGTCGAAGCATTGCCGGTTGACCGGTATCTGTTCTGCCAGGTACACACAGACGAAGGCATCGTCGGCCTGGGGGAGTCGGGCACTTGGGGCCATCTTGAGGCGTCGGCGGCGGCCATCGAGAAGTTTGGGCAGTACCTCGTCGGCCAGGATCCCAGGCTGATCGAGCACCATTGGAACGTGATGTATCGCACCGCCCACTTTCGCGGCGCCGCCATTATGGGGGCGCTGAGTGCGGTGGACATTGCACTTTGGGATATCAAGGGGAAGGCGCTCGGCGTTCCTGTGTACGACCTGCTCGGCGGCAAGACCCGCCACAAAGCGAGGGTCTACTTCCATGTACGGGGCGACACGACGGCAAAGCTCGTGCAGGGCTGCATTGATGCCAAGAAGCAGGGCTTTACCGCGGTTGGCCACCTCACCCCTTTCTTGGATGAATCACGCAGTACCCCCTACTTCAAGACCCACGCCCAGAAGATGGGCGACGCCATAGACACCGTCCGTCAATACCGCGAGGCCGTTGGCAATGACGTGGACCTGTGCATCGAGATCCACCGCCGGCTGACGCCGGCCGAAGCAGTAGTGCTTGCGCGTGGTATCGAGCGGTACCACCCTATGTTCTTCGAGGATCCCATCCTCCCGGACAACTTTGACGCGATGGCGGAAGTGGCGCAGCAGATCACGGTGCCGATCGCAACGGGCGAACGGCTGCACACCATTTATGAGTTCCAGATGCTGCTCGCCCGCAACGCCGTGCAGTACGTCCGCCCCGATGTCTGCCTGGCCGGGGGCATCACCGGCACCAAAAAGATCGCCGCGCTGGCGGAGGCCAGTCACGTGGGGTGGTGCCACACAACCCGCTCAGTCCGGTGAGCACCGCAGCGTGCATCCAGATCGCGGCGTGCATTCCAAACTTCGCCATCCAGGAGTACCCCACAGGCGAGGATCGCGCGCCCAAGAGCCAGATCGTCAAGACCACAGTGCGTTGCGAGGACGGCTTCCTTATTATTCCCGACGCCCCTGGTATCGGTATTGAGCTTGCCGCTGACGCGCGGGAGAAGTTTCCGCCGCGGCCGCGGCCCATTGGTACCCGCATGCACGTTGACGGCTCCGTCGTCGATCAATAGTCCAGTAGCTCATTACACCCGCAGTAAATCAGTACTGCACTCAGCCTCATCCATAAGGAGGGACCCATGATGGAGTTCACAGCACAGCGGTGGTCGCGGCGGGGGATGGCGGCACGCGTTGGGGCGCTCGCGGCGGCGGGGCCGATCGCGGCCGCCTGCGGCGCCAGCGGGGCAACACCCGCCGCCGCGCCTACGCCACAGCAGGGCACGGTCGAACTTTCCTGGCTGATGAGTGAAGACCCCAAGACGTCCGGCATGGAGGAGATGACCGACGCCTTCAACGCGGCGCAGCAGAAGCTCAAGGTGACCATCTTGCCTACCGGCGGCAACTATGAGGACAAGCTCAAGACACTCCTGGCCAGCGGCAATGCGCCCGAGGTGGCTCGTCTCAATGACGATCTGCTCGCCTCCTATGCCTGCCGTGCCAACTGCCGCCCGATCGAAGAGTTTCTTACTCGCCAGAAGGTGAACAAGGAGGAGTTCTTCCCCAACCAGTGGCGCCTGCCCGTCTATCAGGACAAGACCTACGCCATTATCTCCGGCTACCAGCCCCAGGTGATCTGGGTCAATACCGACCTGTTCCAGAAAGCGGGCGTCAAGGTGCCGGCCGTCGGCTACAAGAGCAACGAATGGACTTGGGCCGACTTTCTGGACGCCGCCAAAAAGACGACCAGCACGCAACAGGCCGCCGACGGCTCGGCACAGGTCTATGGCACCAACGTGGTCCACTCCTGGTACGGCTACTGGGTACACGGCAACGGTGGCGAAGTGCTCACCCCGGACACCAAGAAGTTCGGTCTCTCACAGCCCAGCGGGCATGAGGCGCTCCAGTGGACGGGTGACCTCATCAATCGCCACCGGGTCCACCCGCCAACGGCCTACACCGCGCAGTCTGCCACAAGCGCGACCAATTTGTTTCTCAACGGCCGCTTGGCCATGCTGGCGGGTGGCGGCAACTGGAACACCTATCGTTCGCAGATCACCAATTTCCAATGGGACATCGTGCCATACCCCAAGGGCAAGGCGCGCCGCGGCCACACCGCAACACCGCTGCTCTTTATGATCCCCACCAGCACCAAGTTTCCGGAGCAAGCCTTCTCCTTTCTCATGCACCTTGTCTCCAATGACGCGCAAAAGATCCTCGGCGCCAAGGGTTTCCGCATGCCGCCCAAGAAGGCGCAGGCTAACGGCCCACTCTGGCTGCGTCCCGAGCTGGCGCCAAAGAACCAGAAGCTGTGGCCCGAGGCCATGGAGGGCGCCACCTGGGAGCCGCAGATCCCGCAGCGCGAGAAGCTGCGCCAGGCCTATCGCCCCGCGCTGACGCCTATCTGGGAGGGCACCCAGACCGCACTGGACGCCATGCGGTCAATTGAAGCCCAATGTAACGCCATCCTCCAGGAGCCGTGCGGCTAGGGCGCCTGAGACCAACCAATTCACTCTAGAAAGAGGAGCTCAAGTGCGCATTCGAGACGTCACCTGCACCGTGCTGCGAAGTGCCCCCGGCGCGCGCGGCTATCCGCTTATCCGGGTCTGGGGCGAGGACGGCCTGGTCGGGTATGGCGAGGCGAGCCCCATGCACCCGGATGTCACCAAGGCGATCGTCGACCACCAACTCAAGTCCCTGTTGGTGGGCATGGATGCACGCGACATTGAGGCGTGCTGGGAGAAGATGTACGTCACAACGTACAAGACCCGCGGTCAGGGAACCAGCATTGCGATTTCCGGGGTGGACATAGCGCTGCATGATCTTGCCGGCAAGGCGCTCGGCGTCCCCGTGTACCGCCTCCTTGGCGGGCTGTACCGAGAGCGCGTACGGGTGTACGCCAGCTACATGAGCCGCGATCTTTCTGATGAGGAGTACGCGCGGCGTGCCGCCCAGGCAATGGAGGGCGGTTTCTCTGGGGTGAAGATCAAGATTGGCGAGCGCTACAGCTTCGACTCAAAAGACATCCGGCAGGACGAGTCGCTCGTGAGTGCCGTACGCGAGGCAATTGGACCCGAAGCCGAGCTGCTTGTGGACGCCAACTCGGGCTACAGCGTGCACACGGCCATTACGGTTGGGCGCATGCTGGAGCGCTACCGCGTCTTTCATTACGAGGAGCCGATCCCTTACACCGACCTCGACGGCCTGGCGCAGATCGCCGCGGCGCTCGACATTCCCGTGGCGGTCGGCGAGCAGCAGCACACCCGCTATGACTTCAAAGACATCTTGCTCAAGGGTGCCGCCGATATTGTCCAGCCAGATGTCACCAAGTGCGGCGGCCTTTCCGAAGGAAAGAAGATCGCGTCGCTAGCGGACGCGTTTGGCAAGTACGTTACGACCCACACCACCACTGTGAGCGTTGGTCTCGCCGCCCATCTGCATTTCTGGGCCAGTACGCCCAACTGTCGTTACGCTCAGGAATTCAACGTTGTCGCCAGCCGTGCCCGAGGCTCCTACCTCACCACACCGCTTGTGCCGCAGAATGGCTACCTGCACGTCCCGGATGGCCCAGGGCTTGGCATTGAGCTGGACGAAGACGCAATCAAACGCGACTCTAGCTAGGCGCCGCAGCATATGGCCGGTAGCGTCGTCGCCAATCCCGCCTACTGGCTCCGCTCCACCCGACCGCGACGGGGCCGCCCGAAACAGACCAGGGCGCAGAACCTGCTTGACCGGCTGACCACGCATCGGGACGCCGTGTTGGCGTTCGTCCGCGATCTGCACGTGCCGTTCGACAACAATCAGGCCGAGCGCGACCTGCGCATGCTCAAGGTCCAGCAGAAGATCAGTGGCGGCTTCCGCACCGCCACGGGCGCCGCCGCCTTCGCCTGCATCCGCGGGTATGTGTCCACCCTCCGCAAGCAGGGGCTTCCGGTGCTGCCCGCGCTGGAGCGCGTCTTTGCAGGCTCACCACTCCTGCCCAGCCTGGCAGGCTGAATAGTTACCTCATCATATGAATTACTTGGGGGCAGATGCGCCTCCAACGTTACTGTTCGACAGTAATGATCTCCCAGGTGCGGATCTCAGGCACCAGCACAGCGCCGTCGATCACCTCCAAATCCACGTCCGCAGTCAGCGCGCGCACCCGCCGCGCACCACCAGGGACGAGCAACCGCAGGTCTCGTACAGGCAGCACGTCGTGCCGGACAGCGCCAGCGCCGCACGCATTCACCAGATGACAGACCAGGCGCTCTCCTGTACTTGATGGTGAGGGCTGGGTGAAGAGAGAAAGCTGGACGCCGAATGGCGCATCGGGAAGATCCGCAGCAAAAGCACGGGGTGCAGCGGCGCGCACCGCGTTGGCAATCAGGCGGCTGTGATCCGGGAGCCGGAATCGCCAGGACAGTTTGCCGATCTCAGCGGCGAAGTACACCGAATGCCCGCGCTGGAGGACGAGCGGAATGGCGGTGCGATCGGTGGGGATGGAAGCGCGCTCGGGCGGCGCACCAACACCGCCCATTGGCGCAAAGGGTGGCACCAGGGTGAGCAGCACGTCTGCCTGGCCGTTCCCACCGGTCCCGCCGGCGCCAGTTGGGGTGACGTTGCAGAAGGCGAAGGCATTCGGGACAAACTGAGTGTCTTCGATGCCATGGAACAGGGGATGGCCAGACCGCTCGATGCGGCCGTAGGACGCCTGCTGCTCACCAATCACGTGCCCGGTGAACTCGGCGCCAAATACTCCGTCCAGCGCACCCTGCGGGCGCGGGTGCGCCTCCTGGTCGTAGTGGCCGCTCTCGAAGCTGGCGACGACACCCTTGCCGGCGGCGGCGAAGCGCTGAACGGCGGCGGCCGCCTCATCAGTCATGCACGCGACGTTGGGCAGTACGAGTACGTCGTAGGGGGCCAGTTGCTCGTCGGTCAGGTACTGATCCGGGATGATGGTGAACGGGACGCCGTGGCCGAGCAGGGCTTCGCAGAATCCGAAGAACTCGTGCTGCCAGCGTTCTTCGGGCTTGTCGCCGCCGTAGCGTTCCAGCGATGAGCGCGACCAGAGGAGGGCTACCGGAGCGGCCTGACGCGTATCAACGAAGGCATCTTCGTGCTGCTTCACGAACGCGTTGAACTCGGCGTGCAGCGGCAGGTTTCGCCGGTCATAGTGGGTGTCCGGCGTGCCGGTCATGGCGTGCCAGGTGTACGCGCCGTGAGCGTTGACCTGAGCCATCCAGAGGCGCAGCTCATCTGCAGGGAGGCCGGTGTGGCGCCACGAAAGGCCGGTGGTGGGGTGTACCGTGGCCCATGGCACCAGCGGCTCGGAGATGGTGCGCGCATACTTGGAGTGGATGGCAGGGAGCCAGTACGGCGGGCGGCCGGTGGCAATGGCATCCCCGGAGGCGGTGGTGATGACGGCGCACTGGTCTTTCAGGCGGAAGAGGTCCTGACCACCCTGCCACGGGCGGCTGGACGCGATGGCGCCGAACTCGCTCGTCCAGAACATGTCGGGGTTGACCTCGCGCATGGCACGGTACATCGCGCCAAAGTTGGCGGCCATGCAGTCGTAGCGCCACTCCACCCAGGTGCGGAAGTTCTGATCTTTCCAGTTCTCCTCTAAGGGGAGCTCATTGCCGGTGTCATGGCGGTATTTACGGCGACACGTGCCGCACCAGCACGTCCGGAAGCCGGCGCCATTGATGAACAGGCCGTCCAGCTGAAAGCGAGAGGTCAGCTCGCGCAGGACTTTGAATGCCACCGCTTCGTTGCGGTAGGGGCCGTTGGAGCAGGTGGCGTAGAGGAGACCCCACGGGCCGGGCCGCGGCTCGCCCACGATGATGGGCGCGCCGTCTTTGTCACGCACGAACCAGTCCGGGTGGCGGGCGAAGATCGCGTCATCAGCCAGGCCGAAGTCGACTCGCGCGACGAAGTACATGTCGTTCGCGTGGGCGGCATCGACGCATTCACGCACGAAGTCCCGCCCTTCTAAGAAGGGGTTGACGTTATGGTCCGGGACTTCGGTGGGGTACCAGGCGTAGATGCCGCCGGCGTTGGCGATGGCGACGTTGTTGCCCTGCTCCGCCAGCTGGCGCATGAACACCTCTGGACGGTACCCAGGGGTGTCGCGCGCCTGAAGGTTGGTCTGGGCGACGCGCAGGACGCGGCGCCACCACTCTGGCTCGTACTGCCACTCGGACTTCATGCCTATTTCTTGAGATTCTTGGCCAGCCATGCGTTGGCCTGCCGTGTGGCTTCCGCGAGGGCATCCTTTGGCGACTTCTTCTGGGCCCAGGCCTCCAGTAGGTAGGGACACACCGACTGCTCGGTGAACTCATCCCAATTGGGCACGTGCGGCTTAGGGCGGTTTCCGGGCATGCGCAGCACGTCGATGATCGCCTTCCAGCCTGGGTCGCTGGAGTACGGAGGCTTGTCGTAGACGCTCTTGCGGACCGGGACGGTGGCGATTTCCGGCTGCCATTTGCCGGCAACTTCCTCCGATGTCATGTGCACGATGGCGCGCCAGGTGAGGTCCTGGAGCTTGGAAACCTTAAGCATGGAGAAGGTGTTGTGCTGCGCCTGAGTAGCGAACTGCTTCTTCTTCGGCATCGGGCCGGCGCCCCAAGCCAAATCCGGCGCTGTCTGACGGACGTTGAGGAAACCAGCGCCAGTGGGCATCCACACGCCAACCTTGCCCTTGTTTGGATCGGGCGTGGGATCATCCGGCGCGGGAGTGGATTTGTCACGGAACATCAGATCCACCATGTACTGCATCGCGTCGATGGACTCGGGCTTATCCAATAGGACCTGCGTCTTCTCCTTGTTGAACACGTCACCGCCGTTGCGCCAGACAAACTCCATGAACCAATTGAATTGCTGCTCGCGGGGCTTCCCCTTGATCTCGTAGAGGCGAAAGCCCCAGGCATCGTCATCTGGCTTGCGCACTCGCTTGGCGTCCTCGCGCAGCTCGTCCCAGGTTTCCGGACCCTTCTCCGCGTTCAGGCCCGCCTGCTGGAAGAGCGTCTTGTTCCAGGCCATCATGACGAACTGGTGGTGGTGCGGGATGCCGGCCAGCTTATTCTTGTAGCGGGAGCCTTCAATGGACTGAGGTGTGAAGTCGTTGAGCTTGAAGTTCTTCTCTTTTGAGACCAGGCCGTCCAGCTCTACGACGTGACCCATGGCGGCCATGTCCAGCGCCTGATATTCCTTGAACCGGGTGAAGTCGGGGCCGGTGCCGCCGGCCAGCGCGGCGATGAGCTTGGTCATGAAGTCCTGGTTGGTGTAAATCTGCATCTCCACCGTGGTACCAGGGTATTGCTGGGCAAACTCGTTGAGATATTTCAGGAGCGACTGGCGCTCGGTTGCGCCGTACGAGCCCCACAATTGAAGGGTGCCGGTCTGCACCTTTTGCGTCGTCGTGGCGCCGCCTTCTCCGCCGCCTGCACCACACGCGCCTGCGAGCATGGAAGCGCCGGCGGCCAGGGTGGCCAGAGTCGTGCGCCGGGTGTACATCACTTTCTTCATTGGAACCTCCTTAGCTAAACAGAGCGCGTTGTCAGCCAGCAGCGACCGCCATTCCGCCGAGCCGCGCCGCGACGTCGCCGTCTGGCAACATCGCTTCTAGCTCGGGAAAGGCGTGAAATTGCGGCATGGGCAGTGTGTTGGCAGCCTCCGGCAGGACCAGTACGCGGGCGTCTTTGCCGAGCCGGTCGAGTGCGGCGTCCACGGCCTTCTGAAGCGATTCCTCGAAGCGTGCCTCATTCTTGCGGATCACCGTCTCGGACGGCCGGTTGATGGCAAAGACGACGTCACAGAGGTACCCGGCGCGGCGGGCGTAGTATTCGCCACGGATTGACTTGCAGCGGTCAGAGATCTCTCGCGGAGAGCGCTGCTGGTCTCGCCGTTCGTGTTCGACGAAGATCTGATCGAAGCTCCAGGAGGACTTTTCATGCTCCCAGGCGGAGGGAACCGATTCGGGTCCGGCGGGGTGACCGACGAAGATCAGCGTTCCGGGGTTGCCCGCCAAGCCAAGCGCGCCCGAGTGACCGTTAGGCGAACCCTTGCTCCCTCCAGTGCCGATGATGGGGACGGGCGCCACGCCGCCCATTCCGGTGACGTCACCGGAATGGGCGGCTTCCCAGCGGGCGCGTGTGCCGATGGCGGCCTGCTCTAACGGGGATGGCGCGTGCGCGCCGCGGGCCAGGTTGGCGCCGAGTGTGGCGATGGTGAGATCAGCTTTCCTCCCAATCTCAGCGCCCCAGACTTCGCGATCGCCGTAGGCGATTCCGGCGCGGTGCGCGAGGATGCGGTGACCGCAGAACGCGCGCAGCGGCTCGCCGAAGCGATTGACCACGAAGTTGACGATGAATTCGAGGTTGACCATCTCGCCGATATCATCCACGTCCGCACGGGAGGGGTTGATGCCGTAGGAGCCGTATTCGCAATAGGGCGAGAAGTTGCAGGAGTGATTGCGGAGCACGGAGAGCCAGCGGGAGACGGCGGGCGTGATCATCTTGGCGCCGCCCTCATAGCCGTGTGTGTTGTGCGGCGCGATGCGCCCCACCACCACCTTGAAGTCGGCTTCCGCCACGATCGTGTTCAGCCACAGCGGGGTTCCCCGCGGGCTAAGGCCAACGTAGGTCATGTTGGCATCGTCAAAGGCGTCGTGCGGGACGCAGCGGTACTTGTCAAACTGCGCCTGGCCAACTTTACGGATCAGGTCTTCCTGATTCATCGGCAGGTGGACGCCGGTGCCGGTGAGGATGGTGATGTCCTCTGCCACAGCGCCGGCGGCGTGCAGCTCGCGCAGAACCGCCGGCAGAACCCGGTGGGATGGCGTAGGCCGGCCCCAATCGTCGGTGATGAGGGCGATCTTCTTGCCCCTGAGGTTGTGGGAGCGCAAGGAAGGCGTGCCGATAGGGTGGCGCAGCCCCTCTTCCACCACCTCTTCCCACGTCTGAGTGGCGGGCGTGTACTTGGCCTGCGCCACTGCGATCTGCTCGTCCGGGACGCGAACGTCTACGCTGAAACGCTGCTCGCCGAGGGCCAGATCAATCCTCATTTCACTCTCTCCTCTTACAGGTTGTCATGCTGAGCGCAGCGAAGCATCCGTGCTGCTGGCTGCCCCATCTGGAGTGCGGTTCCTTCGCTGCGCTCAGGATGACACTAGTGGGTGCTGGCCGCTAGCCGCGGCGAATCTCCACTCCGGCTTCTTCTAATCCTTCTTTGATGGCGCGGAGGCAGTTCATCCAGGAGCCGTCATAGTGACCAATGGTGAGCGCGTCTGCGCCCGACTGGGCGCTGATCAGAATCCCTTGCTTCACCAGCTCCGGCGTGGCCTTGGGGCGCGGCGAGATGGCGGAGAGGAAGTACTTGTCCACCCCAATAGCGTGACGTACGGCGTGCAGATAACCCCGCTTCCATTCCATGCGCGCAGGATCACCGGATTGCTCTGAGTAGTCAGAGGAGCGCACGCTGTCCATGAACTGCCCAACGCCCTTGATGTCCAGCCCCATCAGCTCGGGGAAGCCGGCGTAGTGGTTCAGACGCACGTCAATGTCCGGCTTGGCTTTGTGCACCGCCGCGTAAATCTCGCCGAAGAACTCGGTGATGCTGTCCGTCCGGAACTTGAGGAACTGGTACAGCTCAGGGATCTCTGCCAGCAGAGAGGTGGCGGTCTGTACCGAGTGCTGGAGCAGGTTGAGGTCAAATGCCTGGCGGGCGTTGAAGCGATCATAGCCATCCGCTATCCAGCGCAGACGCTCCTTGATGGCGCCCCAATCTAGCCCGCGCTTCTTGGCGGCGCGCTCGCACGACTCACAGAAGCAGCCGCCTAGGGTAATCCCCAGGAGGCGCTGCAGCTCATTGGAGGCAAACGGCACTCCAGACGGACCCGCAGGACGGCCGGGATTGAAGCCCCGCACGCACGTCATCACGTAGTCAATGTCGTAGTGAGCGGCGAGATCGGTGTAGAGCGCGATACCGTAGACGCGGACGTCCGAGTTGTTGAAGCAGATCTGCTGGTCAAAGGGCTTCCCATGGATGTCGCGCTGGACCACGTCCGCGAACTCCCCGCCGGCGCGCTCTTTGTCCAGCCAGGTGTGCGACAGCTCCGCGCCGGTGGTCATGCCGCGCTTACGTCCGCCGTCGATGAGCTCCTGGAGCCAGTCATGGCCTTTGAGCTCGTCGTTGTCTGACAGGCGGGGCTTGATCCGGCTGCGCTTGTAGCTATCCGGGTTAGGGGTCCAGTAGGCGCGCGAGTCTTCGGTCCAGTAGACCTTTCGGCGCGGATTGTGGGGGTAATAGAAGTCGGTCAGTGGGCGCTTCTCGTCGTGCATGAGCGCCACCAGGTAGACGCTGTTGGTCAGCGTTTCCCGCTCCAGCACGTCCAGCATGTGCTCCAGGCCCTCGTCCAGCAGGTCCCAGGCATACAGGCTGGAAACTACCTCTCGCCAATACATTCGCTTGTCTCGCCCTCCTTGGGTCAGAATAACGTTCGGACTGTCCAGTCGCAAGGAATGTTATTCGGAATAGTCAGGAGACTCATATTTGCCAAGAGGCGAGCGGGGCATTACGATGGCGGCAGAAGGAGAACTTTCGATGGCTTACTCTCGTCGCCACATGCTTTCCTCCACGCTGGGACTCTCAGCCGCAAGCGCTGGTGGGGCCGCGCTGGCGGCGTGCGGCGCGGCAGCCCAGACATCCACCAAAGAGAAGGTTCCTGTCAGCATTAAGGTGAAGACATGGACCAACATCATCAACATGCCGTGGTGGGAGAAGGCGGTCACCAGCTTCAATGACCGGCACGCGGCGGACAAGATCAGCGTGGCGCTGGAGCACGTACCGGCCGAGTACTGGACCAAGCTCACCGCGGAGTACGCCGCCGGCACGCCGCCGGATGTCATCTACGGCAGTCCGCCCGAGACTCAAGACGTGGCCACCAAGGGGATGTTGCGTGACCTCACGCTGGAGATCAAGGCGGACAAGTTCAATATTGGCGACATCAACCCGCCCGCCCAAGTAGGGTTCATGTTTGATGGCAAGATCTGGGCGCTGGCCTGCTGGAACGACACTCGCATCCTGTCCATCAACAAGAGCGCCTTCCAGGCCGCGGGCATCCCCCTCCCGCCCCAGACGCTGGATGGCGCGGGGTGGACGGTGGACGACTTTGTCAACGCCGCGCGCAAGCTCAACGACCCGGCGAACAACAAGTATGCGTTCATCCCAGAGGGTGGCGCCGGGGCGGTGGGGCGCCTGGCGTGGCTCTTCGGCGCCTATTACTGGAACGACGAAAAGGTGCCGACCCGTTCGGCGTTCGACTCGCCGTCGTCCGTCAAGGGGCTCGAGTGGGGGCGCGACCTTCAGACGGCCCACCGCGTGATGGCGCCCCTCAGCTTCCCGGGCCAGTTCGGCGGCCACGACAAGATGTTCCCTGCGGGCATGATGCCCATCGCCTACGCCGCGTATAAGCACATTACCGCCGGCTGGCAGGACATCAAGGACTTCGAGTGGAGTGTGGCGCCCCTGCCGAAGGGCACCCGCCGCATGCATCATGTTTCACCGCAGGCATTCGCCGCCATTTCCTCCACTAAACACCCCAAGGAGGCATGGGCGGTGGTGAAGGACTACTCAACCGGCGAGTCGAACGCGATCATGGCCGCCGTGTCGTCGATGCCATCCTACAGAAAAACAGACATCTTCAAGGTCGCTAATGTGCCGCAGGAGCGGCGGTGGATGATCAAGCTGATCAATGATGCGATGAACGCCGGCAAACCGCTTGTGCCACACCCCAACGTCAAAATTGACATGACCCGGGCGATGGACGCCGCCGTGACCGATCTGTTGACCGAAAAGGTTTCCGCGCAAGAGGCGGCGAAGCAGGGCGCAGACAAGGTCAACGCGCTCTTCGATCTTACTCTGAAGAAGTAGTCACGCCTTACCAGCTCACATTCAAACCGGCCGCCGCGGTGCCCAGCGCCACCCAGACGTCGTCTGGCACGGGGACGCCGTGCTCACGCCGCTCGGCAGCGGTGCGCGCGGCGCGCTCGCCGGGGAGCAGGATCTCTGAGACGCCTTCCTGTGGCGGCACGGCCTTGAGCTGGTCCACGTACGCAGCGGCGCGCTGCGCGTACTCGTCCGGCGGCTGAAAGGCGGCCACGTTCAGCGCCAGGAAGAACGTGCCCGAGACGCGTTCCCCGGCCGGCACTCCGGCCATCGAGAGCGCCGCGAGGAACAGATTGAGGAGCCCCAGCGCGTAACCCTTGTAGCCACCCGCGGGGAGCATCGGGCCGCCGGCCGCCCACGCTTCTGGGTCGGTGCTCGGGCGCCCCTCTTTGTCCAGGATGGATCCCGGCGGGAGCTGCCTCCCCTCCCGACGGGCGAGACCAATCTTCCCGTTCGAGAAGACGGAGGTCGCCATGTCCATCACAAACGGCGCCCGGCCGGCGATGGGCACGGCCGCCGCAATGGGGTTGCTGCCCAGGGCGCCGCGCCTCCCGCCGAACGGCGCGGTGGTGCCAGACGTTCCCCCGACGCCGAGGCAGACCAGCCCGATGAACCCACGCGCCGCCGCGCGCTCCGCGTACGCGCCCAGCCGGCCGATGTGGTTGGCGTTGGCGAGACTGACCGCCCCCATCTGATAGCGCGCGGCGCGCTCGAGCGCGGCGTCTATGGCGACCGACGCCGAGTAGTGCCCGAATCCCTGCTGCGCGTCGAGCACCGCGGTGGTCTCGGTCTCGCGCGTGGCACGGGGCCGGGCGGCCGGCACGATCCGTCCGGCCTTCACCCCCGCCAGGTAGCCTGGGAGCTGCGTCACCCCGTGCGACTCGTGCCCTACCGCATCCGCGGCGACGATCAGCTCCGCCGTGGTGCGGGCAATGTCCTCCGGCGCGCCCGCCGCGCTCAGCAGCGAAGTCGCTCGATGGGTCAGGTCTTCAACGGAGATGGTAGGCATGGGGCAGTGTAGCGCCGCGTTTCACTGCATCCGCACCGATTTCCCGCCACCCCAGATAGTGGGATCGATGCGATGCTCCTGGATGAAGTGCTCGGAAAGGTCTACGCCTAAGCCGTGTGCGTCGGGCACGTCGACGAACTGAGGGTCGTAGGTGTACCCACCAACTACGGTGTCCTGGAGCACGCCCTGTAACTGGCTGCGGAACTCGTGCATTAGGAGATTGGGCGTGGTGGTCCCGACGTGTGCTCCGGCGAGCAGCGTCACGGGTCCGTTGTACGAGTGCGGGCAGTAGGTGACGTAGTAGGCGTCCGCCAGCGTGGCGACCTTGCGCATCTCGGTGATTCCGCCCACGTGCGCAATGTCGGGCTGAATGATCCGGCAGGCGCGTGCCTCCAAGAGATTCCGAAAGTCGTGCCTGGTGTAGAGGCGTTCCCCGGTCGCGACGGGAAGGTGTGTTGCCAGCTGCACCTCGCGCGTCTCCTGCACGTTCTCAGGCGGTACCGGCTCTTCCAGCCAGAATGGCTCGAACGGCTCTAACGCCCGCGCGATACGGATGGCGGATGCCACGTTGAACCGGGCGTGCATCTCCACCATCAGCCGGAAGTGTGGCCCGCCCTCCCGGATCTGGCGCACCACCTCGACGGCAAACGTGAGCGCCTCGGGCGAGATTTCCCGATTGAAGCCAGGCTCTCTTGAGAAGGGGTCCAGCTTCCCGGCGATGATGCATTGCTGCATTGCTCGCGGCCTGGCGGGGCGATGTCACGCCCAAAGAGGCGCTCGTGCGCGCACAGCAGGCAGCGGACGCGCGCCTCGCCGCCGGAGGTCAGCGGCCCATCGCGTAAGGGATGCGCGTTCGGGGGGAAGCGGCCGCGCTTAGTACACCGCTAGCGGGATCGTACGCGCATACCGTTGCCTGACCGTGGCTCCAGTCGCGATCCACACGGACTTCGTGTCCGAGTCGCTCGAGCGCTGCGAGCGTTTCCGGCGCGATGCGTCCCTCAGCATGGACCCGGCCCGGGTACGCTCGGTGCGGGTAGAACGAGCCGGGGAAGTGCGCCGAGTGCACCGTGGGCGCATCCAACGCCTCCTGAAAGTTCATGCCGAAGTCCACGACGTTCAGAAAGAACTGCAGCGCCCACTGGTCCTGCTGGTCGCCGCCGGGTGTCCCGAAGGCGAGCCATGGTTTGCCACCGCGGAGTGCCAGCGACGGCGTGAGGGTAGTGCGCGGTCGCTTGCCTGGGACGAGCGCGTTGGCATGCGTCTCGTCCAGATAGAACATTTGCCCGCGCGTCCCCAGGGGGAAACCCAGCCCTTCAATGACCGGAGACGAAGGCATCCAGCCGCCGCTCGGAGTGGCCGCGAACAAGTTGCCCCAGCGGTCCACCGCATCTACGTGGGTCGTGTCGCCCGTGTAAGCGCCCCAGCGGCCGGTGGGCGGTGCGGCGGGTTCGCCGTCCCCGCCGGGTACACGTCCGGCCGGGCCTGTATCGCCAGGTCGCCACTCGTTGCTGGCCCGCGCTGGATCGATGAGACCGCGGCGCGCCGCGGCGTACCCGTCGGAGAGCAGCACATCCAGGGGGACGCGCACGAAGTCCGGGTCGCCGTAGTGGCGCTCGCGGTCCGCGAATGCCAGCTTGGCCGCCTCCAGGTAGAGGTGCAGGTATTCGGTAGTGTTGTGCCCGAGCGCAGCGAGATCGAAGCCTTCCAGGAGCTTCAATTGCTGGAGGAAGACGGCTCCCTGGCACCAGGTGTCGCACTTGAGCACCTCGATGCCGCGGTAGGTCGCCCTGACCGGCTCTTCGAGGCGCGTGCCGTGCGTGCCGTAGGCGGCGAAATCCTCCAGCGTGAACAACCCATTGTGCGCCTGACCAGTCCCGTCGCGGATAGCGTGGGTGCTGCTCCAGGCCACCGCCTGCTGCGCCACGGGCCCCTTGTAGTAGTGATCGACGGCGGCGCGGATGGACGCCTCGCGCCCGCGACCCCGCTCGCGCACGGCCGCGTCGAGTACCCCCTTGAACGTGCGTGCCCAGTCGGGATTACGGAAGAGCGCCCCTTCGTCCGGCCCGCGTCCGTCCGGTAAGTAAACCGCCGCCGAAGTTGGCCACTCGGCAGTGAACCGCGCCGCGTGGGTGGTGATTGAAGCGCGCAACTCGGCGTAGAGCGGGAACCCGCCCCCGGCGAGCTCAACCGCGGGGCCGAGTACGTCCTCGAGCGGCACGGTGCCGAAGTGGAGCAGCGCTGCGCACCATGCGCCAAACGCCGCCGGGACGGTGGCTGGTAGGAAGCCATCGGCTGGAATCAGGTTGATGCTGCGCTCGCGGAACCAGTCGATGGTGGCGGCCCGCGGCGCCCAGCCCTGGCCGCTAATCGCAACGCTCCGTCCCTCCTGGGCGAGGTGGATGAGGATGGGCGCCTCGCCACCGATTCCGTTGCTGTGCGGCTTGAGCACGGCCAGCGCCAGCCCGGCTGCGACCCCGGCGTCCACGGCGTTGCCACCTCGCTCCAGTAGGCTTAGCCCAATCGCCGCCGCCGTGTAATGGCCCGCGGCGACCATGCCGAGCGTGCCTTGCAGCACCGGACGGGTGGCGAATCCCTCCGAGCGTCCCGCCGGGTGGCGCGGCTCTGCCTCCCCAATCGCTGCTCCATGGCTGTCAACGGCGTCTGCGTTCATGCCGCCATGATACGTGGCGTCGCGCACGGGGAGCGCGGCCCATGGGGTGTCCAGTACGATGCGTGCTCATGGTGAAAGCGGTCGCGCTGGTGGTGGGGAGCGCGGCGGCGGCGCCGGGGGAGCGGGCGTTCGGCCACATCTCGGTCGAGCTGCCGGACGGCGGGGAGACGCGCGTGGCGTGCTGGCTCGTACGAGGCGTGCGGAGCGCGCGGGGTCGGGTTGGCAGGCTTGATTCCGAGCCGGTGCTGTACGTGCACTCTACGCAACACGGGAATGAGATCAGCGGGATCGAGGTGGTGCGCCGCGTTGTGTCGCGGCTGAATCCGCGTCTGCTGCGGGGGACGGTCATAGGGGTGCCGGTCGCGAACCCGTTGGCGTTTGGCTGGCGCCGGCACCATTACCTTCAGGCACCCGAAGAGGCGTACCAGGATCGGCCGGAGTTGGACATCGACCACTTCTGGCCGGGCGACAGGTCGGGCACGCCCGTGCAGCGGCTGGCGCACGCACTGTGGCAGGAGGCGGTGCAGCACGCGACGCACGTCCTGGACATGCACACATGGAACCGGTGGCAGGCGGCGGCAACAACGGTGCGCGCCAGGCACACGCCGTCCTTTGAGCTGGCGAAGGCGTTTGGGCTGTGGGTACAGCGACGGCCGGAGGTGGCGGGTGAAGAAATGGGCGGGAGAGGGTCGATCACGGCGACGGCGATACAGCACGGGAAGGCGGCGTGCGCGCCAAACTTCACCGGGCAATGGGACATCTATGAAGGCGAGGTGCGACGCGGGGTGGCTGGGCTACGCAACGTGTTGCGGCACCTCGGCATGATGGAGGGAGAGCCATCCGGCATCGAGCCGCCGGTCTACGCGACGGAGGACCTGGTGGATGTGCGAGCGGACCGGGCGGGGATTTTCCTGCCACGGGTGACGCCAGAGGCGATGGTGGGCCGCGGCGAGCGGCTGGGGATCCTGGTAGGGCTGGACGACTTCCGGGAAGCGGCGATCACCGCACCCGTCAGCGGATTGGTGCAGCGGATCGGGGCGGTGTCGGCGAAGTGCGACGTGGCGCTGCCGCCGATGATGCCGGTCGCGGCCGAGGGTGGGCTGGTCGCGCGGCTGCTCCCCAGGTGAGGGTGGCTTTGCGCCCGCGGCGCTACCAGCCGGCGGCATAACAGTCGCCACGCGGATCGGCGCCGCCGGCCAGAACTCCAGTGGCGGGATCCACGGTGATGGCGCAGACTAGCGAGACACCGCCCCAGGGGTGGTTGGCGTGTACCTGGTGGCCCAGAGCGGCCAGCTCCGCGCGGATGGCCTCGGGGATACGCGCCTCGGCGTCCACGCGGCCGGCCTCGTAGTCGTGGGGCCAGAACGAGTTTTGGAAGCTGCGCGTCACCACCCGCGGTGCCTCAATGGCCGCTTGGGGCTCCATTCCAAATTCCACCATGTTCAGGAAGACCTGGAGCATTCCCTGTACCTGGGCGTCACCACCTGGGCAGCCGAAGGCCATGGCGACGCGGCCGTCCTTGAGGGCAAGCGCGGGATTTGGCGTCAGCCGCGGGCGCTTCCACGGGCCCAGGCGAGAAGGATGTGCCGGATCAAGCCAGCTCTGGCCTCCCCGGCTGGAGATAGGGAAACCCAACCCGGGGATGGCCGCGCCGCCAAACGCGCCGTCCGATGGCGTGGCGGAGAAGGCGTTGCCGGCGGCGTCTATGACGCAGACGTAGGAGGTGTCGTGCTCGATCTCCGGCGCACCCTGGGAGTTGGGGTGCAGCACCGGATTGCCGGGCGGCGGGGCGCCTGGCCAGGCCCGGTCCGGACGGATCAGCGCACGCCGCCCGGCGGCGTACTCCGCGGAGAGCAGGCGATCCAGCGGCACATCCACGAAGTCCGGGTCGCCAAAGAAGGCGTCGCGGTCGGCAAAAGCCAGCTTGAGCGCTTCGAGCACGGTATGGAGGTAGGCTGCGCTGCCCCGTCCGAGGGCAGGGAGATCGATACCTTCGAGCAGAGCGAGCGCCATAAGCAAGGTGGGCCCCTGACACCACGGACCGCAGGAGAGCACATCGTAGCCGCGGTAAGTGCGGTGCACCGGCGGCTCCACCTGGACGCGAAAATCGGCGAGGTCCGCTTCGGTGAGCAGCCCTCCGTTGGCCTGGTGGAAGATCGCGATGTCGCGCGCTAGTTCGCCCCGATACAAAAGATCACGGGCGGCGTAGATGCGCGCCTTGCGGTCACCGGACGCGCTGGCCTCGACGGCGAGCAGGCGCCGGAATGTGCGGGCCAGAAGTGGCTGCCGGTAGATCTCACCCACCTCGGGCACCCGTCCGCCGGGCAAAAATGCTTCAGCCGAGGAGGGCCAGCGCTCAAAGGTGCCACCGGGCACCGCCGCGCCCGCGATGGCTCGGTGGAGCTCGGGCCCCAGCGGGAACCCCTCTTCGGCCAGCGTCAGGGCGGGCTCGATTGCCGCCTCCAGCGAGAGCGTGCCGAATTCAGCGAGCGCTGTGAGCCAGGCATCGGGGGCTGCGGGCGTGACGGTGCGTCCAAGTCCGCCCGGCATGGTCCCGCCGTATTCATTGAGATAGCGCTCCAGCGTGGCGGCGCGCGGCCAGCGCCCGAGCCCGCTAATGGCAACGGGTGCGCCTCCCGCCGGGGCAATCACGATGGGCGCGACGCCGCCGAACATGGCCAGCTGGGGTTGGACAACGTTTATGCAGAGTCCGGCCGCCACGCCGGCATCGATGGCGTTTCCACCGCTTTCTAAAATGCGCAGCCCGCCCATAGTGGCCAGGTAGTGCACGGCGGAGATCATGTGGCGCCGGCCAGTCACCGATGGGCGGCCGGTGAAGGTTGCCGTCTCCATTAGCTCGCGCGCCGAGCCGGGGCCGACGCCCGGGCCCATCGTGCGCCGCTCGCGAACTGCGTGTTGCGGATCAACGAAGAGAGCGTTGCCAGCAGTTGGGTGCAAGATGGGGCCTGAACGCGAGCCGGCTGCCGACATCGCTCGCATGATACGGAGTGGTGAATGTGGCTCCAGAAACGACACCAGGAAAGGATCGTGGTCGCCTCTGTTGCGCCGTCACGCAAGCACGAGCAGATCCAACAACTCCAGGCTTGGCAACGCTATCTTCACCTGACCCTCCGCCTGTTCGAACTCCAGTTCCTTATTAAGCGCTGCCGACCGCACGGAGTTGATCGGGTGGTTCACACGTATCGTCAGGCTGCGGTTGGCGAACAGCGTCGCGGGATGGAACGAGCGGTCCTGGTGGCCGGAGCTGTTTACCAGGTGCACCAGCGTGGCACCGGAAGACGGCTGGGTGTGCACCGTCACCTCCACCTGGGGCGGAAGGTCCGTCTCGACCTGCGCCGTACTGCCGCCGCTCAGTACCTTGCGCACGGCGTTGCCCAACACCGCGCGGCACTCCTCCAGGCTATGACCATAGAAGAGCGTGTCAACCGGCCATGGGAAATAGGCCGTCTTCCCCGTTCCGTGCGTGTGCCAGAGAAGGCCAGGGTGGTCCGTCTCCAGCGATGGCTCCCACCAGCATTTCTCTGGTGGTCCGTACGGTGTGGGTCCCAGGAAGGCGAATGAAGGAACCGCGCCGTCGCGAGGCGTGACGTACAGGAATGCCCGGTCCAGCGCGACAAAGTCTGTTTCCGGCAGGCCCGGCAGATCCTCGCGCCGCGTCACGCGCAGGTAACTGCCCCGCAGCTCGCGGAAGCCATCCCGCCGCGCCGTCACGCGTTCGGCGCCGAGCGACTTCAGCGCGATCACTCCCTCGGGGCGAGACCGGCCCTGCTCGTCGTACGTCGCCGTCTCGAACGTGGCGACCAGACCGCCGCCGCGCTCGACGTAGCGATCTAGCAGCGCCGCTTGCGTATCAGAGAGTGCCGCTACATTGGGCAGCACAATCGCGCGGTAGCGTGCCAGCCGCCCGTCAGACTCGGCGGCTTCCAGCTTCGTATCGGGCAGGACGTCAAACGGCAGGTGGTTCTCCACCAGCGCACGGTAGGCGCCTCGGAAAGCCGCCTGCGCCTTGGCCACCGTCTCATCTCCGTATGCATCTTGCGCCTGCGTTGGGCTGACCAGCAGCACCTCGGCCGCACGCTGCATTCCCTCATACCAACTTTGGTTGGCTTTGTGGAACTGCATCATGCGCCGCACCGCAGGGTAGTTCTTGCGATCCGGTTGGTTGCGCGTGTGGCCGAGCACATAGGAATAGGGGTTGGCGCCATTGGCGATGACCTGGGCGAGCACTAGCTCGGTCAGCCCCGGCTGCTCGGCGTTGTAGCGATACGGGAGGTCCCAGAACATCACGGCGTTGATTGCCACTGGGCGGTCCGGGAACGCGCTCGCGGAGGTCTTGGCTACCTCGCCCGCGTGGTAGCGCCAGAGTGGCAGCGGTCGCTCCACGGCATTGTTGATCTCGTGGAAAGAGATGTCCGGGTTGTAGGAGAGCAGTAACGCCACATCCGGGCGGCGAGATTTGATCAGGTGGCGCACTCGCCCCGCGATTTCCTCCAGCATGTCGTGGGTGTAGCGCCGCCACGTGGCGTACGATGGATCTGCGTACGACTCTTCCTTGGGCAACGGCATCCCGTTGGAAAACGCCGCGAACCGCTGCTGGCAGTTCTGGCACTGGCAAATGCCGTGGTAGGTCCCCGAGTAGTCGCGCAGCGACATGTTGAACCAGTTGAAGAAGAACGCATCCACTGGGTAGCGGTCCATAATCTCGGCGATCACTTCCAGGCTCTTCTCCTGGTAGTAGGGACCGGAGGGGCACGCCGAATACAGCCCTTCGTACACCTGCCGCTGACCCGTCTTAGACACGTAGAACCAGTCAGGATGCTTCTCAAACTGGTCACGGTGCAGCTTGGAGAAGTCGCAGCGTGCAATGACGCGGATGCCGTGCCGGTGGGCTTCCGCCAACGCATCGCCGAGCAGGTCACCCGTGGGGCGGTCCTTGAGCCAGGGCGATGGGTGCTGGTGGTCCAGTGCGCTGGGGTAGTGGCTGACGATGCCGCCGGCGTTCAGAAGCCATGTGTTGCAGCCAAAGTCCAGGATGTCCTGGACGACCACCTTGACGTCCATCCCGGAATCGATCTCGCGGATATTGGTCTGGAAGATACGGAAGGGGTGTTGCCACCATTCGGGCGGCTGGCCGGTCGGTGCCGGCCCGGCTGCAGGATTGGGTGTGGCTATCGTCACGGCTCAGTACCCCGCTTCTTTATCAACTACGTTGACAAGTGGCGCGCCCCGTACGTAGCGGCGGAGGTTGTCCAGAAAGATATCCGCGCCGCGCCGGTAGGTGAGCGGTGTCGTCGCGCCGTAGTGCGGCGTCACAATCGTATTTGGTGCGTCCCAGAAAGGGCTATTTGAGGGCAGCGGCTCAATTGCGTGCGCATCCAGTCCCGCTCCCGCGATCCAGCCTTCCTTCAGCGCGCGCAGAAGCGCGTCCGGGTTCGCCGTTCCCCCGCGTGAGATGCAGATGTAGTGGGCGCTTGGCTTCATGGCCCGAAATTCAGCCTCACCCATCATGTCTTTGGTTTCGGGCGTGATGGGCGCCGTCATCGCGACCCAGTCGCACTGCGCCAGGAAGTTGTGTAGCCGGTCCAGAGGGAATTGCTCATCCACGTCGGGGTTTGGTGTGGGCGTGCGCCGCACGCCGATCACGCGCATGTGGAACGCCTTTGCTTTGCGGGCCAGGTCGCTCCCGCTGTTGCCCAGCCCGATGATGCCGAGCGTCTGCCCGGTCAACTCGCCGTGGACCGTCTTGGCCCAGCGGTGCTCTTGCTGCGCGTGCATGATCTCGGCGGATTTGCGCGAAAGCATCAGCATGAGGAGCACAACGTGCTCTGCCAGTGGGATAGCGCCGTTGCCTTTGCTACTGGTGAACGTCACCTCACTCGCCATGATTTCCGGCGTCACGTCCACGCCCGCCGCCCAGGAATGCAGCCACCGTAGGTGAGGCGCGCCCGGCAGCAGTGACGATGGCAAGCTGCCAGCAATCACCTCCGCCTCTGCCGCCAGCTGGGCCAGCGCCTCCTTGTTAGGCAGAATGGTCGCCTTCACGCGCGGCGAGATGGCGCGTGCTTCCTCGGCCAGCTTTTCTGGACCGATGTCGCTCCCAGTTATGAGGATGTTGATGTGAGCGGTCGCCTGCTCTGCCGTAGGCGCCTGTGGCGCAGCCATAGCCATAGTATTGCTATCCCTTAATTCGTGATGGTTCGCTGCTCGACGCTCGGAGCGTCGGTGTGAATGCGCTCGGGTGTGCTAGCGGGGCGGCGGGTTCGCGGCCAGTGCGTCGCGGAATGCGGCGGTGAGGCGTGTCACTTCTCCCTCATCTACCTGGATCTCTCCGTTGCCTGCCGCCTGCTGGAGCGCGTACACCGCGTAGCCTCGAGCGTCCTTGGGCATTTGGGCGTAGCGCGGCACCAGGTGCGCGTGGAAGTGCGGAAAGCTCTCGTTCATTGAAACGGTGTAGATGCGCAGCGCGCCAGTCACTTGCTCGAGCACGCGCTCGAAGTGGCGCAAGGCAGGACCGAAGTGCTCTGCCTCGGAATCGTCAAAGTGCGCGATGCCCGGCACATGGCGCTGGCTCTGTAGCGTCATCCAGCCCGGCACACCGAACGGTGGTGGCGCATGCCGGATGAGCCACAGGTCGTCTTCGTACACTACGCCGCCGGGAATGGGTGTCACACCCGCTCCCAGCGCACAGACGCCGCAGGTCGGATCGTTGGTCGGATGCTTCATCGCTCCGTTACTTGTTCAGCAATGGCGTGATCAGCTCCGCCATGCGCTTGGTGGCGTCACGCGCCGTGACCTTGCCCGTCCAGACGTCCTTTAGCTCGTCGGTGAAGATCTTCTCAACCTGCGGCACGGTCGTCAGTGCTTCAAGGTAGGGTCGGTTTGCGTTTGCCATCTCGCCAATTACCTTCTTCACGTCCTCGCGCGGCGGCTGGCCGGTGAAGATTGCCTCGTAGAAGGGTTTGTACGGAGGCACGCCCAACTTGCCCGCTTTGTTGATGATCTCCTGCGGCACCCTCTGCGTGGTTAGCCACGTCATGAACGCCCACGATTGCGGCTGCACCTTTGTTTTCGCGTTCATGCCGTAGAGCGTGCTGGCGCCAAAGCTCGCCTGCAGCTTGCCCGTAGCGGCCACCGGCAGAGGCGCGGCACTCCACTTGAAGTCCGTGATCTTGAGGAGGTTGCCAAAGTCCGGCTCGCCACCCGCGAACATACCCAGCCGGCCCGACGAGAAAGGCACAGCTAGCGTGCGGATGTCTGCGCCCTCATCCGGCTTGGGATGGACACGCTCCTTGAGCGCCAGGTCTGCCATCCATTGGAGGGCGTCTGATGCGGCCTGGTCGCCGACAAGTGCCTTCTTGCCTTCCTTGTCCACCAGGTCGCCGCCGTTCTGCCACACGGCGGCTCGCCAATCGTAGCTCCAGCCTCCCCACGTGCCCGTCGTGCTGCCCGGAACCCTCGTCAACTGGCGCGCGGTTTGCACGTAGTCGGCCCACGTCCAGCCCGGCTTCGGAAGTGGCACCCCCACACGCTCGAACAAGCTCTGGTTCAGATACATGACGTTTGCCGTGCCTTTCAGCGGCATGGCGTACGTCTTCCCGTCCCTCTCAGCGCGCAGGAATGCCCACGGGAAGAAGTCCGCCTTCTTGAGCTTGGACTCCTTGGCCATCAGCCCCGCTACATCCTGCAAGATCCCCTTGGATGCCAGCGAGATTGTGTCCTGCGAGTTCAGGTGGAACACGTCGGGAAGCGTGTCAGAGGCCGCTGCGGTGATGACACGATCGGTATACGCGCTGGACGGAAAGAACCCAAAGTCGATGGTGATCTTTGGGTAGGTCGTCTGGTACGTCTTGGCCACCTCCAGCATCATGTCATTCCACTCCTGCGTGCCGCGTGACCACCACGCGAGTTTTGCGGGCATGTCGGTGCCGGCATTCGCTGTGGTCGCCGGGCTTGCCTCCTTCGCTGGCGCGCCACACGCCGCGAGGCCGAGTGCCCCGAACCCTCCGCCGGATAGCGTTCCAAGCACGATCCGCCTGGTACTTCCTGTGTGTCCCCTAGTCCGCTTACTACTGTTCATGACGGCTATGCCGTTCCTCTCACTTCGCCGTACTCTGTTGACTCGCCCGGGTTCTCTGCCGGAGCGCATTGATAGCGCGCTCGGCACCGTGAATGCGGTGGCTTCGGATGGCTTCCTGCGCCGATGCGACATCTTTGTGACGCAGCGCTTTCAGAATCTGCTCGTGCTCGCCAGACGACGTCGAAGCGTCGTGATAGATCCGGGCGAGTGCGCGCGCGGGTTCGTGATGGTCGTAGACCAGACGGATCTGTTGCCCGAGATATGGCTTGCCTGCCGCCCCCCACAGCGCGGAGTGGAAACGATAGTCCGCAACGTTCATTTCATACGAGCCTGGTGGGCGCCGGTACGCGCGCACCGCGTTGTTCAGCTCCTCCCAGCAGGCAAGACTGTCCTCGGTGGCGCGCAGAGCAACATGTTCCAGTGCCAGGCACTCCAATGTCATGAGTACCTCATTCCCTTCCGCGATCCGGTCCTCGGTTATCGGCGCTACGGTTACGCTGCGCCGCGGATTGGCTACTAAGAACCCCTCTCCCACCAGCCGCTGGCACGCGTGCATCACAGGGATACGACTCACTCCCAGCTGCGCTGCTACCGTCGTCACCACCACTTCCTGACCGGGCTCAAGGCTGCCCTCAATGATCGCCTTGCGCAGACTGGCGTAGACCAGCTCATCCCGAGTCGGAGACGGCCCGATGGTTTGGAGCATTCGCGATACTGTATACAAATTCGGCAATGGGCGTGTCCGTAGCGAGGGAGAGAGAGGGAAGCGTATGAGCTTGAGCGTGGCGCCAGCAGAAAGCTCCCAAGGACGCGCTGTCAGAAGCCAACCGCCAGGCCAACGCCTGGCTGGACGCCCGGCCGAAGGACCGGTAGCGCCTTCGAGGGAGGCGCGGTAGGTTGGCAATGGTGGCAGACGAAGCGACAGGTTGTGCGATGCATCTCAAGGTGCGCACGTATCAGCGACAGCCTAAGCCTGGCGGCGCCTTTGATGAGGCCAACTTCCATTATGAAGAGTGGCCCGTCAGCATCCCGGTCACGGCGGCGGCGCTGGTGTTGGTGGACGTATGGGATACGCATGTCGTCGCAAGCCACGCGGCGCGCACCGCGGAGATCGCACGCATGCGAATCGCACCCGCCGTTGCTGCGGCCCGTAGTGCCGGTGTGACGGTCATCCATGCCCCGTCGCCCGTTCAGGCGCGGCGCTATCCGCAGTGGACACGCTATGCCTCGGAGGAGGACGCCAGCGCGCCGGCCATCCAGACGTGGCCCGTGCACCCCGTGGACGACTGGCCGCCGCCTGCCTTTCGGCGGCGCGAGGGACCATTTGCGCAGTTCCGGCGGCCGCAGCCGCCGCCCGCCGCACACGTACGCGATGAGCGCTCAGAGCGCCGGGTAGACCCGAGCGTGGAGCCTGCGCCGGAGGACTTTGTCGTTGCTACCGGCGATCAGCTGCACCGGTTGTGCAGGGATCGCGGTATCTTGCACCTGTTCTACGCCGGATTCGCGGCGAACATCTGCATTCCCTTCAAGGACTACGCTATCCGGGCCTTCCGCGCCCGGGGCTACAACGTGGTGCTGCTGCGCGACTGCACCACGGCGATTGAAGGACACGACACGGTCGACGAGCTGGTGGGAACAAAACAGGCTATCCGTGAGCTGGAGATGGCGGATCTGGCCGCGACCGCCACATCGGCGTCGTTCATTAAGGCATGCGAGGAGGTGCGCGCCGGGTAGTAGCATGAGCACAGCAGCGTTGAGAGAGAGCGACGAGGAGGATAGAAATGGAAACTAGGCAGGCCGGCAAGCACATGGTAGGTGTCTCGCGGCGCGCGGCGGCGCGGATGGTAGGGGGAACAGCAGCCGGGGTAGGCGTGCTGTGGCTGGCGGCGTGCGGCGCCGCCGCCGGACCGGCGCAGCCCGCCAAGAAGGTCCGCACCAGCGCCGCCACGGTGCGGTTCATGGCGCTGGGTGGTGGTACGTCGATGCAGTGGCAGCTACAGCAGTTCGAGAAGTTCAACCAGACTGTTGGCGCCGAGCAAAAAATTGTGGTCAACCCGGAGCCAGAGTCCAATCAAACCAAGCTGTTTGAGAAGTTCCAGGCTACAAGCGCCGCGGGTGACGCCCCGGACGTGACACGGTTGAAGGAGGTGTGGGTCTTCGAGAGCGCCGCCAAGGGCGCGCTAGCCAAGCTAGACGGCTACTTCAAGACTGACAAGGAGTTCAACGCACCGGACCTGCTCCCGCGGTTCCAGGACTCGATGAAGTACAAGGGATCTCATTTTGCTGTTGCGAACGCACTGAGTCTCACTATTCCATTCTTTAACCGCTCGCTCGCTGAGGGCGCCGGCCTCGACCCGAACAAGACGCCTACCACCCCGGAAGAGTTCCGCGAGTGGGCGCGACGCATGACCAAGCCTGGTGCCGACACTGCTACCTCGCAGTGGGGCTTTGACTGGTACGAGTACGGCACGCGCGAGATCATCATGAACCAGTACCTCGGGTTTGTCCGTCGCTATGGCGGCGAGTTCTGGAACAAGGACCGAACTGCGGTGGCCATAAACAGCCAGGCCGGCTACGACGTGATGGAGTATCTGGTGACGCTCATGCAGCGCGATCGCAGCACCGTCCCACCCGACGCCGGCGTGCCGACGCCATGGAGCGTGGGGCGCACCACGGGCAAGGTGGGCATGTGGGAGACGACCACCACGGGTATCCCCAACTACCCCACTAATAACCCTGACCTCAAATTCGGCGTCTTTTTGTGGCCCAAGCGACCCGGCAACAATCAGAACCTCGCGGCGGGCTCCAGCGCCGTCGCGCAAAGCAGCAAGGACTTAGACGCGACGTGGGAATTCGTCAAATGGTGGAATGCTGCGCCACAGCAGATGGGGTTCTATACGAACGCCGGCGGCAATGCGCCTTCTCGCAAGAGCCTTTTTGAGGCGCCCCCTTTCACCACCGACCCACTATGGAAGATTGTTATGCCAGGCTTCAATTCGCCTGACGGTCGCACGCGGCCCCTTGCGGAGCGCTACAACGAGCTCGCCGAGTCAATGACGCCGCACCTGATGGATGGCTTCCGGGGCAAGGTGGCGCCCAAGCAGGCGGTGGACGCTGCCGCTCAGGCGGGGACCGCTTTCTGGAAGAGCATCGGAGGCAACGGAGACAAGGCGGGTCCGGAGTAATGGTCAAGATCACCGGAATAGAGCCGCTGGGTGTCACCATCCAGTTCCACGCGTCCAGGCGCCCGTGGCTCATCTTCAAGTTGCTCACCGATGACCCGGGTCTGTACGGTATTGGCGAGGCGAGTCTCAACTCCTACGACTCGCAGATCCTAAGCATCATGCAGGAGTGGGTTCAGCACTACCTGGCGGGCAAAGACCCGATGCACCACGAGCTGCACTGGACGCGCCTCTACCAGGACACCTGGGCGCGCGGTGGCGCACTTGGCACCACCGCTCTGTCCGGCATAGACATCGCGCTCTGGGATCTAAAAGGCAAGATTCTCAACCGCCCGATCTATGAGTTGCTGGGCGGCCCGATGCTGAATCAGATCCGTGTCTACGCCAACGGGTGGTACACGGGCAGCGGCACGCCAGAACAGATGGCCGGCTGGGCACGCACGGTGGTGGAGAAGGGTTTCGACGCCATGAAGTTCGATCCCTTCGGCACCAAGAGCCACTACACAATCACGCCGGAGGAAGCGCAGCTGGCGGAAGATCGTGTGGCGGCGGTGCGCGAGGCGGTCGGACCGCATGTGGAGATTCTGGTGGAGGTGCATGCCAAGTTCAACGTAGCCACCGCGATCCATCTGGGACAGCGCCTGGAGCAGTACCGTCCCTTCTGGTTCGAGGAACCCGTCAGTCAGGAGAATGTGTCCGAGATGGCGCAGGTGCGCCGCAACATTCGAATCCCTATTGCCACCGGCGAGCGATTATTTACCAAGTTCCCTTTCTTCGAGCTAATCAAGCACGAGGCGGTGGACATCCTCCAACCGGACATCTGCAACGCTGGTGGCATCACCGAGCTCAAGAAGATCGCGGCCATCGCGGAGACGCAGCATCTCTCGATGGCGCCGCATAACACCAACGGCCCGGTGGGTACCGTCGCCAGCTTCCATCTGGCGGCGTCGATGCCTAACTTTCTGATCCAGGAGTATCACGCCGAGTTCTATGAGCCATGGCTCTTCGACCTCGTTCCTGACCAGCCGCGCCGGACGGGGAACCATGTGCCGCTGCCAAATGGGCCGGGGTTGGGCATCACCGTGGACGAAGCGGTGGCGCGCGCACACCCGCTGGAAGCGCGTAGCCGCTGGAGCGAACGCGGGATCTAATTCCCCGCTGCTAGGCTGTGCTTGGGCCAGTCAGTACGTCACCCAATTTCCCACCGAGAGAGGTTCAGCGTGAAGATCGCAGACATTGAGGTCGCCTGGATTCAGTTGCCGCTGGCCGAAGGGCGCGGCCTCTCGGGCGGCCCAATCACCCACAGCACAGATGTGCTCTGCCGCGTCACTACCACCGATGGCGTGGAAGGGATTGGAGAGGCGCGTGGCGCACCGCTGCCCATGATCTCATCCGCGATTGACGAGGTACTCCGCCCGCTGCTGCAGGGCCAGGACCCCGCGGCCACGCAGCATCTCTGGACCAAGATGGCGCAGGCGCTGCTTGACGAGGAGGGAAAGCCGCGCCACGCGCCGTGGACGCGCAACGCCTGCCTGGGCGCCATCGCGGCGGTGGACCTGGCGCTGTGGGAGATTAAAGCGAAGGTGGCAAGTTTGTCCGTCTGCCGTTTGCTTGGCGGCCACCCGAGGCCAATGCGCGCGTACTGTTCGGCGGGCTTCCTCACGGATGGGCAGCCCGTGGATCAAATGGCGCGTGAGACGCTGGAAGAAATGAAGGAGCGCGGCTTCCGGGCAACCAAGATCCGGGTTGGCCGTGGTGGGCCGGAGGTGAGCGCGGCGCGGGTACAGGCAATGCGCGAGATTCTGGGCGCGGCCGGGCAGATCATGGTGGACGCCAACCAGGCGTGGAGCACCGAAGAGGCGATAGAGCACGCGAAAGCGATGGAGCCCTATGACCTGACGTGGCTCGAAGAACCGCTCTCTAGCCCTGGCCGGCCACACCGCGGTACCAAGGAGATACGCGACTGGGACGCGGAGACGGGACGGCTCGCGGCAAGCACGCGAATCCCTATCGCCTCAGGGGAGAACCACGTCACGCTGGCGGAGACACGTGACCTAGTGGACAAGGGGGGTGTGCGTTATGTGCAGTTTGATTGCATTAAGAATGGCGGCCTGACTGAATTCGCCAAGGTGGCGGCGTACTGCGAGGCGACGGGCGTACTGCTCGCGCCGCACCATGTGCCCCACTTCCACGTGCAGATCGCGGCGGCATTTCCACAGACCGCCTGGATCGAAGTCTTCGATAATTTTAAGCAGCACGTCGCGTGGCTAGACCTCTTTCCGGGATACCCCGAAACCAAGGATGGTCACATTGAGGTGCTCGACCGGCCCGGCTGGGGCTTCGAGCTCAATGAACCGTTTCTTAAGGAAAGAGGCACGCTGGTTCACTGGCGGAGCTGAGCGGTAGTCTTTGAGCTGAAGGGCGCCAGAACTTTGTGCGCCTCAAGCAACCCGTTGGTAGCCGTGGTGGAGCCCGCCCAAGACCGCACGCGCCCTCACCTCGCCGAGCGTGGCTGGGCTGCGCGCGGCGGGAATTGGCGGCTCAAGTGCCAGACTGCGGTGCGGCCGCTCGGTGGTGTAGTAGGCCACGTACTCCGCGAGCACGCTGCGCAGGTGCCGCTCATTGAGGACGAGCACGTGGTCCAGGCACTCAGTACGCAGGGTGCGCACCATCCGCTCGGCAACGGCGATCGCTTTCGGAGCACGGAACGGCGCGAGCACCGTCTCTGGTTGCACCAGCACCAGGTGCCGGCACCAGTCAGCGCACAGGCGCTGCATCACATCCCAAAACAGCCGGTCGTGCCAGCGCCCGCAGGGCCGCCGACGGGTGCGCAGCGCCACCGCGAGTTGCTGCCGCAGGAGCAGGTTCTCCAGCAGCAGCGCGCGGCGATCACGGAGCGCCCCGCAGAAAACGCCGGTGAGGACAGACACGCAAGTGAACGCGAGGCGATGATCGCCGATCACGTCGTCTGCCGCGTCGGCGCCCCGCGGATGGAGTTTTCGCGCCCAACAGGTCTGCCGCGCGGTCATCAGGACTGCAAAGTCACTTACACATGCGCTACTGTATGTGCATGTTAGACCGGCGGATGCAGATCCTTCTTGATGAAGATCGGTACCGGAAGGTGGAGCGTGAGGCGGAGCGTCGCGGCCTCTCTATCGCTGCCGTCAT
>Ga0136611_10000149_pt1 | contig 41232 bp, 25 predicted proteins | sample AntDrymUQ2232306_2_FD_106645 | JGI IMG/M metagenome (GOLD analysis project Ga0136611, IMG submission 106645) | Polar desert sand microbial communities from Dry Valleys, Antarctica - metaG UQ223 (23.06) | ecosystem: Environmental > Terrestrial > Soil > Desert | place: Antarctica: Dry Valley... | reverse complement strand
GGGGATGGCGTGCGCCGTTCCAAGAGCAGCACGCTCCCAGGCAGCACCGCCGCCGCCTACGTCCACGATGTGAACCGGGGACTGCCCGTGCTGCTGGATGACGGGACGCGCAGTTTCGTCTGGGGTCCACCCATCACCAACCAGGGGCTGCTGTACGCTCGCGTACTCTCCTTTGCGTGCCGCGCCGGCCGCCGAATGAGCCGTTGCAGCCAAGGTCCGACAGCATGATTGATGGCGTCGGGGATGTAGCCTCGTGAAGGATCTGGATCAAGACGCGGCTACCATTCCACGTCCAGATGCCACTTGGCACGAGATCGCGCAGTACGGACTGGCATTTGAAGCATACGAGCACGGCTACTCGGTAGCGGAATGCGCCGCGATTGCGCGCATGACGGAAGCCCTCTTCCGAGAGACTGGAACCCTTCCTTCCTCGCTCCCCGTCCTGCGCGTGTGCCTTTTCGTTGAGCAGCGACGCTACCACTGGCTCGACACGCCTCCACGGGCTGAGGAGATGGCTTACATTCGTACGCTCCTCAAGACAATTCACGGTGTGGCCGCCGGCCGAGGCGTCGAGGAAAGCGGAGAGAGGTCTGGAAGCATGACCACTGATGCCAAAGAGGTGCAGCTCGTGATTGAGCGAGGTGCTTTGGGCCGGCATGTGATCGACCGCTGCCGATGGATTATCAGGATGTTTGTGGAGCGTGATGCCTACGCTGACTATGACTTCGGGGGAAGTTACGTCCATCCGTCGCAAGCCGCCATCACACGTCATCACGTTTACGTCATGAACAGCGTGATGCGAGCGCGTTCGCCAATCGCATCATGGGAGCCAATTCTTGAGCGGCCGTTGGCGCAACTCGCGGCCCTTTCAGAGGACCTGGACCTCATCGATAGTGACGACGCTGCGGTAGAGCGGGGCCTTGTCGCACTTAATGGTTTGGTGCGGACTATTGCCTCGCAACGTGGCCTGACGGATATGGCCGCGAGCAAGGTCTTATACCTACTCCGCCCGCGCTTCATCGCCATCTCTGACTCTTACGTGCGTGAGGAACTCGGGATCAGTGATCGCCCCTTCGCCGCGCAACTTGGGTCAGCCGACGCCGCCACGAAGGCCGTGGGATGCGCAGCGCGGATGCGGGCGGTGCAGGAAGCAGTTCGCACGCTTGGGAGCGACAACGAGGAGGCGTTGAACGAATTGCACGCCTATGCAAACTCGATAGGTGCCGTGACGCCGGTAGTTGGCGCCTATCGTGGAAAGGCAATTCCGGTGAGGCTGTCGAAGGCGCGCATTCTGGACATTCTGTTGTGGGCAGACGTCGCGATCCACGGACCGACTCCGCACCAATTCTGGAGTTGCGCGTCTTCCGGCGCAGCGAACCGTCTACCGCTACATTCGCAAGAGGAAGATGCTGGCGTCGAAGCTATAGCCCACCTACCGCATCCCGCTGGACAGTATTGACGCGCTTTTGCGGGCCACTCGGACCCGATTGGAGCTGGTCATCGTCTCCTAAACTTCGCCGCGTGGCGACGGAACAGCAGACACACACGGACTGGAGAAGTCAGTTGCGCGCGGGGGCGCACGACCGCATCTCAGATTCGGAAAAGGTCCGCCGGCGGGCAGAGACACGGCGCGTCCTGGCATTCCGCGACGGCCTACCGGGCATCGCGCCCGACACGACCGAAACCTATATTGACGAGATCGGACGTGAGCGGAGCCGGGACTGAAAGCGCCGCCCCGCGAGGCGTGTGACCCCGGATCCCTGGGACCGGCTTCCCCGGCACGGTCCGCACCTAGCAGACGGCGCAGCTCAGGGTGTTGCGCGCGCTCGACAGCTACCGGACCGGCGTGGGCGAGGGCTAGAATCCCTAGGTGATCCTGCGGTGGTAAGGGTCCTGGCGGTGGCGGATGCGACCGACCGGGGGCTCTATGAGCACTTCAACAAGGAGCGCTGGGACAAGGAGCGGATTGAGCTCATCGTCTCCTGCGGCGATCTCAAGCCGAGCTACCTGGACTACCTGGTCTCGCAGCTCAACGTGCCTTGCTTCTACGTGCGCGGCAACCATGACGTGACCTATGAGAAAGACCCGCCTGGCGGCTGCGTTGACATCCACGACCGTGTGGAGCGCTTCAAGGGGCTCAGGTTCTATGGGCTTGAGGGCAGCTACTGGTACAACGGCGGTCCCGCCCAGTACACCGAGCGCCAGATGTGGTGGAAGGCGTTCTGGGGCGGGTTCTCACTGCGCCAGGCGGGTGGTGTGGACGTACTGGTAGCGCACAGTGCTCCCCGCATGTGCCCGCTCCCGGAAAAGGGATGCGTCTGCGTCCACCCTCCGGCAGACACGCAAATCAACCCCATCGGCCAGACCTGCTATATCGACCCCGATCGCAAGAACTGGGACCCGGCAGACTTGCCCCATCGCGGGTTTGACACGCTGCGCTCGGTCATCCTCAAATACCAACCACGCTTCTTCCTGCACGGCCACACGCATCTTGGCTACGGCACCCGACCCCGCGAGCTCACCCTCGGCAAGACTAGACTGATTGACGCCTATGGCTACGTCATCCTCGATATCTGACCCGGCTCCAGCCGCGATTCTCCCCGCGGCGCCTGGTGCCCTCTTGCATCCAACTACGCCACTTCCTGCCCCGGCGGGCAGGGAACAGGGTGGACCGCGGCGCATCCTGGTGCCGCTGGATCTCCTCCCGGCGGGTGAGGCCAAGCTGCCAGTCGCTGAGACTCAGGCGCGCGCCTTTGGCTCCGAACTGATCCTCCTGCACGTGCTCGCCGAGCGCGACGCGTCGCACGACGGTGTCTCGTCCGCTGAGGCCCACGCCCGCGCCTATCTAGACTCCATCTCCTTGCGACTGCGCAGCTCGGGCATTCCCACACAACCCCTGGTTCACTACGGGTCGGTCGCTCACACCGTTGTCCACGTTGCGCGCGAGCTCAAAGTGGATCTGATTATCATCGGCACCAATATGCGTGGCGGGCTGTCTCGTCTCTTCCCAGGCGCCATCGCCGATGAGATCGTCCATAACGCGCCCTGCCCTGTGCTTCTGGTACGTCCGGCGCTAGAGACAGCGCCGCCCGCGCCGCCGGTGCGCAGCTTTGCCGATGACGCCTCCAAGGCGGGGCCGCTGGCGCCACGCTCCCTCGGTGCGCGCACGGTGGAGGTGGCGCGCATCATCGGCAGTGTCGGCCGTCCGGCCGAATTGGGCGTGGACTTCCGGCCGCTCAAGGCCAATGACGACGACGACCAACGCCATAAGCGCCTCCTCCAGGGGCTGGAGCGTGGCGTTTCGTTGCCTCCGGTTGAGCTGTACAAGCTCGGCTACGGCTACTTCGTGCTAGATGGCCACCATCGCGTCGCTATCGCCAAACAGCAACAACAGTTATGGATTGATGCCCTCGTCACGGAGTACCTACCGCTAACCGAGCCCGAGTCGCAGCGTATCTTCACCGAGCGACAGCGCTTTGAGCGCGCAACCGGCCTCACGCGAATTGGCGTGGCGCGCCCCGGCAGCTACGCGCGCCTGGAGGAGCTGATCCATGAGTACGCCGAACGCCATGGACTGGACGACCTACGCGAGGCGGCCGGACGCTGGTACGCCGACGTCTTCCGGCGCGCGCAGCTGCGCGTCCGCGCGCGCCGTCTGACCCAGCACTTCCCCGGTGAGCGCACTGCGGATGTGGTCCTGCGGGTTGCCGATCATCGCCGCCTGGAAGCGCAGCGCCTGAGTCTTGGACCGGATGACGTGACCTGGGAAGACGCGTTCAAGACGTTTAACCCGTAAATGAGCGCGCGGCGCTGACTCATCCGACGCCGGCCTGACACACTTTGCGTGTGATAGGCGAGGCGCCCGCACCAGAGACCAGATCAGGCGGTCTTGCTGGTCCGCAGAGCGTCGCCTGGAAGATCAATCGGGAGATCGTGCTGCTCGCTGGCTGGGGGCGCGCGGTATTGATGCAATTCACTCACCCGCTTGTCGCCGCCGGAATAGGGGATCATTCTGTCTTCATCAGTAACCCCAAACTGCGCCGCCAGCGATTGGTACAGACCGTGGACGCAATGCTGGCCCTCACGTTCGGATCGAGCGCACAAACGGAGCGCGCCGCGCGTGGAATCAATGCCATCCATGATCACGTGCAGGGCCGCCTCAGCGAAACGACGGGCGCCTATGCCGAAGGCACACGTTACTCCGCCCACGATCCCGAGCTGCTGCGCTGGGTCCACGTCACGCTGATGGACTCATTTCCCCTGACCCATCGCCTCTTTGTGGGTCCGCTCTCCGATGGTGAGGTGGAGCGCTACATCCAGGAAGCAGCCGGGCTAGAGTCGCTACTCGGCATCCCGATAGGCTTCCTGCCTCGCAGTCGAGCAACCGTGCGAGAGTACTTGGACGGCATGTCTGCCGCTGGGCAGGTAGAGGTTTCCCCCACCGCTCGCCGCCTCGCGTACGAGCTCCTCCATCCCCACGTCCCAATCCTGCTTTATCCGATTGTCGAGCCGCTGCTCTGGATCGCGCGTCTGCCAGCCGTTGGCACCCTCCCGCCAGAGATCCGAGCCGCGTACGGCTTCCGCTGGACGCGCGGTCACACCATTGCCCTGAACGCGGTAAGCTGGCTTTCGCGTCGGATCGTTTCGCGTCTGCCAGGTGTAGTGCGGCACTGGCCCATGGCGCGTACGGCGGCTACGCGGGCAGCACGCTCTTGATGTGCAGCTCTTTGAGACTCTTCTCAGGGATCGCCGATGGCGCACCCATCAAGAGATCCTGAGCCGCCTGGTTCTTGGGGAACGCGATAGCCTCTCTGATGGACTTCTCCGACCCCAGTATGGCAATCAGGCGGTCCAGGCCAGTGGCGATGCCACCGTGCGGCGGCGCACCGTACTCAAACGCTTCAAGCATAGTGCCGATCGCTTCCTGCGTCTGCTCGGGTGAGTAGCCCATTAGCGCGTAGATCTTTTCCTGTAGCGCCGGTGTATGGATGCGCACGCTGCCGCCGCCGATCTCGAACCCGTTGCAGATCAGGTCGTATTGCTTGGAGAGCGCCCGGCCGGGATCCGTCTCCAGCAGCGGCAGGTCCGCCTCCTTGGGAGCGCAGAAGGGATTATGTGTAAAGGTCCAGTGCCCTGACTCTTCGTCGTGCTCAAGTAGCGGGAAGTCCACTACCCAGCACAGCGAAAGCTCGTGCTCATTGGCCAGACCAAGCTTTTCCCCCAGGTGGTCACGGATTCGCTGTAACACCGTGTTGGCCACCTTCTCCGAGTCCGCCACCAGCGCCACAAGGTCACCCTCCTGCGCGCCCATCACCTCGCGCAGTTGCTCCATCATGTCGTCGCCAACATGCTGGCGGAAGGGGCTGCGGATGCCCTCAGCCGTCCAGGCAGCGGTCGCCAGCCCCTTAGCGCCAAACGTGCGCGCCATCTCGATCAGCGTGTCGACCTCGCGCCGGCTCCACCCCGCGCAGCCGGGCGCCCGAATGCCCTTGATGATCCCGCCATTCTCTACCGCGCCACGAAACACCCCAAATCCAGACTGGCCAAGCAGCGGCGTTACGTCTACTAGCTCTAGCCCGAAGCGCAAGTCGGGCCGGTCCGTACCATAGCGCGCCATGGCGTCGGCGTAGGTGATGCGCGGGAACGGCTTGGACATGATGCGCTTGGGACTGAGCTTCTCAATCAGCTCAATGTGAAGCTGCTCCACCAATCCCGTCACATCGTCCTCGTCCACAAAAGACATCTCAATGTCGAGCTGCGTGAACTCGGGCTGGCGGTCGGCGCGCTGATCCTCATCGCGGAAGCAGCGCGCAATCTGGAAATAACGGTCCATACCCGCCACCATTAGCAGCTGCTTGAACTGCTGCGGAGACTGCGGCAGGCCATAGAAGCCGCCCGGTTGGAGGCGGGAAGGGACCAGATAGTCGCGCGATCCCTCCGGCGTGCTCTTGGTCAGGATAGGCGTCTCAATCTCAACGAAGCCGCGCTCGTCAAGGAAGTCCCGCATGAACTTCGTCACGCGGTGCCTGAGCAAGATGGTGTCCCGTAGGCGCTGCCGGCGCAGGTCAAGGTAGCGGTACTTGAGGCGCAGCCCTTCTTCAACCGGTGCATCCTCATTGATGTAGAACGGCGGCGTCTTAGAGGCGTTGAGAACCGACAGGCGGTCCGCCGCCACTTCAATCTCCCCCGTGGGAAGGTGCGTATTCTCGGTCCCTTCAGGGCGCCGGTTGACCGTTCCCTCCACCGTCACAACGTACTCTGACCGCAGCGTCGAGGCAGCTTCATGCGACTGAGCGACCGACTGGGCTACCGTCTGAGCATCGCCCGCCGACGCGCTTGGGTTGAAGACGACCTGGGTAAGACCGTAGCGGTCACGCAGGTCAATGAAGATCAGACCGCCGTGGTCACGGCGTCGGTGGACCCACCCTTGAAGCAGGACGCGCTGGCCAGCGTCGGTGCCGCGCAACGCGCCGCACGTATGTGTTCGGATCAAGGTAACCCTCGCTATGCGGCGTTGCGCTGGTGACGCGCCATCCACTTGTCAGCGTCGTGGATCTCGTCCAGCGTTGGCAGATGATCTGGGCCCTGCCAGATCTGGTTCAGAAAGGCTAGCCCGCGCTGGGACGCTACCTGCTCACAGAATTTCTCGCCCAAGACGTACTGCTCCAGCTTGATGTCGAGTCCGGTTAGCTTGATAAACAGTTGCTCAGCTACTCCGCGCGACTTGGCACGCGACTCAAAAGTCTCCTTTAGTGTGTCATGGTTTTTTAGGTGGCGCGCTCCCACCTGATTCATCACGTGGTTGCTATACCCCTCCATGAGCGCCATTAGCGCCTGGAGCTTTCGGAAAACATCACGCTGTCGGGGAGACATCATCATCTCCAACATGTGTCCCCGCTCAAAGAGATTATCCTTGATCCGCCCAGCCAGCAGCGTCAACGCGCCGCCCGGTCGGTTGTGAAACAGGTCCTCGCTGAGCGAGCCAAGGTAGGTCGTCAGCAGGTCATTCATGTAATCGCGCACCCACGGATGCGCCTCAAACTCAAAGGCGTGCGTCACCTCGTGAAGGGCGATCCAGGCACGGAACTCTTCGGGGGGCAATTCAAAGCGCTCCACCATCGCCGAGATGTTCGGCTCCACGAAGTACAGACGCCCTTCGGTGACGGGCTCACGCCCCAATAGGGAGAGGTCATATTGGCCCAACACGCGCCGCGCCAGATAGCCCATCAGAATGCCCATCTGCGCGCTGAGCATCACCTGACCCATCATCCCCACCGGTACTGCGCCGCGCGCGCGGACAATGGTGGCCGCGTACGCTTCATCAAGCGGCGCAAACATGAGCCGGAACTGCGCTAGGTTGGCGTCTACCCATTCCGGCCGGTCGAACACATGTACCTTCCGCAGCGGTGCAGGCAAAGTTATCCCGGTGTACTCTGAGACCAGCGCCACCGAGCGATCGATCAACTGAGCGTACTCACGCTGCACCGCCTCGCGCCGCGCGGCATCCAGCACCGAGCTGCCCGCTTCACCCGAGTCGCCACCGTCCATCCGGGCGTCTTGCGCCGATGCGCGCGATGCGATCGCGCGCGCCCACTCCCAGTTGATCAGGCGCGGGTTGTTTGAGGCGTCGCGGCTGACGTTATGCCGCAGCGCGCGTCCCGCCACCCAAGCCGCTCCGGCCGCGAGACCGAAAACAAGTCCACCGCCCAGAAGCACCACCGGTACCGGACCCGGCGCGCCACCACGCCGGGAAAGGGGAGTCACCTGGAAAGTGTACCCCCTTCCCTCTTGGCGCCAGCCTAAATCTGGTAGCTGAAGTTGAGCTGATACGCGCCGGCGCATTCGGGCCGCGACGCCTCGGCTGGCGTCACAGCAAGGTAAACACGCCCCTTACGGAAGACGCGTGACCCTCCCCTGAGCGGCTGCCAACCGCTATCCCTGGCGGTCAAGTACTCCAAATAAAAGCGGCGAACAGTTTCAAAGTCCGCCGGCGCGTTCCAGCAGACGGCGAGGCTGCGCGCCCGCCCGTCGGCAAGCGTACCGTGCTCTTCACGCACGCGCGTAGATCCCGAATAGAGCGGAAGCGCGCGCTCCGCGTCACGGATCATGTCCCACTGACGTTCGAGAGAACGCACACGCCGGGCTTGTTCTCCTGGTAGCGTGAATCCAGTATTCGCTAGTAGGGAAACGGGCACCGCCAGAGCGATCAGCGAGAGCACAATCAGCGCGCTGCCAATGGCTACGGCGACGGCGCCTATCATCCACGGCCTGGTGAAGAGGTCAGGCGGCGACTGAAGGCGACGGCTGCCGCAGGTGAGGCAGCGCTCCGCCTCATCCGTCGCCTTGGCGCCGCACTCGGCGCACGTCAACCGTTCGGCCACTCTGCCCGCAGTATGGAGCAACGCGGCTCATATGGCGAGTTCAGCCGGGTCTCCGATGGGATTACCCTTGCCCTTCAGGGCCCGGCGCGTCCCGAACCGGTGAGCTTACCCAAGCCAACGCCTTCCCGCCACGCGTAGTAGAAGCCGAGCAAGGTGATGGGCACCACGAGCGCCGCATGCACCACCAGAACGTACGCCAGCGCGGTCTCCCTGGGCACGCCAAATGGCACCAGCGCAAACTCCAGCGCAAAGTATTCAAACACGCCAACGTACCCTGGAGACGAAGGCACCAGGCTTCCCAGATTGGCCACTGCAGTCGTGAGCACGGCAAGCGGCGCGGATGCCGTCATGGGGAACGACGCCATCAACACGTAGTACATCGTCGCCTCCAGCCCCCAGGCGCCACACGAAAGCAAGAACACGCGTAGCGCTCCCCGTCCGCCGCCCAGTGACGCGAGACCCGAAAGGAAGGACATCGACATCGCGCTGACTCTGTCACCAAGTCGCCCAGGTAGCGGGCGAATGAGCAGCGAGACGAGTCCGGCGCCAAGCTGGGGTTGGACGGTGATGGCCATCAGCACCAGCACGGTCACAGCGAACAGGAGGCCAGCGCGCCGCAGCAACACCTCCAGCTCTGGCGTGGCGGGGAGAAAGACCAGCGCGGCGGCCATAAAGGCCAGCATCGTGATGCCGTCCATGATTCGCTCCACCAGCACCGTGCCCAGCGCCGCCGTCTGCGATACCCCCTCGCGGCGCTGCAGCACAAAGCAGCGCGCCAGCTCGCCTAATCGGAAAGGCAAGACATCATTTGCCATGTAGCCAATCACCACCACGGGGAATAGCCGCTTGGCTGAAACCGGTCGGATCAGACGCAACAGTGCGCTCCAGCGCAGCGCGCGGACCCACACCCCGGCAAAGTAGAGCGCTAGCGCCGGGAGCAGCCACACGTAGCGCGCCTGACCCAGCGCCCGCGCCACCTCACCCAGCTCCAGGCCGCGCGCCGCCAGGACAATGCAGACGGCGCTAATTGCCAGACCGAGGACAAGCTGCAGCGTTCGGCGCAGAGTTACCTCACCAGCACGCGCAGCTGCCAGAGACGCCATAACGCCTCCAGCGCGATGCCCGGCGTCATCTTGGACGTGCCGGCGTCGCGCTCGCGGAAGAAGATGGGGTATTCGGCCACCGTCAGGCCGGCCTTTTGGCAGCGCATCGCCATCTCTATCTGGAAGTTATAGCCCTGCGAGCGCACCTGGTCGAGCGGGATCTTCTCCAACGCCTCGCGCCGGAAGCACTTGAAGCCCGCCGTCGTGTCGTGTACGCGCAGGCCCGTGATCAGGCGTGCGTATACGTTCCCACCCCAGCTAATGAAGCGTCGCAGCGGGCTCCAGCGCGAGTCCAGACTGCCACCGGCCACGTACCGGGACCCAACCACTACATCGTGCTCCTCGGCCAGCCGCAGCATGGCCGGCACGGCATCCACCGGATGCGAGAAGTCAGCGTCCATCTCAAAAATCCGCTCTGCGCCATCCGCCAGTGCGTTGCGGAACCCGGCCAGATAGGCGTCTCCCAGGCCAGTCTTTTCCGTCCGGTGGAGCACTCGCACGCGCTCAGGGTGCTCAGCCGCCAGTCCATCCGCTATCCGCCCGGTGCCGTCCGGTGAGTTATCGTCCACTACCAGCACCTCCACCGCTGGCTCAAGACGCAGCAGCGCCGCCACCATCTTGGACACGTTCTGCGCCTCGTTATACGTAGGCAGCACGATGACGGTCTTGGGCGTCACGAAGTAACCCGATAGATGGCGGTGTTCCGTTGTTGGAAGACCCGCTCCAACCCGCCGGTCGCTGCGCCGCCCGGCCCGCCGGCGCGCTCGAACTTGACCAGCCCACCGCCGCCCCCATACTTCTGCTGCTCCAAATACCCCACGACGATGTACGTGATGCCGTACTTGTCCAGCAGCGGCCCTACCTGCTCCAACGACGCTGCGCCATAGATGGTGTCCACATCCGACTTCCGCGTATCCACCTCGGCGTTGATTCCCGCGCCGCGCCAGAGACGCTCATGTTGATCCCACCCAAGCACGGTGGGGAAACCGGTCTGAGTCGCCATGCGGCTGAACTCGCTATATGCGCCACCGGTCGCCTCCAGGACGACCGGGACGTGCCTGTCCGGCTGAGAGCCGCCCTGACCTCGCAGCCACTCGGCGGCAGCATAGTCCTCCGGATGGAAGCGCTGCATCCAGTCCATGCCATTCAGTGTCGCCGGGCCCCGGAACATGTTGGTTCGCAGGAGAGTCACTTTGATCGGGAAGTGCAGCGAAGCAATCAGCAGCGTTACACCCAGAGCCAGAAAGGCGCCGTACGCTATGCGGCCCCCTTGCCGGCGGCGCCGCGCCTTCAGAGTGCGGTAAAGCCAGAACGCCGCCACCGCGCCGCCCAGCGCCAGTAGCAGCCACGCCTGGTAGTAGAACTTGAAGACCGTGTTCATGCGACGCAGCGCGCCGCCGTAGAAATCTCGGATGTGGACCACCTCGCAGACCGCCAAAAGGAGCGCTGCCAGGCAGATAAGTCCAAAGGCAAACGCCAGCGACCGGCGACCTGCCAGCGGGCCCCCGCTTTCCCTTCCATCCAGCGTCCGCCGCGCGTGCGGCACATCCAGTGCGCGCAGCGCGGCGTAGCCCGCGCCAGTCGCAAGCACCAGCGTCAGCGCCAGCGCGCCCGACCCGAGTCGGTCAATTAGCAGCGTCAGTACAACCGCCCCACCCAGTAGCAGCGCCGCCTCCCAACCAGCCGTTTCGCGCAGCACAATCGCCGGGTTCTGCGCCCGGCGCCATGATCCAGAAAGCGCCGGTAACGTCCACTTGAGGCCGCCGGAAAACGTCACGGCCACCACCAGCACCGGTATCAGCAGCGCCAGTTGCACTCCCCAGAATTGCACAAACTGATTCAAGAAGCTGCGCTGCGCCACTAACCCAATCGGCAACGGTCCTGTTGCATCCCCCAACACCGGCGGCCGGAACGTGAGATGAAACGGCAAAAACAACACAATCGCCAGCGCGCCCACAAGGGCCACCACACCCGCCGTTTTGACCCACGAGCGCCCAACCCCCGGTGCCACAAAGCACGCCCCGCCCACTGCGGCCGCTTGCGCTAGAACAAAATACGCCGGGAAGTCCCAGCTATTCAGGAAGTACAGACTGCCCAGCAGCAGCGCGCCCGGCACCAGCTCAAGGAACGGTATGGCGCGCCGCCAGCGGGCGCGAGGACCCGGCAACGTTGCTTCGCCAAGCGCCCAGCGGAAGAGCAACGGTGGGCGTATCAACCACGCATACGCTAATCCAACCGCCAGCACCACAAACGGCAGCGCCAGTACATGCGGATGCAAATCTCCAAGAAGGAAAGAGAAGATGGGGAACTCATTGATCGTGTAATCAAGGTCAAGGTCCCCTCGCTTGATTACCAGCACCCGCGTCGCGTTCCAGCCCACCCCTTGCCAGAAGTCCTTCTCCCACATCCCGGAGCCATCAATCCGGCGCAAGAACGTCCAAAGGTTCCCCGCTCCCAGCAGCAAATACGCTCCCAGTGCCCCCGTGATCAGATACGGTCGCGCCGCTTTGAATGACCAGGAAGGAGACCTCTCGGTCCTTATCATCGCTGGAACCGGTGCTCCCGGCGCCGTTAGTTCGCCCATCCCCTCCATAGCGGAAGGGTTCCCACGAAGCGGGCTGGAAGGTCTCATCCGCTCCGCCACCATGTCGCGTGCCATGCCGTAGCACAAACTGAATGAGCCAGTAGCAGTAAGACCAAACAGACTCGCTAGGGCCAGGTTGAATCCCACCGCCGGATGGACTCCCGTCAATCGCACCAACATTCCCTGGATGAGGTAGCCAAAGTGGTAGTAGTTGATCGTCGGATTTGGCATCGATGGCGATGCGGCCAGCCACGGATCGAACGGCGGGAAATAGGAAGAGCGCGTCACCGCGTTCATGAACGCGAAGTCCATGAACTTCTCCGTTCCCTCAATGTTTGGGCTGTAGGCTCGGATCAGGACAAAGAGCAGCGTTGCACCGAGAAAGAGCCCTTCCTGGATCAGCAAGAGTCCGCGACGGCGACGCCAGAAGACCAGGAAGTCAGAAAGGCCCGCGCGCCAGCCGCCCCGATCTCGCTCGCTCCATTGCCACACCAGAAATGAGCTACCGGCAATTAGCCCTATCGCTAGCCCGTACGCAACCGGTCCATTGGGCACCAGCCGCGAGAGCCCGAGAAGCCACACACCGTAGCCAAACAGCAGCAGCCCAAACGCCTTGGACAACCCATAGCCGCGGTCCGCCAGCGGCGCAAAGAGCGCCAGGCACAGCGGCGTGGCAGCCAGCGCCAGCGCCTGGATCGCCAGCCACCACTTGAGCGCGTCCAGCACTACTGTCCGAACGCTACCGCCTGCACGCGGTGGTTCCCCGAGTCCACGACGTAGATCGCGTCCCCAACGGCTATGCCGAGCGGCGTATCAAACTGCCCATTCGCCTTACCCGGCACGCCGCCGGCGGCCAGCACCTCACCGTTCGGCGCGAACTTGATGAGCCGCCCGCCGGATGGATCGGTCGCTAGGATGTTGCCATCCGCGTCCAACGCCAGGTACGGCTCAGTCCGCGCCCCGGTTTGCCAGCCGGCAAACGGCCACTCCATTACAAAGCGCCCGCCCGCATCCAAGTGTTGGATGCGCCGGTTGTCCCGATCCGCCACGTACATCTGGCCATCCGGGGTCACTGCCAGTCCCACCGGCTCGCGGAACTGTCCGGGGCCGCTGCCCTCGCTACCGTACTGACCCAACACGCGTCCGCTGCTATCAAACTTGCGGATGCGCTTGTTCCCCGTGTCCGTGACGTAGACGTTGCCCTGTCCATCAATCGCAACCGCGCGCGGCCCCCAGAATTCGGTACCGCCGCCCCACTTGGCCACAAACCGTCCATTTGCATCAAGCTTCTGGACGCGATGGTTCCACGTGTCTGCTACGTAGACGTTGCCATCCCGGTCAACCGCCACGCCCATAGGCTCCTTGAACTGGCCATCGCCGGTCCCTTCCGTGCCCCAGCTGCCGATCGGCTGTCCCGTCCGGCTGAACTTCTGAATACGATGGTTGAGCGTGTCTGCGACGTAGACGTTGCCCTGCGTATCCAGCGCCACGCCTCGAGGCGTGTTGAGCTGACCCGCGTTGCGGCCATTCTGCCCCCACGCAGCCACCACGTTGAGCGGGACCGTCTGCGCCTGATAGAGCGCCGGATCCACGCGCTGGCTCGGTGGCCGCTGAGCACCTGAGGGGTCGGCCACCGAGCCAGCGGCCCCCGCCGTCAGCGTTGGGCCAAGCCCGTCTTTCATGTAGACGTAGAAGTCGTACGACCCCAGCGGCTGGGTTGTCTCGCGATAGACCAGCCACTTCCATAGGCCATCACGTACGTCCTTCTTGGTGAACAGCTCAAGGAAGCTGCTCGCCTTCAGGTTGCGATAGTCCTCTGGATACCACCAGCGCATCTTGTACTTGGTGCCAGAGTAGCCCTGCAGGAATGGTCGGTTCTTCTCAAGATCCTCCCCCGCCACCAGGACAATAGGCTTGGTGGCCTGCGCTGCCAGGTTGGCCGGGTACTCGGCATTCTTGAAATCACGCAGATACCAGGAGAATGGCCACCAGGTGCCGCTCTGGACCACCACGCCAATGTCTTGTGCCTGGCCAGTTTGCTCCAATGAGATGCGCTGAATGTCCGCCATCACCTTCTTGGCGTCCGGAGCGGTCTGCGTGTAAATCAGCAGGTCCTTCGGTGTGTCCGGTCGCTCAAAGTTGGCCGGCCAGCCAGTGTGAATGGTCCAGAGACCCAGTACCGCCAGCGCGCCGTACGCCACGCGCTTCTCCCACATGCTGCGCGCCGCGCTCGTCACTAGCTCGCCTAAATAGCGTGCGGTGAGCAGCACCAGCGGCGTCGCCATGTGGATGATCAGCCACGGCATCTTCTCGCCTGCCCAGGAATAGATCGTCAGCGCCACCACCCACCACCAGATAAGGAAGGTGGTAAGCCAGGTGGAGCGTCCCGGCCGTAGGTAGTACACCGTGGCTGCAATGCCGAACAGCCACGGTAGCGTCTCATAGACGCTCAAGATGAGCAGGTAATAGAACCAGGGCTGGTTACCGCGCTGCACACCGTGCTGCTCCAGCCAGTATTGGATAGAGCCAATCAATCCCTCCCGGACACCGGGGATATTGGTGAAGAAGCTGGAAAACAGCACGATGAAAATGGCGAAGAAGACAATCACGCCACCCCAGAACGTGCCCACGCCCCAGAAGCCGTCCCGATCCTGCCACAGCCCAACAAACGCGTCGGTGAATGTGCCCCAGCGTCGTCGCGCCCCATCAATGCGTCCCGCGCCGGTCGCGCCAGCCACGACAGCTGCACCATTCGTTCCCGCGCGGCGCCTCGTTCGGCTGACCTCGGGCCGCCGGCCGGCAGCAACGTCCGCCAAACGCCCGGCAGGACGGAACTGATCGTAAACAAACCCTCCGGCAGCGCCCAGCAGCAATCCAACGACGGCGCCGCCAACCTCAAACAGCTCCTTCTTGTAATTGCCCATGACGGAGCTCCAGTACGCGAAGACGACGGCTCCTGCGCAGGCCCCGGCGAGCATGCGGCGCTTCGTTGGACCAACGCGCTCCCACAACACCGAAATGATCATGAATGTGCCAAAGATGAACGCCGTGATGTACGTACTTTCCTTGGTTGCAAAGGCGAACGCCAGCCCAACGCAAAACGCGTAGAACCACGGCCTCCTCCTATGGAGGACGTACCCCACCAAACCCGTGGCCGCCAGCAGCGTCCATGTTGCGGTGTAGCTGTCCTCACGCAGCATGCGCGAGAAGTACGTGAACGAGGGCGAGAAAGTGAAGATCGCCGCCGCAAACAGCCAGCCGGCTGTGCCTAGCCACCGTCGCCATAGGAAGGTCAGACAGACCAGCGCCACACCAAAAATGGCGGGCACCGCGCGCGCCGTCCATTCGGTTGCGCCAAACAGCCAGAAGCTGCCCGCTACTGAAAGGAATTGGAATGGGCCGTGCAGCAACGGGTTGTACTTGTAGACCTGCCCCCGAAAAGTATCCCACGCAAACTTGGCGTGCATGCTCTCGTCGTGATGCATCGCCCTGTCGCCTAAATTGAGGAAGCGCGTCAGTAGCAGTGCCACAAAGAGAAAGATCAGGAAGGCGGTCTGCCAGTACGTCAGGCCGTACAGCCCGCGCCGCTGCAGCCACGCGCCAAGCGTCAGCTCCTCGCCCACCGCCTGATATGCCACCGGCGCAGCCGCGACGGCGAACGGTCGCACGACCGGCTCATCGATCTCCGGCTCGCCCAAACCGTCATCCTCAACGACCTCCGGCGCGGCTACCGGGACGCCACCGCCAGTGCGGAAGGCGCGGGCCCGGTTTGCGCTTTCGCCGTTGCCAGTCCGGTGACCGTTTGCGCCGTCAACCCGCTGTCGTGCGGCCGGTGAAGCGGCCGGAGCCCTCCGGTTCTCCAGCTCCTCTAACTCATCAAGCTCGTCCAGATCGTCAAGCGTTGCGCCGTCAATCGTTTCGTCGGGCGCGAGGTCAATCGACGCGTCGCCCGGATCGCGTGGATCGCGGCGGCCGGGTCGGGAAGGCGGTCTTCTAAGGGACATTACTCACCACCTGATAGATGGTCACGCCGTCCGCCTGGTAGACGGGCCGGAGCGAATCTGGCATCTGTTCAAACTTCGCGAGGCCGGCGGCTCTGAAATAGGCTCGCTCCAACTCCCCAACGTACACGTAGCGTACCCCATATTTGTCCAGAAGCGGCTTGAGACGTACTGGTGAAGGGTCATTGAACATGATCTGCACGTCCCGCAGACGCTGGTCCACTTGCGGAGCGTACGTACCGCGCTGCTGCGCCTGGTGCCAGCGCCAGCCCAGCACCGCCGGCAGTCCCGTGTACTTGGCAACGCGCGAACCCCACCGATACTCCGGCACCGATGCCTCCAGGATCACTGGTGTCCCCTGCGCATTCTCAAGCAGCCATCGGATGGCCCGGAAGTCAGACGCGCCGTTGATCATCGCTCCCCGTGCGTTGTTCGCCCGAACCTCACTGTTGCCATCTTCAATGGTCGCGTACGGCATGTAGGCCATGCCGTCAAGCGTGGGCGGCAGCGGCGTAATCCGGTCCGTCAGACGCGCCGGCGTGGCGCCAAGCGGATACGCCAGCGACGCCATTAGCAGAAACGCCGCTGCGCCCGCCCAACTCCATGTCCACCACGGGATCCGCGCCTCTACTCTGGGGGTGGGAAGTGGTTCCTCAACCGGCCTGGCCGCCGAATACAGCCTCCAAAGCTGCTCGGCGGTCCACGTGAGTGCCACGGCTGACACCAGCGACCACAACACCCAGGTCTGCAAATAGAACTTGAAGACCGTGTTCATGCGCCCAATGTCGCCCTGCAGCGCAAAAAACTCAACGAATATCCCCAATGCCGCGCCGGTGGACGCCAACAGTCCGGCGAACAGCAAAGCAGGCGAGTCACGCCGCTCCCACGCGGCCGCCAGCAGCAGTCCTAGCAAAACGGTGAGGAAGGAAATCAACGCGTGACCGCGCAGCAGAAACGCCAGCGCAAACGCGCCCATCACGCCAATCAGCGCCACGTACGGCGTCGAGGGCATGCGCTGTTCGATGCCAAACGTTCGTTCCAGCTCGCTGAACCGGTCCCATGCCGAGAGCGCCCGAGCGCGCGCCGCCAGGTAGCGCCCCCAACCGCTGTGCCGCCACGCGGCTCCCCCCAGCAGGAAGGCAAATGTCCCTACCCCAAAGACCAGCAGCCCGTGGATGATCAGATAATGGTCTAGGCGTGACTTGTCCTGTGTCCACGGCGTGACCGATGAATAGAACGTCACGTACCACTGCCAAAAGGGACGGAAGAATGGCTTCGCCAGCAGAAACACCCCAGCTGCCGAGATGCCGGCTCGCATCAGCCCGCCTAGCGTCATCCCCTGCTGCGCCACTAGCTCCGCTAAAAGCAGCGTCGCCGCTGTGAGCAGAAGGTACGTCGGAAACTCCCATGAGTTGATGACGTACAGCGCCCCAACCAGCCACCCAAGAAACGCAACCTCCGCCACCCGCCGCCACCCAAATAACCTCCATACCCACCGCGCCAGACCCACATCCGCTGGGATGGTGGTGAGGAAAGGGGTGGGACGAAGCCCCCCATGCGCCACATGTAGCAGCACCACCAGCGTCGCCACCTGATACGGGATCGAGATAAGGTGAGCGTGCAAGTCCGCGAACAGGAAGGTCCAGAACGGGAACTCGTTGATCGTGTTGTTCGGGATGATCCGCGAAGACCGCCAGAAGTCGAACGGCTCAATCGGTTTCCCCGCCAACACAACCGCGGGCAGCCCCATCACAAAGCTCCACAGTCCCGAAATGCCCGGCAGCGCGCTCTGCATCCCAAGCTGCCCTGCCCGCGCCAGCCGCTCCAGCAGCTGCGAGAACCCATCCAGGTTGCCCAAGAACGCCAGACAGACAAACCCGCCTACACCGGCCACCAATGACGCCCGCAGCCCAAAGCGCGTGGGTCCACCCAGGCGTGACAAGTTATAGGCGAACGAGAAACACCCAACCGCTGTCAACGCGTAGAGCGTTGCCAGCCCCACATTGAAACCGATAGAAGGCATCACCCCCGTCAGCTTGGTCAGCGCCGCGATCAAGACGTAGCCGAAGTAGTAGTAGTTCAGGTAGCCGCCCGCGTACCAGGGGTCATACGGCGGGAAATAGGTCGTCCGGATCACAGCGTTGAGGTAAGAGAACTCCATCGGCTTCTCCCCACCGCGCGCCGCATGCCAGAGATCTGGGTTCGCCGCACGGAAGGCAAGCACCAGCAGGAAGGCGGCAAGGAACACCGCCTCCATGGTGAAGATCAACGCCCGATGCGTCCGCAGCCACGCTACCCACGCCGCGCCGTGGCGGCGCAACACCAGCGCGCTCGCACCGGCCAGCGCCAGCACAGACAGCAGCAGCGTCAGGCGCGTCCACGGCAACAGCCGGTATCCAGCCAGCGTCCAGCCCAGCCACGAGACAAACAACAGGCCCAACGGCTTGGAAATGCCGTAGCCGCGGTCGGGCAACCGGTTCAGCCCAAGCCAGAGCAGCGGCGCGGCCAGCAGGCTCAGCGCCTGCGCCACCAAATACCACAGCAGAGGCGCCAGCGTGTTGGTCACCCCGCCCAGCGAGAACTGCTCCGCCCAGGTGCCGCCCGCCTGGTTCGCCGCGCGTAGATCGGGCGGCATAAGCAGATTTGGCCGCCCCACCTGGATGGGTGGCGTCTGCGTCACGCCGTCCAGCGGCACCGCGCTAAGCAGTCGCCTTATCGTCTCCGCCGAAAAGTCAGGCTGCTTCTGGAAGATCAGCACCTTAGGATGGTCGTAGACGGTGAACGCCTCCTCGGCGCTATCGTCGTTGATGACCCACGGCCCCAACGAGGGATAGCTCGATTCTTCGTGTACCAGCTTGAAACCCAGTTCCCCTGAGAAGAGGCGCCGGTAGTACTCGGTGGCCATGGGGTAACGCTGCGGGATGCGCGGAATAGAGCCGTACAGCCGGTTGCTCGTGACGTTGATGTAGCCGGACTGCGTCAGCATCTGGACCAGCGTCTCAACCTTGCGCGGCTCATCGGGGTCGTACAGCGGCAGCTGCGGCCCGGCATACATGCCGTGGTCCCTGCCCGGGATAGGCATGGGCAGCGGATCATCCCAATGCTCGTTGGCCAGCACCGAGCGTGGCGGAACGTTCTGATAAATCCACTGAGAGGCCGCGTGGCGGGTGGTGGGCCGCGTATAGATGCGCGTGAACGCAAACGACCACGCCACGCTCGCAAAGACAACGAACGCTCCCAGCGCCAGCGCCGCCCGCGGCGCCCACTCTGCCCAACGGTCCAGCTGACCCGGTCCGCCTAGTCGATTAGGTTGCCCAGCCTGCTCGTTCTCCCTCACTCGATCCCGATAGCGCCGCGCCAGGTCGTACAGTGCCACCAGCCCCCACGCCCCCAGAATGATGATGAAGGGGTACATCGGCAGCAAGTACCGCATGGTCTTATTCAGAACCGACGCAAAGTAGACAAAGCACAGGCCCGTCCAGGCGACCAGCAGCAGGTGCTGCCAGACCTGCCCCCGACGCCCAATCAGGAACGCCAGCGCCGCCGCGCCAAAGCCGGCCCACGCGGTCAACCCCAGCGGGAGGCCCATTCCCCACAGCACCATGTGCTTCAATGGAAACAGCAGCGGCTGCGTGCCCGCCCACTGAATACTCGGCGGCAGGTCAACCGAGCCATCCTGACTCTTGGCTTGATACTGGATGTTGTCCAGCCAGCGTGGGTTGAGCTGTAGGTTGAAGAAGCCCGGCCCGGCAAAGGCGTACGGCTGGAACACACGGAACATCAGCGCCGCCACCCCCATGGCAATAGCGCCGCCTACCAGCAGCCGCCGTAGATGCCCCTCCTCCCACAGTAGCGCCAGCGTCTGCGGCCCCACCCCCCTATCGCGCACCCCTGCGCGCCAGAGATAGATCAATCCCGCCAGCGCCACAATCGGAGCAAAGACCACCATAGAGAGCTTGGTCGCCAGCGCCAGTCCCAAGAACAACCCCGCCAGCGCGTAGGAGCGAATGCGCCCCGTCTCTGCCACATCCACGCAGAAATAGAAGCTGGCGCAGATGAGCGTGACGAGAAAGCTGTCAAAGACAAAGAAGTGCGCCTGCTGGATGTGCATCACGCAGAACGCCACCAACGCTGCGCTCAGCAGTCCAACCCGCCCGCCATACAGCCGCCGGCCAATCAGGTAGACCAGCGCCACGGTGACCAGGTCAGAGAGCGCCGAAAGCTGCCTGCCAAGCAAGTGGACCTTGTCGTAGCCCGCCGCATTTAGCTGCTCCGCGATCAGCCGTACCGCGAATAGCGGAAACGTGCCGTACACGAAGAAGCCGTACCCAACGTTGTGCGGGTTGAGCGCCGACCGACTGGCGTCAAAATAGACCTCCAGCAACCCCGCCGGCCCAAACTGAGGCGGTCCGTCCGGCCCGGCGCGTGTGACCGACGCCACCCGCAACGCCCCTTCCACCATTGTTAGGAAGCGCTCATCCGGGTGGAGGTGGTGTCCCTGGTCCCAGTCAATGCCCGTGAAGCGGAACACCGCACCCGCCAGCAGGATCAACGCCAATAGCAGCCCCTCGCGCTGCCGTTGCGTGTACGCGCCAAGCAGCCGCTCAACGAGCGGCGCCTGTGGCACCACGATCAGAGGCATCTCCGACGGCGTCTCCGCCTGCGGCACGCCATCCGGCAAGCCGTCACCCTGCTCTACTTCCCTTTCGGTGGCCGTGGCTGAGGTCACTTCGGTCAAGAATACGCGCTTCAGCGTGCCTGAGACTTACGGGTCTTACGCCGCCGGACGCTTCACATGCTTCACAGCGGTGAAAAAGTAATACGCGCCGTCCGGCACTGCAATCTGCGCCGCGTACCCGGCCAGCAGCTTCTCAAGGCCGCGCTCCCACGGCAAGTAGTTCCGCTTTCCGGGCCACAGTATCCAACGGCCAGTGAGGCGCTTGGAAACGAGTGTCGGTGCACCGTAGTAATGGCTCAAATCAAACAGCGCCATTGCATCCGGACGCAGGTACGAGGTCCACCGCGTCACCGTCAGCCCGGCCGCCGCCAGCTTGGCAGTCCATCCCTCCTGAGAGTACGTGTGGAAGTGGCGCGAGATTCCATTGAACCAGCGGCCATACGCCAATGCCGGTCCACGCAACCCGACGGCGCGCAGCGCCTGCGGCCAGAAGAGTGAGTCCGCGAAACGCTCGCTCGGCACCGTAATCACCAGCTTGCCACCCGGCCTCAGCACCCGGCCAATCTCACCGAGCGCGGCGTCTAGCGGTGGAATGTGCTCCAAGACACAGTTGCTGACCACGCTGTTGAATGAGCCGTCTGGAAACGGAAGCTGCGCCGCGCTTCCAGTGAGCACCAGACGATACGCACCCGATCGCGCCGCTTCTGCAGCGCTCTCCGGGGAAGGGTCAATCCCCGCTTCAAGCCGCCTCCCAAGACAAGCGGCGGCAAAGTGCCCATCGCCACAGCCTACGTCCAGCGTTGGCCCCGCAAAGTCCTCACTGCTCACCAGCAGGCACTCCACCACCCGGATCATGGCGCGGTGCACTGGCAATGTCGCCAGATGATGGCGCGCCACCTCTGGCGCTCGCGCTAGAAGCGCAGCGTCCGGCCGGACCAGCTCGGGCGCGGTTTCTGTCATGAGACAGCGCCCCGCGCCTCCGGCGCCGCGCTGGCGGCGCCTACCGGCGATGTACGCCATCGCCATAGGTCCGCCATGGTGTAGTGCTGGCGCGACAGCCCGAGTAGCAGCACCAGTGCGCCAACCAGCAGGAACGACCCAAACGCCAACGCATGGGCCGCGATGGCATACGCCGCCGCCGCGTCACTGCTCACGCCAAACGGCGTCATCGCTGCCGTGGCGATGATGTGATACACGCCAACGTAGCCCGGCGCGGAGGGAATAGTCATCCCCAGATTGGTCAGCGCCAGCACCAGCGCGGGCCCCGTCCACGGCACGTCGAGCCCGAAGGCGCGCGCAATGGCGATGTTGGTCAGCAGCGCCAACCCCCACATCGCCGGCGCCAAGACCAGGTGCAGTGCCAGCAGCCGCGGCTGACGCAGGCTGTCCGCCGATCCCAACACCATCTCCACCAACGAAGACGGCTTCAGCCGCCGGATGACCGGCGCGTTATCCAGGTGTCTCTCCACCCAGCGCACTACTGGCCCGCGCATCTGACTCATCACAAAGAACGCTACCGCCACCGACCCAAAGATGACCGCCGCGCCGATCCCTACCGCGCGCGGATCAATCCGCACGGTGGCGTCGCCGATCTGCACGGCTGGCAGCGGCGGCAGCGAAGGAATCAGAATTCCAAGCAGCAGCAGCAGGACCAGCACGTCCAGGATCTTCTCCACCAGGATTGTGCCCAGCGCCCGGCCGGTCCCGACGCGCTCGGTCTGGCTGACCAGCGCTGCCCGCGCCAGCTCGCCCACCCGCCCCGGCAGCACCGTGTTGAACATGTACCCAATCATGGTGGCAGAGAACGCGCCCCAAAAACTGATCCTATTGTGTGGCAAGAACAACAGCTGCCAGCGCCAGCAACGCAGTATCACCGCTGTAAAAATGATGACCAGCGTCACGCCAATCCAGAAAGGGTCCGCCCGGCCGAGCGTCTCGCCTACCTTGCCCAGATCCACGCTGCGCAGCAGCAGCCAGATACAGACGGCGCTCACTGCGCCGCCCGCCAGTAAGGAGCGCCATTTCACCATGAGCTCGTCACGCGCCGGCACCGATTCTACGCGCCGCTGCGCCCGCGGGCACCGTCACCGTGACAAACCACTCGTCGCCTTCAATGCGCTTGTGCGTGACGCGCCGTGCCGCCGGAAACCAGCGCTCCAACGTCTGGAGAGAGTACGCATCACCCGGATGCACAACGAACAGCCGCTGCCCCTGCTCACTCCGACTCTCCCGCTGCACCGCCGCCTCAACATCCTGAACAATCAAGCGCCACTTGATGTCCCCGGCCTGAATGGCCACCAAACGCCAGTCCACCCAATGTGACCCTGGAAGGAGAAACACATTCTCCTTCCTTCCACCTGCTGCCAGGAACTCACGGATCTCACCGGCGACGAGGCTGCTCTGCTGCGAGTTGCGCGTGTGCTGGTCGGCGTACGTCTCAAAGTACTGCCGGTAGTTAATACTCAACATTGCGCCGAGTAGGGTCAGCGCGACCACTGCTCCGGCCGCGCCCGCCCCGCGCCATGGCACATACCGGCGCAGCAGCGCCCATCCTTCCGCGAGCGGTGCCGCGCTGATGTACGCCACCACGGGAATCGCCATCCCGGTCCGGACCGTGCTCGGGTTCTCACCGGGATACGCCAGACTCAAGATAGACGGCACCAGCCCGCAGAACAGCATCGCCGCCACATACAGCGGCTCACTCCGCCGGCGTCTGAGCACGGCATACACAAGGCACACCGCTCCGGCCAGGAACAGCGCCCCAGTAACCGGATCCAGGATGGGCTGCTCCGGGATAGTGTTGACCCACACTGTGTCGCCGCGCACGTTGAACATGAGAAACGCGTTCTTCACGTTGTTCAGAAAGGTCAATTCAAGGTTCGGCGGCGGCCCCGTCAGCGCGTCAGACGCAATGCGAGAAGCGCCCCGGTAGAAGAACGCCACCGGCTGGTCGAACGCGTATCGCGCCAGCGGCACGCTCACCAGTCCCGTCACAAAGAACAGAAGCACCGTATTGATGACGATCCGCCGCGCCTCAGCCTGATCGCGCCGGAAGAGGTCGCGTACCAGGGCAATCCCGACGCACGCGAGCACCGTTGCCGGTGCCAGCCGCAGTGACGTGTACGTATGTTGAGCCACGCCCAGCGCCAGGCCGCACAGGAGAAAGTCGTTGCGCCGCCGGTGCAACACGGCGCGCATCAGCAAGTAGAAGATCGCCGCGGCAAAAAGTGGCGGGAACGGGAAGCGCAGCCCTACGCGGGAGACCTGCCAGTGCCAGCGCATGGTCACCAGCACCCCCAGGGCGAGCAACCCGTGAACCGGCCCGCCGAGCGTGCGGGCAAATAGGTAAGTGAACGGCAGTGCCAGCCAGCCCAGCAATGCCGTCCCCACTTTCATGGTGAGATAGGTCAGGCCAGTGAACGGCGCCAGCGCTGCGATCCAATAAAACTGGAACGCCTCACGCCCGGTGTTGCACGGGAAGAAGACCGGCCAGTGTCCATCCAGGATAAATTGCGCGTCCAGCAACTTCTCTGCGTGATCGGACGTCATTTCCAGCGGCACCCGATCCAGCCGCCAGAACAGCAAGCACCCGCCGGCCACAAGTGCCGCCAGAACGCTCACCTGATGCCATCCTGCGCGGTGCCGCCCGCTTCGCCCGGCCGTGCCCGCATCTCGCTCCCAGAACGCCAGCATTCCAAACGCGATCGAGCCAGCCCACGCCAGCAGCCCCGCGATGGTGAACTGCCCGCCGCCGGGCAGGCGCGTCTCCTCGCAGCGCGCCAGGATGGTCAGCGGATCAAGCGGTAGCGTGCGCGAGTCACCCGTCGCAACGAACGTGATCGCCGCCAGTGCTACCGCAGCGAGCGCATACGGGAGGCTGCTCTGGGGCCAGCGGCTCGATTCAGATGGGCGCACCGGACGCTGAAAGGGTAAGCCCCTCGCATTCGGAGTGCCCGCTGGTGTACGTTCACGGTGCATCGTCGTTCAGCGCGGCAGAGGTCTGTGGGCAAGGCTGTCACCCTGAGCGGAGCGAAGGGTCCGTCCGTCGGTCCATTTACGGGTGTATCGCTGCGCTCAAAATGACAATGCTCAAGACTGTCGCTGGTCTGGCTGAACGTGCCGCTGCTCTCGTCAACACCAACACCACGCCCCATGCCGACCATTCAGAAGTCAGACGAGGCCGCGATCCGCGCGCTGCTCTTTCAGTTCTACGCTGCCACCGGCGCCGCCGGAACCGAAGCCACTCTAGAAGACGCCAGCGAGCTAGACGCCCTGTGGTTGGACTCCCCTTCAGGCGACGATACCCCGGCCTCCGCCCGGCAAGGACCGGTAGTGCTGGCCTTCAAGGCGGCCGGCATCAAGGAGGCCCCCACCTCCGTTGCCGGTCCCCTCGCCATTGAGGTGCGTGTGCTCGGCGACACCGCCTGGTGCCTCGCCGTTGAGCAGCCACCCGGCGACGCTCTACTGATCCAGGCACTCTTCCAGGTCGTGCGCGTGGACGGCCGGTGGCAGATCGCCACCCGGGTCGCGGCCGCGCCCCACCTCGCCGACGCATCCGTCGGTGCGCCCTCCAGGTCAGCCAGCACTGCAACCAGCCACGACGATCCCGCTTCAATGACCGTCCGGCGATTCCACGCGGCGCACGCCCAGGGCGACGCCACCGCCGGCGAGGCACTCTGGGCGTCCGTGTCCTGGGCCTATTCAGCCGTCTCTGTGCCCGAGCTCCGTAATGGCCAGTTGCGCGAACCCTTTGCGCTCATCACCTGCGGCGCGCCATCCATCACCGGCCAGCAGCGCATCACCTGGCACGCCGCCGCGGATTCGCCGGCGCACGCCCGGATCATCGGGCACTGGCCACTAGCCAGCATTGCATGGGTCCTGGCCGAGGAAGGCCAGCCTTCACGTCGCGGCCTCGCGTACACGCTCTACCTGCTCGCCAACCTCCCCCGGCGCGGCTGGCGCATCGCCGCCCGAGTCGAGTTCAGCGGCTTCTCCGCGTCCGCCCGTCCCGTCCCGCCCGCCGCGCCTGATCCGGCTGTCGGGATTTCCGCACCCGAGGGAGCGACGCCCGCCGCGGCTTCTCCCCGGCCCGCGCCTACTTCACGTTTCCGCGATCCTGCACGCCATCCCTTGCGTCTTCCCCGCCTTCCTACCCTACGTCTGCCATTCGTCAGCGATCCACTGCTTCTGGCTGCCGCGCTCGCGTGCGGCGCTATGGGCCAGCTCTCATTCGACCGGCGCCCACCCAGCGTCCTTGTGGGCACGCTCTGGTTCCTCCTTGGTATCGCCGCCTTCACCCTGCCGTGGCTTCGGGACCGTTGGGCTGGCGCCGCTCGGGAGGTGGAGCCGGTGTCGCTCGCCGCCCCATCACGCGCCGCGACGCTAGGAACCGCCCCGACCGGCGCACTCCGCCTCTGGCGTCTGGCGCTGCTCGGCACGTCGGTTCTGTCCACGCTGCTCTTATTGGGCAGTCTCACCGGTAGGGCAGATCAGCCCGCCTTTCCCGGCCACTTCTTACTCTGGCTGACCTCCATCACAACATTCGTTGCTGGCATCACCCTGGAGCGCAGCCTGCCCAATCTTCCAAGCCTCTCCGGATTCCGTGCTGGTCTTCGCCTGTCCGATTGGCGCGGGCCGGCAAGGTATGACCGCGCACTCCTGCTGGGCATCGGCGGCCTGACTCTTGTCTCGCTCGTCCTACGCCTCTGGCACATTGACGCCATCCCCGCCACGCTCGGCGGCGACGAAGGCTCCCAAGGGCTGGAGACATTCAAGGTGCTCAACGGCGGCATCCGCAATCCGTTCTCCACGGGCTGGCTCGGTGTGCCTGCCATGAGCTTCTATTTCAACGCCCTCAGCGTGGGACCGCTTGGCAACACCGCCTTCGCGCTGCGCCTCCCGTGGGCGCTTGTGGGTTCCGCCACCGTCGTGGCCGTCTTCTTCCTCGTGCGCCGCGTCGCCGGCGTCACGCTGGCGTGGCCCACCGCGGCCCTGCTTGCCGCGTATCACTACCACGTCCACTTCTCGCGCCTCGGCTCAAATCAAGTTGCCGATCCCTTCTTCGTCGCCGTCTCCCTCCTGTTCCTCTACCGGGGCTATGCCCAGCGCCGCCCGCTGGACTGGGCGCTGGCGGGCGTCGTCATCGGCGTCTCTCAGTACTTCTACGCCGGCGCGCGCTTCACCGGTCTGCTGGTGGCCGCCGTGGTCGTGTTCTGGCTCCTCACGGACGGCGCACGCTCCTTCTGGCGGGATCACCGCCGGGGCATCCTTGCCCTGGCCGGAGCGGCCCTGGTCACCGCCGCGCCCATGGCGCAATACTCCGTGCGCAACTCGGACGCGTACAACGCTCGCCTCAATCAGGTTGGGATCCTGCAAAGCGGTTGGTTGGCGCGCGAGCAAGAGATCCGCAAACAAGGCGCCGTGCCCATCCTGGTCTATCAGCTCCAGCGCGCTGCGCTCGCCTTCAACGCCTACCCCGACCGCACCTTCTGGTACGGCTCGCCCAGACCGCTCTTCCAGTTCATACCCGCCGTGCTGTTCCTGCTCGGCCTCGGCTTCGCCACGCTCCGCTTGCTGAACCCACGGTTCTTCCCATTCGTCGCCTGGTGGTGGGGCGCCGTCATCACAGGGGGCATGCTCACCGAGAGCCCGCCCTCGAGCATGCGCCTCATCACCCTTGCGCCGCCCGCCGTCTTCTTTGTCGCTCTCGCCCTCGTGCGTGTGGCACGCTTGCTACAGCCCGCCCTCGGCGCCGCCGCTCGGCCCTCATTCCGTCCAGCCGTTGCGCTCGGCACGGCGGTGCTCTCTATGGCCAGCATCAACTTCTACTTCACTGTCTATACCCCGCTGCGCGTCTACGGTAATCCCACTGCACTAATCGCCACGGAGCTATCGCGCTACGCCAAGCAGGAGCTTGGCCCGCAGTCTCGTCTCTACTTCTTCGGCGCGCCCCGCATGTACGTTGACTTCGGCAGCATCCCCTATCTCCTGCCGGAAGTAGAAGGCGTAGATGTGCGCGAGCCACTTCGCGCCCCCCCAGGCTCGTCCCTGGTCAAGCCGGACAAATCCCCTGTCTTCGTCTTCCTCCCCGAGCGCCTCGCCGAGCTGGACCTGGTACGTCAGACATTCCCCGGAGGCAACGTGGTGGAGCTGCCAGACCCGCGGCCAGGCGCCCGCGACTCGCTTGCTCTGGTGTACAGACCGCCCGTCCGATAACTGCGCGGCTGCCTCCACCAGAGGAAAGCCAGGATCACGCCGACCGCTCCCATGGCAAGTCCAACCGGCACGTCCCATGGCCGGTAACGTAGGGACACGGATCGTCCGGCGGGCGGCAGTTCCAGTGAAAGCCACTGGCCCGGTCGCAGCGGGACCGGCTGGCCATCTACCGTAGCCTCCCACCCATCCCAGCGGTGCTCCTTGACGGTCAATATCCCACCCTGGGTGGCGTCGCACGATACGTCGATGTTGCCACCGGTCCCCCGCCCGTCGCACACTGTTCGCGCTCCGGCCCGCTCGACCACAGCGTACTCTTGGAGGGGCGCCGACGAGAGTACCACGCCGCCTATTGCGCGCTCCGCGGTCATTCCTTGTGGCTGGGCACCGCGAGAAGCTTGCACCGTCGGCTCGGGAAATTTCCGGTCCCGCCAGTGCCACGTAAGAAAGTCATCTGAGAGCTTGAGGCGCGCCGCCACGGCCTGCTCAAGGAAGAAGTGCTCGCCCAGCGGCGTGCCCACCCATCGCAGACGGTCTGCCTGCAGCGCGAGGATCACCTCTGGGACCTCCACCGAGAAAGGGGTCACACCGATCCACCGGGCGCCAAACACCCGTGCATCCTGTAGGGCAAGTGTGAGTGGGGGCAACAACAGCACCACGGGACTAATGGCGAGCCATCGAGGTAGCCGCGCGCCCGTCAGCGCCTGAACTCGGGATCTGGTGAGCCGGAGTCTAAGCACCCTATCGAGGCCGAGAGCCGCGAGCGCGAGCAGCGGTGGGACTGCGAGGCCGGCGATGAGCGGCGCTGCGCGGACGCCTACCATTGTTTCGCGCAATGCCCGAGATGGCGCGTGCTGCGCAAGCCAGGCGAGTGGCGCCGCACTTGCCACCCACAGCGCCGTTACGATCAGCATTCCCAGGAGCAATTCCGTTCTGCCGGGAGCCACTGAACCTCGTCGGCCACCAAGCCCACACGCCGCCAGCAGCACCGGTACCCACCCCACAAAGTTGGCGTAGAAGAACGGGAAAGGGAGTTTGCTAAGCGCATCGGTCGTGAAGAACCGGTGGTCAGCGATCACAAAATTCAAGGGCAAGTAGGCCAGCGGTTGCGCACTCCTGAACGTTGGATCCACGTCCTTGGCGAACTGCGCCGAGAAGCGCGCAAATGGAACTAGCATTGGCGACGCCAAGAGCAGTGCCAGCACCGCCGCCTGGGCAAACCGAACCATCATCAACCACGCACGATCACGCGGCCCAATCAGTCCGATCAGTACCACCGGTAACGTGAAGGCCAGCCCGACCTGCATGTACCCGTTGCCACTTACCCCGGCCAGCGCGATTGCAATGCCCAACATGACCGCCGCGCGTCGGGTGCCATTGCGCAACAGGAGAAAGAGAGGTGGATAGACCATCGCAGAGGCGGCCATTGAGATCGTTAGAGAAAAGCTGCCAAGGTCCATTCTTGAAGCCATGTGGCCGCCTGCCACAGCCACGGCGCCACTCCATAAGGCAGCGAGTGTCCCGGTCCCAAGCACACGTGCTAGCCACCACTGAGCTACGCCCGACATGAAGAACGCGCCGATCAATGCCAGCTTGGAGCCATTAAGTACCCCCCACCCAAGCGCAGTGATGGCCACCAGAGGGTGCAGCATGCTTCCCACGACGCCGTTCACCAGCGCCGGAACGCCGCCGCGCGTATTGCCGAACCAGAGCGCACACGCGCCGCACTCCTGCATTTGGGTCCAGAAGTGGTGCGTAAGAATGGATTGCCCAAACTCGCGCCCCGTGGGAATCATTCCGGCCTCCAGGTTGAGCCAGGGGCGTGTTACCACGAGAGTCCAGGCGCCCAATGCCACAAGCGACAGACACGAGGTAAACGTCCCGGCTGTGACGTACCCGCGGGTCCACATCGCCGAATCGGTCGTTTGCCCCTTTGTCTCACTCACCGTCCCGGATTCTTGCAGGGAGAGGGGTGATCGTGCCGTAGCATTCGGCCAGTCTTGAAGCTCTCCGTCGTCATCCCAGCGCGCAACGAGGAGCGCAACATCGGCACTACGCTCGCGGCCCTTCAGTCCCGGCTCGCCGCCGAGTCGCTCGACTACGAGATCGTTGTCGTGGATGATGGCAGCACCGACGCCACCCCAGAGATCCTGCGCACGCAGCACGATAACGACAATCGCATCCGCCCCATCGTCAATCCCCGCCCAAACGGCTTCGGCCGCGCCGTGCGCCGCGGTATCGACGCCGTCACCGGCGACGCTGTCGTCATCTGCATGGCCGACGGCTCAGACGACCCCGAGGATGTGGTGCGCTACTACCGCGTGCTGCGCGACGAAGCCGAGTGCGCCTTCGGCTCGCGTTTTGCCCCCGGCGCGCGCGTCCACGACTATCCCCGCGTCAAGCTGGTGGTCAACCGGCTGGCCAACTGGTTCATCAAGCTGCTCTTTCGCCTGGACTACGACGACATCACAAACGCCTTCAAGGGCTACCGCACCTACGTCCTCCACGGCTGTCAGCCGCTCCTCTCACCCCACTTCAACCTCACGGTAGAGCTGCCCCTCAAGGCAATCGTTCGCGGCTACTCGTACAAAGTGCTGCCCATCAGTTGGTGCAACCGGCGCTTTGGCGTCTCCGCGCTCCACCTGGAAGAACAGGGCAGCCGCTACCTCTTTGTCGTGCTCATCGTCTGGTTGGAAAAGCTCCTGACACGCGGTGACTACGTGCGCTGTGATAAGTAAGGCATGACGCTCACCCGCGGCGTCATCTGGGCGACCGGCTTCTTCCCCTGGCATTTCCTCCTCCGCCGGTTCGGCGTACGCCTCCCAACGCGCTTCAGCGTCCGGATCTATGCTTCGGTGGCCCTGCCAGTGGGCACCGCCGGTTCTGGCCGGCCCCTACGCGTGGTGGCCGCCGCGCTGTTAGCGTGGATGTGGCATAGCTATTCAAGTAGTCAGAGGCGCAGTGGCACCTTCTCCCATTTCGACGCGCTTGCGCCCGACTACGCTGCACAGCTCTCTTCCGTTGCGCGCGAACGCGTTGTAGACCGCAAGACCGCGCTAATGGCGCGCTCCATGGAGCGCGCCGGGATTCCATCGAACGCCCGTCTGCTCGACGCCGGTTGCGGCCACGGCTGGTACCTCGACGCTCTGGCGCGGCGCGGCTATCGCGTTATCGGCGCCGACCTGTCGCCCCAGCAAGTGGCGGCCGCCCGCCGCGTTGGCAGCGCCAGCAAAAGCAAGGTGCCGCTCCTCGCAGCCTCCGTACTCGATATTCCGCTCACCACCGCCTCTATGGACGCCGCCTTCGCTGTCAACGTGCTCCACCATGTCCACGACCGCGCCGCCCAGTCCCACGCGCTGGCCGAGCTCGCACGCGTCGTGCGCCCCGGAGGCCTCGTCTTCCTGCACGAAATCAACACGCGCAACCCGCTTTTCCGCTTCTACATGGTCTACATCTTCCCTCTCTCGAAGCGCATTGACCTCGGCACCGAGGAATGGCTTGATACCCGCCGCCTACCCACTACCCCGAGGCTGGTCCTCAAGGAACTGCTCTACTTCACCTTCCTCCCGGACTTCGCACCGGCGCGTCTCGTTCGCCTCCTCGCACCCCTGGAGAAACGCCTGGAACGCTCCTGGATCGCCCCTTGGAGCGCCCACTTCACCGCCGTGTACCGCACGCCCAATGTTTGAGAGGCGTGCCCTAACCAGCAGACTGCTCTCTCCTCGCCCCGCATGCCCCTCTAGAGCAGAATCAGCACTGGGCCGCAATGTCCTACCGTTGATTTCCAGTTACGGCCTGCTCTGAAAAATCCTCACCACGAGGTGCCTGCTCTTGATACCCACCACGGTTCCCGTCCACGCCATATCGTTACGCCTCCTGGCAAGACCCTTGGCATGACTCGCCAGATCACCTACCCGGTTCTATGTCCTCGAATCTACATTGTCGCCGTCCACCCTATCCGGCGCCGCTAGCTACGCGTGTTCATCACGTGCCAACGCCCAGGTCACTCCAAACCACGCTGTCCGTCTCGTGCACCGCCGCGCCAGCGCCACCTGCCCGACGCCACCCCTCCCCCCCCCTCGCACACCGAAGCGTGTAGCGAACCGACCTGGCTCGTGGTCGGTGTCCAATCTCCTACCTGAAGTGTCCAGTTTCTCCCTGGGCCACCACCCACTAAACCTGGACAAATCGCGTCTAAACGGCCCCTGAGACCGCCACTCTCGCCTCGTCTGTACCGAGTAGCACGCCTTCGCCCCCTTCAAACCTGGACACCCCCAAACGGTGCTTGACGCCGCTAACGGTCGGCTGATACCATCGTGCTCGATTGTGGAACGCTGTTCCGCGCTCGTCAACAACATAGCGTGCGTTGACGGGGAGTAGTAGGGTGCGTTTCCTGCTAAAGCCAGAGAGCCGGTAGTTGGTGTGAACCGGTACGGTCAGGAACTGCTCTCGAACTCGCCCCCGAGCTGCTGAGCCGAAGTCTACGTAGACTCAGCCGGTCCCCGCCGTTAACGGGTGAGTGGGCGCAGTCCGTCACAAGCGGATGTGCCAAGTGGGGTTGGTACCACGGGAGCATGCTCTCGTCCTCTGGGACGGGGGCTTTTTTATTGCTCCGCGGTTTCACCCCCACGCGGTCAGCGCCAATCGAGGTGGTACCACGGGCTGTCCAAAAGGCGGCGCTCGTCCTCAACGACGAGCGCCGCCTTTGTGTGTCCTTATTCGCCCACACCGCCCAATGTGCCCAGACGTGTGAAAGAGAGACCAATGACCATGGTGGCAAAGATGTACTACGACGCAGACGCCGATCTCGGCCGGCTGCGAGGCAAGACGGTGGCAATCCTCGGCTACGGCGCCCAGGGCCACGCCCACGCCCTCAACCTCAAGGACAGCGGCGTGGATGTCGTCGTCGGCCTCTACCAGGGTTCACCCTCACGCCAAAAGGCCGAGGCAGCCGGCCTCAAAGTCGTGGAAAACCCTGAGGCGGTCAAGGCCGCTGATGTCGTCATGTTCACCATCCCAGACCAGGTCCAGCGCCAGGTCTACCAGCAGGAAGTCGAGCCTAACCTGCGTGATGGCCAGACCATCATGTTTGCCCATGGCTTCAACATCCACTTTAATCAGATCGTCGCGCCGAAGTCAGTGGACGTCTCCATGATCGCGCCCAAGGCGCCAGGCACCCGCGTGCGCGAAGTCTTCGTCGAAGGCTCCGGCGTGCCCTGCCTGATAGCCGTCCACCAGGACGCCAGCGGCCAGGCGCACCAGAATGCGCTGGCCTACGCCAAGGGGATCGGAGGTACGCGCGCTGGCGTTCTGGAGACCACCTTCCTCGAGGAGACTGAGACCGACCTCTTTGGCGAGCAGGTCATCCTCTGCGGCGGCGTCAGTGCCCTCATTAAGGCGGCGTTTGAGACGCTGGTGGAGGCCGGCTACCAGCCCGAGTCGGCGTACTTTGAGACGCTCCACGAGCTGAAGCTTATCGTTGACCTCATGTACCAGGGAGGCCTCTCTCACATGCGCTACGTCGTCTCAGACACCGCCGAATACGGTGATTATGTCACCGGCCCGCGCGTCATTGACGCTCGCGTGAAGCAGGTGCTCAAGGATGTCCTGACCGAGATCCAGAACGGCGAGTTCGCCCGGCGCTGGATCAGCGAGAACCAAGTGGGCCGCCCCGCATTCCTAGCCATGCGCCGGCGCGAGCAGGAGCACCCCATCGAGCAAGTGGGCAAAGAGCTGCGCTCCATGATGACCTGGCTGAACGCAAAGTGAATGCCGTGAGCGACGCGAGTGAAGTGAGACACCCCGAATGACATATATGCGACGCATCAAGATCTTTGACACAACCCTGCGCGACGGCGAGCAAGCCGCTGGCGGCGCGCTGACCCTCGAAGAGAAGATCGACATCGCCCAACAGCTCGAGCGCCTGGGCGTTGACTGCATCGAGGCCGGTTTCCCGGCCACCTCCCCCGGCGATTACCGCGCCGTCGAGGCCATCTGCGACGTCGTCAAGAACGCCCAGGTGGCTGCCCTCAGTGACGCAAAGCTCGCCAACATCGAGACCACCGGCAACGCCCTCAAGAGAGCGGTTGCTCCACGCCTGCACACCGTTCTCTCTACGTCAGACATCCATCTCAACTACCAGTTGCGAATCACTCGCCAGCAGGCGCTGGAGATGGCGGTCGCCGCCGTCAAGCTCGCCCGCAACATGATCGGCGAGGTCGAGTTCTCCGCCATGGACGCGGCGCGCTCAGATTGGGACTTCCTGTGCCGCGTCTTCGAGTCCACCATCGACGCTGGCGCCACGGTCATCAACATCCCGGACACGCTGGGCTACATGCAGCCCGCCGAGTTTGCCGAGCTGGTCAAATACGTCGTTGAGAATGTCCCCAACATCGATAAAGCGGCCGTCTCTGTCCACTGCCACAACGACCTTGGCATGGCCACAGCCCTCTCACTGGCAGCCATAAAGGTGGGCGCCGAGTGGGTCGAGTGCACCGTCAACGGCGTTGGTGAGCGCGCCGGTAACGCCTCATTGGAAGAGATCGTTATGACGCTCAAGACGCGTACGGATTACTTCCAGGCCGAGACCGGCGTCAAGACCGACCAGATTTGGCGCACCAGTCGTATGGTCGCCTCCTATATGGGCTTCCCGGTCCAGGCCAATAAGGCCATCGTCGGCAGCAACGCCTTCAGCCACGCCTCGGGTCTCCATCAGGACGGCATGCTCAAGGAGCGCTCCACCTACGAGATCATGACGCCGGAGAGCATTGGACGCTCGGACAGCCGCATCGTCATCAGCAAGCACTCCGGCCGCAACGCCTTCCGGGACCGCCTGACCAAGCTGGGTTACGAGCTGGACGGCGACGAGTTCATGCGCGCCTTCCGCGCCTTCAAGGAGATTGCCGACCGCAAGAAGGAAGTCAATGACGGCGACATTGAAGCCGTCGTAGCCGACCAGATGCTCACCGTCCCGGAGACGTACCATCTGGAGAGCATCCAGGTGACGTGCGGCGATCCTGCCATTCCCACTGCCACCGTCAAGCTGACCTCGCCCGACGGCGAGTCACGCCAGGACGCCGCCATCGGCGACGGCCCGGTGGACGCCGTCTGCCGCGCCATTGACCGACTTGTGGGCATCCCCAATAAGCTGGCCGACTTCAACGTCAACGCCGTCAGCTCTGGCATCGATGCGCTTGGCGAGGTCTCCGTCCGTGTTGAGGCGGAGGAAGGCACGTTCATTGGCCGCGGTACCAGTACGGACATTATCGTCGCCTCGGGCCGCGCCTACCTCAACGCGCTCAACAAGGTAATCGCCTCACGCCGCGAGCACGAAACTCCCGCAGGCGGCGCCGCCCGTCGTGTGGAAGAGCGCGATGGCCCCGCGTCTGCTCCCGCCAAAGCCGCCGCACCCAAGAAGCTCGCCGCTCCGGCGAGTGCGTCCAAGCCTTCAGCAAAGGCGCCCGCCACTACCAAGACCACAGCCAAGAAGGCACGCCAGCGCCAGCCCGTCTTGGCCTGATCCCGTAATCTCTACGCGGAACCGCCAGAGAAACCTCCCTTATGACAACTAAACCTAAGACACTCTTCGAGAAGATCTGGGCCGCCCACCTTGTGCGTGAAGCCCAGGGTGAGCCCGCCCTACTCTACATTGATCTGCACCTGGTGCACGAGGTCACCTCGCCGCAGGCGTTCGAGAGCCTGCGGCTCACCGGCCGCATCGTTCGCCGGCCGGACCTCACCGTCGCCACCATGGACCACAACGTCCCCACTTGGGACCGCTCGCTCCCGGTTACCGACGAGATCTCCCGCGCACAGATGGACACGCTGGCCGCCAACTGCCGCGAGTTCGGCGTGCCCCTCTACGACCTCAACTCGGACAAGCAGGGCATCGTCCACGTCATTGGCCCGGAGCTAGGACTCACCCAGCCCGGCATGACCATTGTCTGCGGTGACAGCCACACATCCACGCACGGTGCCTTCGGCGCGCTCGCGTTCGGCATCGGCACGTCCGAGGTGGAGCATGTGCTCGCCACCCAATGCCTGCCCCAGCAGTACCCCAAAACCATGGAAGTGCGTGTGGACGGCTCGCTTCCGGAGGGAGTGACCGCCAAAGACATCATCCTTAGCATCATCGGCCGCCTCGGCACTGCCGGTGGCTCGGGCTACGTTGTGGAGTACACCGGCGAAGCCATCCGTGCGCTATCTATGGAAGGCCGCATGACGGTCTGCAACATGTCCATTGAGTGGGGCGCACGCGCCGGCATGGTCGCACCCGATGAGAAAACCTTTGCCTACCTTGAAGGTCGCCCGCACGCGCCGCAAGGCAAGGCGTTCGAGCGCGCCGTCGAGCACTGGCGCAGCCTCAACGCCGATCCTGGCGCCACCTACGACCGCGTCGAAGTCTTCCACGCCAACGAACTAGTGCCCGTCGTCACGTGGGGCACCAACCCCGGTCAGGTGGTCCCCATCACTGGCCGTGTGCCCAATCCTGCCGATTTCGCGGACGAGTCTGACCGTCGCTCCATCGAGCGTGCGCTGGAGTACATGGGTCTGCAGCCCGGCACGCCCATGACTGAGGTCACCATCGACCGCGTTTTCCTCGGCTCATGTACCAACGCGCGCATCGAAGATTTGCGCGTCGCCGCCTCCCTCATCAAAGGCAAGCAGGTCAGCCCTACCGTCTACGCTATGGTCGTCCCCGGCTCAATGCAAGTCAAGGTGCAGGCCGAGGCCGAGGGGCTAGACACGGTTTTCAAGGCCGCTGGCTTTGATTGGCGCGAAGCCGGCTGCTCCATGTGCCTTGGCATGAACCCGGACATCCTCAAACCCGGCGAACGCTGTGCTTCCACCTCAAACCGCAACTTTGAAGGGCGTCAAGGTAAGGGCGGTCGTACCCACCTGGTAAGCCCCCAGATGGCGGTCGCCGCCGCAATCGAGGGCCGCTTTGTCGATGTCCGTACCTGGAACGTCGGGAGTAACTAACTATGCAACCGTATCTCAAAGAGACCGGCACGGTCGGACCGCTCGACCGCGTCGATGTGGATACTGACCAGATCATCCCCAAGCAGTTCCTCAAGCGCATTGAGCGCACCGGGTTTGGCCCCTTCGCCTTCTTCGACTGGCGCTACAAGGAAGACGGCACGCCCAATCCAGAGTTTGAGCTGAACCGGCCGGGGTATGAGAACGCCACCGTTCTCGTCGCCGGCCGCAACTTCGGCTGCGGCTCTTCGCGTGAGCACGCCCCCTGGGCGCTGGAGGACATGGGCTTCCGCACCATCATCGCTCCCTCCTTCGCGGACATTTTCTTCAATAACTGCTTTCAGAACGGCATGCTCCCCGTCATTCTCCGCGAGGAGACGGTCAAAGACATCCTCGACCGCGCTAAAGAGCGCCCCGGCTACCAGCTCACGGTAGACCTGGAAGACCAGACCGTTTCCGACGAAGAAGGCGTCATCGCCAGCTTCGAGGTTGACGAGTTCCGCAAGCACTGCCTCCTCAAGGGTCTGGACAGCGTTGGCTTGACGCTCCAGCACGAGGGCGACATCACAAGCTTCGAGCGGGGACGCTCAGCCTTACTCCCCAATGCCAAGGAATCCGTCCATGCCTAGCCGCCCCAGTAGCTCCAGCCCACGCAGCACGCCTAGTACACGCGGCGCATACAAGCCACTCATCGCCGTCCTTCCCGGCGACGGCATTGGGACTGAGGTGGTCGAGCAGGGTCTGGTCGTGCTCGCGGCGGTGGGCCGGCGATTCAGTTGGCAATACGACACCGAGGATGCCCTCATCGGCGGCGCCGCGATCGACGCCCGCGGCAGCGCCCTCCCTGAGGAAACGCTCAGTCTCTGCAAGCGCGCCGACGCCGTCTTCTTTGGCGCCGTTGGCGGACCCAAATGGGACAGCCCAAGCGCCGCCGTCCGCCCCGAACAAGGCATCTTAGGCCTGCGCAAGGCGCTTAAGCTTTACGCCAATCTGCGCCCCGTCAAACTCTATGCCGCCTTGCTCTCGCACTCGGTGCTCAAGGAAGAGATCGTCCGTGGCACGGACATGATCGTCATCCGTGAGTTGACTGGTGGCCTCTATTTCGGCAAGCCGAGTAAGCGCTGGACTACCGCCGGCGGTACCGCCAAAGCAGTCGATACCCTGGCGTACTCAGAGCACGAAATCGAGCGCGTGCTGCGCACCGGCTTTGATTTGGCCCGTGAGCGGCGCAAAAAACTTGCCTCAGTAGACAAGGCCAACGTGCTCAACAGCGGACGTCTTTGGCGCGAGGTGGCCACTCGCGTGGCCAAGGACTACCCCGATGTCGAGGTGGAGCATCTGCTTGTTGACTCGGCCGCGATGTACCTGATGCGTCGTCCAACCAGCTTTGACGTCATGGTCACCGAGAACATGTTCGGCGATATCCTGACCGACGAGGCCGCTGTCCTGGCCGGCTCCATGGGGATGCTTCCCTCGGCCAGTCTCGGCACGCAGAAGAACCGCGCGGGCGGCATCCGCGGGCTCTATGAGCCCATTCACGGAACTGCTCTTTACACGCCGGAAGTGGTAGGCACCGGCCGCGCCAACCCGCTGGCGGCTATCCTCAGCGCCGCCATGATGCTGCGGTATTCGCTCGGCCTACCCGAGGCCGCCGGTGCCGTTGAAGCAGCGGTCCAGGGCGTCTTGGACGATGGCGTCCGTACTGCGGACATCGCCGGTGGTGAGGGCGTGCGCGTGGTCAGGACCCAAGAGGTGGGCCATCTGATCGCTGAGCGGATCGAGCAGTTTCGAATTAAGTGACGGTGGGGCGCTAGGCGCGGCGCTTCCCCGTCACCCGCGCGCGCCCTGACCCTTCGTCACACGCTGCAGCCGGCTTCAAGGCAACCCTCAAGGCGGCGCAGCACTGCTCTAGGCTTGGTGATCCATTCATGACTCAAACCCTGCACCTCTACGACACCACCCTGCGCGATGGTGTCCAGCGCGAAGGACTTTCCTTCTCGCTCGAAGACAAGCTCAAAGTCGCCCGCCGGTTGGACGCGCTCGGCGTCCACTACATTGAGGGGGGCTTCCCCGGCTCCAATCCGCGCGACCAAGAGTTCTTCGCCCGCGCCGCCAAGATGACGTGGCGCAGCGCCAAGATTGCCGCCTTCGGCGCCACCCGCTACAAAGGGAATAAGGCGGAGAACGACCCCAACCTGCTTGCCGTTGTCAACGCGGGCACCCCCGTTGTCACGCTGGTCTGCAAGAACAGCGAGATCCATGTGCGCGAAGTGCTCGGCGTCTCGCTCGAAGAGAACCTCGCCATGATCGGTGACTCCATCTCCTTCCTCAAGCAGCACGGCAAAGAAGCCATCCATGACGCCGAGCACTTCTTTGACGGTTACAAGCAGAACCGGGACTACGCGCTGGCGTGCCTGCGCGCCGCCACCGAAGCCGGCGCAGACTGCCTGGCGCTCTGCGACACTAACGGCGGGACCCTCACCAACGAGGTCGCCGAGATCGTGCGTGCCGTCCGTGCCGAGTTGCCCAACGTGGAGATCGGCATCCACACCCACAACGACGCCGAGTTGGCCGTCGCCAACTCCCTTGCGGCCGTGCAAGCCGGCGCCACCCAGGTGCAAGGCACCATCAACGGGTACGGCGAGCGGTGCGGCAATGCCAACCTCTGCTCCATCATCCCCAACCTCAAACTCAAGCTCGGCATGGACTGCGTTACCGACGCCCAGCTGCAAACCCTCGCCGAGGTCGCGCGCTACGTCTCAGAGATCGCCAACATCCATCCAGACACGCACATGGCCTATGTCGGCGCTAGTGCCTTCGCCCACAAAGCGGGATACCACGCGGACGCCATGCGTAAGAACAGCATGAGCTACCAGCACGTTGACCCGCAGTTGGTCGGCAACGACGCCCGAATCCTCATCTCCGAGCTCTCCGGCAAGGGCGCCATCTCCAGCAAGGCACAGACACTCGGCCTCACGCTCGGCTCGGCCGACACCACCAAAGCCATCGTGGATCAGGTAAAGGCGTTGGAGAGCCGCGGCTACCAATTCGAGGGCGCCGAAGCCTCGTTTGAGCTCATGGTGCGCCGCCTTCAGCCGGACTACAAGGCGCCCTTCGAGCTGGTGGACTTCCTCGTCCTGGTCGAGACACGCGGCGGCAAGGACATGCTAGCCGAATCAATGGTTAAGGTACGCGTTGAGGGGCAGATTCTCCATACCGCCGGCGAAGGCAACGGTCCCGTCAACGCCCTAGACAACGCCCTCCGCAAAGCACTCATCCCCGCCTATCCAGAGGTGAACGCCATCCGCCTGACCGACTACAAGGTCCGCATCGTAGACGAAGCCAACGGCACCGCCGCCATCCCGCGCGTCATGATCGACTCCTCAGACGGCACCGGCACCTGGACCACCGTCGGCGCCTCCACAAATATCATCGAAGCCAGTTGGCTTGCCCTCGCCGACTCCTTCGAATACGGCCTCACCCGCGCCCTCAACAGCCGCCACAATTGACCCCAAAAAGCAACACCCCCGTCAAGCCGAAGCTTGCGGGGGTGTTGAAAAACCCTGGCGGCGACCTATTGTCCCATGGCCTCTCGGCCATAGTATCGTAGGCGCTGGGGCTCTTCACGGCCGTGTGCGGGATGGGAACGGGTGGTTCCGCCCCGCTCTAGCCACCAGGACGAAGTCCTGACGCTTACCGGCTATCTCTCATTGCCCTCGTCTCAGATTTCACCTGGCGTTTCAGCCAGGCAACAACCCTACGCGGTCGCAAGAAAGCCCCACCGGTTGCGGTGTGCCCTGCACCCTGCGCTCTCGCGCAGAGTAAGAAGAGGAAAACTTCAGAATTGCCGCCTTAGCAAGCGTGCAAGCCATGTGCCGTGTTGTGAAGAAAAAAGCCCTCGTCCGTTAGTACGGCCCGGCTGCAGCCATTACTGACAGTGCACCTGCCGCCTATCAAACTCCTCATCTCGGAGCGGACTTACTCCTTGCGGATGGGACAACTCATCTTGAGGCGTGCTTCGCGCTTAGATGCTTTCAGCGCTTATCAGCTCCGACGTAGCTACCCGGCAATGCTCCTGGCGGAACAGCCGGCAGACCAGCGGTCGGTCCTTCCCGGTCCTCTCGTACTGGAGAAAGCCCCTCTCAATTGTCCTGCGCGTGTGGCGGATAGAGACCGAACTGTCTCACGACGTTCTGAACCCAGCTCGCGTACCGCTTTAATGGGCGAACAGCCCAACCCTTGGGACCTACTCCAGCCCCAGGATGCGACGAGCCGACATCGAGGTGCCAAACCT
>Ga0136611_10000148_pt1 | contig 41286 bp, 31 predicted proteins | sample AntDrymUQ2232306_2_FD_106645 | JGI IMG/M metagenome (GOLD analysis project Ga0136611, IMG submission 106645) | Polar desert sand microbial communities from Dry Valleys, Antarctica - metaG UQ223 (23.06) | ecosystem: Environmental > Terrestrial > Soil > Desert | place: Antarctica: Dry Valley... | reverse complement strand
GTCGGCTGGAACAGGTAGCGCGGATCGGGCTGGCGCATCAATGACGCGAGTGTGATGGCGACGAGGAACCAGACCCCCAGGAAGCGGACCAGTCGCGGCTGCACGCGGTACCGCGTGCAGCCGACGAGCGCCAGCAGCAGGGTCGAGCCGTCCTCCAGCAGATACAGCAGCGGCGCCTGGAGCCCATTGCCGCGCGACACGTCCGCGCTCCAGGCCCAGAGCGGATCGATTAGGCCCGCCTGCACGCCATTCGGATTCATCAGCAGCCGCGTACTCGCGAGGATGCTCACGCCGAGGGCCACGAGCACGGCCCACCGAATCGCGCCGCATGCCGCCGGCAGCCAGGCCGCCCGCAGCCCGACGTCGCCCTCCGCGATAGCGTACGCCAGCAGCAGCCCGGCCAGCCCCACGGTGAAGCTCGGGTCGCTGGCGAGGCCCAGCCCGACCGCCACCAGCGTGCCGACGAGCCAGCGCGGGCCGCGCTCGTCGGCGAAGCGCCGGGCGCAGGCGACCGTCACGAACAGGAACAGCACCACCAAGATCGTCGGCGAGACGGTGCGCGAGAGCGTCACCAAGGGCGGCGCCACCAGCAGCACCAGCGACGTGCCGAGGCTCGCGCGCAGGCCGACGATCGGGCGCAGCAGTAGCGGCGCCAGCACCAGCAGCACGCCCGCTAGCGCGGTCGGGAGCCGCGCCTGCCCGTCTCCCGACGCGAACAGCGCAAACACGAGCGACATGAGGTTGGTGAGCAGCGGCCCGGCCTCGTACTCGACGCGCCACTCGCGGTAGAGCGTCAGCGCCTCCATGGCGCGGCGTCCCTCGTCGGGACTTAGCGGCGCGGCGCCGAGGGCCACGAGCCGGGTCAGGAGCGCCCCGACGCCGAGCGCGATCCAAGCGAGCCCCTCGTGCGCGACATGGCGACCGAACAGTTCGACGGTGCCGTCGCTCGCTTGCGCACGCGGGAGTCCCCACCCGTCCTCGGACCGCCCATCTTCTGGAGGACCGTCGCCGGACCGCCCGTCGCCCGTCTGGCCGTTGCCCGAGCGGTCACCCATGGACTGACCATCGCCGGACTGGCCATCGCCAGTCGGCTGGTCCTCGGCCCGATCCTCGGTCCGCTCCTGCACCCCGTCCGCCATCACGGCGCGCCGTCCTCCCGACCTGTCAGACTGTAGATCGTCGTGCCGCCACGACTGTACGCGACCGGCAGCAGCGTATCGAGCCGGCTCTGGCTCTCGGCCCCGTACTTGGTCCGTTCGAGCGAGCCAAAGAACACGTAGTGTGCGTTGTAGCGGCGGCCGAGGTCGAAGATAGCCTCGCGCTCGGTCCCTCGGTAGATCGCGTCCACGTCCTGCTCACGCTGGCGGTACTCCGGCCGCTCGCCGCGCCATTGCAGCTCGTGGCCGATCCAGCCGGCCACCGTCGGCAGGCCGGAGAACGTCGAGACGCGCGCGAACTCCTGGTAGCTGCCGCCGATCGCCTCGACCACGACCGGCCGCCCGGTCGCTGACGAGCGCAGCCACTCGATGGCATGGTGATCGGCCGGGCTACCCTGCTCCAGGAACCGCTCGCCGTCGAGCGTGGGCTGCCCGCGAAACTCGCCGGACTTCGTCCAGGTGGCCGCCAGCGGGTACACTAGCCCCCCCGCCAGCATGCACGCGACGACGGTGCCGGCCACCGGCCGCCACGCGCGCGACGGTGGTGCCGCATCCGGCTCACCTGGCGGCGACAGACGCTCGTTTGGACCCCGCCACAGCGTCCCGAGCGCCGCCGCCGACGCGAGTCCGAGCATGATCCAGACGTGGTAGTGGAACTTGAACACCGTGTTCATCCGCGACCCGAACACGTCGCGCAGGAACACAAGCTCGACGCCGATGACCACCACGAGCGCGTACGCCATCAGCAGCCAGACGAACATCGCCTGCGCCCCGACCGAGTGCGTCGCCACCTGACCTTGCCCGAGCACGCGCCAGCCCGCCCAGCCGAGCAGCAGCGCCAACGCCCCGAGCAGCGCCAGGGTCGGCTCACCGAACGCCGACAACACCAGCACCAGCAGCCCCATCGCGCCCAGCACGCGCGGCGCGAGTGAGTGGGGGAGACTGCGCATCGTGCTCCCCTCTCCCACACGAGGGAGAGGGGCCGGGGGTGAGGGCACTCCCGCGCAGCTCGGCCGCCGCACCAGCCACACGCCGTACGCCGCCGCCGCCGCGAGCGCCGGCCCGAAGATGATCACCATCGACACAAGCGGCGTCCGCATGTCGACGATGCCGATCCCGAGCCGCTGGGACTGGTAGCCAACGAAGTACGGGGCGACGACGGCAATCGCGGCGACGGCCGGCGCCAGGATGGCGCGTGTACGGGCGAGCAGGGCACGCGGGTCCGGGTGCCGGCGCCAGGCGTCCGCGAGGCCCGCGAGCACGAACAGCCCCCAGAACGTCGGCACGTCCCACGTGCTGGCCGCCACCAGCGCCGCCAGCACCACGCTCGTGACGCCGCCCCGCACCCAATCGGTCGCCGCGTCGTCTTCGAGCCACGGCGCGAGCGCCAGTCCGACCACCAGCAGATCGAGCAAGATCGCGACGTAGTGGGGGTGCAGGTCGCCCAGGATGAACGAGAAGTACGGGAACTCGGTGATCCCGTCCGGTTGGATGGTGGCGATCACGCGGGACGAGCGCCACCACCACCCGCCGTCGGCCGGTAGCAGGCCGCCGCTCGGGCTCGCCGCGAGGCCCTTCACGCCGACCGCCTGCCAGAAGTCGGGACCGCCCCAGCCGGCCGCCGCCAGCAGCTCCAGCGGGCCGACGAGGTTGCCCACAATCATGATGAGCGTGCCGCCGAGCAGTGCAAAGGCGAACGCCTGCCCTGAGATCGCGGCGTCACGCCCACGGGCCACTAGCGCATAGACGATGCTCGCCGCGCCCGCGAACCCGCCCGCGAACACGAACGCCATCGCCAAGTTGTAGGCTACCGGGGGGTGGGTGCCGGCGACCTTGGCCGGCAGCCCCGCCAGCAGGTAGCTCACGTAGTAGTAGGGCATCCCGAATCCGGACAGCCACATGTCCTCGGCCGGCAGGCTCGTCGTGCGGAGCAGGGCGTGCATGAACGCGAAGTCCATGAACTTCTCCTGCCCGATGATGTCGGCGTTGTAGCTCCGCACCAGCACCCCGAGGCCGAGCAGCAGCAGGAACACGCCCTCCATCAGGAGCAGCAGTCGCCAGCGCTCGATCACGGTCGCGACGCATGCGCGCCCCCACAGCGACCACGCCAGCAGTGCCAGGGCCAGCGCAACGGCCACCACGGTCACCGACCGATACTCGGTCAGCCCGGCGATGCCGGTCAGCCAGCAGGCCATGCCGACCAGGACGATCGACAGCGCCCGCCCGAGCCCAAAGCCGCGATCCGGAAAGCCTCGGAACACCCGCATCGTGAGCGGCAGTCCGGCCAGAGCCAGCGCCTCGACCACCAGCAGCCAGGGGAGGACGGCGATCATTGGGCGGGCGGCTTAGCGCACGTCGTGGACGGCCGCGCTGCCCCGGTGCTCGCCCGCGTCGGTCAAGTGCTCACCCGCGCCACGTGAGGGACGGCTCTTGCTCGACGCACCCGCCACGCCATGCTCCCCGTGGTCGGTCGAGCGCGCCCGCGCCACCAGCTCGCCCAGGCGCGTGCCGCCGAACCGCGCCGCGTCGCCGCGCAGCAGGTAGTAGGCCCCGCCGACGATGAACGCGCCGAAGATCGCCGCGTGCGTCACGATGCCGGCCGCCGCCGCGCGGCTCTCGTCCACCCCGAACACGGCCAGCGCCAGGACCACCGTCCCGTGGAACACGCCGACGTAGCCCGGCGCGGATGGCACCGCCATGCTGAGGTTCGTCGCGACCATCACGAAGACGGCCACCGCGAACGGCTGATCGATGCCGAGCGCGAGCAAGCCGAAGTAGATCGTGAACCCCGAGCCGACCCACATCACCACCGACCAGCCGACCACCTTCGCCAGCACGGCCGGCTTGCGCACAAAGGCGAGGCCGTCGATGAACGACGCCAGCAGCCCGGCCGCGCCGATCTTCCGCAGCAGCGACACGCGGGCCTCGCACCACTCCGCGAGCGCGACGGCGCGGTCGCGGGCGGCCAGCACGAACGTCAACCCGACCGCCGCCACCACCAGCCCGAGCCCGCTCAGCCACGCCGCCGCGTTAGCCGTGTCCGGCAGCGGCAGCACGAAGCGGAGCGCGAACAGGAACAGCGCCATCGTGCCTAGGTCGATCACCTTCTCGATCAGCACGGTCGCCAGCACGGTGCTCTTGTTGACCCGCTCAGACTCACCGACCAGGAAGGCGCGCAGGATCTCGCCGGCGCGCAGCGGCAGCACCGTGTTCGCCAGGTAGCCGAGGTACAGCGCCGACAGCAGTCCGCGCATCGAGACCGCCTCCGGCTTGGGGAAGAACAGCCGCCAGCGCACGCACTTGAGGTACATGGTCACCGGCAGCGTCGCGCAGCACAGCGCCACCAGCAGGAGATTCGCGCCGGACAGCGCGCCCCAGACCTGGACCGGATCGACCATGTACGCCAGCCAGGCGAGCATGCCGATGCTGACCAGGATGCCCAGCCAGACGCGCGGGTTCTTCATCGGTCAACTCCCGGCGACTCGGTAGATGGTGACCCCGTTCGCGCGATACGCGGCATCGAGGCCGCGCCCGACCATCCGGTCGAACTTTTCGAGGCCGCCGGGGGCGTAGTATGCCCGTTCGAGGCTGCCGACGACGACGTAGCCCACGCCGTACTTGCGGATCACGCCCCAGGCCACTTCTGGATCGGGCGAGGTGTACGCGGCGGCGACGTCCTTCTGGCGCTCCTCGATGCGGGCCGGGTAGGCGGCCCGCTGCTGGCGCTGGTGCCAGTCCCAGCCCATCACGGTGGGCAGGCCGGTGTACACCGAGAACCGCGAGCCCCAGTGGTAGAGCGGGGCGTTGCCTTCGAGGATCGTGGGCGTCCCGTCGATCGTGTCGAGCATCCAGCGGATCGCCTCGGCGTCGGCCGGCAGATCGAGGTCCATGCCGCGATCGGTGTAGCGCGCCGAGTCCATGTAGGCCATGCCGTCGAGCGTCGGGGCCAGCGGCGCGAAGCGCAGCGCCAGCTTCGTAGGGGTTGCGAACACCGGATACACCGCCGCGCCGGCCGCGAGCGCCAGGAGTCCCCCCAGCCAGACCCTTGTCCAGCCTTGCGACTCACGCGCCACGTTTGCTGGCCGCTCCTGCCGCTCGTCGTCCGTGTGCGGCGCAGAGACCACGTCGGCGGCGGGCCGCATCCGACTCGCGGATCGCCCAGACGCCCAGATTCGCCACACGACCCAGACGACCGACGGCCCCGCCAGCAGCGACAGCAGTACCCACGCCTGGAGCCAGAACTTGAAGACCGTGTTCATGCGGCCGACGTCGCCCTTGACCGTCACGATCTCCGGCAGCGCCAGCGCGCCGAGCGCCGCCAGCAGCATCGCGCACCACCAGAGCCGCTCCCGCGACCGATGCCGCAAGACGGCCAGCGTCAGCGTCGCGGTGGCCAGGAGCACGATGATGCCGAGCGTCCCGCGCCCGAAGGCGTGCAGTCCGGCCGCGAGCGCGAGCGCCGTGGCCGCGACGCCCACCGCCAGCGCGTCGGAGGCGACGGTCGGCATGGGCAGCACGGCGGCGTAGTACGCCCCGGCCGTCGCCTGCCGCAGCCGAGCGATCGGCTCGGTGCGGATCACCCTCGGCCAGGCCCGCCGCATGCTCAGTGCCAGAAACCCCGTCACGGCGAACAGCAGCACGCCGTTGACGAGCAGGAACTGGTGCGGCAGCGTCGGAGTTTTGATCGGCACGACGCCCGAGTAGAACAGCTCGTAGCGGGCGAGGAACGGCCAGAACAGCAGCGACGCCAGCGCGTACAGCGACGCGGCGGCGCCGACCGTGAGCGCCCCCGCGCGCCGCCACCCGAACCGGCGCCCCGGCCCGAGCGCCACCGCCGCCGACAGCGTTGCCAGCCCGAGGTAGGTGGGCAGCTCCCAGGTGTTGGTTGCCCGCAGCGAGCCGATCAGTAGCGCGCTCAGGGTGAGCAGCGCCAGCGGTCGTGCCCCGACGCGCACCGCCACGGCTGCCCGTTCGATCCGGATGGGGCCGGCCAACGGCCGCAGCTCGGCAACTGTGGTCCGCACGAGCTGCAAACCCACCAGCGCCAGCGCAACCTGGAGCGGCAGCGACACCATGTGGGCGTGGAGGTCGCCGTACAGGAACGTGAAGTACGGGAACTCGTGGATCGGCCCCGGTTCTTCGGGGCCGATGAACCGCGTGCTGCGCCAGAAGTCGAACCGCTGCGGCGACCCGCCGACGAACAGCCAGACCAGCAGCCCGCTCAGCGCACGGCTCACGCCCCCGACCAGCGGCAGCGCGCTCTGGATCCCCTCGCCCCCGAGCTTCCAGAGCGCCTCGACAAGCTGGGCGGCCCCGTCGAGGTTGCCGTGCACGCACAGCGACACGGCCGAGATGCCGCCCGCCGCCAGCGCCCACGGTCGCCGCGCCCGCCCGATCGCGCCGCGCGGCCCCGCGAACAGCGCCACGCCGAACGCGAACGCGCCGGTCGCGGTCAGCGCGAAGATCGTCGCGACGGCCAGGTTGTACGCCTGGTACGGCGGCACCAGCGACAGGTTCGTGAGGACGCCCATCAGCACGAAGCCGTAGTAGTAGTAGTTGATGTAGCCGCCGGCGAACCACGGGTCGTACGGCGGGAACGACGGGCTCTTGATCACCGCATTGAAGTAGGCCAGGTCCATCGGCTTCTCGCCGCCGAACGACGGGTGCCAGAGGTCCGGGTTCAGCGAGCGGATCAGCAGCATCAGCCCGAACGCGACGAGAAAGACGACCTCCACGGCGACCAGGAAGGCCATCCGCGCGCGCAGATCGGCCACAAAGGCGACGCGGTGCCGCCGGAGGATGGCCGCGCTCAGCCCCGCAACCAGCACCAAAGCCACGAGCGTCAGCCCCGGCCCATTCGGCAGTGGCGTGACGCTCGCGAGCAGCCACGTCACATATGCCACCAGCGCAAGTCCGAGGATCTTCGCGAGCCCGTAGCCCCGGTCCGGCAGGCCCGGGCAGAGCCACCAGCACAGCGGCAGCGTGGCCAGCGCGAGCGCCTCGGCCACCAGCAGCCAGATCGGCACCGGCACCGATGCCGCCAGCCCCGTCCGCGAGAACCGCGCCGACCACGTGCCCGACTCCCCGACGCGCGCCCACTCGTCCGACGACAGCAGCAGCCCGCGCCGGCCGCTCGCTTCGACCGGCTTGAGCCGCTCGACCGTATCGAGCGGCACGCCGTTCAGCAGGCCGGCGACGCGCTCGCCGGAGAAACTCTCCGACTTCTTGAAGATCAGCACCACCGGGTGGTCGTAGACCGTGAAGTCCTCCTGCGCCCCGGAGCTGTCGAGCGTCGCGCCGAACAGGCCCGGCTCGGACTCGAAGCGGGCGACGAGGTCGAAGCCGAGTTGCCCGGAGAACAACGCTTGGTAGTAGGCGATCCCGAGCGGGTAGCGCTGGGGCAGGCGCGGGATCGAGCCGTACAGCCGATTGCTGGCCAGGATCAGATAGTCGGATCGGCGCAGCCCGTCCGCGAGCTTGCGCGCCTTCTCCGGGGTGTCCTCGTCGTAGAGCGCCATCGTGACGTCGGGGTACTTCTGCTCGCGGCCCGGCAGGCGCAGCGGCAGCGCGTCGTCCCAATGCTCGATGCCGAGCACCGACCCGGACGGGATATTCGCGTAGATCCACTCCGACGCCTGGATGCGCGTGTTCGGGCGGGTGTAGATCGCGGAGAACATCACGGCATAGATCAAGGTAGCCGCGACCACTCCCGGCGCCACCAGGCGCAGCGCCGGCCCGAGCACCCGCCCGGCCCGCGCCGCGATCGGCCCGCTCACCTCGACCAGCACCCAGCCGGCCAACACCGCCAGGACGGGGTAGGCCGGCAGGAAGTACCGCATGAACTTGGCGAACTGGAAGCCGAAATAGAGCACATTGATCCCGGCCCAGGCGACCAGCAGCAGGTGTCGGCCGCCGGCCGGCCAGCGCCGCAAATCGAGCACCGCGAAGATCAGGCCGGCCAGCGCGGACAGCCCGGCCGCCGCGCCGAAGCCCCAGGTGACCAGGCTCGACAGCGCGTAGCGCGGATTCGGCGTGTTCGCCCACTGGAGCATGAACGGGACTTCGATCTCGCCGGAGCTGATCTTGACCCAGCGGTCGAGGTCCGTGAAGCGCTGCACGTTCGGCCGGAATCCGAGCGGCGTCGTCGCGTCGAAGCTGTACGGCTCGCCGACGCGGTACACCAGCAGCGCCACCGCGCCGCACAGCGCGAGCGAGACGACGCGATCGAGTAACGCCCGCCGCTCCCCGTTGGGCGACGGTACGAACGTCGCGAGCCCCACGATCGGCAGCAGCAGCGCGGCGCTCAGCTTGGTCGCGACCCCCAGGCCGAGCGCGAGGCCGAGGAACGCGAAGTTACGGGCGCCGCCGAACAGCCAGGCGCGGTACGCAGCGTAGAGCGCGAGCGTCGTGGCGAACGCCAGGAACGTATCGACCGCGAAGAAGTGCGAGAGCTGAATATGTAGGACGGCCGTGGCGGTCAGCGCGGCGGCGACCAGCCCCGGCACGGCGCCGTAGACCAGCCGCCCGAGCAGGAACACGAGCAGGATCGTGCCGACGTCGAACCCGGCCGACAGCGCGCGGCCGACGCTCGGGAGCTGGTCGTAGGACGCCCGCCCGACCTGCTCGGCGATCCAGCGCACCAGGAATAGGGGCGCGGTCCCGTACGCGAAGCCGTCGAAGCCCTGGTTGTACGGGTTGAGCGTCGATCGTTTGGTGTCGAAATAGTCGAGCGGGTTGCTCGGGACGCGGATCGCGTTGCCGACGATCGCGAGGAATCGCTCGTCGGGGTGCAGATGGTGGCTGTCGTCCCAATTCAGGCCGTGGAAGCGAAGTCCGGCCCCCACCAGCAGCACGATCAGCAGCCCGGCGACGACCAGCCGGCTGCGCGCGGCCGGCGCGGCGGCCGCGACAACGTATTCGGACGCGGCGGGAGGTGCCTCGGCGGGCATCACGTCGGTGTGCGCCATATCGACGCCTGCCGAAGCGACGCCCTCAGCGTGCTCGGGCGGCATGGTTGCAGCGAGGGCAGACGCGGGCGGGGCAGCGGGGCTGTCTCTCACGTCAGCGGCGGATCTCTGTCAGCTCGATTCCGTCGAGAAGGTACGGTGTGCGATCGGGGTAGGCTGCCACGAGGCGCCAGTTCTCGGCCTGCCCCAGATCCAGCGCGTACACCACCGCGCGGTCGAGGAACGGTCCGTTGGCCGGAAACACGGACCCGTACGGCTGCCAATCCGGCCAATCCTGACGTACGAATACCAGCGCCGACCCGATATTTGCCCGCTCGACCGTGTCTAGCCGCGATCGATCGATGCCGTTGTAGCCCCGGCTCGCTCCGACAACCGCCGGGAGATAGCCCAGGACGTTGCCGGCCAGCAAGCACGCCAGGAGTGCCACCACGAGCGGGCCGGCCGTCATCACGCGCGCTCCCGTCGTCTGGTCCAGCATCTCGGAAGACGGCTCGTCGGGCGCGGTCGCGTCCAAGGTTGCGGCACGCGCATGCCCCGAGCGGGTCGCCACCGTCGCCAGGATCGCGCAGCCTCGGGCAGAGAGCAGCGCCAGCGCCGAGATGGCCTCGAAATAGTAGCGCGGACCATACATGATGCCGTCGGCCCAGTAGAAGATATACGCGCCGATCAGGCCCGCCGCCGACCCGAGCAGCACCCAGTCCCAGAGTCGGCGGCTGGCGAACGCGAATGGGACCGCCGCGAACGCCAGCGTCAGGTAGGCGGGCCAGCCGTACAGGTGGCGGAGCAACTCGCCCATGTTGGCGAATGTGTTGGCCAGCCCGTTCGCGAGATCGTGGCCGCCGTGCATGCCGACCGTTGGCCCAAAGCCGACGCGGTCGAAGGACCAGAACAGCTCGTAGGCACTCCCGACGAGGCTGCCGGTGAACTGCTGGTTCCAGGCCGCCTGCAACGCCATCGGCGGTAGCGCGCCGAGCAGGAAGATGACGGCGAAGAGTGGCAGTCGGCGCGGCGTGCGCAGCCCCACGGCGGCGAGCACGAGGAGCGGCGCGAGGCCGACGCCCACCGCCGTCAGCTGGCGCGAGATGAAGAGCATCCCGAATGCCAGGCCGGCCGCGTACCACCAGCCCACGCTCCCGCCCCGCCGGCAGGCCACCGTCGCCAGCAGCAGCAGCGACGCCCAGAACAGCCCGGCCGGGTGCGACATCATCTCGCCGGACAGCATCAGGAAGAACGGCGACGACAGCACCAGACCTGCCGCGAGTGCGCCGACGCCGCCGCCGTACATCCGCTGCCCCGCCAGGTACGTGCAGGCCACCGCCAGGCCGGCCATCAAGGGCGACACGAGCCAGGGGACGCCCGCCAGTACGCCGAGCGCCAACACCAGCGGCTGGCCGAGCGAGTACTTGCCGAACCACTGGTCGTCGCGGACGAGCAGGAACTCCTGGGCGAAGAACTCCGGGATCGGCGGCGCCGGCACCGAGAAGTGCCCGAGCGCGAGCGACTCGGCCTGGAACAGGTACGTCACCGAGTCCTGGACGTGGGGGATGCGATCGAGCACGAAGTGGGCGACCAGCTCGCCGAGCATCAGGCCGACAATCCCGAATGACGCGGCCGTCACGATCGTCTGCGCGCGCGGGTAGGCCACCGGATAGGTGAGCAGCCAGGCCGGCAGCCGCATGGCCAGCAGCCGCGCCAGCCCCAGCAGGGCCAACGCGAACAGCCACGGCCGCGACAGCTCGCGCACGATCGTCTGCGCCCACTCGGCCGATGTGCGGCGGTACGCGAACAGCCCGCCGACCAGCGTCCGCTCGTCCCGATCGCCGATCAGCTCGACCAGCTCGACGGTGCGCCGGTCGGGCGCAACGCGCACCGCGATCGGGCTGCCGCTCGCCGGACGCAGCACGACCTGGATGTCCGCTCCGGGCCGGACCAGCGGCACGTGTACGCGGTAGTTGGTCAGGTTCAGATTGGCCGCCGTCAGCTCAACCTCGCCGTCGCGGTCGAGGCGCGGCTCCCACCCTTCGAGAGCGACGGTTGCGCCGGGCGGCTCGCCGTCGCGGACCGATTGCCAGACTGTCGGTGCCGACGCGACCGCCGGCGCGCCATCCGGCCCGGCGACTGTGACGCCCGCCACGCCCGACAGCAGATTGGTCGAGAGCCAGAGCCCAAGGTCCGCAAGGCTTGAACCGGCGCGGAACGCCCACCGCGCCACGTGCGGGCGCTCCTCGGCCGGCCCGATCGACACGCCGACCGACTCGGTGCTCGAAAACCCGGCGTTGCCGACGAGCACAACGCCACCAAGCTGCGCCTCGACGCGGTTGCCCTCCACCAGCACGACTAGCTCGGACGTCTCCGTCGCCGCCCACACAAGCAATACCAGAAGCAGCAGGTTCGCGACGAGGAAGCGCACAAGTCGCCGGCGCTCGCCGCCGAAGATGGCCACGCCCACCAGGACGATGCCGGCCACGGCGAACAGCACGAGCGCGACCGTGTCGGTGCGGGTCGCCAGCGCGAGCAGGATGGCGATGCTGCCGAGCCCGGCCGCGCCGCGCCGGACCCACGCGCGGCGTTGATCGGGCGCGGCGCCCGCTGCTACTATCGGGCTCGCCAAGCTGCGCGCTTCCGCTCGTCGTCGCGTGCGCGGCCGGAGGGGACCAGCGCCATGAACGAGTACCGGTTCGAACGCATCTGCCGCACGTCCAACTCGGAGGCGTACCTCATCGTCCTGGGAGAGGACGTCGTCGCGCGAGTCGATCTGCACTTCACGTCGAGCGACGTGTACGGCATCCTCGTCATCGAGCAGGAGCTGGACGAGCCGGCCATTGAGGCGCTGCGCGGCGAGATCGACGAGGAGCTGGTCATGACCGCCGTCACGCCGCGCGACGACTTCTCGCTCGCGGTGTATCGCGGCGCGCCGGTGCGGCAAGAGCCGTTCACCGATGCCGACGAAGCGATCGACGAGGACGACGAGTAGCGTCGGAGCATCGAACGAATCCCACCTGTCGAGAGGGGTGGCATCGGCCCGGCGGAAGCAACGAGCGTCGATCCGCTCCGGGTCGCGGCGCGCGAATCGTACCACAGCCGCGACGCCTCGGATCACTGCCAGTCCGCCAGCGGCACGCGAGGTCGCGCGCGGGGCGCGTGCCCTGTGCGCAGCACGTCCAGGCTACATGTGCGTTGCGCCACATGGGCGTTGCAGGGAACGCGATCCTGCCCGGCGTCGATCGAGCTCCATGTCATCCTGGGCTTGCGAGGGATCTCACACTGACCTGCTCGAGACCGAGGGATCCCTCGGTCGCCGGTGCCCTCGCGGGATCACAGGCATGTTGAAGGCTCGACGTCATGCATGCCGCTATCTGTCGGTGCGGTTCCCGCGACCATTGCTGGCGCGAACACATCGACCGGCGTCGCATGTCGGTCAGTTCGGCCCGGAGGTGATCCGACTACGCTCGGCGTCGATGCCAACGTCGATGCCGAGCCTCTGCGCACCGATTTCCGCACCCAATCTCGCGACCACCACGGCGGTGGCGCGCTGCCCCCAATGGCCGGACATGGGACGGACACGGGGAGCTACCCGATGGAGGGACAGCACATGGACGTGAAGCGCGGACACTCGCGGCGGCACTTCTTGCAAGTCGGTATCGGCGCGGCGGGCGTCGGGCTGCTCGCGGCGTGCGGCCAGCCGGCGCCGGCCGCCCCGACGTCTGCCCCGGCCAAGCCTGCCGCCGGCGCGCCTCCGACGGCCGCACCGACAGCCGCCTCGCAACCGGCTGCTCCAGCCGCCACCTCCGCACCGGCAGCGGCCCAGCAAGCAGCGCCACAGGTCGCCCCAACCGCTGTGCCTGCCGTCGCGGCGAAGCCGCCCCAGGCGGCCGAGGGCCGACTCGGCGCCCAGCTCATCGGCACCCTCCAAGGGCCGACCATCGTCACCGACGCGGCCCAGTACCCCAAAGCTTTCAAGGAAGCGCCGGACCTCGCTGCGCTGGTGCAGCAGGGCAAGCTCCCGCCCGTCGCCGAGCGGATCGGGCAGGATCCGATGGTCATCAAGCCGCTGCACGAGATCGGCAAGTACGGCGGGACGCTGCGGCGGGGCTTCACCGGCCCCGGCGACAAGTACAACGGGCAGCGGCTCTGCGGCTACGACAACCTGCTCCACTGGGACTACACCTGCACCAAGGTCATGCCCAACGTCGCCCGAAGCTTCGAGCTGCAGGACGGCGGGCGGACGCTGCTCATCGGGCTGCGGCGCGGCATGAAGTGGTCGGACGGCCAGCCCTTCACCGCCGACGACTTCGTGTTCTGGTTCGAGGATCTGTACGGGAACAAGGAGCTGAACCCGACCCCGGTCGTCCAGATGGCGATCAACGGCAAGCCGATCAGGCTCGAAAAGATCGACGCGACGACCATCGCGTTCAGGAGCCCCGATCCGTACCCGGTCCTGCCGATTATCCTGACCGGGCTCAACCGCATCGGCGGCCTGGCCGAGAACGGGCAGTATGCGATGGGGCTGTACTCGCCGGCCCATTACATGAAGCAGTTCCACCCGAAGTACGTGCCCCAGGCCGAGCTCGACGAGAAGGTCAAGGCGGCCGGCTTCGACAACTGGCTCAATCTTTTCAAGTTCAAGAACGACTGGACGCTGAATCCCGAGCTGCCGGCCGTCACGCCATGGAAGATGGTCAGTCCGGCCAATACGCCGAACTGGGTTCTCGAGCGCAACCCGTACAGCATCTGGGTCGATACCGAGGGCAACCAACTCCCGTACATCGACAAGGTCCAGATGACACTCGCCGAGAACCTCGAGATCCTGAACCTCCGCGTGATCGCCGGCGAGACGGATTTCCAGGAGCGTCACACCGACATCGGGAAGCTGCCGGTCCTCGTCGAGAATCAGCAGAAAGGCAACTACACCGTCCGGCTCGACCCGGCCGGCTTCGGCTCGGATGCCCCGCTGCGGCTCAACATGAGCTACGAGGCCGATCCCGAAATCGCGCGGCTATTCAACGAGAAGGACTTCCGCATCGCGATGTCCCTCGGCATCGACCGCGACCAGCTCAACGAGGCGCTCTGGCTCGGGATGGGGACGCCCGGCTCGTACGTCGTCTCCGAGGAAAACCCGTACAACCCCGGTCCCGAGTACCGCACGCTGAACTGCACGCTCGACGTGAAGCGGGCGAACGAGCTGCTCGACAAGCTCGGCCTGGACAAGAAAGACAGCGAAGGCTATCGGCTACGGACGGATGGCCAGGGCCGGCTGCGCATCGAGCTGCTGACGCAGGGCGGCGTGTTCTTCCCGCTGACGAAGGTCGCCGAGATGGTCCGTGAGCAGTGGAAGGCGATCGGACTGCAGGCCGACGTCAAGGAAGCCGAGCGCAGCTTCGCCGAGAAGCGGATCGCCGGCAACGAGCACCACATCGCCATTCGGGCCACCGACGGGGTCGAGGACATCTTCGCGCAGAATCCCGGCAACGCCTTCCCGGCCGACGGGCTGTCCTACGGCGGGCCGCTGTTCGGCACCTGGTTCGCGTCGAACGGCGCGCAGGGCAAGGAGCCGCCGCCGCGCATGAAGGAGATGATGGACCTGTACAAGAAGGCGTACGGCGTGCCGGACGCCGAGCGCGTGCAGCTCACGAAGCAGGTCTGGAAGATCCTGGCCGAGGAGCTCTGGACGATCGGGACGGTCGGCCTGTCGCCGGCGACGACCGGGGTGCGAGTGGTCAAGAACACCCTCGGCAACGTCGCCGAGCGCAACATGAACAGCGCGCCGCACAAGTCGCCGGCCGCGTCCCGCCCGGAGACGTACTACTTCAAATAGCCCGATTCGCCGGCCCGCCGCCAGCGCGTACCGAGAAGTCGCGGCGGGCCGGCGCGCCCTCCGACGTTAGCTGTGGGGAGCGGTCAGCTCGATCTGGATACCATCCGGATCTTCGAGCATCATGACGTAGAGTCCGAAATCCTTGCCGAGATCGACGATCTCGCCGTGCGTGACGCCGCGCTCGTCGAACAGGCTCGCCGCGGCCTCGATGTCGGCGCGCGAGTCCACCGACAGTGCCAAATGGTCGAGGCCCACGCGGTTCGGATCGGCAGCGTCGCCCTTGACGACGCGCGCCGGATCTGGTGCCGAGCGTAGCGCGATCAGCAGGTTGCCGTTCGTTACCAGCGAGCCGTCAGGGAGCTCCATCAGCACCTCGAAGCCGAGGAGGTCGGTGTAGAACTCTCGCGACCGCGCCGGGTCCGACACGGTCAATCGGATGTGGTGGGCCCCACCAGTCTTGGTCGGTGTCGCCATGTCGCATCACTCCCTTGGATCCGAGCTACTCACGGCCACTATCGCCGACAGTCCTGACCCTGTCAAGCGTTTGCACCATCGCGATTCTTCCGCGCATTAGCGTGGTAGCCGTGACAACTCGGTGACCACCTCATCCACCCTTAGCGAATCGAGTGGCTTCCGGCGCAGCACCGTCACGCGCGGGCCGAGCGGCGCCCACATCGCCGGATCGGTCGGGCCGAAGAGCGCCACAGTCGGGACGCCGAGCATGCCCGCGAGGTGGGTCAGGCCCGAGTCGTTGCCCAGGTACGCTCGAGCGCGTCGCATGATGGCCGCGAGCGCGGTGAGGGGCACGTCGAGCAGGACGGGGATCAAGGGTCCGAACGCGGCACGGACCTCAGCCTCGCGCGATCCTTCGGCCGGGCCGAGCACCACGACGGCCGTCGCGCCGAGCGTGCGCGGCAGTGCCTCGGCCACGCGGGCGAAGCGGTCGAGCGGCCAGTTCTTCGTCGGCGAGCCACTCCCCGGATGGAGCAGCACGAACGGCTCCGCAAGGATGCCGCGATACTCCGAGGTGGCCTCAATCCCGCGCTCCCACTCCGGCAACACCGCGAGTGGAGCAGAGTCGCCATCCGCGTGCGCATGGGCCTGTTGAACGCCGAACGGCCCGAGTGTCGCGAGCAAATGATCCGCCACGTGGATTCCGAGGTCCGAGCTCGGCCGTGAAGGCGCGACGACGACACGCCCCGCACCCAGCCGACCGAGGTTGGCCCCCAGCAAGCCTTCCGGATCGGCGCACCAGTCGACGGCCATACCGACGCGCCCAAACGTGCGCTCGGCCAGGTGTGTCGGCCCGCCGTCCACGAACAGCCCGGTCACGGCCGGGTCATCGAACGGCGTCCAGCGGTCGACCAGTGGCCGGCCATGGGAATCGCGCTGTCCGGCAATCAGGGGCGCCGCGACGGCATTGCCGACCACATGGATCGCGGCGTCGGGAAATTGCCGCCGCAGCGCGACGAGCGCCGGGACCGTCAACAGCGTGTCGCCGATCGCACCCGGCCGCAACAGGAGAATACTGCCGCCATCGCCTGCACGGCCCACGTCGATCACGCTCACGCCTCACTCGATGGAGTCGGTCGATTGCACGAGGGAATGGGGGCCATGAACCAGGCTGTCGCCCAAGTCAGTTGACGGAGAACGGGCCGATCGTCGCCGTGGGCGCACCCCGGCCGGCGATCAGGAGCGACTGATGCTCGCGCTGCACCGCCCGCCGCAACGCCTGCAAGCGATCCGCGACGGCGTCCATCTCCAGCAGCGCCTGTCGGCGGGTTGCCACGATCGGCAGCACCCCCGCCAACTGATAAGAGAGCGCGCCCGGATCCGACGCCAGCTTGGCCGGCGTCCGCTCGGCGAGGTCCGGCCGCAAGTCGCGCAGGTACGCCAGGAACCGCGCGCGCACGTCGGCGGTCAAGTCGGGATCGACCGGCTCAGACGGCTCCGGCAGCAACTCCACACGACCGACCACGAACGGCTCGCGCTCGACGATCTCGATCAGTCGGAAGCGCTCGGTGCCGGACGCGATCAGGTTCATCCGCCCCTCCGGCAGCCGCTCGACGTCCATGATGCGCGCGACCGTGCCGATCTCGAACGGGTCGGCCGGCCCGCCGACCTCGTCGCCCGACTTGATGAGCACCACCCCGAACTCCGAGTCCGTCACGAGGCACGTCGCGATCATCAGCTTGTACCGCTCCTCGAAGATGTGCAGCGGCAGCGGCAGCCCCGGAAACAGGACTGTGTTGAGCGGGAACAACGGCAGGTTACGCGCGGCGTCGGCCACGATGCTCGCCTCCGGTGCCCGCGCGTTGGGCAGGCACTTGTTAGTACACCGCGGCGGAACTCTGTCCATGGGTGTCATCCTGAGCGCAGCGAAGGATCTCCCATAGCCGCACATCATGCTTGTGAGATCCTTCGCTGCGCTCAGGATGACAAGACTGTCGAATGACTTCGGCCAGGCTGTACTAGCTCACCAGATGCATCTCGTCGCCCACGCTACTGCGAGCTTCGTGCCACCCCCGCCGGCGCCGAACTACTCGGTCTGCGGGGCGGCGGTCGCGGGCGTCTCGCCCACCTTGAGACTCCAGGGCTTCGAGCGGCAGCCTTCGCGGTCGTACTTGTGGAACTCGCCGCGCGCGTTGATCGCCATCCGGATCGTCAGCCCCGTGCCGACCGGCTCGATGTGGTGCCAGCGCTGCTTCGGGCCGAGCACGAAGTCGCCCGCCTTGGCGTGGATCGGCTCGGCCTCGCCCTCGATCCACCAGTCGATCTCGCCCTCGAACACGATCCACCACTCGTCGTGGTCGTGGTAGTGCGTGTCGTTCGGCTGGCCCGGCGGGTGCGCAATGATGAACGCCTGCATGTCGTCGGTGAGCACCATCGTGTCGGACCACGGCGCGTCGCCCTTGGTCCGCTTCAGCTCGTCCAGGCGCGCGCGAAACTTGCCAACGTCGAGGAGCGGGACGCGAACGGCCATGGTCTTCCCTCCTGCCAATCGGGGCGGGCCGCCCAGCCTCTTGCCAGCCCGCGGCCCGCGTCGATTGTAGCCCGCCAATGGTGTAGGGGCGGAGCAAGCCCCGCCCCTACACCCAGCCACACCTACCCGCGGCTGAGCGAGCGCGGGTCCAGCACGTCGCGGATCTGGTCGCCGAACCGGCCGACCGACAGCACCACCATGCTCAGCGCCAGCCCCGGCATCGTCGAGATCCACCATGCCGTGTTCAGGTACGCCCGCCCGTTCGCGATTGTTGCGCCCCACGACGGCTGGTCCGACGGTGTGCCGAGGCCGAGGAAGCTCAGCGACGCTTCGGCGATGATGACCAGCCCCACCTCGACCGTCGCCACCACCACCAGCGGCGGGATCGCCAGCGGCACGATGTGGCGCAGCAGCAGGCGGGCGTCGTCCGCGCCGAGCGCCCGCGCCGCCTGCACGAATTCGCGCTCCTTGGTCGAGAGCGCCGCCGCCCGCGCGACCCGCGCGAACGTCACCCAGCGCGTCAGCGAGAGCGTGATGATGACGTTGGTGACGCTCGGCCCGAGCACGGCGGCGATCAGGATGGCGAGCAAGATCGAAGGGAAGGCAAGCTGAATGTCCGCGAGGCGCATCGCGACCGTGTCGAACCAGCCGCCGTAGAACGCCGCCAGCACCCCGACCACCAGCCCGATCGTCCCCGCCACCGCCACGGTCGTCAGGCCCACCGCCAGCGAGATGCGGGCGCCCTGGAGCACCTGGGCCAGCAGGTCGCGGCCCACCTGATCGGTCCCGAGCGGCGCCGTGGTCCCATCGCGGAGCACGGTCGGCGGCGGGCGGAGGCGCTCGCCCGTGCGGACCGTCACCGCGTCGTACGGGACCAGCAGCGGGCCGAGCAGCGCGATCGATACGAACAACGCGAGCGGCAGGACGCCGACGATCAGCCGCGACACGAGCCGGCGACGCCGCAGCCGGCTCCGGTCGGCCGCACGACCGTCCCGCGCGGTCTCGACGAGCGCCGCCCCGGCGGCCACGGCCGCGAGACCCTCTGCCGCGACGGGCGCCTCGGCGGGCGACAGCCGGCCGGTCACTGGACCCGAATCCGCGGGTCGAGCGCGCCGTAGCTCAGATCGACCAGGAAGTTGATGGCGATGAAGATGGCCGTGATGAACAGGATCGCGGCCTGGATCAGCGGATAGTCGCGGTTCGTGATCGCGTCCACCAGCAGCAGCCCGACCCCCGGCCAGGCGAACACGGTCTCGGTGATGACCGCCCCGCCGAGCAGGTGCCCCAGCTGCAACCCGATCACCGTGATGACCGGGATCAGCATGTTGCGGAGCGCGTGGCGGCGCATCACCGCGCCGGCGGGCAAACCTTTGGCGCGCGCCGTCCGAATGTAGTCCTCGTAGAGCACGTCGAGCAGGCCGCTACGCACCAGGCGGGTCAGCACGCCCACCAGCGGCAGCGCCACCGTGACCGCCGGCAAGATCAGGTGCGCCCACGTCTCGTCGCCGCCGCTCGGGAGCAGCCGAAGCTGGCGCGCGAAAATCAGGATGAACATGATCCCGACCCAGAACGCCGGGATCGACTGGCCGAGCAGCGAGACGACCGATACGATCGAATCGATGATGCTGCCCGGCCGCAGCGCCGCCGCGATCCCGAGCGGGAAGCTCACGACCACCGCGAGCAGCATCGCCGCGAGCGCCAGCCGCCCGGTCGTCGGCAGCCGCTCCGCGACGGCCCCGACCACCGGCTGCTGCAACCGGAGCGAGTCGCCGAGGTCCAGCGCGAGCGCCTGGATGACGTACCCCGCGTACTGCACGATCAGCGGGCGGTCCAGCCCGAGCTTCTCGCGCAGCGCCTGGACCTCCTGCGCCGTCGCATCCGTGCCCAGCATCATCAGGGCCGGATCGCCCGGAATTGCGCGCACGGCCAGGAAGACGATCGTGAGCGCCCCCCACAGCACGAACAGGGAGAAGATCAGCCGCCGAATGACGTAGGTGCTCACGCTTGATTGCTCATCGTTACCTGTCTCATGCTCATGTGCCCAGAAACTGTCATCCCGAGGAGCTTGCGACGAGGGATCTCACGCTGACCGATCGTCGATGGCGGGAGAGTTGTCTACAAGCTTGTCATCCGAGCGAAGCGAAGGATCTACGGACTGCCCTGCTAAAGTCTGTCCGGAGATCCTTCGCCAGGCTCTGCCTAGCTCAGGATGACAGGTCAATTGACGGCATTCCAAGATCCTCCATCGTGAACCACTACCGCTTCGGGGCCGCGTTGTAGAAGTTCAGGAACGCGCTCGGGGTCGGCATGAAGCCCGCGACGTTCTTGCGGTGCGCGAACGTCGCGAGCAGGTCGAACGGGAAGATCCCGACCGCCTCGTCCCAGATGTGCTTGTTCGCCCTGGCGTAAAGATCCTTGCGGACGTTCTGGTCGGTTGCCGCCACCGCGTCGTCGAGCAGCTTGTCCAGGTCGGCGTTCTTGTAGCCGTTGCGGTTCGCTCGCGAATGGTAGAGCCGCCCGAGCGTGAAGTCGGCGTCGCCCGTTGTCACCGCGTTCGTCTGGAAGTCCATGTCCCAGTTCAGCTTGATCAGGTTGTCGAGCCAGGTCGCGCGCTCCTGCTCGGCCACCTTCACCCGCACACCGACCGCGTTCCAGTACGAGATCATCGCCTGCCCGAGCTCGCGGTCCTGCGGTCCGGCGCCGGCGTACCAGATGAAGCTCGTCTCGAAGCCGTTCGGGTGGCCTGCCTCGGCCAGGAGCTGCTTCGCCTTGGCCGGATCGTAGGAGTACGGCGTCTGCGCGGCGTGGCCGAACACTGTCGGCGGGATCGGGGCGGTCGCCTTCTGTCCGACGCCTTGGAGCAAATCCTTGACCATCGTGTCGGTGTCGAGCGCGTAGATCATCGCTTGCCGTACCCGCTTGTCCGTGAACGGCTCGCGGCTCGAGTTGAACCACATGAAGTAGTACTGGTGGGATGGCGTCGTCTCGACCTTGAGGTCGGCGTTGGCCTGGAGCGCCGAGAGCTGGTCCGGCGGGATGTTCCAGGTCAGGTCGATCTCGCCCGTCTCTAGTGCCGTCACCCGCGCCGCGATCTCGGGGATGTGGCGCAGCACGAGCGTCTTGGCCGCCGGCGGGCCGCCCCAGTACTGGTCGTTCGCTTCGAGCCGCAGATCGGCGTCGGCGCGCCACGAGACGAACTTGAATGGCCCGCTGCCGATCGGCTTACTGAAGAACCCGTCGCCGTTGATCTGGGCGGCTGGACCGACCGTCAGCAGCGCCGTGCTGGCCGGGATGGTGCCGACCGGCTGCTTCATCTTCAGCCGCAGCGTCGCGTCGTCGGGCGCCTCGACCGTCTCGACGGCGGCGAAGAGCGGCGCGACCGGCCCCTTCTGGGCGATGATCCGCTCCAGCGACACCTTCGCATCGTTCGCGGTCAACGCCGAGCCGTCGTGGAACTTGACCCCCTGCCGGATCTTGAACACCCAGGTGCTGGCGTCGGGCGCTTCCCACGAGGTCGCGAGCTTCGGCGCGAGTCCCCCGCTCGTCTCGTCGCGAGTGACCAGCGTGTCGAACACGTGCTGCATCGCGGAATGGGTCACGCCATCGACCGACTGCGCTCCCTGGGGGTCGAGCGTCGTCAGCTTGGCCGGCAGCGCGACCTTCAACTCGCCGGCCGGGGTGCGCGAGGCGGGCTTGGGTTCGGCGGCCGGCTTCTGCTCGGCGGCGGGCTTGGCGGTCGCCGGCGCGGCCTGTGTTGCCGGCGCGGCGGGCTTCGCCTCGGCCGGCTTGGGCTCTACCTTGGCGGCGGCGGTGGGCTGTGCGGCCGCGGCCTGGGTCGGCTGAGCGGCGGGCTTCGAGTCGGTCTTCGGGGCAGCCGGCGTGGCGGGCTGGCCGCACGCGACCGCGAGCGGCAGGGCGGCGAGGCCCAGTCCGAGCTGGAGCATCTGGCGGCGGGTGAGCGAATGCCTCATGGCGAGCGGCTCCTCTTCGAGTCGGTAATCTGGCACTACGAGACGGTGGGCTGGTGGACGCGCCGCGCGGCGACATCCCCGAGGTAGGCGCCCTGCTTGGTCAGCGTGTCTTGTAGCCACGGGATCGGCACGTTGCGCGGCTCGACGCCCTCCGCGACCGCCAGCGCCGCCGCCGTCCCGGCCGCCTGCCCCATCGCGAACGCCGGCGGCATCACCCGGATCGCGCCGAGCGCCTCGTGGCTCGCCGACACGCAGCGGCCGGCCACGAGCAGCCGGTCCAACTTCTCCGGAACGAGCGACCGATACGGGATCTGGTAGACGTTGGCGCACACGAACGCCTCCGGGGTCATCGTGCCGCCGTTGCCGTTCGGGCTGTGGATGTCGATCGGGTAGCCGCACAGCGCGATCACGTCGTCGAAGTCGCGGCCGGTCGCCAGGTCGTCGGCGGTCAGCGTGTACTCGCCCACGATCCGCCGCGTCTCGCGCACGCCGATCATCGCGGCCGTATCGAGCAACGTGCAGTTCTCCAGGCCGGGGCAGTACCTGCGGAAGAACTTGAGCAGGAACATCACCTGCTTGCGCCCCTCGATCTCCGCCTTGGTCAGGTCGCGCACGTCGGTGCCGTCGAGCTCCTGGAGCCGGGTCGTGTTGATCCGCCAGACGCCCTTCTGCGGCGTCCGGTACAGCCCAATAGCGAGGCGCGGGATCGGGAACTCGCCGCGCTCGCGGGCGGCCGTCACGACCGACGTGTACGGCCGGTGCTCGTCGGGGTGGTCCGCGATGTACTGGTTGACCTTCTCGTCGTCCACATTGGCGATCCGGAAGAACAGCGTCATCGGCTGCATCAGGCCGTCGCCCTCGCGCCCCTTGTGGAAGGCTGCCCCGGCCCGGGCCGCGATGTCGGCGTCCGCCGAGCAATCGACCGTCACCTTGGCCCGGATCGCCTCCAGGCCGGACTTGCTCGCGACGATCACGCCGGCCACCGCGCCATCTTCCACGAGCGCATCGACCATGAACGTGTGCAGCCGCAACTCGACGCCGGCCTCGTCGCACATCTCGGCCGCGACGATCTTGACCGCCTCCGGGTCGAACGGCGTGACGCGGTGGTGGCCGTAGGTGATGAAGCCGGCGAACTCGCTGCCACCCTCGACCTTCGACGGGTGGATCGCGCCGCCGAGCTGCTCGGCGCGCTCAACCAGCTCGTTGAAGACGCCACGAATGAGGTGCACCTTGCCGTCCTGGCTGAACGAGGTCATGAACGGCCCGACGAGCCCGGCCGTCGCGTTGCCGCCGAGGAACCCGAACCGCTCGACCAGCATCGTCTTGGCGCCGTTGCGGCCGGCCGCGACGGCCGCGCCGATGCCGGCCGGCCCGCCGCCGACGACGAGCACGTCCACGTCGGCGACGACGGGCACGGGCTTCTGGTAGCTCAGGGTTTCGGTCATGCTGGTGCTCCCCTTCCGGTGGTGGGCGCGACGTCGCTCGGCGCGGCTTCGCCCGACAACGGGCGCTCGTCGGCGGCGTCGAGCGGGCTCCATGCGCACCCGCAGGAGCGCCGCGCGACGAGCGAGTTTGGCACGATGCGCGGCCACGCCGCCTCGCGATCCTCGATCAGCTCCAGGGCGAGTCGGCCGGCCGCCACGCCCATTTCGAACAGGCGCGGCGTGATGCAGGTCAGCGGCGGCTCGATCAGCGGCGTCCACTCCGTGTTGCCGTAGCCGACGATCGCGAAGCCGTCCGGCACGCGGACGCCGACCTCGCGCAGCCCGCGCACGAGCGCCACCGCGAGCGGCGCCCGCATCGGGAGCGCGGCCGTCACGTCGTCGGCCAGCATGGCGCGGATGCAGGCCCGAACCGAATCCGCGTCGCCCGGCGAGGCCGTCGCGGTGCGCAACGCGCCCGGCCCGAGCCCGAGCTGCTCGCACGTGGCGCGTGCGGCCTCGATCTTGTCGGCGGTCGGCTCGAACGCGAGATCCTCGGCCACGACCGCCAGGCGCCGGTGGCCGTGATCCGCGAGGTGCCGCACCGCCTGCGCCATCCCGCCCGCCTCGTCGGCCGTGACGTACGGGACGGCCACCGGACCGAAGTCGCGCCGCCCGATGTGGACGATCGGCGCCCCGGTCGCCGCGGCAGCCGCCACGGCCGCGCGGTCGGTATCGACGCCGAGGACGATCAGCGCGTCGGCGCGGCCACTCGCCAGCGGCGCGGCCAGATCGGGCGTCCCCGCCAGCCGCCGCGACGAGAGTAGCAGGAGGTCATGATCGACGGCGTCCAACACCTGGCGCACCCCGGACAGGATCGCATCGTAGAACGAGTCGACCGACGCACTGCCCATCCGGCTGTCGCCGAACGTCACGACGCCGACCGTACTCGTCCGCCGGCCGGCGAGCGAGCGCGCGGCGTGGTTGGGGCGGTAGCCGGTGTCGCGCACGATGCGCAGCACGCGCTCGCGGGTGTCGGCCTGGACGCGCGGCGAGTTGCGGATCGCGAGCGACACGGTGTTCCGCGACACGCCGGCGAGGCGAGCGACATCTTCGAGCGTGCGCGGCGGCGACGGCATTGTCACCTCAATATGAGCGTTCATATCGCGAGCCAGGATACCAGTCCGGCGGCGTTCGCACAAGCCCTCCGGATGAGTTGCGCCCGACTAGCCTTCGGTAGGCGCGATGGCCCGACCGCCGACGACCGCCCAGACGCCGCGCGCGCGAGCGAGGTCGGCTCCTGACGGCAGTAGGCGATCTCCGGCGACGACCGGAAGCGCCGGGCGCACGCGACTCAGCAGCGCCGCGCGACGCACCGCGCGCTCCACGTCGCTCGGCTCCATGCCCACCGATACCTCGACCACGAGGTAAACTTCCTGACCATCCTCCCACCGCCGGCCTCGCACGACGATGTCCGCGTCGAGGATCTCGCGCCGCTCCACCCTGGTGAAAGGGGCCGACGCGCGCTCGTCGTCGATGAGATCGGTCAGATCCTGTCTGGACAGCGCCGACGGCCTGCGCACCAGATCGTCGAACAATGCGCCGGCGTTGTCCCGGTAGTGGCGCTCGCGGTCAGAGCCGCGCAGCGCATTCAGGTCATCTCGCATCTGCTTCTGCTCATCCCGCATCTGCTTTTGGTCGAGACTCACATCGACCAGGCTCGCCTCGACCCGATCGAGGCGAGCGTCGGTGCGGTCCTGATACTGGGCCAGCTCTCGACGCAGCTCCCCAAGCCCGACTTCCGTGCGGCGCTGCGCCTCGGCCAACTCCGCCACGATGCCGCGCAGCTCGGCCAGTCCGGCCTCGGTGCGCCGCTGCGCCTCGGCCAGCCCGGCCACAGTGACGCGCAGCTCGGCCAGCCCGATTTCGGTGCGCCGCTGCGCCTCGGCCAACTCGCCCACCGCGACGCGTAGCTCCGCCAATCCGCCCCGAAGCTCGTCGATCGCCCGCGTGTTCTCGCGGACGATTCCCGGCAGCTCGAGCCAGTCGTCGGACAGCACCAGGCGCCGGAGCGCGGCACGCCACTCGGGGCGCTGCTCCAGCAGGCTGACGAGATCCTGGAAGTCATCGACGGTGAAGGCCACAGCGTCCCTCTCACCATATCCTACCGCGCCGGCCCTCTGGACGGGCGCCCATTCGCCGGCCGGCCCACGCCTTCCCGGTACCATTCCCTTCACACCAGCGGCGCGCGGAGGTTGCATGACGGAGCGGCTCACACTCATAGCGGTCCACGCCCATCCGGACGACGAGTCGATCGGGACCGGCGGCGTGCTGGCCCGCTACGCCGACGAAGGCATCAGGACGGTGCTCGTGACCTGCACCGGCGGCGAGGTCGGCGAGATCGGCGACCCGACCCTCGCGACGCCGGACAACCTGGCCGAGGTCCGGCGCCGCGAGCTCGATGCCGCCTGCACCATCCTGAACGTGAGCCACTTGGAGATGCTCGGGTACCGCGACTCGGGCATGATGGGCACCGCCGACAACGACCGCGCGGGCGCCTTCATGCGGGCCGATCTCGACGTCGCGGCGGGGCGTCTGGTGGAGCTGGTCCGGCGCTACCGGCCGCAAGTCCTGGTCAGCTACGACGAGAATGGCTTCTACGGGCACCCCGACCACATCAACGCCAACCGCATCACCGTCCTCGCGTTCGCGCGGGCCGGCGACCCGACCGCGTACACCGTGCAGGGCCTCGCGCCCTGGCAGCCGGCCAAGCTGTACTACACGGCCGTCCCGATCTCGCGGATGGCGGAGTTTGGGCGCACGCTCGCCGAGCACGGCATCACGCCGCCCATGGATGGAGACGCGCCCCCGGCTGCCGAGACGTCCGGGTCGGAGACTGCCGGCGACGCAGCGCAGGTCATCGGCGAGCAGCCATCCGAGGGCCAGCCGCCTGCCGCCCTGGCGACCGAGGCCGCCTCGCCGCCGATGGGGACCCCCGACGAGCTCGTGACCACCTACGTCGACGTGGCGCCGTGGGTCGAGCGCAAGCGCAACGCGCTTTGGGCGCACGCCACCCAGATGGGGCCGGAGGTCTTCTTCGCGCGCATGCCGCCCGCGCTCTTCGACGAGCTCTTCGGCACGGAATCGTTCCAGCTCGTCGAACCGAAGGGCACCCGCACGGCGTCGGAGGGCGACCTGTTCGCCGGCCTGCGGGACGGGCCGGACTGAGTCGGAGCGTATACTTCGGGATGAATCAGAGACGTGTCGGACGGGGGATGCGGCAGCCCGCCATCGGTCGGCCGCCCCGACCGTCCTACGGTTTGGAGGGATCCGATGTTCGGGTTCATCATCGGCGTATTGGTCGGGTTCGGGCTCAAGACGGCCTACGACTTCATCCAGGAAGAGCGCATCCCGACCGACCTGGGCATGGCGCAAGGTCGCTCCGAGGCGATCCTGGACGAAACGCGCCAGCTCGTCCGCGAGCTCCGCGACGAGGTCCGCCAGTCCACGTCGGGCACGCGCGAGGTCGGCGCGCCGACCTACGGCTAGGCATCGGTCCAAAGGCGGAGTCATACGGGTGTGTCGGGGCGCGGCTCGCTGCGCCTCCTCTGCATCGGGCGCTCGACCGCGCGCGCAGGGGCGCCGCGCGGCGTGCCCTCACGCGGGGCGCGGCTACCGAAGCACCGACGCAGCCGCGCTTCCCAGCAGCACCTCGGCCGCCCTCACGAGCTGCGGGTCTTCCCCGCGCTCGAGGTCCGTGATCGTCAGATCGACCTCCGTGTCGGGCTTCACCCCGACCGCGTCGATCTGCGCGCCAGCCGGCGAGAGGAGACGGGCGACCGTGACCTGGACCGCCGATCCGTCCGACAGCGGCCGGGGCGCGGCGATGCCGACGTTGCCGCCCGTCTTCATGCCCACCAGCGTGGCGATCCCATACTCCTGCATCGCCGCCGCCAGCACCTCGGCCCCGGATGCGGTCTCCTTGTCGATCAGGACGACCACCGGAGTCGGGGGGATCGCAGGGCGGCCGACTGTCGAGATGGGCTCGCGCGCGCCGGCACGGTCGATCGAGAGGCCGACAGGTCGCGCATCGACGAAGTTGGCCGCCACGCGCCGCATGGCCTCGATCGAGCCGCCCGTGTTGCCGCGCAAATCGACGATCCAGGCTTGCGCCCCTCGGTTGCGCCCCTGCGTGAGCACCTGAGTCACCGCCTCGGGCACACCCTCGCCGAAACTGCGAATACGCAGCACGCCGATCGTTCCGGCTCGAATCGAGCCTTCCACGGGCGGCGTCTGCACCGGGCCGCGCATGATGCGCGTGTCCACGCCGGGCGCCCCGCCACGCGAGATCGACAGCACCACCGGCGAGCCCTGCTGCCCTCGGATGAGCGCGACGACCTCGGTGAGGCCGCGAGCTTGGGAAGGTTGCCCGTCCACCGCCGCGACGCGGTCGCCCGGGCGAAGCCCGGCCCGCGCGGCCGGGCTGCCCTGGAACACCTCGACGATGACCGGCGCTTCATTCTCGGCGGGCTTCGACATCCGTATGCCGATGCCGGTAAAGCCCGTTTCGCTCATCCGGCGAACCTCTTCGGCTTCCATGTACTGCGAGTGGCCGTCGCCCAACGTGGCGAGCATCGCGCGAATGACGGCGCGATCCGGCCGGGCCTCGCCGGCCCAGTGCGGATGCTTCTGGATCATGATGTCGTACGCGCGGGCGAAGCCCTGCCAGTTCCGGTCCGGATCGCCCTGCGCGGCGGGCGCGAGATCGATCGGGGCGGTGTCGAGCGGGAGCGCGCCGGCCCGCGTAGAGCTCTCGCGGAGGGTCGCGTCGGCCGCCCGGAGGAGCGTCGCGGGCTCGACCGGGTCTATGTACCCCTCGACGATCGTACGGTACACGGCGCCGAGGTCGGACGACGAGAGCGCGCCTCCGGCGCCACTCATCGGGTCGGCCGAAGACGACGACTCGGCGCCGGACGGGCGCGGTCGGCCGCTGGACGATGCCGGGGCGCCGCCGGACGACGACGGCGCGGGCGCGCCGCTGCCGGATTGCTCGTCGACCGGCGTCACGCGCGCGTTGCCCCCGGCCGACGAGCCCCCGCGCGCTCCCGTACATGCCGCGAGCAGCAGCCCGGCGAGCGCCAATGACAGCAGGCGCGGCGCCCATCCGAGCGGGCCGACGCGGGAACCACGTCTTCGATGCACGGCCCACTCCTCGCGTGTTGCCGGATTATAGGCGAGCGCCGATTGCGGGTGAGCGCCGGCCGACCGTCGCTGTATCCTCTCCCGCACCATGACCGCGATACGATCGAGCGTCGATACCGCGTCCGCCGAGTTCCAGGCCAACAGGGAGCACAACCTCGGGCTGCTCACCGAGCTGCGGCGACGGCACGCCGTCGTCATGGCCGGCGGCGGCCCCGATGCAGTCGCGCGGCACCGCGCGCGAGGCAAGCTGCCCGCCCGCGAGCGCGTCCACCGCCTCTGCGACCCGAGCACGCCGTTCCTGGAACTGAGCGCGCTCGCCGGCTGGGGCGTGTACGATGACGACACGCCCTCGGCCGGCATCGTCACCGGCATCGGCCGCGTCGAAGGGCGCGAGGTGATGGTCGTCGCGAACGACGCCACCGTCAAGGGCGGCACGTACTACCCGTTGACGGTCAAGAAGCACCTCCGCGCCCAGGAGATCGCCCAGCAGAACCGCCTCCCATGCATCTACCTCGTCGATTCCGGCGGCGCGTTCCTGCCGCTTCAGGCCGAGGTCTTCCCGGACCGCGACCACTTCGGCCGCATCTTCTACAACCAGGCGACGATGTCGGCGCAGGGCATTCCCCAGATCGCGGTGGTGATGGGCTCGTGTACGGCCGGCGGCGCGTACGTCCCGGCGATGAGCGACGAGAGCGTCATCGTGCGCGGGACCGGCACGATCTTCCTGGGCGGGCCGCCGCTCGTGAAGGCCGCGACCGGCGAGGACGTGAGCGCCGAAGATCTCGGCGGCGCGGACGTGCATACCCGTGTCTCCGGCGTCGCCGATCACCTGGCCGAGGACGACGAGCACGCACTCGCACTAGCCCGCCGCATCGTGGCCAACCTCCACGGCGCCGGCAGCTTGGATGCCGGCGCCAACCCGCACGGTACCCTCAGCCAGAGAAGCGTCGGTACTCATGGCGGCAGCCCGCACAGGGCCGGCCTTCCCTGGGAGATTACCGATGCCCGCCCGCCCCGCAACGATCCCTCCGAGCTGTACGGCCTCATCCCGACCGACCCGCGCCGCCAGTTCGACGTCCGCGAGGCCATCGTGCGGATCGTGGACGACAGCGTCCTCGACGAGTTCAAGGCCCGCTACGCCACGACCCTGGTGTGCGGGTTCGCCCGCATCCACGGCTACCCGGTCGGCATCGTCGCCAATAATGGCATCCTCTTCTCCGAGAGCGCCCTCAAGGCCGCCCACTTCATCGAGCTGTGCTGCGCCCGGCGCGTCCCGCTCGTGTTCTTGCAGAACATCACCGGCTTCATGGTCGGCCGCGAGTACGAGAACCGCGGCATCGCCCGCGACGGCGCCAAGATGGTGATGGCGGTCGCCAATGCCCAGGTGCCGAAGTTCACCGTCATCGTCGGCGGCTCGTTCGGCGCCGGCAATTACGCGATGTGCGGCCGAGCGTACGGCCCGCGCCAGCTCTGGCTCTGGCCGAACGCGCGGATGTCGGTGATGGGCGGCGACCAGGCCGCCAACGTGCTCCTGACGGTCCGGCTCGACCAGCTTCGGGCGCGCGGCCAGTCCATGATGCCCGACGAGCAGGCGGCCTTCATGGCGCCCACGCGGGAGAAGTACGAGGCCGAGGGCAGCCCCTACTACAGCACCGCCCGCCTCTGGGACGACGGCATCATCGACCCAGCCGACACGCGAACGGTGCTCGCCCTCGGCATCTCGGCAGCCCTGAACGCCCCGATCCCCCCGACCACGTTCGGCACCTTCCGGATGTAGCCCCTCGCCGCCGAGCAGTTCCTGTGAACGCCGCCAACAAATCTGTCATCCTGAGCCAATTCTGTCATCCTGAGCTAATTCTGTCATCCTGAGCGCAGCGAAGGATCTACGGACTCACCAGAGCCGGCTGATCCCAATCAACGCGCGACATGGGCGTGTGGAGGCGGTACCGTGGCAGGCGAGCTCGTGGGAAACGTGGCTCTCATCACCGGCGCGGGTCAGGGTATCGGCCACGCACTTGCGCGCGGCTTCGCGGCGGCCGGCGCCACCGTGGTCGTGACCGACGTCCTCGCGGACAACGCCGCCCGCACCGCCGTTGAGATCGAGCAGCAGGGCGGCAGCGCGCTCGGCCTGGCTCTCGACGTGTCCAGCCGCGACGAGGTGGAGACCGTCGTGGACGAAACCGTCCGCCGCCTCGGGCGCATCGATATCCTGATCAACAACGCCGGCATCTTCCCGCGCGCCTCGATCTTCGAGCTGGACGACGCGACCTGGGACGCCGTGCTCGGCGTCAACCTCAAGGGCACGTTCCTCTGCTCGCAGGCCGTCGCGCGCGCGATGGTGAGGCAGGGCGGCGGCGGGCGCATCATCAGCCTAGCCTCCCGCGCAGCCTACCAAGTCGCACAGCGGGCCACCCACTACGCCGCAAGCAAAGCCGGCATCATCGCGTTCAGCCGCAATCTGGCGGTTGAGCTCGGGCCGTACAACATCACCGTCAACGTCATCGCGCCCGGTCTCACCGACACTGCCCAGCCCCGCTACGGCATGACGGAGGAGGAAATCGCCGCCTCGGCCGATCTGGTGCCGCTCGGCCGCATCGCCCAGCCGGACGACATGGTGCCGATCACCCTGTTCCTCTGCAGTCCCGGCGGAACCTACATCACCGGGCAGGTCCACCACGTCAACGGCGGTTCGTACACTCCGTAGAGTCGGGCGCCCCGGCACGCGGCGCACGGGTCGATGCCCGCCACGCCCGCGCCCGGGGATCGGCGGGCATCAGCGCGGCGCGTACGCGCCGCGGCCACGCGCAACTCCGACAGCGCGGCCGATATCATGGGACGGCGGTGATTTGAGATGCGCTATTCGACGGTCTGGTGGGTGTTCCTCAAGATCGGCGCGACCGCATGGGGCGGGCTCGGCGCGGCGCTCGCCATCGTCGAGCAAGAGCTGGTCGATGGGCGCGGGTGGCTGACGCGCGACGACGTGAGCGAAGCCCTGACGTACACCAAGCTGCTGCCCGGCTCGACGGTCGTCCAGGTCGTCAGCTACCTTGGGTACCGACTCGGCGGCTGGCCTGGCTCGGCACTTGCCACGGCCGCGTTCGTGCTGCCGTCCGCCGTCGCGATGCTGCTGCTCGCCGCCCTCTACGCCGGCGCGACGGCGCCGGAGAACCTGCCGGTGCTCGCGCCGGCCATCACGGGGCTGACCGCCGCCGTCGTCGGCATACTGCTGGCGACGACGTGGCGGCTCGCGAAGTCGAACGTCTCCGACCCGTTGTCAGCCGCGCTCGCAGTCGGCGCGTTCGTCGCCGGCGCACTCTTCGACGCGAACGCCGCGATCCTCGTCATTGCGGCCGGCCTCGTCGGGGTCGTCGCGCCGTCGCCCCGGACGGATGAGCGGAAGGGGCGCTGATGCTCGACCTGTTCTGGCGCTTCGTCGTCGTGAGCCTGCTCGCATTCGGCGGGGGACAGGCCGCCCTGCCGCTGGTCGAGCGGGTCTCCGTGTCGGAGATGGGCTGGCTCTCCCCGGCCGACTTCGCCACGGCGGTCGCCTTCAGCTACATGACGCCCGGCCCGGTACTGATCCTCGCCACGTTCGTCGGCTACCGCGCGGCCGGCGTCGGTGGTGCCGTCGCCGCGACGGTCGGCGTGTTCCTGCTGCCCTGGCTCCTCGCGGCCGGCGCGGCGCAGCAGCTACGGCGATTCATGCAGCATCCCTGGCTGCGCGGCTTCGGGCGTGGCGCGGCCCCGGCCGTCGTCGGGCTGCTCGGCGTCACCGCGCTCGGCATCGCGCGGCCGACGTTCGCGGACTGGCGGTACGTGCCGATCGCCGTCGTCGCGCTCGCACTCGCGGTCCGGACGAAGGTGCATCCAATCGCGATCGTCGTCGGGGGCGCGGCGCTCGGTGTGGCGCTCGCGATGCTGGATACGATCACGCGGTGATGCGTAGGCCGCCATCGACGCGCAGGTCGAGCACGTCATCGCCACCGTCCGCAACATCGCGCGGGCCGGCATCCCGATCCTCAGGAGCAACGGGCCGCGCGGCACTCTCACACCGATGAGGCGGCGTCGCCATCGACATGCCTATCATGCCGAAGCGCCGCGAGAGATCTCTCGGTGACCGACGTTCAAGCCCACGAGAAAGCGAGGCTCCGAGTGTTCGGCCTCTGCTCCGCACTGCGCGAGGTCCGTAAGGCGCTCGCCGAGGAGAGCGGCTGCTCGCCGCATGAGCTGACGCACGCCGGCGTCCACATCGTGGCGCGCCCCGACGAGCGTGGCCCACGCCCGCCGTCGGTGCGGCGCCTCCCGCCCGTGCACCCCGCCTGCGCGATTCTCGCGATTGGCCCGAGCGCGGTCGTCTCCGCGACGGCCGGCCTCCTCGCGGAACTCGCGCCCGCATTCTCATCGCTCGAGCGCGACGAGTTGTTCGAGCTGCACCACCTCGCCACTGTCCAGGACGTGGTCGAGCGCTTCGGGCTCTCGTTCGTCGGGCCGCATCTGCGCCTCGTCTGCGGCGCCGACACGCTCCGACCGCGCGCCGTCCCGGACGGCTTTCGGCTCGTCCTCGAACCGGACCCACCGATCGAGCGGGTGCGCGAGGTCGGGCAGCTCGGCTGGCCGAATGCGGTCTGCGCGCGCCAGATCGCCGGCTCGCTGCTCACGATGGCGCTCGCCATCGGCTACCGCGACGGCGACATCGTCGGCGTCGCGGCGGCCACCGCCGATGCCGCGCGCCTCTGGCAGATCGGCATCGACGTCGTCGAGGACGCGCGCGGCCGTGGACTCGGCGCGGCGCTCGTCGAGCCGCTCGCGCGCCTCGTCATCGCGAACGACCGCGTGCCATTCTACGGCGTCGCGCCGTCCAATCTGCCCTCGCTCGGCACGGCGCTCGCGGCCGGCTTCCGCCCCGCCTGGACCGAAGCCTACACCGTCGCGCCGCCCTCCGCCGAGCCAGCCGACACAGCGGCGCCCGCCTATGCCGACGACGACATCGCAAGATAGCGGACTTGTCCGTCATGCGCCGTCGGCGTATCCTCCCGGCGGCGGCACCCCGATCCTGAGAGCGAGGCACTGCTGTGGAGCGAGAGCGGCTGAATCCTCCCGGCGTACATACCCCACACGCCAACTATTCGCACGTCGCGCGCGTCGGCGACGTGCTGTACCTCTCCGGCCAGATCCCCGTCGATCCCCGAGGGCAATCTCGTCGGAGCCGGCGACGCCGAGCAGCAGGCTGCGCAGTGCTTCAGGAATATCGAGGCCATCCTCCGCCACTTCGGCGCGGGACCGGAGCACGTCGCCCGCGTCACCACCTACATCACCGATCTGGCCTACCGCCCGCTCGTCGCGGGGCCTCGCGACCGCTTCTTCGGCACGCCGGGGCCGGCCAGCACCCTGGTCGTGATCTCCGGGTTGGCCTCGCCGGAGTATCTGGTCGAGATCGAGGCGACCGCCGTCCTGGACTGACGCGGCCCGACCCAGGCGGCTCGCGCTCGCGCGCCGCCGCGCGCCTTGTGCGGCATGCACGAACGCCATCCGCGTTTGTTAGGCTGGTGGTACGGCCGAGGTGCCCCGCGCGGTCGGTATACTCTCACTCTAGATTAGGGAACGCTCGAAACGGGCCAGGGTCGTCCCGCGTCCACCAACCATCTTGGAGTAGCGGGTGGCGGTTGCACATTCGGCCAATGCGGGCGACCCGGCAGCCAGCGCGGGCGGCGAGACGCGCCGCCGTTCGGAGCCAGGGGCGCTCATCGTCGTCGATCGCGTCGGCAAGCAGTACGCCAACGGCACGGTCGCCCTCGACGACATCTCGTTCACCGTCGCCGCCGGCGAGTTCGTCTCGCTCGTCGGCCCGTCCGGCTGCGGCAAATCGACCGTGCTCAGGATGATCGCCGGCCTCGGGCCGATCACGTCGGGCGACATCCTCTTCGAGGGCCTGCCGCCCCACCGCGCCCGCCAGGAGCGCTCCGACCTCGCATTCGTCTTCCAGGACGCCACCCTGATGCCGTGGCGCGACGTCGCCGGCAACGTCGAGCTGCCGCTGGAGCTGCGCGGCCTCTCGAAGTCCGAGCGGCGCGACCGGAGCGGCGAGGCGCTCGAGACGGTCGGACTCGCCGACGTCGCCCGCTCGTACCCGCGCGAGCTGTCCGGCGGCATGCGGATGCGTGTGTCGCTGGCGCGGGCCTTCGCCGCGCACCCGCGCGTCTTGCTGATGGACGAGCCGTTCGGCGCCCTCGACGAGATCTCGCGGCAGCGCCTGAATGGCGAGCTGCTGCGCCTCTGCGCGCTGGCCGGCTGGACGGTCTTATTCGTCACCCACAACGTCTTCGAGGCCGTCTTTCTGTCGAGCCGCATCCTCGTCATGAGCCGCCGTCCCGGCCGCATCGTGGCCGACGTGCCGGTCGATCTCCCCTATCCGCGCGTGGCCCACGTGCGCACGTCGCCCGAGTACAGCCGGGTCGTCGGCCAGGTCGTCGGCCTGCTCGAAGGCGCGGCCGGTTCGACCGAGGAGGACTGACCTGGCGACCACACTCGAGCCCACCACCCGCTCGGCGCCTCCCTCGATTCCGCCGGTCACCGACGCTCCGCCGGGTCCCAACCGCCGCGAGCCCGGTCGCCTAGCGAGGTTCCTGACCAACGTCGGCCCGCCGGCCATCGTGTTCGTCGCGCTGATCGCCGCCTGGCAGATCATCTGCACCACGTTCAACGTGCCGCGCTATCTCTTCCCTACCCCCGTCGACGTCGTCATCGCCTGGATCGAGAACCGCGAGACCCTCGTCATCGCCGTCATCTCGTCCTTTTTGTCCGCGCTGATCGGCTTCGGCCTCGCGATCGTCGTCGGCATGGCCATCGCCCTGCTGATGGCGCAGAGCAAGATCATCGAGCGCAGCCTCTTCCCCTACGCCGTCCTGCTCCAGACCATCCCGATCGTCGCCATCGCGCCGCTCATCGTCATCTGGTTCGGCGCCGGCATGCCGGCCGTCGTGGCGATTGCCTTCTTGATCTCGCTGTTCCCGATCATCACTAACACCACCGCCGGCCTGACCTCCACGGACCACAACCTGCTCGCCATGTTCGAGCTGTACAACGCGTCATGGTGGCAGCGCATGGTCAAGCTGAAGTTGCCGGCCGCGCTGCCCTACATCATGACCGGCCTGCGAATCTCGGCGGGGTTGGCCGTCATCGGCGCGATCGTCGGTGAGTTCATCGCCGGCATCGGCGGGCTGCGCGGCGGCATCGGGTACGTCATCACCCAGGCCGCCGCGCAGATCAAGATGCCCTACTTGTTCGCGGCGGCGCTCACGTCGTCGCTGCTCGGCATCGCGATCTTCATCATCGTCAGCTTCATCTCGGCGCGCTTCCTGCGCCACTGGCACGAGTCCGCGATTCGCCGCGAGATGTAGCGGCGAGGTCCGGCATGGCGGCCGGGGCGCGCGAACGCCTCGCGGCTCCCCGCGCCGGCCCGCCCCGGCGGACGCATATTGGAGGAGTCTATGAGTAGCACCCCCGGCCCGCTCGCACCCCGCCCCCACCTGACAGGCCGTCGCCCGACACCCGGCCGCCTGACGCGCCGCCGCTGGCTGCTACTGGCGACGTCGGCGGTCGGCACCCTCGCCGCGGCCGCCTGCAGCCCGGCCGCGCCCGCCAACCCGACCACGGCCCCCGCCAAGCCCGCCGAGGCGACCAAGCCGGCAGTTGCGCCCGCAAGCCCGGCCGCGAGCCCCGCGTCGTCCCCGGCGGCGGCCGCGTCGCCGGCCGCGGGTGCCTCCCCCGTCGCCAGCCCGGCCGCATCGCTCGCGACGGGCGCGTCACCGGCCGCGAGCCCGGCCGCCTCCCCCGCCGCGAAGCCGGCCGGACAGGCCGCGCCCGCGTCGTCCGCCGGCCTCGCGTCACTCTCGAAGCCGTCCGCGCCCGCCCCCGCCTCCCAGGTCATGAATTGGTTCGCCCAGTCGTCGCAAGGCGGCTTCTTCGCCGGCCTAAAGAACGGCCACTACGACGCCTATAACGTCAAGATGACCAACGAGCAGGGCGGCCCGCAGGTGGCCGCGATCCCGCTCGTCGCCGCCGGTCGCCACACCTTCGGCATGAGCAGCGCCGATCAGGTCTTGCTCGCCCGCGAGGAGGGCGTGCCGATCGTGATGGTCTACGGCACCTTCCAGACCAATCCCCAGGGCCTGATGTATCATGCCAGCCGCCCGGTCAAGGACTTCCCCGATCTCAACGGCCGCAAGGTCTACGTGTCGGGCTCCGGTACCTTCTGGCAGGTGCTGACCCAGAAGTACAAGCTCGACAGCGTCCAGCAGTTCCAGTACAACGGCCAGCTCGCGACCTTCCTCTCGGACCCGGAGATCGTCACGCAGTGCTTCGTCAGCTCCGAGCCGGTCATCCTCAAGGCCCAGGGCACCGACGTGGGGTACCTGCTTAACGCCGACTCGGGCTTCAACCCGTACCAGAACGCGATGGTCTGCCTCGAAAAGACCGTCAAGGAACAGCCGGAGCTCGTCCAGGCGTATGTGACCGCCAGCCTGCTCGGCTGGCGCGACTACATGAACGACCCACGGCCGACGCTCCAGTTCATCAAGTCGGATTTCAACAAGGACTACGACATCGAGCTGGCGCCGAAAATCTTCGAGGTCGAGAAGAGCGGGCTCCTGACCGGCAAGGACGGCTACGACCCGACGAAGGTCGGGCTGATGACCGACGCTCGCTGGAAGGAGCTCTATGACCTGATGAAGCAGATCGGGGTCATCAAGAAGGACATCGACTACAAGACGGCCTTCGACGCCAGCTTCATTGAGAAGGCACTCGCCGCGACCGCGTAGTAGGATCTCACCCCGGCCCCGGCCGCCGATGCTGCTCCGCCACTCGAAGGTAGCCGGCCCCCTCGCCTCCGTCTCGGGGAGGGGGGCCGGGCGAGGGGTCATGCGGCGCTTGCGTAGCGCGCCGCCGTCTGCGCTATACTTCACCTTCACAAGGGCAGGTAGCTCAGCTGGTTAGAGCACCACGTTGACATCGTGGGGGTCGGAGGTTCGAGTCCTCTCCTGCCCACCCCTCCGCCGTCCGGGTCTCGCGCCCCGCCTCGACGTGCATCGGGCACGCCGGCCGATCCGGCTCGTGGTCGCCCCGACCGGAACTCGCCCCGCGGCCGTCCCCGCTATGCACCGCCCTGAGAGGCCGCCCATGCAGGCCACCGCACGCCCCCTCTTGACGCCGCCGACGCCCGCCCTCGGGATGGCTTTCGCCGAACGGCACAAGTCCCTCCACCTCGTCGGCGGGCCGGTCCGCGACATGCTGCTCGACCGCCGCACCCACGACCTCGACTTCACCACCGACGCCCCCCCCCCGGAGATCAAGCGGCTCCTCGACCGCGCCGGCGCCGACAGCATCTTCGCCATCGGCGAGAAGTTCGGCACCATCGGCGGCGTCTTCGGCGACACCATCGTCGAGATCACCACCTACCGCTCCGAGCGGTACGAGCCCGGCTCGCGCAAGCCAAGCGTCGAGTTCGGCACGTCGCTCGTCGGCGACCTGGGCCGCCGCGACTTCACGGTCAACGCGATGGCGATCGACGTCGCCACCGGCGAGCTCGCCGACCCGTTCGGCGGGCGCGACGACCTGGCCCGCCAGGAGATCCGCGCGGTCGGTGATCCGGCCGAGCGCTTCGCTGAGGATCCGCTGCGGCTGCTGCGCGCGGTCCGCTTCGTCGCCCAGCTCGGCTTCGCCATCGAACCCGCGACGCGCCGCGCCATCGAGCAGGGGGCGGGGGCGCTCGCCGGGATCAGTCGCGAGCGCGTCGCCCAGGAGCTGTCCAAGATCCTGGTCTCCGAGCGGGCCGGCCGCGCCCTGCGCCTACTCTGCGACCTCGGCCTGATGGCGCACGTCATCCCCGACGTCCTCGAGATGCGCGGCATGCGCCAGGATGTCTACCACCACAAGGACGTGTTCGAGCACACGCTGCAAGTCATCGACCAGGCACCCAACCGGCCGATCGTGCGCTGGTCGGCGCTGCTCCATGACATCGCCAAGCCCCGCACGCGCTCAGTCGAGCACGGCGAGGTCCACTTCTTCGGCCACGAGCGGCTCGGCGAGGGGATGGCCCGGCGCATCCTGGCCGGCCTCAAGCTCGACACATCGACCATCGACCGCGTCGGACTGCTCGTCGGACTCCACCAGCGCGCCAACACCTACGAGGACGACTGGACCGACGGCGCGGTGCGCCGCTTCATGCGCGAGGCCGGCGACGCCCTCGACGACCTGCTCGACCTCTCGGCCGCCGACGTGACCAGCCGCCGCCCGGACCGCATCCGCGCGGCGGCCGGCCGGGTGGTCGCCCTGCGCGAGCGTATCGCGGCCGTCCGCGCCCGCGAGGACGTCGCGAAGCTCGCCAGCCCGATCGACGGCAACGAGCTGATGGCGCTCGCCGAGCGCGGGCCGGGGCCGTGGATCAGGCCGATCAAGGAGCGGCTCCTAGCAGCCGTCCTCGACGGCGAGCTGGCGCCCGACGACCGCGCCGGCGCTACCGAGCTCGCCCGCCGCCTCCTCGCCGAGCTGGGGGAATAACCTCTCCCCCTACCCCCTCCCCTGCAGGGGAGGGGGTAGGGGGAGAGGTCTCACTCCTTGCGGTTCTGGACATCCGCCCGCCGCAGCATCGACTGCACCATGCCCGCCCGGATAGCCATGACCCAGGTCAGCGTCGCCTCGATCTCCTCGTCCGAGCAGCCGGCTTTCCTCGCGCCCGCGAGGCGGCGGTCAGTTCAAGGCTGGCAGTTGCCGACAAGCACGACCGCCAGGCCGATGAGCGCCTTCGTCTTCGGGTCGAGGATCTCGGAGTCGCGGCTGCCGGCGTAGAACTCCTCGAACTGTTCCAGCAGCTCGGATGGCTCGCTCACGGTGCCCTCCCATCTACTCACCCGGCCCGACCACCACCGCGGCGGGCGACCCGCACGTGCCGCGAGTATACCGGCCATGGACGGTGACGCAGCAGCCCGCATCCATGCCACGCCGCGGGTCGCGCACGTCGATGCTCCCGGCCGGCCGATGCGGACCGGCACGCGCGGCACCCTACATGACCGGTGCGGCTAGAGGAACAGCGGCTGGGTCCAGAGCTGGCGGCCGTCCGCGGCGGTGGCGCGCACCCGCAGATAGCCGCTGTTGCCCGGACGCAGCGAGAAGCGCGCCCCGCCCCCCTCGGCGCTGTCGAGCAGCTTGCCGCCGCGACCGAACGCCTCGAAGCGGGCCGTCTCGCCGGCCAGCTCCAGCCGCACAACGCCGCCTTCGGCCTCGTAGACGGCCAGTTCCAGCCCCGACGACGCGTAGAAGCGCCCGGCGCGGATGCCGTCCAAAATGTCGGGCATGCGGTCGGACTCCGACTCGACCTGGAGCCAGCCGCGCCCCGGATTCGCCCAGGCGTCGCCCCAGCGCCGGAAGTGGTGCGCGTCGTCGGAGGCCACGCCCCAGACGCGGCGTCCGGCCGTCAGGAGCTGGTCCCAGAGCGACTCGGTCGAGGGATGGTCGGCGTCGCCGAGGTTGCTCACGAGATTGTGGCCATTCGCCACTTCCACCAGCCCGAACTCGCCCGCTTCGAGCAGGTCGTCGATGGTCAAGTTCCAGAGGAAGTTCGGGTGGTTGACGTGCGCGACCCCACCCTGCGCCAGGATGCGCTCGACGGCCCAGCGGATGCGCTCGGAGCGGCTCTCCTTCACCTCCGCCTCGCGGGCGCCGCTACCGGGCTGGCTCGGCAGGATCCGCTCCGTGAGCCCGAGGCCGTTGACGTGGACGGCCGCCATCGTCACCTCCTCGCCCTGCCAAATCGCGAGCCCGCGCCGCTGGAGCCGCGCGAGGTGGTCCTCCGGGATGAGGACGTTGTGATCGGTCAGGAACAGGAAGTCGTAGTCGCGCTCGGCGTACCAGTCGACCACGACCTCCGGCGGGCTGTCGCCGTCGCTGTACGTCGTGTGCGTGTGCGTGTTGCCCTTGTACCAACGTCGCGCCATCGGACCCTTCCTCGCGGCAGACGGCAGCATCCGCGGCCACCCATCCGGCCTGCACTTGCGTCCCAGCTGTCTCCGGAAAGCGTACGGGATCGCGACCCCGTCAGCGCGGGACAAGGCCGGCGGCCGGTGGAAACGCGCTGTACGACGGAGCGCCCGGCAGATCACGCGACGGCGACCCTCGCGCGTCAGCGGGGCAACGGCCCGCCCCTGCCCTGAGCAGGTTGCACAAGAAGCCGCCAGCATGGCATCGAGCCGCGCCGGAAGCTTCGTGGACATGGAAACGCGGCCACGGTGGGAGACCGTGGCCGCGTTCGACGCCAATGGGGGAGGGCCATCGGCTATCCCTGGCTTCCTGGGGAGCGGGACCGCCCTCGGCTCGGCTCCGAGGGCGGTCCCTCACAGAAGGGGATGCCGCTACTATACGGCCGTTGCCGCCCGACTCCTACTGGCAGACGGGCCAAAGTTTCGTCGACCGCTTTGTGCAGAGAGCACAGTTGCGCTCGGCGCGTCGCACGATGCGCGAGGCCGGTTGCAACGGATCGGCGTGTCACCCATGATGTATGGTGCGGGCATCGCTCGCCGAGCCGCGACCAGCCGGGGGTGGACGTGGCCCGATGGGATGCTGCCGACGCGCCGAGCATCCTCGGCCGGCGCGCGGATGGAGGCGACCCCGACGATGGGTGCGAAGGGTGACGGCCGGTCTCCCGCGCGCCGGCCGGGCGACGCGTTGAACGACGTCGGAGAATCGCCCCGCGGGGCCGCCGCACCGAGCGAGTCGGCTCG
>Ga0136611_10000147_pt1 | contig 41372 bp, 37 predicted proteins | sample AntDrymUQ2232306_2_FD_106645 | JGI IMG/M metagenome (GOLD analysis project Ga0136611, IMG submission 106645) | Polar desert sand microbial communities from Dry Valleys, Antarctica - metaG UQ223 (23.06) | ecosystem: Environmental > Terrestrial > Soil > Desert | place: Antarctica: Dry Valley... | reverse complement strand
AGTGACTTCATTCGCGGAGGCTCCGTCCGGTGTAGGCCAGGAATACATCTTCCAGCGTCGCTCCGGATGACGACAGGTTATCCAGCCGGATACCAAGCTCGTCGGCCAGTCTGAGCAACGCGCCGAGCGTTGCCTGCACGTCGTCTGTCACCAGTTCGAGCTGACCGTCAACGATATGCAAACGCGTGACGCCGGGCAGCGACAGCAGCCGCTCGCTCGCGATGTCGTGCTCGATACGCGAGCGCACCGTGGCATTGCCGCCGAGCGACTGAATCAGCGCCAACGGGTTATCGCAGGCGATGATGCGACCATGGTCCATCACGGCCACTCGGTCGCAGAGCGTCTCCGCTTCCTCCATGTAGTGCGTCGTCAGCACGATCGTCTTGCCACGATCGCGTAGATTACGGACGAGATCCCAGAGGCTGCGACGGGCCTGCGGGTCAAGCCCGGTCGTCGGCTCATCCAGGAACAGGATGCGGGGATCGTTGACCATCGCCAACGCGATCGACAGGCGCTGCTTCTGCCCGCCGGAGAGCTGATTGACGCGCGCATCGCGCTTCTCTTCAAGCGACACCAGGCCGATCAGTTCGTCGATATGCCGCGCGTCGGTGTTGGCACCATAAAGCGCGGCGAACAGTTCGATCAGTTCCCAGCTGGAGAGGTGATCGAAGAGCGCGGTTGACTGGAGCTGAATTCCAACGATGCGCTTTACCGCAACTGGGTCAACGCTGACATCGATGCCGGCGACTCGAACCGCGCCTGCATCCGGCTTGCGCAGCCCTTCGACCATCTCCAATGTCGTCGTCTTTCCGGCACCGTTAGGCCCGAGGATGCCGAAGATCTCGTTGTCATAGACCGTCAGATCGACGCCATCGACGGCGTTGAAGCTGCCGTAGCGTTTGACTAGCCCGCGTATCTCGATCACCGGCGCGCCAGCAGCGACGCGCGCTGCGCCGGGATCGGCGGCCTGTGTAGGTATCATCAACTCAAGAGGGTCCCATCCATCTGACCGGTACAGGCTCGCGCGACCTGCCAGTATCGTCGGTCATCCTTAAGGCAAACGGGCTAAGTATACGACCGCGCATTGAGGTGACGGCAGTTCAATATTCTCACCACGAGGGAATGTTGCGAGGTACACCCTTGCAAGGCGCTTCACAGATACTTAATGCGCGTTTTGTGCGATGTACTACGATGATCTGGATGGTGAAGGTTTCCGGGACGAATCGCGGCGCACGGCAGCGACAATCTAGCCAGTGAGGCGTGCTTGTGAACTCCAGACTCTCCGTCGTTCGGAATCCACTCCAGCAGGACCCGTCAGCGCCGCGCGCGAGACCACACGTGATCGCGCACCGAGGTGCATCGGCGATCGCTCCGGAGAACTCCCTCATCGCCTTCCGCTTAGCCGCCGAATCCGGTGCCGACATGATCGAGACAGACGCACACTTATCACGTGATGGACATGTGGTGCTCATACATGACGCGGATCTGGCGCAGACTACGAACTGCAGTGGCAACGTCGCCGACCTCAGTGCCGCAGATCTGGCGCTGTGCAACACCGGATACTGGTTCGCTAACGACATTCACAACGAGCATCCGTATCGCGCGCTCGGACTCGGCGTGCCGACGCTCGCGAACATGTTTGACACGATCGACGATGTGAATCCCAGTATGTATGTAAACATCGAAATTAAGAATCTGCCGGAGGAGATGGACTACGACCCAACGGATAGGTTGACGAGCCGATTAGTCGGTCAATTGCGCGCGCTCGGAGTCATAGACCGAATCATCGTCTCGTCCTTCAACCCGGAGTCAATCGATCGTATCAAGGCGCTCGATCCGTCGATCCGGACGGCCTATCTGTGTGCGCCTTGGTCCGATATCCACGCGCGCACTGCCTATGCCGTCGCGAGAGGACACGATGCATTGCACCCGCATCACTCACTCCTTGGTCGCCTTCCGACAGCGCGGAACATTGTCGCCATGGTTCATCAGGCGGGGTTGGAGATGAACGTCTGGACGGTGAACGATCCGGAGCGCATGCGGGAGTTGGCAGCCGCCGGTGTGGACGGGATCATGACCGACGATCCCGAACGGCTGAAGAAGGTTCTCGAGTGCTGCTGAGGTATCCCAGTAATTCAGTGACGCACCTGCGACGAGAACTGGAACGCGGCTCCACTGAAGACGATGTCGACCGGCTCCTCGTGTCGACCATCCTCAACGATGCCCTCTTCGACCCGCAGCTGCGTGCCGTCGGGAGCGTACTCCGTAAGCTCGATACGCTCAGCGCGCGCCTTGGTGACCGGATGCCCATCGCGGGTGTAGTAACACGCGACGGTGTACCGGCCGTCCGGTTGAGATTCATACTGCCGCTCGCACCAGGCGGGCAAATGTGACTGGACCACGACGACCACCTCCTTTCAATCTCAGCTCTCCTGCTTCTCAACCGCAGTCGGTTGAGCCTGAATCGTTCAATTTCATCCCGACATCGCAGATGATGTCCCAGATATAGAAAAGGCTCGCTGTGACGCACGGACGCCACGCGCCTGGTGCGGCTTCACCGAGCACGCTACGGTCCATCACGTTTGGATGGGTTGGGTGTGTTGAAAAACCGATTGTACGAATGTTTCCCAGCAAGCCATTCCGCACGTGCTGGGCGCGGTTCGCGGAACGTTCTCACAGAATACTCCGAAATTGCCAAAAACGCGATACCCCTTCGCAGAATCACTCCGCCGCCGTCGCGCCCATCGTTGCTGAACTGGATGGGTCTGGAATCGGTGTTGTGCTCGCCTCGATGAATCGTGACCTCCGAGCGAGGCGCGATGCGACGGCGTCCCAGATACAGTAGGCACCAGCGATGACTGACGGCGGGTTACCTTGCGGGAGGTGCGTCAACGGTTGCACCTCGACCCATCGCCAATTGCCCAGCGATGTTCCAATGATCTCCAGTGTGGATGTCGCAATAAAGACGGCAGCGTAGAACATCGCGGAACGCGAGCGGGTTATGCCATAGACGAAGATCGGCAGCAGGAGCGCACCCGCGACATCTACTCGACCTGTCAACAACGGCAATACCGTCAGTCCCCCAATACCCCAGATGACCGCGATGCAAATTGCCACGCGAGCGATCGTCCCAGCGTGTCGTTCCGCGAGTGGTGTGCGCATCGCTCGCAGACCGAACAGATAGATCAGACCATGCCCGAATGGCACATACAGCGGCAGGTTATCGAACCGATAGATGTAGATGCCCCACACGAGTGAGCCAAGAATTTCAACACCCGTCCAGAACACGACCGCTGCATAGATGAACCGCCGCTCGGAAACGGGCGAGAAGCGCGTTGCGACAATCAAAAGCACGGCGGTTGCAACTCCGAGCAGATGCTGTTGCCAGCGTTCCTCGACTCGTGCATCGAGCAGCAGTAGTATTGGAAGGTACAGCGCGAGCGCAATGTGGAAGAGATACGGTTGCACTGAGGCGAACTTCAGAATAGCGGTAGCAGTTGGTTCACGTGTAGCTACGGCACGCACTACCGTACCTGCCGTCTACCAGGCTGAGATAAGTTGCAATGCATCAGCGTCACCGGACTGGTAGCTTCCGGTCGCGCAGCCAGGCGAGCAGATCGTCGAGCGGCCACGTGTTGACGACCTGCTGTGGCTCAACCCAGGCACGCCGCGCGACTCCGATACCAAAGCGGACAAGACCGAGCGACGACGGATGATGTGCGTCGGAGTCGATTGACAGCAGACATCCGAATTGGAACGCGCCACGGGCGTTGACATCGTCCATGTCGAGGCGGCTCGGATCGCTGTTGATCTCCAGCACCGTCGCAGTTTCGCGCGCGGCTGCATAGATCCTCGGCCAATCAATGTCCGCGCCCTGCCTCCGCTCGACGAGTCGTCCAGTTGGGTGGGCGATGATGTCGGTGTGGGGACTTTGGATCGTCGCCAGCAGCCGGGCTGTGAATTCGTCGCTCGGTTGGCGGAGTCCGCTATGCAACGACGCGACCACCAGGTCGAGTCCGGTTAGAATCTCATCATCGAAATCGAGCTGCCCATCGCGATGCACCTCGACCTCAGAACCAGCCAGCAGATGCACGGGGGCGGATTCCCGCAGAGCGTCGATCTCCTGGCGTTGCTCAACAAGCCGTTCCGGTCGGAGACCGCCGGCGATGCCGAGGCCGCCTGAGTGGTCGGTGATCGCGAGGTAGGCGTAGCCACGTGCGGCAGCCGCCATCGCCATTTCCAGCGGCGTAGCCGCTCCATCCGACCAGGTCGAGTGCAGGTGCAGATCGCCCCGCAGGTCCGATCGCTCGATCAGCCGTGGGAGACGACCGTCGCGGGCCGCTTCGATCTCGCCATGATCCTCGCGCAGCTCCGGCGCGATCCACGGCAATCCGAGTGCTGCGTAAACATCCTCCTCGGTCGCGCCGCCTGGCAGGTTGTCCGCGCCGCCAAGCTTCGCGATATGCGCTGCACTTCCCGTCATGGCGACGAGTGCCGTCCCGACGACATCGGGAGCGACGACGCGTACACGGAGCTTGACTCCCTGATGGAGGTCGAAAAGCACTGAGTCATCCGTGCGTTCAATTGTTTCGGCGATATCGGGGAGGGCGGCTGCCGCGTTGAGGATCGAATTGATGCTGGTGCCGACGGCGAGGAGGTCGATGTTCCCGACCGTAATACACATGCGTCGGACTGAACCGACGATCTGGACCGGGCCACCGATGATGGCACTCAGGCGCTCAGCCAGACGCTCGGCAAGTGGTAGCGCCATGCCGATCGAGGTGCGGCCACTTCGGCGCTGGAGGAACGCCAATCCTTCGCCGATGCGGAGCTGCGCTTTCGGTCCCATGCCCTTCATTGATGACAATCGACCCGAGCGCACCGCCTCTTCGAGATCGCTGAGCGATGTCACACCAAGCTCGCGGTACATGCGGGCCGCTGTTTTCGCCCCGACACCCGGCACATCAAGGACCGCCAATAGCGAGCCGGGAATCTGCTCCTGTAGCTCGTCGAGCGGTGCGTAGGTGCCGGTTGTCAGCATCTCGCGGATGGCGGCGGAGATGCCCGCACCAACACCGGGAATCGTGGTCAGGTCGGCCTCCTGCGCGAGCGGTCGGTCGTGTCCCTGTACAGCGTCGGCGGCGCGGCGATAGGCGTTGAGTCGAAACGAGTTCTCCCCAGCGATCTCCATCAGGTCGGCGTGGGAGCGGAGCAGTTCCGCGATTCGAGCATTCGTCATCGCCATATACTGGTCCTCCCGGGTCGCAAGCTGTCCGTCTCAACTGACCGTCGCGCCAGTGTAGGCGAGACGCGGCGCATGCGCTATGCCGAGGATGATTGTGCATGACATCACAATGTCGGGTAGGCTTGGGGCGTGCTGACGGAGGCCGAAGAGCCGTTCGTCAGCGGTGGAATCGGTCGGCTTGAGACACGCGCGTTGGAAAACGAGTTCGGCAAACGATGTATGAGTTTCATGCCCGGTTGGGCGAAGGTCTATTCCTGATCTACTTCATCGTGATCGGCGTGGTGTTTTTCCTCGGACGTGGAAATCGAACCGTTCCCAGCTGGCTGGTCGGAATCGCCCACGGACTGTTGGCCTTGCAGGTCGCGCTGGGCGTTATTCTGCTCCTCGAGGGCAACGAAATTGTCTGGTATCACCCCGTGCTGGGCATCGCCGCTATACTCGCGCTTGGTCTGACATCGGTGTTCAAGCGCCGCCTTGGCGCGACACAGGGCATGATGGCGACGCTCACCGTGGTCGCGGTGCTTGCTCTGGCTGCCATGCTCGCGGCGACGATGTAACGCACGAACCTCACGGGCTGCCTTGCCCATCGGCGCGCATTCTGTTAGCGTTGCGCAACGCGAATCAGGATTTGGAAGGGATGTATGGCGGAAGAGATCTGGGAGAACGATCTCTACGAGCAGCTCGCGGGTGCTGGTCCGGCGCATGCCAACCCCGTCGCAGCCAGCTTGCTGGAGACGCTCGACGATGTGCGCTTTCGCGCGTTACGTTCGGCCTTTCTGGACGACCTGCACCTCTATCCTGGAGCGGTAACGCTGGAGCTGGGCTGCGGCCCGGGTATGCTGGTCGAGGAACTGGTCGAGCGCACGGGCGGCGATTCGCTCGTCGTGGGTCTGGACCTCAACCCGCACTTCATCGCGATTGCCGAACGGCGCTCGTCGATGCTGGGATTGACGAACGCCAGGTTCATCACCGCCGATTGCCATACCATCCCGTTTGAAGACGAGTCGTTTGACGCGATTGTCGCCGAAAAGCTGCTGATGCACGTCGCGCCGATCTCGCGCGTCATCGGCGAAATTGCGCGCGTCCTCGCGATAGGTGGGCGAGCGGTCCTGATAGATTATGATCCGTACACCTGCTTCGCCGCTGGGCCAAATCCGGAGATTACGTCGCGCGTGCTCTCTTCGGCGGCGTCGATGTACGCGACGCCGCTGGCCGCCCGCGAGACTCCTCGCGCCTGTATGCAGGCTGGATTGTATGTCGAGCGCGTCCACGGGCATCTGCTCGTGTTCGAAGATCCGGAAGCAGCGACGGCCAGCGGCATCACGACCGTCTGGGCCGATCACGCCATCGGCGGAAGGGCCGTCGACCGCAGCACCGTGCAGCGCTGGATGAAAGCGGTCGATCGAGCCGTAGCCGAGCGACGCTTCATGATTGCGCTGCCGCACATTATCACCGTCGCGACGCGCGTTCGCTGATGCTCTCCATACCCTGTTGACTAGAATGCGATCCTCGGCGAAGATGGCGGCGAACGCTATCTTCGTGGGAGGATCACTATGTCCAGTTCAACAATGACGGCGTACCCGCGTGCTGATCTACTCGTCGAAACGAGTTGGCTCGCCCAACACGCAAGCGACAGTGACATTCGCATCATCGATTGCGACCCGCCTGAGGTTGCGATGGCGCGCGAGCACATTGCTGGGGCGGTTGTGCTGCCGATTCACCCGTATTTCCGCGATACCGAAACGGGAACTGGCGTGGCGACGAGCGCACAGGCGGAGACGATTCTGCGCAGCCTCGGTGTCTCGAACGACACACGAGTGATCTGCTACGACTCGCAGGGCGGGCTGCTCGCCTCACGTGTCTGGTGGGTGCTCTGGTATCACGGACACACCAATGTCTCCGTCCTGAATGGCGGCTGGACCGCCTGGCAGGCTGAGGGACTCCCGGTAACCAGCGAATGGGCGTCTCCCGCCGCTGGCAACTTCAGCGCTGACACGCAGGAAGATCGGATCACGGCCTGCGATGTCATGCTGCCGCAGATGCAGTCTGGCGATCTGTTACCACTGGATGTACGCGCCGAGCAGGAGTGGGCTGGTTCAACCCCGAATCCAGCCAACCAGCAGGAAGGACACATTCCTGGCGCGATCCATATCGAGTGGCGTCAGTTCGTCGATTGGGAAAATCACGCACGCTTCAAAACCGCTACGGAACTGGACGGGTTGTTAACAGCGAACGGGGTAAGCCGAGACAAGCGCGTGGTCCCATACTGACAGGGAGGCATCCGTGCGGCGCACGGAACATTCGTCCTCGTACTGATGGGCTATGAGCGGGTCGCGAACTATGATCGGTCCTGGTCGGAATGGGGCAACCGGCTCGATATGCCGGTCTCTCGTCCCTGAGCTGAACGACGGTGCGAAGATATGAGGGAGAACGAGCGTGGCGACAGGCGATGACATCCTGCGACGCTGGCGGATGAACGCGGCCTCAGCCGGTGTCCCGTTGAGCGACGACGATATAGCCAGAATCGATGCGCGCGGATTTCTGGAACGGGTTGCGGCCATCGACGCAATGCTGGAGCGCCTGAACGCGGCTGGTGTCGCACCTGACTATCTGCGTGTCCTCTCGGTACAGGCCGGAAGCGGTGGTGGCGGTGGCGAACATGCCTGAGGCTGATCGTGCGCTGCTGCGAGAACCATTACACGCGATCGCGGGTCGGATCCAGTCTCGCGACGTGTCGCCAGTCGGGCTGGCTGAATTGTCGCTGGCGGAAATCGAGCGAACGCACACGGAACGTAATGCGTTTCGCATCGTCCTGCGCGAGCGGGCATTGACCGCTGCGCGTAAGGCGGAGCAGGAGATTGCTGGCGGCGAATATCGTGGGCCACTGCATGGCGTGCCACTCGCAGTCAAGGATCTCATGGATGTCGCCGGGGAGACGACGCCTGCCGGATCGAAGGTACTCGCGCAGCGCGTCGCGACTGAAGATAGCGAAGTCGTGCGGCTGCTCGATGCCGCTGGTGCCACGATCGTCGGCAAGACGAGCATGCCGGAGTTCGCCTACTCACCTGGCTCGAACAACCAGCACTATGGGCCGGTCCCCAACCCATGGAACGCGGCGTTCGATAGTGGAGGGTCGAGTAGCGGGTCTGGCGCAGCGCTCGCGGCGGGACTCGTGTTCGGCGCGACCGGCTCCGACACCGGCGGCTCGATTCGCATGCCCAGTGCGGCCTGCGGGACGGTTGGTCTCAAGCCAACCTTTGGCCGGGTATCGGCACGGGGCGCGGTCGTCCTGTCCTGGTCGCTCGATCATATCGGGCCGATGACGCGGACCGTACGCGACGCCGCGCTCATGCTGGATGTCATGGCGGGCTTCGATTCGGGCGATCCACGTACACGCCGGGTTGCAGCGGGGCCGTACGCTCTGTCGGTCGATGATGGCGTCACGGGGCTGCGAGTCGCGGTACTGGCCGACGACGGTCTCGGGGAACTTGGAACGCCAGCGGTGCTGAACGGGGTCGAGCAGGCGGCGCGTGTGCTCGAAGCGGCTGGAGCGTCGGTCGCGGAAGTCGTCATCCCGGAATCGTCCGACCTGAGCGCGCTCTACGGCGTGATCTTGACGATCGAGGCGGCCGCCTACTACGAACGTTTTCTGAAGGAACGACCCGACGAGCTTGGAGAGTTCGCCCGCGACCGGCTGCTGACCGCGTACGCCTACGAGCCGACAACCTGGGTGAAATGCCAACAGGCGCGCTCAGTGCTCCGGCAGCGGATCATGGAGCGGCTGGAGGGTTTCGACCTGATCGTCACGCCGGGCATGCCGCATGAGGCACCGCCGCTCGGTATCGTCCAGCAGAACACGCGCTTCACCGGCCCGTTCAACGCCCTCGGCTGGCCAGCTATCGTGGTGCCGACGTTGCTCGGCGATCACGGCCTGCCGGTATCGGTGCAGATCGCCGCTCGTCCGTGGCTGGAGACGCTCGTGCTTCGGGCCGCCCAGGTGATTGAGCGCGATGGGCCGTGGCAGGGGCAGATGCCGTCGTGACGCGGATGCGAAACACTGACACACGTGTGAGGACGGCATGGGTCTGACCGACGCGCAGCTCAAGCGCGGCTTCGTGATTCTGGCCATCACGGCGTTCTCCGTGAGCATGTCAATGGGCGTCAACCAGGCGATCTCACCCAGCTTCTACCGCGAAGAGATTGGGATGGACGGGGCGCAGAACGGGTATCTGGTCGCCTTCCGCGAACTGCCCGGCTTCCTGCTGGCGTTCGTGGCTGCGCTCCTCCTGCGGCTTGGGATGGCGCGCGCGACATCGCTGGCCCTGCTCATCATGGGGATCGGATATGCCTCGCTGGCGGTCGATTATCGCTTCACGACCGTCGTTCTGTCAGCCATCGTGGCCAGCATCGGCTTTCACTCGTGGCTCCAGATGCAGTACGCGTTGGGACTGTCGCTGGCGAAGGAGGGCCAGGAGGGCAGCGTCCTCGGCAGGGTGAGCTCGTTCGGGTTCATCGGACGCCTGCTCGGGATGGTCGCCGTCCTGATTGTGCTGCAAGGAGCCGGTTGGCTGAGTGAGGCACGATCCGACTGGCAGGGCCCGATCTTTCGCGTGCTGTTCGTCGTTGGTGGGGTCGCGGCGGTCGTTGGTGCGATCGCGATCCTGCGCTTTCCGGTGCCGGAGGACGAGCGCGCCATCGCGCGGGCCGCGCCCCGACTGATGCTGCGCCGCGAGTACTGGCTCTACTACCTGCTGTCGTTTCTGGATGGCTGCCGAATGGAGATCTACTTCGCCTTCGCGCCGTTCGTGCTGGTCGAGGAATTCGGCGTCTCGGCTGTCGCGATCACAACCCTGCTGATCTGCGCCGCGCTGATCAACTGGCGCACCGCTCCGTGGATCGGTCGGCTGATCGACCGGCACGGCGAGAAGCGCATGCTGACGATCAACTACTGCGGCCACTTCGTGGTGTTCCTCGGCTTCGCGCTGGCGCAGAACGTCTGGCTGCTCTACGCCTTCTACCTCGGCTACAATTTTCTGTTCACCTTCTCGATCGGGACGACGACCTATCTCCGCAAGATCGCCCGCAAGGAAGACATCGCGCCCAGCCTGGCGATGGGCGTCTCGTGGGCGCATGTCGCGGCGGTGGCGGTGCCGGTCGCGGGGGCGGCGCTGTGGAGCCGGTATGGCTACCAGTTCCCGTTCATCTTCGGTACATCGTTCGTCTTGCTCTCGATCTATTTCACTCAGAAGATCGATATCGGTCGCCAGCGGATGACTCCGCCGCCGCCCATCACCTTCGCTGCTGCTTCGACTGGTGACGGATAGGGAACGTCATGACGCGCAATGAGTTCGTCGCATTACTACGGACGATGGAGGACGGCTGGAACGCAGGTGATGCCGGGATGGTTGCAGCCTGTTTCACCGAGGATGTTGACTACGCTGATCCCGTGCGATACCACTTTTCGAATCGCGCGGCGCTGCTGCCGTTCTTTGCCCTGGCGCCCGGTGAGGGGCAATCCGTTGTCTGGCACGCGCTCGTCTTTGATGAGGCCGAGCAGGCCGGGGCCGCCGAATACACGTACACCGGCAGCTACACCTACCACGGTCTCGCGTTGGTACGCGTCCGAGATGAACGTATCAGTCAGTGGCGCGAATACCAGCACGTCTCGGAGGAGTTGTGGGAAATGTTCGTGAACGGACCCGACCGTTGAAGCAGGATGACTGCTACCTGATCCCACCGGCGGGACGGCTTCACTGAATCGTTTATCAATACCGTTCGTCATACAGATGCGCGCCTAGCCGACCGAGCAGGAGGATATACGGAGTCCCGGCGTTCTCGGGGTGCCACTCGAAGCGAGCGCGTTCGAAGTACTGGACGGGATAGACTGCTCCGGAATCGAGGTTGGACGTGGGCGTGATGCTTACGCCATGAGGGTCAGAATGAGCGCCACACACATCAGCATGGGCGGTACGATGTTCCAGAGCAGGTTGGTGGTGCTGCTGTGAATCTGTCCGGTGGGGCCGCGATTCATGTACGATAAGCGGGGATCGAGGTTCTTGTAGGGGTTCTGTTGGCGCAGGAGCTCTTCGAGACCAGCCAGGAGCATGATGCCGAGTCCCATGATCGCGATCGCGATAACGCGCCAGTCGTAGCGACCGTAAACCTGCCCCCAGACCGCCTCAGCCCCCAGTGCGACGGCAATCGCCAAAGCCACGAACGCGAATCCTATCCAGACATTTCCCGTGACGCGTCTGATGATGTGCATGCCAATCCTTCAGCGCGCTCGTCGGCTCACCACCAGGCAATCAGATCGACTACGGGTACGCCCAGTTGAAGGCGTTCCACGCCGCCGCCGACACAGCAGTACCGTGGTAGTAGGCATCGAGCCAGCTCTCACTGTAGGAGCCGAGGTAGGAGATCGCGTAAGCGTAGGTCTGTCCGTCGCGCTCGAACGTGACGATACCGGCGTCGTTCCAGGTGTTGTACGGGGCGTAGACCAGACCGATCCTATGGTAGAGATTCGCCTCCGCTGGGATTCCGCCGCCGAGCGAATATTGCTGGCTGGTAGTCGCGATAGTCATGCTCCAGAGCACGTAGTCGCGCGCCCATCCTGTCAGGATGTCGCCGTTCCAGAACTTTCCGAGCGCGACACTCAGTTCGTTCGCAACGAGATAATTGTCGCTAACGCCGTATCCGTTATCGACGTTCGGGTAATCCGGTGCGTGGCGCAGCACAGAGCGTTGCATGCCGAGCTGTTGCATGATGTCGTTAACGCGCTTCAGCCCAGCTCGATAGTCACCGCCGCCAGCAATGCGGATCAGTTCGTAGGCCGGCGGCGTATTACTCGGTCCCATCGCGGAGCGCACCAGAGTCTCGACACTCGCCTCGCTGTATTTGCCGGCTTCAATGTCCTGGGCAATCGCGATCATGATGAAGATCTTGATCGTGCAGGCCGCTGGCTGCTGGCGGTCACCGTTGATTGAGACGATTTTGCCGGTTTGCAGATCCATGACGGAGACCGCGTTCCAGGCGTCCCAGCCGTTGACCAATCCGGCCAGGTCGTCCTCCAGGTCGTCCATGAAGTCGAACATGGCTGGACCTGGCTCGGTTGGCACTGCACCGTAGCGCCATTCATAGTAGTGCCGTCCGACGTTGCCTGCCTCAACACGCCACTCCGGGGCGTTGTCGGGTGTGTAGGTGAGGACGCGGCGCTCGAAGACCTGGACCAGCACCGTCTTCTCAATCCCGCCCACGCGGACGGCGGTCCAGTACGGCTCGGTGATGGGGTAGCCGGTCGCGTAATACGGATCGGGCGAGAGCGACGCGGTGCGGTAGTTCCCGTCGTCGTACACGGTTCCGCTGGCGGTCATGAATTCCCAGAAGACGGAGGCGACCTGGTGGTCGAGGCCGGGGACGGGCACACGTGTCTGAGCTGTCACACCGTACGAACCCAGCGCTTGGTCCTCAACAACCGTCCCGTCGCGGGCAATGCGCTGTATCACCAGCCAGCCGTTCGGCAGCGGCGCATCTTGCAGGCGTCCGGCAAACGATGCGTAGGTCGGTCCGTTCGGATCATCGCCGTCGCCGCCGATGTTGATGCCCGCAGGAACGCGTTGCTCGTAGTCACCAGGGGCCGGCCCCAGCTGAACCTGGCCGGAGATCATGTCCCTGGCCAGCAGGCCGTTCGTGACGTACCAGACCGAATTGGTATCGGCGTCAGGATCAGACGGCAATTCCATGCGCGACTTGTCGAAATACTGTACGGTCCGAGTCCCGCCGGGCGCGCCAGCGTCTGCCTCTGGCACTTCGGCCGTGAGCGCCGGTCCCCACATCCAGGTGCGCGTTGCTCGCCCGGATGCGACCGGCTTGTCAGTGCGCGCCCAGGTGCGGTGGATGGCTGCGTCCCCCGCCAATGCTGGAACCGGGCTGACCGTAAGAACCCCGAGCAGAGCCAGCCACACGGCCATGAGGACACCCGCGAACGACCTCGCGAAACGACACGACTCGCTGGCTGCCCGCATGCACGGTTCCTTTTCGCTATCGGGTCGTCGCAGTTCAGGGAAACACATCCGTGAACTGGGCCACATCACTAGGGAGTCCGAAATCTCTTCGTGGGCCTTAGACTAAGGCATGGTTGAACAAACGACAAGTTCTGATGTGATCGTAGCTTCGCCCTGATGTCGATTCGCAGTCATTCCACTCCGGATGTCAGACGGACCGGCCCTCGAACAGTTGTCGAGTCAGGGATGCCTGACCGATATGCTCGTTCGAGTGCTCAATCGCGTGCAGGAGCCACCAGGATCCGTTGTGGCTGCGACTTCCGAGCGCGGTCCCTCGCGACACCTCCTGACCAAGATGCTCGGCGGTCAACTGGTCGAGAAAACCGTTGACGATCTGCTCGGACTGATCGATGGTGACGAGCACGTCGGTGGCGCTCACGTTCTCGATCTGAAACTGCGCCTCGCGACTACGGTCGACAGTCGCATCGATTGAGGTTGCAGCCAGGAAGCGTTCGGCCTCCAGCGCGTGCGATAACATCTGAGCGATCGAGTTCGTCTCGTCGTTGCCTCCGGGCAACCAGTTCAGTCCTTCGTCACTCAGCCCATCGACGATAGCCCGCATAGCGGTTTTCTGCTCACTCAGCACCTGTCGAATGCTCTCGCGCAAGGGATCAATCATCGACCTGCTCCTGTTCTGTTGTTGGGACGCGGGATGCGGGACGTGGAAAAGATCCCGTTCCTCGCGGTACCCGTTACCCGTCCGTCCCCTCGCCACGCCGAAATGATGCATAGCTTTCGTAGCGGTCCGGGTGTATCTGGCCATCGGCAAGCGCCGCTCGTACCGCGCAATTCGGCTCGATCAAATGGCGGCAGTCAGCATAGTAGCATGATCCCAGGAACGGACGAAACTCCGGGTACAGTTCGTCCAGGTCCTCCGGTTTTACCCCCCAGAGCTGGAGCGCGCGGATGCCGGGCGTATCGGCCACAAAGGTGTCCGGACCGATCTGAAACAACGTCGTCCACGTCGTGGTGTGTCGGCCCTTGCCGGTCGATGTGCTGACATCGCCGACCCGCTCCTGCATCTGCATTCGTTGTGGCGCGATAGCGTTCAACAGACTCGACTTCCCGACGCCGGAGGGTCCGGCGAACGCGCTGACCTTGCCCTTCAAGCGTTGGAGCAGTTCGCTGAGACCATCGCGATCGCGGGCGCTCGTCGTCACGATCGGGTAGCCGGCCATGCGGAATGGTTCGGTGAACGTGTCAACATCACCCGGACGAGCGAGGTCCACCTTATTCATACAAATGACCGCCTCGATATCACGGGCTTCGGCGATGAGCAGGAACCGGTCGACGAGGCGCGGGTGCGGCTCCGGCTCGTGAATTGCGAAGACGGCGATAAGCTGGTCGGGGTTCGCGACGATGACCTGCTCGACGTCTCCCGTCCCGCGTGCCAGCCGCGATAGTGCGCGGACACGCGGTTCGATCTGCTCGATCACTCCTTCGGGAGGATCGACATCGGGGGTGGTGAGGGTCGCTCGCACGCGGTCGCCAACGGCCGCTGGAGCGGTGCGCCGCGGGCCACGCTTGATCATTCCGCGCAGCGTGCAGCGCAGCAGCCCCTGCGGTGTTGCGACATCAAAGTACAACCCATATCCACGGGTAATGACGCCGCGTAGTTCGGTTCCCGCTGGTAGTTGAGTAATCGTTGAATCGGAATCGTGCAAATGCCTCCTAAAATGATGTGCCAACCGAACGAGCGGAGCGACGCCGAGACGGAATCCCCTCTCTGCGTGCCGTCAGTATAGGGTTGAACGAGGCCAGATAACGAACCAGGGGACGTGGGATTCTTTATGGGAAACAGCTATCCTTGCCCGCTGGCTGGAAACCCTGCCAAGTCAGCGTAAATGCGAGGCGATGCGAGCCTCCCGTTAGTGTCTAATCATTGAATGCTTACGCTCGAAAGGCCCTCTGTGGAAGACCGCATAATCGACATCGTAAACACCTTCGGCTACATCGGCATCGCCGCACTCGTCGCGCTGGAGACCGTCTTTCCTCCGATCCCCTCGGAACTGATCCTGCCGCTGGCCGGATTCCTCTCCGGACAAGGCGAACTGACGCTTTGGGGTGTAATCCTGTGTGCAACCATCGGGTCGGTCGTGGGCGCGCTCATCCTGTATTTCATCGCGCGCTGGTTCGGTCACGATCGACTGCGCGCGCTGCTGGGACGGTACGGAAAGTACTTCCTGCTCAAAGAGGGTGATCTCGACCGCGCTGAAGGCTGGTTCGAGCGACATTCCAATAAGGCCGTGTTGCTGGGCCGCCTCGTCCCCGGCGTGCGCTCGGTGATCTCGCTCCCAGCTGGCGTGACCGGCATGCCACTCGTCCCGTTCTTGATCTACACCACGATCGGCAGCGCGATCTGGAATAGTGCGTTGGTCGGCGCTGGCTGGGCGCTCGGCAATCGCTGGGATCAGGTCAGCGGAGTCGTCGGCTATATGCAGTACGTCGTCGTCCTGCTCATCCTGCTCGCCATCCTTTGGTTCGCCTGGTCCCGCCGCGATCGCTGGCGAGCCTGGGCCGTCCGACGCGGCAACTGAACCTGATCGAATTGTCGAGGGCCGTACAATACGAGTAGTACCTGACGTATCTCACCAGAAGGAGAGCTGTAGCAATGGTCCGTACGGTCACCATCGAAGATCTGCAACAGCGTACTGGCGAACTTCTGGATGACGTTGCCCGGTGTGACCAACCAATTCTGATCGAGGACGCTGGAGCGACACGCGGCGTGGTCATCAGTGTGGCGGACTACGAGCGCAGTCAGCGACTCCGCAAGGATGCCTGGGATCGCGGCTGGGAAGCGGTCGATCGCATTCGTGAACGCAATGCAGACCAAGATCTAGACGAGGTTTACCGTATCGTCAGTGAAGTCGTAGAGGAAGTTCGGCAGGAGATGTATGACGCCGGGCGACATACAGACTGACGCCGTCGTGGACACGAACGTGTTCGTAAGTTCCCTCATTACGCGAACAGGTTCACCAGCGGAAGTAGCCGACGCATTTCGCGCTGGGCTGTTTCCGCTGATCACGTCTCACATCCAGCGCGAGGAACTCGGTACTGTTCTTGAACGACCACGGATCCGGTCACAGTTTCTCGCTACTGAACCCGAAATTGCGGCGTTGCTCGAGGCAATCGACCGAAACGCACGCTTCGTTATGCCCACCACAGCGAACGCACCCGTTGTGCGCGATCCGAAGGATCAAATGATCCTCGCAACCGCCATTGCAGGGGGAGCCCACTATCTCGAGACTGGCGATGAAGACCTTCTTGCACTCTCCAATAGCGATTCGCTTCCAGGACTACGGATCGTCACGCCCGCAGCGTTCCTGGCAATCCTCGAAGACACAAATTAAAGCATCAACACGTTTGTGCAATGCTGTCGGTGTGGCTACCATTCCCCGATGGATACGCTGACGCAACTGGACAACCCACCCGAACCGCCGCCGGCGACGATGTCCGTCTCGTTTCCCGACGGCAACGGCGAAATCCTGTGCCGGGACACTGGCCGCCTCATTAAGCTTGAGGATGACCAGCATCCGTTGCTGCAGCCCGCGACGGTCGTGCTGTTCGAGTGGACCGACTACCGCGTGCGCTACGACGGCGCTGAGGCACTTCGAGTCGGCGAACGAGTCCTGGAACCGCTGGCGGGCATCTTCGACCTGAAGTTCGAGAATCAGCTCGGACTGACCTCCATCCAGCCGATCACCGCTGATCGTCCGCTTCCACCGCCTCTGCATGTCGAAGTCATCTCTCCGAAATTCCCGACGGTCAAGCAGCACATTGAGTTCTTCAGCACCCTGCTCGACGACCTGTTCACCCGCGCGGCGAATCTCCCGTTCGCGCTCAGTGGTGTGACGGCACGCGGCGTTAGCGAAGCGCCCATTCCGCCGTCGCCATTGTTCACGCTCCACTTCCTCCTCCAGCACCAGCGCGACATTGCCGAGGCGATCCGCATCATCGAAGCTCGACCGCATCGCCGCCTCAGCGATCATCCGGAGCTGGTCCCCATCGGCGCGGCCAGCGACATCGACGCAGATGTGCTGCTGGATGTCGTCACCAGCCCAGAACGCTGGGTTCCCGCGAAACATCTGAGGATCAGTGAGCGGCTCCGCGGTCATGCGCCAACGCACGTCTGGCAGCGCCAGCCTGAAGAATCCCTGGACACACCAGAGAACCGCTTCGTGCTCGCGTTCTTCCGCTCGCTCTTGGCGGCCACGAACCAGTTGCTGGACCAACCGTGGTGGAAGAAGGTTCGCGAGGAGCGGCGCGCTGTCATCCACGACATGCAGGCGACCCTCCGCCGCGCCACCGAAGCACCGATGTTCGTCGAAGTCGGAGAGATGCAACGCATTCCGGCGTCATCCCGCGTCCTCATGCGCCGCGAGGGCTACCGGCAGTCGTTCAACCTCTGGCGACTGTTCCACGCCGCCCGCCAGCCCTTCTTCGGCCAGCTCCAGCACGCCATCGACCTGCGCACGGTCGACCTGCTCTACGAGATGTGGTGCTTCTACGCGCTCGTGGAGGAGATTCAGGTCGCGCTCGGCACGCCGCCGGTGCTGGAACTAGTCATGTCCGACCAAAACGGCTTGCAGTGGCGTTCGGAAGCCCGCTTTGGTGACCACGGTCGCCTGGTCTACAACCAGTCGATCAAAGGTTATTCGGTCGGCCTGCGCCCCGACTTCCTCTGGTACCGCGCCGGTAACCCCGAAGTCGCCTTCGACGCCAAGTTCCGCCTCCAGCATATCAAGTGGGGCGACGATGACAACCGCACGACCGTCAAGAACGACGACCTGTATAAGATGCACACGTACCGGGATGCGCTGAAGTTGCGGGCTGCAGTGGTTATATACCCTGGTTCCATTTCAAGGTTTTATAGCATCGACTTAATCTCCCATAACGTATCGATGGAACATACGCTGGTCGATGAGTTATCCGGAATTGGAGCATTCAACATGAATCCTGTTACACCAAACGGAGCGAACTCATGAGTCAGGAATACCTTGGTAACCAACTCCCACCGAAACTAGCGATGAACAAAACGCCTATCCAGGAAACCATTGAATCGATGTTGGCGCTCGATGAGTCAGAACATGAACGCCTGTCCGCCCTACTGAAGTCACTACGAAGTCAGCTGCAAACAGCTCAGCCTGTAGCACATCGATCACCCCAACTCATTCTGAAGACGATTGAGATGACTTGGCATTTTACGGTCCCCTGGCTCGCCCTGATGGACACGCGGGAGACATGGTCAACCCAGCAAGGCATATTCGTCTATCTGCTCGTGCGCAACGATCGCTCTGGTATCTACCTAACCTTGAGTCGAGGGGAAACGGATCGAAGCGCCGTGCGCAGGCAGGCACCGTACCAACGCGCTAAACAGCTGGATATTCACAGTTTCCGCAGCCAGATCGACTTTTTATCAGCATCTGGTTTCCTGCTGAACAGCGATGTTGACTTACGCACCGACCACGTGTCTTCACTCTTTCGCTTTCAGAAATCGACGATCGCCCACAAAGCGTATGAACGAGGGAGCGTTCCGAATGACACCGAACTACTCAACGATCTTGAGCTAGTGCTCACCGCGTACGATCACTACCTTACAAATAACGTGGGCATCGAAGCCGGTAAGAATGTACACATGACTGAACCTTTGGTCAGCATCCACCTCGCAGGTGTGACTTCGATGCTCCGCGAAGGCGCATTGGAGTACACCGAGGATCAGATTGCCTCATTTCTCACGGGTCTACAGACAAAGGGCTTCGTCATCCTCAGCGGCATCAGTGGGACTGGGAAGACGAAGCTCATTCAGCAGTTCGCCACACTGTTACCAGCGACCCATACCCTCCTGACATCAATTGGCGCTGATGTTACTGTAACCGTCAAACCGTATATGCTCAAGTATGGAACGTTCACAGTTCCGAAGCGTTCGTTCCACATGCTTGGCATTGTCCCCGATGGCAGCCGACGCGAACTCGCCGTCGTGTTCGATGGGGAGACGGACACAGCTCGGCTTTCACCATACCTTGGCGATGGTTCTTCGTACTTGGAACTGGCGCTTCGTGGGACGCTTCGGAAGTCGTTCATGGATGGATTCCAGGTCGGCGACAAGTTCGGCCTCGAGCCGGAACTTGACGACCAGGGAATCCTTTCGCAGTTGACCATCACGCGCTTCAACGACGGCTATGGCTCGACATCTGCTCAGGAGCTTTCATCGATCCCAGTGTCCAATCTGCTGTTCCTCCCAGTCCGCCCGGATTGGCGCGACTCCAAGAGCCTGCTCGGCTACTACAACCCGTTGACGGATGCGTACGAGTGGACGACGTTTCTGCGATTTCTGGAGCAGGCGAGCCAGAACTATCGCAGCGATGACCCTGTTGCATGGTTTGTGGCGTTGGATGAGATGAATCTGACCCATGTCGAGTATTACTTCGCGGATTTGCTGTCGGTGCTGGAGTCCGGGCGCGATGAGGACGGGTGGACCCGCGAGGCGATCAATCTGGCCTACCCCGACACGCTGGAGATTGTCGGCGATCTACCACCACACGAGATGAAGCTGCCGCCGAATGTGTATGTCGTCGGTACGGTCAATATCGACGAGACGACGCACGCGTTCTCGCCGAAGGTGCTGGACCGCGCGTTTTCAATCGAACTGGTCGATGTTGATTTCAGCGACTATCCGCCCGCTACCATTGGTGAACCGTTCGATCTAACCGACGAGCAACGCCGCGAACTGCTCCAGGCGTTCACCCGTAACGGTCGCTTTCATGGCATCGACAAGGGCGACATCGCGGCCTATGTCGCGGCCAATCCGCACGTCCGCGACCGACTTCAGCGCCTCAACACCGTACTGCGACCGTACACGCTGCATTTCGGATATCGCGTGTTCGACGAGATCGTCACGTTCCTGGTCTGCGCTGGCGAGAATGGCATGTTCGACGACCTCGGCGGTCAGGCAGCAGCCTTCGATGCCGCCGTGCTGATGAAGGTGCTGCCGAAGTTCCACGGCTCACGCGGCAAGCTCGAATCGCCCCTCGTCGCGGTTCTCGACTGGTGCGCGGATCCGGAGGCTTCCGGCCCAACTGTTGTGGACATTCCGATTACCGAATTCATGTTGCCAAAGACGGCAGCACGCGTTCAACGCATGTTGCATGAGCTGCGTACAGAAGGCTTCACAGCATTCGGATAGTTCAGCGTCGTTGGATCAGCGCCGCATGACGATGCGCAGGATGTACCAGAAGAGCAGCGCGACCGACGAGAACAGGCCGAGCGCGGCGGCGACGTGCTGCTCGATCCGATATGTGCGCAGGATGTTCGATGTCTGGTAGAGGATCGAAGCCGACGCCAAACCAACCATGGCGACGGCGAACAGGATTCCCAGCGAGAATCCGAAGATAATACTGGCAACGATCAGCCCAAGCCCAAGCAGGCTCCCGATCATGATCGCGCCGCGCAGGAACGAAAAGTCGGTGCCACTGGTGAATGCAACCAGCGTCAGTCCGGCGAACAGCAGTCCGGTCAGGATGCCAGCGGTCGGAATGACGTCAGGTGAACTGTAGTTCTTCGCGCCGTAGAGCAGCGGCAGCATGATAATGGCCTGAGCCACCACGAACAGGCCGAGTCCGACGTACTGCATCGCGATTGAGGTCTGCGACCGCGCCCAGCGATCTGCTACTGAGGATACCGCCACGAACGCTCCGAGCACGATCAGCCAGGAGTAGCCGCCCGTCATCAGGTTGGTCAACCGGTCGATGTCCGGAATCTGTGACAGCGCGGTTTCAAGCAATACGAACAGCAGTACCGCACCTGCGAGATGCAGATAGGTCCGCTGGATGAATGCTCCGCGAACGACATCCGGGGCAGATGCGACTGCGCCGCGATAGGGTGTGTTGTCCATTATTGAATCCAGATTCTGGTGTGTTACGCACCTGAAATACGCCGAGTGATGCTCGTGGCCCCAGACGTGTTCCACGCGTTGACGCGTGGATGGTCTACCCGAAGCAATGCTGATGCCAGATGGTCGTGCGACCGATACATTGACAGTTCGAACCGATTTTGATTATAGTTTGGATACCGAATGGTTCGGTTTCCGAAGGAGACGGTATGTCGATTCAGGCGCAGCCAAGCGACACCGAATTGATCGAAGACGTGTTGGCGATTCTGCCTGAGATCGGAAGAAACGTCTTCAAGGGGATGACCAGTGACCCGATCGCCGATGGTCGCTCGCTTGGGCAGATTAAGGTGATCGCGTGCCTGCATCTCCGTGGACGCCTGCCGGTCAAGGATGTCGCCGCCGCGCTTGGCGTGACGATGCCGACCGCATCCGAGTTGATCGATAAGCTCGTGGATGACGATCTACTTCGGCGCGAGGTGAATCCAGCGGATCGTCGTCAGGTGCTCGTCGCGCTGACACCCGCCGCCGAGGAGGTCGGTCGCCGCTTCCACGATCTGCGGCGCGCTCAGATCCAGCGCGCCTTCGAGCTGTTGGAGCCGGAGGAGCGTCCGATTTTCCTGAAATCACTGCGAGCATGGGCTGAGGCGCTCAGAACCGACCACGGCGAACTCATGGAACGTTCGGGGGAGAAGTTCAATCGTGCCACACATTCTCCGCTCGCCCTGACTGCGTTCGTCGCCGCCAGTTTCTTTGCCGCAGCGTGACCCGCCACCGACCAGGGAAGGAATCCCAACACATGTCGCAGCCATCGTCAGCGCAACGTGCGACTGTCTCACCCTCGAACACAAGCGCCGATGTCCAGCGCAATCCCTGGCTCGTGCTGCTGGTCCTGTGCGCTGCCATCTTCATGCTGCTGCTCGATACGACCATCGTCAACGTCGCGCAGCGTGAGATTCAGCTCGGCCTGGGGGCATCGCTCACCGAGATCCAATGGGTGCTCGATTCATACATCCTGACGTACGCGGTTCTGCTGCTCTCGTTCGGACGTATGGGCGATGTCTTCGGGCGCAAGCGCATGTTCATCTTGGGCATGAGCATCTTCACCGCCGCGTCGGCGTTGTGTGGCGCATCGGAGTGGCTCGGCGACATTGTCGGCGTGTCCGGCGTCAACGCACTCATCTTCGCGCGCGTGCTGCAAGGACTTGGCGGGGCGTTCATGATGCCGCAGACGCTGGCGCTCATTTCGGTTGTCTTCCCACCGGAGAAGCGCGGCGCGGCCATGGGCATCTGGGGCGGCATCGTCGCACTCGGCGCGGTGATCGGTCCGGTGCTCGGTGGGTACATCGTGACGGATTACGCCTGGGAGTGGATCTTCCTGATTAATCTGCCAATCGGGATCGCAGCGATCGTCGCGACGATCGCAATCGTGCCGGAATCGGTCGACCCTCAGGCCAGTCGCAAGCTGGACTGGGGTGGAGTGCTGCTCTCCGGATTCGGCATCTTCGCGCTCGTCTTCGCCCTGATCGAGGGCAGTGTCGAGGGTTGGACGAGTCCGCTGATCCTCGGCATGTTCGCCGCCAGCGCGGTGCTGCTGCCAGCCTTCGTCTGGTGGGAGACGCGTGTCGCGGACCCGATGATGAAGATCGAGCTGTTCAAGATCCGTAACTTCACGATGGGTAACATCATCGCGCTCGTCGTCGCCTTCGGGATGTTCGGCATCTTCTTTCCGCTTACTTTGTTCCTGCAGGGCGTACTGGGCTACACGCCGATTCGCGCCGGACTCACCACAACTCCCATGGCGCTGATGATCATGATTTCCGCGCCAATCGCGGGCCGTCTGACCGACAAAATCGGCGCGCGTTGGATTCTCGTCACGGGTCTCTCCCTGATGACAGCGGGCATCCTGTTCATCACCAGCCAGATCGACTTGAACACCGACTGGCGCGTGCTGGCGCTGCCGCTGATCGTAACTGGCCTCGGCATGGGCAGGACGTTCGCACCGATGACGGCAGCGGCCATGCGGGATGTGCCTCCGCGCATTTCCGGCAGCGCGTCGGGAATCCTGAACACCACGCGCAATATCGGACAGGTGCTTGGCATCGCGGTGCTCGGCTCGATCCTCCAGACACGGCTCGTGTCGCACGGTGAAGATCGGCTTGCAGATGTTCCACTCGATCCCGCGACGAGGGATCGGGCAATCTCCCTGGCGAAGAACAGTCGCTTCGAAGAGATTTCTGCCATCGTCCCACCCGACCTCCTGTCCAGTGTCGTCGGCGGTCTCCAACTGGCGTTCGTCGACAGCATCCACAATACGTTCACCGTTTCAGCTCTGTCGTGCCTTGTCGGTGTCGGGGCGGCCTTCATGATCCGTAACCAGGCGCGTCGGACAGCTAACGCCAGCATTGTCGGAACGGAGAGAGAGCCGTTGGCAACCGCCGCGACGCCAGCGGCGGACTAGCTCCGTTGCGCCACAGCGTTGGAACCCGGGGGCGAGGAAGCGTCGCACGAGGTCCGAATGGACGCGATAGTGTCCACAGCTCTCCGTGGTCCGGCAAACATTGGGAGGAGTCCATGTCCCAGATGATCCAGCAGCCAGCAGCTCGACGCCCACGTTCACGACTCCCGCAGGGGTTGTCGGCGTTCCGGCATCGTAACTATCGGCTGTTCTGGTTCGGGCAGCTCATCTCAGTCACTGGAACGTGGATGCAGACGCTGGCCCAGTCGTGGCTGGTGCTATCGCTCACATCTTCAGCGGTAGCGCTCGGCCTCGTCTCAGTGTTTCAGTTCGCTCCGATGCTGCTGTTCGGGATGTTCGCAGGCGTGCTGGCCGATCGCGTTCCCAAGCGCAGCCTGCTCGTGACCACACAGGCGATCGCAATGGTCCTGGCCACGATCCTCGCCGTGCTCGTAGCGACCGACCGCGTCGAGCTGTGGCACGTCTACGCGCTGGCTCTCGGACTCGGCATCAACAACGCCTTTGATATGCCAGCCCGGCAGGCGTTTGTAGTGGATATGGTTGGAAGAGACGATCTCTCGAACGCGATCGCACTGAACTCCTCACTATTCAACGCCGCGCGCATCGTCGGTCCGGCGATCGCAGGGCTGCTACTGGCGACGCTCGGTGCGGCGTTCTGCTTTGGGATCAACGCTGCGTCCTACCTGGCGGTCATCGCGGGCCTGCTGATGATGCGGATTACGCCACAGCCATCCTCGAATCGAGGGCGCGGCCTGACGCAGCTGCGTGAAGGGCTGAACTATGTTCGTCGCACGCCGGAGATTCTCCGCCCGGTCATGTTGGTCGGTCTGGTTGCGACGTTCGGGATGAACTTCAACATCTGGATTCCTCTGCTCGCCAAACAGGATTTTGATGGCGGTGCTGGCGCATTCGGCTTGCTGATGGCGTCGTCCGGTGCTGGGTCGCTGATCGGGGCTTTGGCGTTGGCATTCGTTGTCCGCAACGTCCAGCGCTGGATGGTGTTCGTTGCGGCAACGTCGATGGGTATCTTCAATCTCGCGCTGGCGCTGTCTGGTGCCGAGTCGGTCGCCGTGCCAGTCGCCATGGGCGTGCTCGCGCTGGTAGGACTCTCCAGCACGAGCATGATGGCAATGGCGAACACCACTGTCCAGACCGCCGCCCCCGACGAGCTGCGTGGACGCATCATGAGCGTCTACATGACCGTCTTTGCTGGAACTGCGCCATTTGGCGCGGTCATCGCTGGACTCACAGCCGACCGCTTCGGCGCGCCAGTATCAGTTGCCGTCGGCGGGGTCGTCACGCTGGCAGCGGTCGCGACGATCGCCGTCTGGGGTCAGGAGCCGGCCGTCGTCCGCGAACGTCTTCTGCATCCAAGGCGACGGAGCTGATGCCTGACTCCTGACTATAGGGTTGTCAGTACACCATAGGCAAGAATGGAGCAGTCACAACAACCTTAAGCTGTTGTGGCTGCCTGGGTTGGGCGATAGTGTGATCTGAGAGAGCCTACATCTCCGCTGTTGTCTGATCAATCGCCAGCGGGAAGCGCAGGACTGCGGCGACCCCGCCGAGTTCTTCAAGAGTTAATGCAGCGCCCGCCCGCTGAGGTCGTTGTCGAGGTACTGATCCCGAGTCGCGGCAACAGCCCACGGTTGAAGACCATGGCGGCCAGGTGTGTACCGCGACTTGTCGCGCCTTGTGGAGCCAGCGTGCCAACTATGATTTATGAACAGGGACAGTGTTCCCAACCGATTACCTGTGCTACCGTCCGGAACCGTGGCCACGATGATGCCAGCACGACGTGAAAGTCGGCTGGCTGATGAGAGAAGGACGCGACGACTATGAAAATCGGCTACATCCTGCCGCTGGGAGAGATCGAGGAAACCGAAGCACCTCCACCGTACAGTGAACTGCGCGCGATGGCACTGCAGGCGGAGGGGGCTGGCTTCGACTCTGTGTGGGTCTACGATCATCTGCTGTATCGGTTTCCGGACCAGCCAACGCGCGGCATCTGGGAATCATGGTCACTGTTCGCCGCGCTCTGCGAGGCCACGAATCGCGTTGAGCTTGGTCAGTTGGTGATGTGTCTGCCGTTCCGAAATCCGGCCGTACTCGCGAAAATGGCGATCACCGCCGATGAGGTGAGCGGTGGGCGGGCGATTCTTGGCCTCGGCGCAGGCTGGCATCAGCCGGAATTCGACGCATTCGGACTTCCGTTCCATCATCTGGCTGACCAGTTTGAGGAAGGGCTGAAGATCATCGGTCCGCTGCTCAGAGAGGGTAAGGTTGACTTCCACGGGACGTACTTCTCCGCGCCGGACAACGAAATGCGCCCGCGAGGACCACGACCCGGTGGCCCGCCGATCCTGGTGGCCGCCCGCGGCCCGCGCATGTTGCGGCTGACCGCCCAGCACGCTGACCAATGGAACACCGCCTGGTTTGGTCGGCCAAGCGAAGCCTTCCACACCCGCGTCAACGATCTGCATGCCGCCTGTGAAGAGGTTGGTCGCGATCCGTCTACCATCGACATCACGGTCGGCCTTATGGTTGCGTTCCCAGACATCGCAGCAGTCGACGAAAAAATGGACACGCCCGAAAAGACGATCCAGGGATCACCAGAGGAGATTGCGAGCGTGTTCAAGGAATATGCCGATCTCGGCGTGAAGCACCTCATCTGTCTGACGCTTCCGGATGACCGGCGCGGACTCGCTGAGCTTGAGAAGGCATTGCACGCGTACCGAGCGATGTAACGTCACATCCCGCAGTGAAAGCTCGTGGGAGGACGCACGTAGAATCGTTATCTGTCCTCCTACGAGCCCATCCATTACTCGATTCTGATGGTCCAGTCGCCTCGCGCGCGGACATCGAGAATCAGGTACGAGGCAGGGAAGAAGCGGCTCTCGAACGCGACTGAGTTGTCGTAGGCTCCGGGTGCGTCGACCAGCTTCACCCTCCCACGACCAGTTTCGTTCATCATGGTCACGACGAACTGACCGTCACCGCTGTGGGTCGCAAAAAGCGTACGTGTACCCTGCGGGACCTCGACATAATAGAGTGCTCGCGAACCTGTTCCAGACTGTTCGAAGGGGAGTTGTGCCAGATTCGCCTCGACTGGCACAGGTCGCTCAAACGTCACCTCCCAGGGGCCGCTCGCTTGAACCACGAGAACCGGCTGCTGGCCCTCGCGAATCAGGACAGCTCGCGAGCCGTCCCAAGTTCCCCGACCGTTGGCGAGCGACACTGGCGGCTCATCATCCCCGCGCTCCAGCACGATTTCAATCGCACCGTCGCCTTGATGCAGGGACGTGATCACGACGATGCCGGGACTCAGCGCCGCAACAGGCTCTGTGCGGTCGCCACCACCAGAGATGGCGATCGGCTCAAGCGGGACGACCGTTGGTGTTTGGACTGATGGTATTGCAGTTGCCGTTGCCGACCCGGTTGCGGGGTCTGGCGAGCCAGCACCAACTCCGCTCGCGGATGGCGACGGAAGCGCGACGAACACTTCAGGATCGTCGTCGGTAGCGCCGACCCACACGACAGCTCCGAGCAAACCGACCAACATTCCTCCAATGGCCAGCGCCAGGAGCAATCCGGCAATCGACATCCACGTTCGCATATCTCTACTCCTGGTCCGAGCGACGATGTATCACCTCGGACTGCTCAATCTCAAAGTTCATTCTCTCTGCGAGAGCGTGCCACATTGCGACGCACACCCGCATCCGCGGTTGCCCGCCCACTGACACGCTTTCCGTTGGCCCGACGATTGCAAGCACAGGCTGGTGTTGAGCCGCATGTACGTTCTAAAGAAGACGGGAGCCGTCACTTCTTCCATGACACAGACACAACAGCTATTCGACGCAGACGTTATTGTCATCGGTGGTGGTCAGGCGGGGTTATCGACTGCACTGTATCTGGCACGCTTCGATCGAAGCGTGCTGCTCTTTGACACGGGCCAGGGACGTTCAAGCTGGCATCAGGTGAACCACAATTACCTCGGCTTTCCAGGTGGCGTCCCAGCTCGACGGCTGCGAGAACTCGGTCATGCACAGCTTGAGGAATATCCGCAGGTGCGCTGTCTGTATCATAAGATTGACCACCTGGGCCACGCGGACGCGGGCGATGGATTCGCGGCGTCCGGACAGGCGGGAGACTGGTGTGCTCGTGCAGTCGTCATCGCGACCGGCGTCGTCGACCACTATCCGCATTTTGACGGATGGGAAGACTACGTCGGTCGCAGCATGTTCTGGTGCATTACCTGTGACGGGTACGCCTGCAAGGGTCAGCGCGTCATCGTCATTGGAAACACCGACGAGTCCGCCGAGGAAACCTTGCAGCTACAGCGCTTCACGTCCGACCTTACGCTGCTGACGAACTCTCAGGAGTGTTCGATCAGTAAGTCGTTCCAGGAGCGCCTTGGCGAGTCGAACATCCCGTTGATTCACGACCGTATCGACCGTGTGATTGGCGACGATGGCATGTGTCAGGAACTAGTGACGATCAGCGGCGTGTCGATGGAGTTTGACATACTCTTCTCCGTTCAGGGTGCGACACCACGGTCTAAACTGGCTCTTGATCTGGGCGTGACCCTCAACGGTGATGGCTACATCACTGTTGACATCGAGCAGGCAACGGACGTTCCCGGTGTCTTCGCAGCCGGCGACGTGACGCGCCTGCATTCTCACCAGATCACGACTGCGGTCCACGAAGGCGGGCAGGCCGCCCAGGCGGCCAACTTCTTCCTGTATCCGCCGGCATTGAAGGGCGAAGACTAACGCGTCAACGCGTTCATATCCATTGCCCGTGATTCCTCGGGCAATGGAGGCGCTTCAGCGCCGGATCGTTCGGCGCTGGCCAAAAACCAGAACGAACATGAAGCTCTTGCCAGTGGCGTGCGGCGAGAAGAAACGCGTTACCTCGTCATCCACCGACGTTGATCCGACCGCACCAAGTCCAAGCGCGTGAGCCGCGAGATGCAGCTTGCCAGCGCGCAGCGCGCCTTCGAGTTGGGCAATGCGGTAGCCGCGGTTCCCGTAAGCATCCAGTAACCGCTCCAGATCGGCCAGGTAATAGATGTTGACGTGCCCCTCCCCAGCGTAATCCTGCCCGCAGGCAAGCCGGGTTGCCTCGCTCCGGAATTCTCCCGCCGCAAGTCGTTCGATGGAACGCTCGTGAGCATGGACGACGTACCGACCCGCTTCAAGGTCGGCGACGTTGTTGATGATGAGATACTGGTCGATCAACGGACCCGCGCCGGAGTCGAGGAAGTCGGCTGACATGGGTCGATTCGAACGATCGAGCATCGTCGAGACGACATCGAACGGAATTGCCGCTTCGATATCGTAGCTGCGTGTTGACCGACGGCGGCGGATCGCCTCATCAGCGGCCATATTCGGGAGGGACGTCGTCTCAAAGGGGCGTAAGGCAATGCCATCGCCGCGTTTGGTCTGGGGACCGGTAGCCACGCGGTTGCTTCGCCACTGAGCGACCGCGTCGCCGGAAGCCAGCGACGAAGCGGCATGCATTTCCTGGATGGCCGGAAAGTCAAGCTCGCTCGCTGAGACTGGGCGAGTCGCGTGATGCAGAGGCGGCAGTTCCGGCGTTTCCTGGGACACTTCAGTGCGACCAATGGGTACGAGGCACACCGTAGCTTCGCGCTCACCATCGACATCGAGCAGCCGATTGACCATCCCGTCGTCGAATCCCATCATGACCTTCGCGGGAAGTTCGGACGACGCCGCGACCGCCAGCACGTTGGCAAGCACTGTTCCCAGATCCCAGAAGACGTGGCGGTAAGCACGCTCCTGATAGCGCCAGGCGTTGCGCCAGAACGTGCTCGTTGCAACGATCGCAGCTGGTGCCATTGCAACCGCAGGCTCCGATCCGGTGGCTTCTACCAGCACAGCACGGTAGTCACCCGAGCGCAGGCATCGCAGGGACTGGTCGCTGGCCGAGTAGTGATAGACACCCGCGTCCAAATCCGTCAGGTCGCCGCAGACGACGTACAGTTCAAGGTGGTAGCGTGCGCCAGTCCCGCCGGCCGCCCGATACTCGATCACGCGTCCCGTGCCGTGACTCCCGCGCTTGAGGATTCCGTTCGACAGCAGACATATCCGTGCGATGGCTGCCCGATCGGGCATCGCTGACGCGCCCGTCCCTTCACCGCTGGCCGCGATTGCGTCCAGTACGGGCATCGTGAACGCCGGGAACTCAGTCGGGAGTGTGAGCGCGTTGAGCTCTGTGTAGAGCTTGAATGGGTGTGGTTCGTTGCTCGGACTCTGCTCGCCGATAGTCGGCTTCAGATTGGGCGGAGTTCCCATCAGAATGTCTTCGTCAGGCTGTCCCTCGTTGAGGACTGTGTACTTCGTCGCATCATGAAAATCGCGTGCGATGTCGGTCATTGGTTGACTCACATTCTGTCGGAAGATGTGCGCGCAGGAGATCCTCGACGACAACAGTATCAGGTGAGCACATGATCTACTCGTTGTCTGGGGCTTTGGCTCGCATGCGCAGTTCGCGTGCGTATTCGGCACTATCTACGATAGCAGTGCGGTCGTTCTACATGCCAAGCGCCGCTGTCTGTAAGCATCTGGAGAAACTCCTGGGAGGACATGGACGACCGCTTTCGACTCAGGAGACTCTCGTCGGTTGTTTCATCAGTGATGCGTGTTTCCGGGTTACTCATGCAGTGTCTTTTGATCGGTGTCCCGTGCAAGATACTGCATCAAAAGTTTACGGCATCACGCTGTCGTGATCGAGGCGGCCTGCTCCAGATGCAGTGTGTTGACGGCCTGGTCGCGCATCAGGTATTTCTGGACCTTGCCAGTAATGGTCATGGGGAAGGCGTCGGTGAAGTACCAGTGTTTCGGCACCTTGTAGTGCGCGATCTGCCCCTCGCAGAAGGCGCGCAGCTCTTCCGCGCTGGCACCCTCGCCCGGCTTCAGGATCACCCACGCCATGACTTCTTCGCCATACTTCTCGTCCGGCACGCCGACGACCTGTACATCGCGGATCTTCGGATGGCGGTAGAGGAACTCCTCGATCTCACGCGGATAGATGTTTTCGCCACCGCGAATAATCATGTCCTTCACGCGCCCGACGATGTTGACGTAGCCCTCGTCGTCCATCGTCGCGAGGTCGCCGGTGTGCATCCATCGTCCGACATCGATCGCCTCGGCGGTTGCCTGTGGATTGTTCCAGTAGCCCTGCATGACGATATAGCCGCGCGACAGAAGTTCACCCGTTTCGCCACGCGCGACAACTGCGCCAGTCTCAGGGTTGATGATCTTCGCCTCGACGTGTGGGTGAATGCGTCCGACGGTCGCGACACGCTTGTCGACCGGGTCGTCGGTCATCGACTGAAACGACACTGGCGATGTCTCCGTCATGCCGTAGCAGATCGTCACCTCGGCCATGTGCATGCGGGTGTTGACCTGCTTCATTACCTCGGTCGGGCAGGGCGAGCCAGCCATGATGCCGGTCCGCAACGACGATAGATCGAAGCTCTCGAACTCTGGAAGGTTCAGCTCGGTGATGAACATGGTCGGCACACCGTGCAACGCGGTGCAGCGCTCTTCCTGCACCGCCGCGAGCGTCGCCAGCGGATCGAACACCGGCGCGGGGATAACCATGGTCGCCCCATGCGTGACGGCGGCGAGGTTGCCGAGCACCATCCCGAAGCAATGGTAGAACGGCACCGGGATACACAGCCGATCCTCGTGTGTCAGGCGCATACCCTCACCAATGAAGTAGCCATTGTTGAGAATCGAATGATGCGTGAGCGTCGCGCCCTTCGGAAAACCAGTCGTACCGCTGGTGTACTGGATGTTGATTGGGTCATCGAAGTACTGCTCACGCTGTGTGGCGACCAGTTCCTCATGGACGATGCCATCACCGCGTGTCATGACATCGTCCCAGGTGAACGCTCCTGACAGCGACTGGTCGCCGAACGTGATCACGGAACGCAGGTCTGGCAGCTTCGCGGTGCGCAGCTTGCCGGGTTGAGTATCGCTGAGTTCCGGACAGACTTGAAGCAGCAGATCGGCATAGTCCGATGACTTGAAGGGTGGCGCGATAATCAGCACCGAGCAGCCTGATTGTGCCAGCGCATACTCCAGTTCGTGAGTGCGGTAAGCGGGATTGATGTTGACGAGAATCGCGCCGATCTTTGGTGTCGCGAACTGCGCGACAATCCACTCGGCGTAGTTTGGAGACCACATGCCGACGCGATCGCCCTTGGTAACACCGAGCGCGATGAGGCCGCGCGCAAAGCGATCGCACTCGTCTCGAAGCTGCTGGTATGTCCAGCGAATCCCCTGATGACGCGATACGACTGCCTCGTGGTCAGGCAATGCTTCGGTGACTCGGTCGAACATATCTCCGATCGTCATGCCCATCAATGGGCTTGCACTGGTCCCATGTACATACGAGAGGCTGGTGTTATGCAGGCCGAAGCGATCGCTTGCGAGTGGTGCGGCATCGTTTACCGATCTCAGAATGTCAGACGACATCGGTGCGTCCCTTCTGCCGTGCTCCTTGTTTCCGGGTCGTCGCGTGTCCGTGTGTGCTGGGCGTATCTTCGCCGATCATCCAGTAAATTGCGAGATGCCCAGTCGCCGCCGTTTCACGCTGTGCCGAGCTAACGTGTTGACCGTTGCATTGGGAGACGCGTCATCGCGGGCTCTGCGTTGGTTGACGATACGTCAATCATCACTCGCTTATTGTCCACATCGTTGACGGCGAAGTAGCCAGATCGGTAAGCACGACTCGTAGTAAACAACTACCAATGGGTTCAGTTGCTGGCGGTAATGCTACGGCTTCTGAGGCGCAACAGCGATCGCAATCACGAAATGCGTAAGGCTTGACGGCGGACTGCTTTGGTGTCAGAATTCCTGCGATATCAGCAAACTCACACTGTGCGTCTCATTCATTAGTCATGGTGACCGGCTCACACTTTACTAATCGCGTAAGGCACTTACCCTCCTTCGTGCCTGTTCGCGGCATTTCGCTCAAAGGAGTCGACCGTGCGTGCATTTCGCCTTCTCCTCATCGTCACCGTCGTCGCAGTGAGCTTGACCGTGCTGGCATCCCCGGTTTTAGCCGCTCCGCCCGCCAACGACAACCTCGGGAACGCTGAGAACATCGCGTCAACACCCGTTCGATCCAGCGTATATCTGATCGACGCGACCGCCGAGGCTGGAGAACCTGAACCATCATGTGCGCCTGGACATCTGAACAACTCGGTTTGGTTCACCATTACGCCTTCGATAACTGGATTTCACCGATTCAGTGCGATCGGTCAGTCGACGCATGACTCGCTCATCAGCGTGTACACAGCCCCCGAACTCATCATGGCGTCACTTGGAGAGGTCGGATGCGACGACAACAGCGGTGGGCTCGTGCATCCGCAACTGCGGGTGAGCCTGACTGCTGGTATCCGGTATGCGATTCGGATCAGCGCCTACAATCCGAACGGCGTCACTCAGCACCTGACCTTCAGGGTGTCCGGGCCGCTTGTGAATGACAATCTCGCGAACGCCATTCCGGTTGCAAGTCTTCCATTCAGTGTTGTGCTCGATTCCGGAGCGGGATCGACAGAGGTGGGCGAGCCACGACCGGCTTGTCAAACATCTGGCACACTGACCGGACTGACCTTCTGGTACACGTTCACGCCAGCGACGACTGGCAACTATCGCGTCGACACCGAAGGCTATGATAGTCCGTCCACAAGTTCCCTGGAAGTATTCGAGGCACCTGCTCTGGACTACGCATCGATAACGTCCGTCGCGTGTGCCCAGTTTACAACTCAAGCAGTTGCCCCACAATTGACCGCGGGTGTGCGTTATGCAATTCGGGTCGCATCTGGCTCAACGATCGCGCCGCTGAACATCCGCGAACGTTCAGTCCAGCCGATGAACGACAACCTGGCGTCGGCGAGGACGATCGCGAGCGTTCCCTTTACACAAACGACCGATACCCACGCTGCGACCACGGAAACAGGGCCGCTGGTTGAGACGATCCCGACGTGTTCCGGCGCGGCGCACAACACCATATGGTATTCGTTCACTCCTGCCTCAACTGGTCTCTATCGCATCGATACCATCGGCAGCTATAGAGATCTAAGTGCGGGTGCGGCGACGACTCTCGACCTGTTCGCGGCACCGACTCTGTACTACTCGGGCATGACATCCCTCGCCTGTGACAGGTACAGCAGCGGGTTCACGACCCTCGTGAACGTCAATCTGACAGGCGGAACGCGGTATGCAATCCGGGTCGGATCGCAGGAACCTGGTGGTCTGGGGGTGTCAATCCTCAATGTCACGCAACTGCCATCTGTTCCCGCCAACGACAATATCGCAAGTGCGAAGGCGATCACCAGCCTGCCGTTCACGGAAGCGCTCGATACTCGCAGCGCCTCTGTCGAAAACGGCGAGCCTGGTCAATGCACTTATTCCGTCGTGAACAATAGCGTCTGGTACCGTTTCACGCCTTCTGAATCCGGTAACTATCAGATCGACGCGCTCGGCAGCTCGACCGAATCGTTCGTGCGCTACGACGTGCTGGAAGCCGCATCGCTGACGTTCGGTTCGCTGGTCCCACTCGGCTGCGGTTCTAACTACGGCACCAGTTCCGGTAAGGTTACCGTGGCGATGACGGCGGGTCAGCAGTACGCGATTCGCAGCGCTGCGGCGACCGCTGGCGGCCACACCGCCGCCCGGATCAATGTCGTCGGGCCGCTGGCTGCTCCGGCCAATGACCTGCTGACGAACGCGACAGCCATCACCACCCTCCCATTCAGGCTGCCTATTGATACGAGTAGTGCCGCCAAGGAAGCCGGTGAGACTATCTCGCCGTGCACCACGGGTACGCAGGAGAATCACTCAATCTGGTATCAGTTCACGCCGACAATCACTGGCAACTACGATCTCATGGTCGACGATATTTTCAACCTGCTGGATGTCTACGCCGCCCCGAACCTGACCTTCGCCAGTCTCAGCAACATCGCGTGTATCAACGCGTTTGGAAGTAGCAGCACGCCTGACGACCGTACGACGACCGTACGACGACCGCGACGTTGACGGCTGGCACGCGATATGTGATTCGATCCAGCTCAGCATCAGTCAGCGGCACCGGAAGATCAAGCTTCACGCTCAGTTTCGCCTCCGCCGCTCCGACGATCGTGGTCAACGATGTCACGTTCAAAGCCAGCGACAGCGGGACCCGTGCACTCGTGTTTGCCGAGGTTGGCAGCGCGTCCGATCCCGAAGGCAACGCCGTGGATGTTGTGTGTTCACCAGCCATTGGCACGGCGTTATCCGTCGGTGCCCACTCCATCACGTGCACTGCGACCGACGATGACGACCTGTCCACCAGCGACAGCGGAACTGTCACCATCGCGGCGGACCTGTCACCTCCCACCGCTGACATGAGCCTGTCCCCATCGGCCACCACTGCCGGTTGGAACAGATCGAGTGTTGTCGTCACGCTCACCGCGTCCGACGCTCGCTCCAGCATCACCTCGATCACCTACAAGGCGGCTGGAGCGCAGAGCATCGTAACGACGACCGTGGGTGGGCATTCCGCGACCGTCTCCATCACGGTGCCTGGCATCACAAACCTGACGTTCCGCGCGCGCGATGCGGCTGGGAATTTCAGCCCATGGATGACGCGTGCTGTCCGAATCGACACGACCCTGCCCAGCAACTCCAGTCCGAGGATAATTCTGCGCAATCGAATGAACGGCGACGGGTCGGTCCCATTCAGCATTATCTGGTCGGCCAGCGACGCGCAGAGTGGTCTCTCGAAGACGACGCTTCAACTATCGGTCGAGCTTGGTTCGTTTGCGCCGCTGGCGTTGCCATCCGCGACCGCGGTCACCGCGTCCGTCACGCTTCACGACGGTGCCACATACCAGTTCCGCACGCGCAGCCGCGACCGGGCGGGCAACGACAGCAGGGTCACCAGCACGCAGCTCTGGCACACCGGACAGCGCTTCGCGCTCGATGTGATGCAGAACAACGACAGCAGCGGAGCCGTGACCTACGCTGGCGACTGGAGCACCTCGACCGGCAACCTTTGGTTCGGTGGGACAACCCGGGCCGCAAGCTCGATCGGCTCGAGTGTAAGCGTGGAGTTCACCGGAACGAGCGTCGCCTGGATTGCAGCGCTCGGGTCGAATCGTGGACAGGTCAGCATCTCACTGGACGGAAATCCTGTTGTCACTGCAGCGAACCCACTCGATCTCTATCGGGCGGTGGGTTCATCCCGTGACGTGGTATTCCAGCGTACAGGTCTCACGAATACGGCACATACGCTGGTCATCACCGTCGTCGGTAGCAACTCCAGTTCCACTGGCACCCGCATCGAATTCGACGGGTTGGTGGTGACGCGTCCCAGCTAGATCACGCCCATGCCGGTGATGCACCACGGAGTGTGATGTACCACCGGTATAGACGCGTCTAGACTTCAGCTCTATTCTCTCTCCCCAGACAACGGCAATGGCGAATGCGACGCGCCCGGGAGTTTTCATGGTTGCGCTTGGCGCGCGTATGTTGCCAGGGAGTGAGAGGAACCGCGTGTTGAAGGACTACAACCACTACAGCTTCTGGCTGGAAACATCAGGGGATGATCTGACGCCGCGTCCGTCCCTCGACGAATCAATTTCGGTTGATATTGCGATCCTTGGGGCGGGCTTCACGGGGCTGTGGACCGTCTACCATCTGCTAGTGCGCGATCCATCACTGAAGGTGGCGATCGTTGAGGCGGAGATCGCTGGCTTTGGCGCGTCGGGCCGCAATGGCGGCTGGTGTTTTGCGGGCTTTCCTGTCTCCCCGCTGACGTTGATCGAGCGCTACGGCTTCGATGCCGCGCGCGCCGTCTCGCTCGCGATGTACGGCTCGGTCGATGATGTCGGGCGGGTCTGCGAAATGGAAGGCATCGACGCGCACTACGCCAAGGGCGGCGAGTTGGAGATCGCGCGAGCCGCCTACGATCTTTCGACGCTCCAGAGAATGTATGACGAGTTTCGCTCGATTGGCCTGGACGACCACTATGAACTGTTCGACGCCAACCAGACCGAAGAACGTATCCGCGTCGCCCGCGCCGTCGGTTCATTCTGGAACAAGGAGGGCGCGGCCATTCAGCCAGCGCGACTCGCCCGTGGACTCGCGTGTGCCGTCGAGCGGCACGGCGGGACGATCTACGAAGGCACGCGCGTCACCGACTTCACGACCGGCACATCTCCGACATTAATCACCGAGCGAGGAACGGTGACTGCCAGGGCAGTCGTGCTCGCGGGAGAAGCGTACTTATCCGCGCTGCCAAAGCTGCAACGGCAGATCATGCCGCTGACCTCGCACATCATCGTGACAGAACCGCTGCCCGACGATCGGTGGCAGGAGATCGGCTGGGAACGGCGGGAAGTCGTCGGCGGCTTCGGGACGCACGGCGGCTATCTGCAACGGACGAGGGATGGTCGCATCGCATTCGGCCCATATCGAGGGCAATACCCTTTCAACTCGAAAATCACCGACGCGATCGACCGCAAGGAAGACATCTTCGAGCACGCCCGCCGTTCGACGCTCGACTGGTTCCCGATGCTACGCGGCGTGCGCTTCACACACGCATGGGGCGGCGTATTCGGTGTTCCGCGCGATCACATGCCGGTGATGACGTACGACAAGCGCAGCGGAATTGCGACCGGACGTGGCTATACCGGAGAAGGTGTCGCGACCGCCAATCTCTCGGGTCGTGTGCTGGCTGACCTGCTTACCGAGACCGATTCCGACCTGACGCGCCTGCCAATGACCTCCCACACGTCATCAACCTGGGAGCCGGAGCCGCTACGCTGGATGGGACACCGCATGGTGAACATCAGCCGCCGACGTTCGATGCAACAGGTCGAAGCGACCGGCCGCTATCCCAGTGGCTCGACAATCGGCGAGCGACTCTGGGAGTCTGAGCCGTCGCCGCTGGGCTGGATAAAAGCGGCGTTGCCGCAGGGGAAGGGACGCAAATAGGATGTTGACACTGAAGATTGACCCTCAGACCGCTGAATCGGTAGAACTCGACGCCTGGGGCGGCATCAGTTCCGCCATGGACGGCCCGATGGAGACGCGCGGGAGCGAAAGCTGGCGCAGCCCGGACGAACGCATCGGGACCGGCATCTGGGAATGTGACGCTGGCAGGTTTCGAGCCGCGTTCACTGACCGTGGTGAGTTCATCCACATCCTCAGCGGTCGGATGACCTGTACGTCTGAAGACGGCTCCGTCATCGAACTGGGCGTCGGTGACTCAATGACGTTCCCGGTCGGCTGGTCCGGCGAATGGCACGTTCATGAACCGCTTCGCAAGCTCTATTGCGAGTTCAAGTCGGAATAGTGATAGTCAGTCTGCTCACCCTGCGCGGCAGCATCTTCGACGGGGAGGCAATCAACCTCCCAGCGCGGCGATGATGCCGCTCAACGTCGCATCCATGTAGGCGTCGAACGGGTCGCCAGTGTCGGTGGAATGGCCGAGTCGGACCACAACCAGGCCCTTCGATGGCACGATCACGACGACCTGTCCCCAGGCTCCCGCTGGCCAATAGGCATCGCGCGGCACGTTCGACAGCCGCCCGCCAGCGTTCAGCCAGAACTGACCGCCGTAGCCCTGCTCCCCGTCCGCTGGTGCGGGGGTGCGGACGAATTCAGTCCAGCCCTCGGGCAGCACACGCTCCCCAGTTGGCTTCCAGACACCGTCCCAGAGGTGCAGCAGTCCGAAGCGCGCCCAGTCGCGCGCTGTGCCCCAGTCGAAGCCGCTCATGACGAAGTTGCCCCAGGGGTCAGGCTCCAGCACCATCCGGCGCATGCCGATCCGATCGAACAATCGTCGCTGCGGGTACGTCAGATATTCCTCGCCACGAGCCTCGACTGTCTGCCGGACGATCTTACCGAGGGTCAACGGATCGCTGTTACGGTAGCGCCAGTGTGTTCCCGGTGGAAACTCCGACGGACGTGAGACGGAGTGCGCGAACACGTCGATACCGCCGTAGTAGATGAACATGTGGTCGTCCCCGCTCGTCCAGCCGAGGTCGAGCTGGTCATCGTCCTGCGCGCGCACGAAGCGCAATCCGCTGGACATGTTGAGCAGGTGTCGAATGGTGATGTCTGCGCGAGGATCGTCGTCGGCTCGCCATTCCGCGACCGGCGCAGGGTCGTCGATGTTCAGCGCGCCGTCTCCAACCAACAGGCCGATGAGCGCGGCCGTAATGCTCTTGCCCATCGACCACGAGACGTGCCGCGACTCAGGCCCGAACCCCGGTGCGTAGCGTTCGCCGACGATCTGACCGTGATGCACGACCAGCAACGCACGCGTTCCCTGTGGGACCGGCTGGCGGTTGTCGTCCATCGCGAGATCGAGTGCGGCGTCGAGCGCTGCTGAATCGACGCCAGAAGGCGATGCATAGGTGGGTATGCGATCCCCAGCGGGCCAATCCTGCGTTGAAGGATCGGGCAGCGTCGAGGTCACCGGCACCGGGGTGAAATGCACCCCCGCAGCACCGCGCGGCACGATTGTGCATCCCTGGCCGTTGTTGAAGACCGCGCTCCGCTGTGCGCCGTTTGCTGACAGTGTCACGATCCCGCGCTCGGTATCGACATCCCACGTGATGGAGTCCCACTCGACTGGCATGCCCTCCGGGCGCAGATGCGTCATCAGGTCGCGTCGAACGAAGTCGTCAGCGTCGCGGTCGCCAACCAAGACGCCGGAGCAGAGCAGCTTCGCGAAGAACGCCAACACATGATCGAGCTTTTCGTCAACGGCGGTCGTGCTCACTCAATTCCCCCTCACTCGATCGGCGATCTGACTGCGCCATCTTCGCACGTTCGGGGATTGCGTCAACGACATCATTCGAGCGGGTCGCGCACACACTTTGGGAATTTCACATAACAACGGACTCGCTAATTGGCGGTTCGCGGAACAGCTCTCACCCGTGCGCCGCCGCGTGCCTGTGCGCTGCGCCAGGCGATGAGGGGAGAGCCGACGATCGTTGTCAGCACCCAGGCCAGGAAATGACCGTCCGCCATCTGCACGAGGAACGCGGTGACGAACGAGATGTAGCTGCTCGACATCAGGTTCAGGTGCCAGACGAGCCAGGTGCCACGCCGCAGTGTAGGCTTCGTGCGGACCAGCCACAGCCCGGCTCCGGCGCAGATGCCGGTCGCAATGGCGATGATGCCAAGTCCCAGCAGCTCCATCGGGTCGTATAGAAACAGACCGAATGTCGTCGCGACAACCCCCACGCCGGCGAAGACGTAGACACGCCCGAAGCGGGTATGCCAGCCCCGACGCTTCGGCATGAACAGCGCGAGCGCCGCGACGACCAGGCCAACCGCGCCACACACGATGTGAACTGCCAGAATCAGATCGTGTGTCATGTGTTACTACCCTCATCAATCCCGTACACTGACCATCCATTGTGGAAGGTAGTTGTAGAATAACACCTTCCATTGTGGAATGTCAATGATGACACGTCGGTCAGGATGATACTGAGAGTTGCTCGAATGACAGAACGACCGTTGAACGCAACCGCAGCCTCGCTGCTCGGGTTCCTGCACGATGGACCGCTGACGGGTTGGGATCTCGTCGCGCTCGCCGAGCAGCGCATCGGCGGCTTCTGGTCGCTCACGTCGAGTCAGGTGTATCGGGAGCTGGCGACGATGGCGACGGCGGGATTGATCGAGGCAGGGGAGCGGGGACGGCGCGACCGTCAGCCCTTCAAGATCACCGATGCGGGCCGCGCGGCGTTCCGTGCCTGGGGCGAACGGGAGCCAGGAGCCGAAACTATCCGCTTCCCGCTGCTGTTGACGATGGTGTTTGGCCAACACATCCCGCGTGAGCAGATGGCACGCAGCATCGCGGCACATCGGGCGCTTCATGCCGAGCGGCTGGCTGGCTATGAGTCTATGGCAGCGACGATTCCAGCCGGTCACCGCGCTGCCGATCCGTTCTCCGTCGCGACGCTCGACTTCGGTATCGCCTACGAGCGCGCCGTGCTCACCTGGTTCGATGGTCTGCCTGATTCGATCGTGCAGGTCGAACGTGCGGACGATTGAGCTGCAACAGTCACGTCGCGCATCGTGGGCGATGAAAGATTCTACGATTGTGCGGCTGTGTCGCGGGCAGTCTTCAACGCGCGGCCCCACCATGCCAGTTGGTTGAGCATTGAGGTAGCGCGGTCGAGCATGGCCGGGTCGTTCGGCTGGCCGGACTCATCGAACTGTCCGCGTGCCATTGCCATGACCAGACCTTCGCGAATCGGAGCCATCTGGAGTTCGACGGCCACCATGCGGAGTTGCTCGGCAGCACGCGCGCCGCCTGCGATACCGCCGTAGGAGACAAATCCGATCGGCTTGTTGTTCCACTCGGCGTACAGGTGGTCGATCGCATTCTTGAGGACTGCTGGGTAGCCACGGTTGTACTCCGGCACCACCATCACGTAGCCATCCGCGCCACGCACCTTCTCAGCCCAGATAGCGCTGGCATCCGTCGCCGCCGATGACTCCGCCGCTGGATCGCCCAGCATGCGCATGGGGTAGTCCCGCAGATCGATCAGTTCAACATCCATATCAGCACGCTGACGGACGACCTCTGTATACCATCGGCCAATGGTATCCCCGAAACGACCCTCGCGCGTACTTCCGAGAATAATCAGAATCCTGAGTTGCT
>Ga0136611_10000146_pt1 | contig 41531 bp, 37 predicted proteins | sample AntDrymUQ2232306_2_FD_106645 | JGI IMG/M metagenome (GOLD analysis project Ga0136611, IMG submission 106645) | Polar desert sand microbial communities from Dry Valleys, Antarctica - metaG UQ223 (23.06) | ecosystem: Environmental > Terrestrial > Soil > Desert | place: Antarctica: Dry Valley... | reverse complement strand
GTGCGTAAGGCGCCCCCATTCCCCGGCCCCTTCCCCCATGTGAGGGGGAAGGGGTGACGTACGGCCCTCACCCCAGCCCCTTTTCCTACCTTGGGAGGGGGGCTTTTTGTTGCCCTGGCCCTGGGTTAGAGCAGGCGGGCATGGCGCGGGAGGGGGTCGCCGAGGAGGGGCAGGGCGTAGCGGCGGAAGGCCTCGGTTGCGCCGCCGCGCGGGCTCGGGATGAACTCGGGCGGTAGGAGGCGCTGGGCGTTGGCGATGCGGCCGAGGGGGGCGGTGCCGATGGTCACGCGGTAGGGGTCGTCGGACTCGCGACGGAGGACGACCATCACATCGGTCTCGCCGGCCAGCGTACGGTGAGTGGCTTCGTGCCCGAGGGCGAGCGCTTCGTCCGCGTCGATGCACGAGCGGCAGGCGATGGACATGCGCTGGAGCGTGCCGTACTTCTCCCAGCGGGCGCGGAGGGAGAGGCGCGCGCGAATCTCGCGGACGAGGTACTCGGCCGGGCTGTCGTAGTAGGCGTGCCCGAACGCATCGACGTGGCGGGGCTGGCCGCCGGAGCCGAGGACGCCGCCGCCGGGGTCGGGCTGGTTCTCGGAAAGGACTATGACGGCGTGCCCGTAGCGGCTCATGGTGGCCCCGACGTCATCAAGGATCGAGTCGGTCGAGTGGGGCCGCTCGGACACGTAGACGAGATGCGGGCCTTCGTCGTCGGCGCGCCGGCCCAGCGACGCGGCGGCAGCAAGCCAGCCGGCGTGGCGGCCGGCCACTTCGAGGATCTTGATCGGATCGGTGCGGCGCATGGCCTCGGTGTCGCGGCTGACTTCCATGGCGGCGAGCGCCAGGAATCGCGCGGCGCTGCCGTAGCCGGGGCAGTGGTCGGTCTCGATGAGGTCATTGTCCACCGTCTTCGGCGCCCCGACACAGGCCAGGTCGTAGTCGGCCGCGCTGGACGCGACGGCGAGCTGATGCGTGGTGTCGGCGGAGTCATTGCCGCCGATGTAGACGAACCAGCGCGCATTGAGGCGGCGCAGCGCGGCGAGCGCCCGGTCGAGGTCGTCGTCGCGGAGGCGGTAGCGGCACGACCCGAGGACGCTGGAGGGGGTGTCCTTGAGATCATGCAAGAACGTCGGGGACTGGCGACGGAGATCGACGATATCGTCGCCGAGGAGGCCCTCGATGCCGTGTCGGAGGCCGATGACGTCACCGACGCGGTCGTCGGCGAGCGCTGCTTCCACGACGCCCGCGAGGGTACGGTTGATGACTGCGGTGGGGCCGCCCGATTGGCCGACGACGAGCGAGCCTTTGGCTGTCACGCGGCCAAGCTTACCGCGTCTCGGACCCGGATGCCAGCGAGGTGGTCGCCGAGCCGGCGACGAAGTAGGCAGCCGACAACTCCTCGTCGGGTCGAAGGCCGTCAGGTAGCGACGGCCGCCGCTATCGTCGGGATGCGCGCCTTCTCTTCGATCCAGGCGGCCTGCCACTTGGCGCGGCCGTGAGCGGTGAAGAAGACGATGCTCGGGATCTTCTTGAGCACCTGGAAGTCGCGGACGATGCGGGCCTCGCCCCAGAGCGGCTTGCGCAGCTCGACCCAGCCGCTGAAGATGTCGCCACCGCTGGTGAGCAGCGTGAGGAGGGTCACGATCATCGGCAGCGAGTCGATGGCCCGCGCGACGTTGAAGCGCTCTTGATACGGCGCGGGGAAGGTGAACACGCCGTACAGCCAGACGTAACAGACCGCCCAACTTACCAGCGCGGGCAGGATCACCTGCGCCAGCCAGTAGGGAGCCCGTGGGGAGTCCTCGAAGACGACGCAGACGCCGACCGGATTGACCGCGACGCAGACCATCGGGTGGCCGAAGACCTTCGCGATGATCCAATGGGTCGCCTCGTGCAAGACTACGAGCGCGACGAACCCGGAAACGAGCCACAAGACGAGCCCAGCCGGCATCCAGCAGTACCTCCGTCAATGGGTGAACGGCGCGGCGCGCGAAGCGGGGACGGGCCGCGAGTGAGACGCACTCCAGACGTGTGCGCGCGACAACGCGAGCGCAGTGTAACGACGGATATGGTGGGAGGGCAAGCGTTGCGGGCCGACTGTAACAGGCCGCACCGGGTCGTACGCCACGCCAATGGGTAACTGTCCGAAGCTGTCCCCAATGGGCGAGAGCGGGCCTTTCAGTGCCTGATCTGCCCTTAGGGGGAACGTGCAGACGTGGCGGGTGGTTTGGTATGCTTTCCGACGCGATCCTCGATAGCTCAACGGTAGAGCGCCCGGCTGTTAACCGGTAGGTTCCAGGTTCGAATCCTGGTCGAGGAGCCAGCACGCGATAGCCGCCGCGGGACGATGACTCCCGCGGTGGCTCTCTCTTTATGCGCGGGTCGGAATTGGTGAATGATGCCCCGCGAATTCGTTCACCCTCTGGGCTCTCCCTCCGGCGGCTCGCCGAACAGCGACTCGCGTATCAGGGCATCGGCTGCGTGGAGCAGGCCGGGCACGCCTGGGACGCGGAGGGCCGTGGCGGCTAGTGGCAGCGCCCGCTCCACGAGCACTACGAAGGCCCCCGTTGCGCGTTGCGACGGACTCTTGTCTAGCAGCCACCACAGCACGATCGTCAGGTGGCTCAGGTACAAGAGCCGACCCAACGTCGAGGCGAGCGCGCCGCGCGGGGCGTCAGTTGCGCCGACGACGGCGTCGATGAACACGCCTTGCACGAGGACGCGCGAGAAGGCGGTGCTGGGGGCGAAGAGCCCATCGTTGGCATCGCCAACGAGCACCGAGACGAGCGACGCGAGCGTGTCGCGGTGCGGTCGCAGCACGTCGAGGCTTGTGGTGAGGGCGAAGAGAAAGCGATCGCGCCACCGACCGGCGGGCATCTGCTTCGCCCGCTCGGCGTAGTCGGCAGACAGCTCGTCGTACAAGGCCAGGACGACGGCCCGCTTACTCGGGAAGTAGCGGTAGAGCAGCCCGACGCTCACACCGGCTTCGGCCGCCACGTCGCGCAGTGTCGTCTGCTGCCAGCCACGGGCCGCGATCAGGCTGACCGCCGCGTCGTATAGGCGGCGTCGTGTCTCGATGCCCCGGGCTGTCGGGCCGCTCGGGCGCCCGCGTGGGCGTGGAGGAGGGGGCGCTGCGTCCGCCACGGAGGTGCTCCCTTGACATTTTAGATGAACATGTTTACTATTATTCAAAGGCAGCCAGGCATGGTCAATGGGGCAGGGTACATGAAGCTCATTCTTGCAGGCGGCACCGGCCAGCTCGGAGGGGTGCTCGCGCGGGGACTCAGTGAGCGGGGCCACGACGTCGTCGTGCTGTCCAGGGGACGCAGCGACGGCACGAGCGTCGTCCGCTGGGACGGACGCGGACTGGGCGCCTGGGCGGGTGTGGTCGATGGCGCGGACGCGGTCATCAACCTGGCCGGGCGGAGTGTGAACTGTCGCTACAGCCGAGCCAATCTGAGCTCGATGATGGACTCTCGGATCGACTCGACGCGGGCATTGGGCATGGCCATCCAAGCGGCGACGCGTCCGCCACGGGTGTGGCTGCAGATGAGCACGGCGACCATCTACGCCCACCGCTTCGACGCGCCGAACGACGAGGCGAGCGGGCGTATCGGCGGCGACGAGCCGGGCGTGCCGGCCCACTGGAGGGCCAGCATCGACATTGCCCGCGCGTGGGAACGAGCTCTGGCAGAGGCCCCTACCCCCACAACGCGGAAGGTGGCCCTGCGGAGCGCGATGGTGATGAGCCCGGATCGTGGCGGCGCCTTCGACATACTCTCCCGCCTGGCGCGGTACGGCCTCGGCGGCCCGATCGCCGGGGGGCGCCAGTTCATGTCATGGATCCACGACCGCGACTTCGTGCGCGTGGTGGCGTTCCTGCTGGAGCGCGACGACCTCGCCGGGCCAGTCAACGTCGCGGCTCCCAGTCCGCTGCCGCAGCGCGAGTTCATGGCCACTCTGCGCCGGACCATCGGCACGCCGATCGGGCTGCCGGCGACGGCATGGATGGCAGAACTGGGTGCGTTCGTCCTGCGCACCGAGACGGAATTGATCTTCAAGAGCCGGCGGGTGGTGCCGGGACGACTGCTCGACGCCGGCTTCCACTTCGAGCATCCAAACTGGGCCACGGCCGCGCGCGAGCTCGTTGCCCGCCGTCAGCATAGGAGCTAAACGGACATGAGACTTCCGGCATTGCAGGGACTGGTCCGACGCCGGATCCTGGTCAACTTCCGCGTCGATCCCGAGGTCGCCGCCCGTCAGCTGCCCGCTCCGTTCCGCCCGAAGCTGGTCGGTGGTTGGGCCGTAGCCGGCATTTGCTTGATCCGGCTGGAGCAGATGCGTCCGCTGGGCATACCGTCGGCGCTCGGGCTGTCGAGCGAGAACGCCGCGCACCGCATCGCCGTGACATGGGAGGATAGCTTGGGGCAGGCGCGCGAGGGTGTGTACATCCCCCGGCGCGACACTGGCGCGCTGCTGAACCACCTGGCAGGCGGGCGCGTGTTCCCCGGTTATTACCACCATGCCCGCTTCGAGGCACGCGACGACGGTAAGGCCGTCGAGATCGTGATGGAGACTGACGACGGTCGGGGCAATGTACGGTTGAAGGCCCGAGCTGGCGCGGAGCTGCCGTCCGCGTCCGTCCTCTCGTCGCTGGCCGAGGCTTCGAGCTTCTTCGGAGCCGGGTCAGAGGGGTACTCCCCGAACCGGAACGGCGGACGCCTCGACGGCCTGCGGCTGCGGACGCGAGCGTGGCGGATCGACGCCCTCGCCTTGGAGCATTTGTCGTCGGCCTACTACGCGGACGGAGCACGGTTCCCGCCGGGCAGCGTGGAGTACGACTGTGCGCTGATCATGCGCGACATCCCACACGAGTGGCAGTTGGTGCCCGACCCATGCACGCCGATCGAGCGAGATGCGGGGCAGGGATTGCGCAACCAAGCCGAACCGGCGCAGCTCGCCCGAGCTCGAGCTTAACAGGCCGGCGATCCCCCCAGGACGACGACCGTGACCGCGCTATTAGCGATCACGCGCCCGACCGCCGCACATGGTGACCTCACTTTCCGGCTCGCCGCTCGGCGAGGCTACTTGACGGTCACGCTCTTGGCGAGGTTGCGGGGCTTGTCCGGGTCGTGGCCGCGCAGGAGGGCCAGGAAGTAGGCGAGCATCTGGCCCGGCACGGCCTGGACGATGCCGCTCGCCTCGCCGACGTCGGGCGCGGGAATGTGACAGTCGAACGCCTCGTCGTTCTCGGGGGCGATGCCGATGATGTAGCCGCCGCGCGCCTTGACCTCCATCGCGCCGGACAGGATGTCGTCGCGCGTCTCGTCGTTCGGGACGAGCACGATGCACGGCGTGCCCGGCTCGATCAGCGCGATCACCCCATGCTTGAGCTCGCCGCCGGCGAAGCCCTCGGCGTGGACGTAGCTGACTTCCTTGATCTTGAGCGCGGCTTCGAGGGCCTGGGGGTAGCTCGGCCCGCGTCCGATCACGTAGAGGTGCTCCAGGCGGTAGATCGTCTCGGCCACCTCGCGGATATGGTCGCGGCGCCAGTCCGATAGGAGCGCCTCGATCTCCAACGCCGCGCTCTCCAGCAGGGCAGCGCCCTCCTCGACCTTGCCCATTAACGCGTACGAGGTGAGGAGCATGACGGCCATCTTGGCCGTGAAGCTCTTGGTGGCGAGCACGCAGCGCTCGGGGCCGGCGCCCAGCAAGATTGCGTGGTCGGCGAGGCGATAGAGGCTCGATCCCTCGACGTTGACCACGGCGGCGAGCGTCGCGCCGCGCGCGTGCGCCCCGCGCATCGAATCGAGGATGTCGATCGTCTCGCCGCTCTGCGAGAAGGCGACCACCAGCGAGCCCGGCCCCAGGAACTTCTCGAGGTAGCCAAACTCCGAGCCATTGGCGACGAACGCGCGCTGCCCGGCGATGCGCGCGAGCATGTACTGGCCGGCGAGCGCGGCGTGGGCGGCGGTGCCGCAGCCGACGAGGTGCGTCTCGTCGGCCGCGCGGATCTGTTCGGCGAGGACGGCGGCGTCGCCGATGCGCTCGCGGGCGATGCGCCGGAGCACGGCGGGCTGCTCGTGGATCTCCTTGCTCATGAAGTCGGGAAAGCCGCCGAGGTCGGCTTGTTCGACCGACCATTCGACCTCCACGATCTTCGGCTCGATGGTGGCACCGGACGCCGCGTCGTAGACGGTGATGCCCTCGGGGGTGAGTAGCGCGGCCTGGTTCTCGTCGAGGAAGGTCATCCGCCGCGTGTGTTCGAGGAGCGCGGAATAGTCGGAGGCGAGCAGGCTGCCATCGGCCGACCAGCCGAGCGTCAGGGGCGACCCGGTCTTGGCGGCGGCGAGGTGCCTGGTGCGAATGTCGAGGACCGCGACCGCATTCAGGCCGCTGAGGCGGCGGAACGTCGTCATCAGGGCGCGGGCGAGACGCTCGGGGGTCTCGGGCGTGGCGTCGAGGTCTTCTTCGAGCAGGTGCGCGACGACCTCTGTGTCGGTTTCCGAGCGGAACGTATGGCCTCGGTCGCGTAGCTCGTGGCGCAGCTCGCGGTGGTTCTGGACGATGCCGTTGTGGATGATCGCGAGTCGGCCGCTGCAGTCGAGGTGCGGATGGGCGTTCTCGTCGGTGACGCCGCCGTGGGTCGCCCAGCGGGTGTGGCCGAGGCCGATCGAGCTGGCCGGCAGGGTGGTGCGTGCCTGGCCAATTTTGCCGGTCCGCTTCTCGACGTCCACGCGCCCGTCGTGGGCGACGGCGATGCCCCAGGAGTCGTAGCCGCGGTACTCGAGCTGCTTGAGCCCGTGTAGCACGAGCTCCGGCGCATCCTGGCGGGCGCCGACGTATCCGAAAATGCCGCACACAGCGTTCGCTCCGATTGGGTCGGAGGACGCACCCAGCCCCCGCGCGGCGTCATCGTCGCGCGGCAGTACGCGGGGATCGGACCGGCGAGCATGCAAGCTCGCCGCACGTCGAGCGGCCTTTGTCAGGGCGTTCCTGCCCTGATTTGCTCCGCTCGTGACGACCGTGCCGGCCGGGGGGCCATCCGCCGAACTTTCGATAAGCCCCCGCCTCGTCACCCAGCACATTGCTGGGTCTGGCGCTTGTGCAAGTGTCCCCGAGAGTGTGTTGGGATGAGCTGGCGCCCTACCTCCGTGGTGAGATGGCCGGACTCTACCAGTATCGTGTGCCGCACACCAAGGGGTGGTGGGTCATGGTTTGACCCGGCTCCCGTCAGGGGGCCACCATTAGGGTCGAATCGCGGATGGCTGCCGGATAGGCGAGCCTCGCATCTTCGGCCGATCGGACCGACTACACTCGGACGGCAGGCATATAGCGAAGTCGGAGTGTGACGATGAGACTTGTCACCTTTTCGCGCGGCGCGAGTCGCGGGCTCGGCGCCGTCATTGGCGACGGCATCCTCGAACTCGGCTCGGCCGACGTGCCGAACGACATGATCGCCTTCCTCGAAGGCGGCGAGGCGGTCTGGGCACGGGCGCGGGCGGCGGTGAAGAAGGCCGAGGGCGGCCAGTCGAAGGCGAAGCTGCTGGCGCGATCCGACGTGACGCTGCTCGCGCCGATCCCGCGCCCGCGCAAGAACGTGTTCGCGCTCGGGCTGAACTACAGCGAGCACGTCGCGGAGGGCGCGCGGGCGCGCGGCCTCGAAGTGAAGCTGCCGGAGTACCCGGTCTTCTTCACCAAGGCCGTGACCGCCGTGATCGGTCCGGAGGATCCGATCCCGTTCGACGGGCGGCTCTCGGACAAGTGGGACTGGGAGGCCGAGCTGGCGCTGGTGATCGGGAAGGGCGGGCGCGACATCCCGAAGGAGCGCGCATTGGAGCACGTCTTCGGTTACACGTGCCTGAATGACGTGTCGGTACGCGACGTGCAGCGCAAGCATGGTGGGCAGTTTTTCCGAGGCAAGAGCGTCGATGGCACCTGCCCGATCGGGCCCTGGATCGTGACGCGCGACGAGGTGATGAACGTCCAGAATCTGCGCATCATGACCCGCGTGAACGGCGTCACCAAGCAGGACTCGAACACGAGCTTCATGATCTTCGACGTGGCGACCACCATCGAGTCGCTCTCGGCGGGGATGACACTGGAGCCGGGCGACATCATCGCGACGGGCACACCGGACGGCGTGGGCTTCGCGCGGACGCCGCCGGAGCTGCTGAAGCCGGGCGACGTGGTCGAGGTCGAGGTCGAGGGCATCGGCGTGCTGCGCAACGACGTCATCGATCGCTGGGCCGGGCGGTAGGCCTCCGTGGCTGATGCGGGGTGCTCGGCGCAGGGGACGTGTCCGCGTCTCCGCCGCACCATCGACGTCGCGCGGGTGGAGGATGGCGGGGGGCGCATGCTGCGGCTCTACGATCGGTCGGACCCGACGGGGAGTCAGGTCGTGCTGAGCGAGCATGGCGTGATGCTCGCGTCGCTGCTCGACGGCACGCGCTCGGTGTCGGCGATCCGCGCCCAGTTTGCGAACCGGCTCGGCGCGCCGATCGAGCTCGCGGACGTGATGCGATTCGTCGAGCAGCTTGATGAAGCATATTTGCTGGAGAGCGAACGCTACGCCGGCCGCGAGCGACGGATCGCCGAGAGTTTCCGGTCGGGAGCCACCCGCCGTGCCCATCACGCGGGAGGCGCGTACCCGAGCGATCCGGTCGAGCTGCGGATTTTTTTGGATCGGCAGTACCTGGCGCCCGGAGGACCGGGGGATGCGCCGGGGCCATCGCGCCGAGCGCCGCTGCGCGGGCTGATTGCCCCGCACATCGATCTGCATCGCGGCGGCCACTCGTACGCCTGGGGCTACCGCGAGCTGGCCGAGAGCGAGCCGGCCGACCTGTATGTGCTGTTGGGCACGTCGCACGCCCCGATGCGGTATCCGTTCGCCGCGACGGCGAGGCCGTACGACACGCCGCTCGGGCCGGTGCGCGCGGCGCCGGAGTTTGTCGAGCGCCTGGCGGGGCGGTCGCCGTTCGACCTCTTCGCGGGGGAGCTGAATCACCGGGCGGAGCACTCGCTGGAGTTCCAAGCGCTGTATCTGCGCTACCTGGGCCACAGTGGTCCGGCAGGCTCGGCGGAAGTCGTGACGATCTTGTGCGTGCCGCCGGACGATGGCCGCTCCGGGTCACTGCCGACCGACTCGGCGGCTCTTGCGGAGTTTCTCGATGCCCTGCGCGAGACGATTGCCGACGATGGACGGCGGGTCTGCTTCGTGGCGGGTGCGGACTTCGCCCACGTCGGGCACCAGTTCGGCGACCCCGGCCTGGTGGATGAAAGCTTCGCCGCGCACGTCCGCCGGGGGGATCTGGCAATGCTCGACCTCGTGGCGCGGGGGGACGCCGACGGGTTCTATCGTCAGGTGATCGACGAGACGCCGAGTCCGGGGATGGCCGGCGACTCGCGCGCCACGGGTGGCGCGCGCCGCATCTGCGGCCTGGCCCCGATGTACGCGCTGCTGTCGCTGCTCGGCCCGACCGAGGGGCGCGTGCTCCACTACGATCAATGGATCGATCCGCGACGGACCGGCTCGGTCACGTTCGGCTGCGTCGCGTTCCCGGCGCAGCCCGACGAGCGGCGCGACGGGTGCGGGTGATGGACGACCGGAGCCCCCTGGATGACCGGAGCACCCTGGAGGTGCAGACCCGCCGCAACCTCGATGGCATGGAGCTGGAGCGGAGCGGCCGGCTGGACCTGGCGCTGGAGTTGTACGAGCGGAATGTCGAAGATGGGTTCGAGGGCGACTGGCCGTACGGTCGGCTCGTGGCGTACTACGAGAAGATCGGTCGCTTCGACGAAGCCGAGCGGGTGCTCGCGCGCGCCATCGACGTGTTCAAGGCGAGCAAGAAGCGCTCGGCAACCGACCGGCGCTCGACCGTGCAGGTGTTCCGCAATCGCCTGAGACTGGCGAAGAAGGCCGCGAAGGAGGCGGCGCGGGGCAAGGCCCGCTCGTTCGAGCCGCTGCCGATGGCCGACGAGGGCGGCGCCTCGGAAGTGTGACACTGCCGACGCCACGGGGCAAACGATCCAGGGTCAGATTGGGCGACAACAACTCTTGAGGAGCACTACGATGTTTGTAGCGATCAACCGACTCACGATGCCGCCCGAGTACGCCGGGCGGCTCGAAGAGGGCTTCGGGCGCTCGGCGGGCGGCATGGACGGCGTCGATGGATTCGAGTCTTTCGATCTGTTGAAGAACGAAGGGGGCGGTGAGTTTCTCGTCGTCACCAAGTGGCGCGACAAAGCGGCGTTCGAGGTGTGGCGCGAGGGGGACGCCTTCCAGCGGGCGCACGCGACCACGAACCCGAACAGCCCAGTAAAGTCGGAGCTTGGCGCCTACGACGTGGTGCTGAGCCGCCCGTAACGCGCGAGGACTGACCATACGATGTCCTTCCCAATTGTGTCGGTGGCGCAGATGCGGGCGCTCGAAGCGGCGGCCGTCGCGGCCGGCACGGTCGAGGTCGAGTTGCAGGAGCGGGCGGGGCGCGCCGTCGCCGATGCCATTTCCGGGCGGGTCGAGCGGGGCGTGCGAGTGGGTGCGCTCGCGGGCGCCGGCAACAATGGCCGCGACGCCGTCGTCGCGGCTCGCTACCTTGCGGCGCGTGGGCACGCGGTAGCGGTGTGGGTGTGGCCGACGCACGCGCTAAGTGGGGCCGAGCTCGCGCAGCTGCGCGGCATGGATGTGTCGGTACGCCGGCTGGACTCCCACGACAGCCTGGCGGCGCTCGGGGCGTCGCTCGGCTCGGACGCGGTCGTCATCGACGGGCTGCTCGGCGTCGGGACGCGCGGGCCGATGCGCTCGGAGCTGTCGGTGGTCGCGGGAGTTGTGAACGAGGTGCGTGCGGCGCGACCGGGGCTGCTGGTGGTCGCGGTGGACGTACCGAGCGGGTTGGACGCCGACAGCGGGGCCGCGCCGGGTGTCGTGGTGCGGGCGGACCTGACGGTGACGTTCGGGGCGATTAAGGCGGGGCTGCTGAGGTTCCCGGGGGCGGAGCTGAGCGGCCACGTCATAGCCCGACCGATTGATTTGCCGTCGTCGGCGCTCGGTGAGCAGCCGGTCCAGGCGCTCGATGCGGCTACTGTGGCGAGACTGGTGCCGGCGCGCCCGCTCGACGCGCACAAGTATCGGTTCGGCCGCGTGCTGGTGGTGGCGGGATCGGACCAGTACGTCGGCGCGGCGTGCCTCGGGTCGAGCGCGGCGGCGCGATCGGGGTGCGGGCTGGTCGGGCTGGTGTCCACCGAAGCGGCGAAGCAGGTGCTCGCGCAGATGCTGCCCGTGGCGACCTATCCGGCGACGCTCGGCGACGTCGAGCGCGATCCCGAGGGGAACGCGCGCACCGTCGCGGCGCTGCTGCCCGAGCAGCAGGCGCTGCTGATCGGGCCGGGGATCGGGCGCTCGGCGGCCACCGACCGATTCTTGCGGGCGCTCGTTCGAGTGAACCGCGACGCCGAGGAGCCCGCAACCGCCGTGATCGACGCGGACGCGCTCTCGCTGCTCGGCGGGTGGGATACCTGGTGGGAGGAGCTCGGCGCGGGCCACATCGTAACGCCCCACGCGGGCGAGATGGCGCGCCTGATTGGTGAGGGCGGCGCCGACCCGGACGCGGCGCCCTGGGACGAGGCGCGGCGGTGGGCAGCTCGCTGGAAGCAGGTCGTCGTCCTGAAAGGCCCATTCACGACCGTTGCGGCTCCGGACGGGCGCGCCTGGGTATGGCCACGCGCGAACCCCACGCTCGCGACCGGCGGGACCGGCGACGTGCTCGCGGGGCTGTGCGCCGGACTGCTCGCGCAGGGCATGCCGGCGGTTGATGCCGCCAGGCTGGCGGTGGTGGTGCATGCGCGCGCGGCCGACACCGTGATCCGCCGAAAGGGATGGCGCACGCTGCTGGCGTCGGACCTGCTGGATGAGATCCCACGTGAGATGGCGCTGCTGGGGCGCAAGGATGCAGCAACGGCATTGCATAGCCACCATGCGCCCTGAATCGGCCGTTTTGACAGATGCGGAAGGACCGCGTATACAGATGGTGACGCGACCGGCTCGCGGAGGCGCGCGCGTCTCGGGGGAGGCGGTCGTGAAGGTCCGGTTCTGGGGCACGCGAGGCTCGATCCCGTCGCCGGGGCCGCGCACGTTGCGGTACGGGGGCAACTGCTCCTGCGTCGAGATCCGCACGGACTCGGGCGAGCTGTTCATCATCGACGCGGGCACCGGTATCCGCGAGCTCGGCCTGCACCTGATGACGCAGCAGCCAGTCGAGGCGCACTTGTTCCTGAGTCACACGCACTGGGACCACATCTCGGGCTTCCCGTTCTTCCCGCCCGCGTTCGTGCCGGGCAACCGCCTGACCATCTACTCGGCCCGCAACATCGACAAGCGGCTCGAAGACGTGATGGCCGGCCAGATGGAGTACACGTACTTCCCGGTCACGCTCGGCGATCTGCCCTCGGACATCGAGTATCGCGAATTGCTCGAAGAGTCGTTCACGGTGGGCTCGGCCCGCATCTCGACGCACTACTTGAACCATACGTCGATCTGCATGGGCTATCGGATCGAAGCGGACGGACAGAGCGTAGCGTACGTCAGCGACCACGAGCCGTACGGGCTGGCGCTGTTCGGGGCCGACCCGCCGCCCGACACGATCGGGCGGGGACTGCAAGACGGCGTGGTCCATGTTGGGGACCGTCGCCTGATCGAGTGGATCGCCGGCGCGGATCTGCTGATACAGGACACGCAGTACACACCCGTGGAGTATCCGAAGAAGATCGGCTGGGGGCACGGCAGCGCGGACTACGTGACCGACGTCGCCGTTCGCTCGGGGTCGAGGATGTTGGCGCTGTACCATCACGATCCGCTGCACGACGACGACATGGTCGATGAGATGGTGGCGTACTGCCAGCAGCGGGTCGATGCGCAAGGGGCCGATGTGCGCGTCTGCGGGGCGGCGGAAGGGCAGCATATTGACCTGAACGAGCCTCCATCGTGGGTGTCCGCGTCGGCGTAGCGCAACGGTGGCACGTGGACTGCGTTTCAGATCCTATGCAAGAGGCCGTGAAGCGAGTCGTTCACCGGTCGATTGGAGTTGACATGCCTGCAAAGCCACGCATCGTGATAGCCGAGGACGATGTCATGCTCTCCGAGACGATGCGCGATGTCCTGGAAGACGACTTCACGGTTGAGACGGTGGGTGACGGGCAGGAAGCCATCCGCGTCGCGCATCGCGACCATCCCGACGTGATGGTGCTGGACGCCCAGATGCCCCTCCTCGACGGACTGAGCGCATGCCGCGCCCTCCGCGACGATCCCAGGACCGCCGATGTCCAGATCATCGTGACGACCGGTGCGAATCCGGCCGAGGCGGCTTCGCGTGCGTTTGATGCGGGCGCGACTGACTTCATCGCCAAGCCCTTCAGCGTCTCGCAGCTACGTGCTCGCGCGGCTACGTGTGCGATGAGAGCAACAGAAGCCCGCGAGGCTTCCTAGGTCTTCGAGCGGAACAAGAAGCGCGCCAACGGCGTCCATGACTTCGCAGCGGCGTGGCGGTCGGTACGTCCGACCATCTAACCTGTCGCGCGGAGGTCGGATATGGTCAAACGTTGGGTCCGTCTGCTGTTCGCTGTCATGGCGCTGGCGGGCGCCTTCCTCCCAGCGCAGGTCGCGGCGTGCGGCGGGTTTTTCTGCACGACCGTTCCGGTGGATCAATCCGGCGAGCGGGTGATCTTCACCATCGACGAAGGCACGATCTCGACGTACGTCCAGATCAATTACGTGGGCCGTGCCGAAGACTTCGCCTGGGTGCTGCCGGTGCCCTCGGTGCCGACCATCGAAACCGCCGAGATGAGCACGTTCACCGACCTGGACCGGCTGACTCGACCGCAGTACATCCCGCCTCGCCCGCCCTCGTGTCTCTCGCCGCGGTTTGCGATGCCGTCCGCGGCCTCGGCGCGCGAGGACAATTCGACCACGGTCCTGGCGAGCGGAGAAGTTGGCCCGTTTGGGTATCACGTCGTCCAGTCGCCGGATCCCCAAGACCTTGTGCGCTGGCTCCGCGACAATGGCTACCAGATCACGCCTGAGATGGAGCCGCTGGTCAAGCTGTACACCGACGAGGGACTGGTATTCCTGGCGATGCGCCTCCGGCAGGGCCAGGGCGCCACCGACATCGTGCCCGTCAAGCTACGCTACGAGTCGCGCTTGCCGACGGTGCCGCTTCGCCTGACGGCGGTCGCCGCGACGCCCGACATGCCGGTGCTCGTGTGGGTGTTCGGCTCGGACAAGGTCGCGCCGCTCAACTTCGCGCCGATCGAGATTGCCGATTCGGAGGTGAGGTTCCTGCCGAACGGCCGCAACGACTACACCCAGGTCGTGAGCCGTGCGGTCGATCAAGCCGGTGGGCGGGCATTCGTGACCGAGTTTGCCGGCCCGACCGCCGCCGTCAATCAGCCGAGCGACCGGGCGCTCCAGGGTCTGCTCCAGCAGTATCCGTATCTGACGAGGCTATACACGCGCATCTCTCCGGAGGAGATGAGCGCCGATCCGGTCTTCGATGTGGCGCCGGGCCTCCCGAACGTCTCGAACGTCCACAACCTGTCGGAGCGCCCGACCCCGTGGACCTGCAACGACGACTTCGGCACTTGGAAGAACGTGGCAAGCTCCGGACCGCCGCCGGGCATCATGGAGGGCCAACGGTACCTCCAGCGGTTCGGTCAGGACGGCGTGCCGAAGGGCCTTGCGATGTTCGGCATCATCGGCGTGAGCGCATTGGTACTGGTGCGTCGCCGGTCGGGCCTGGCTGCGGCCGGCAACGGCATGAAGCACGCGCGGCGGCTGGCCTTTGGGAGCGTCGAGCTGACGCCACGGACGACGGCGCTGCTCGCGCTGGAGACGGTGCTGTTCCAAGCGTTCCACGAGCTCGAGCACATCGTCCAGGTCTTCCAGCGGATGGCGCTGGGAATCGGCAACGGCGCCGGGATGCTCGGGAGCGTGTTCGACATCGAGCCGGTCCACATGGTGTACAACGCGGGCTTCCTCGTCCTGCTCGGGCTCGTGACGGCCGGGGCGCTGCGCCACCGCGACGCCGTACCGATGCGCCGCCAGCTCGTGCTCCGCCTGCTCATCGGCGGGTATGCGTTCCAGGCGTTTCACACGCTGGAGCATGTCGTGAAGATGGTGCAGTATTTCCAAACGGGAATGAACGGCACGCCGGGCATCTTCGGCTACTGGGTGCCGGTGGTGTACCTGCACCTCGGGTACAACACGCTCGCGTTCATCCCGATCCTGGCCGCATTCTTCCTCGGCGGGTTCCACCGCGCGGCGTGGGCAGCACTCGCGCCGGCGCTGCGAGTGGGGACGGTGCGGTCGGGGCTGGCTTCCTGAAGCGTTGGTTGGGGACGCATTTCTTGACAGGATTTACAGGATGAACAGGATTGAGATGACGGTGATCTCGGACCCAATCCGGTAAATCATGTTCATCCTGTCAAAGACGTCTCCTGGTTACATGCCGAAGGCGTGACACGAGATAGACAGTCGCGTGACCGTCCAAGGCGGGGTTGACGGCAGGGCCGGATTCGGCCAGCATGCTTGGCGGGAGGAATTCAGATGCGCTACGCGGCCAACCTATCGCTGATGTTCGCCGAATACGACGTGATGGACCGTTTCAAGAAGGCGGCCGAGGCGGGATTCACCCACGTCGAGATGCTGTTCCCGTTCCACTACGACCTCGACCAGATCGAGCGCGAGCTGAAGGCGAACGGCCAGACGATGATCCTCTTCGACACGGATGCCGGCGACTTCGCAGGCGGCGACCGGGGCTACCTCTGCCACCCGGACAAGCAGGAGCAGTTTCACCAGAGCGTGAAGGACGCGATTGCCATCGCGTCGCGCCTGGGGACGACGCTGCTCAACGCGCTGGCGGGCAAGATCCCGCAAGGCGTGTCGTTCGCGGAGGCGCGGGCAACGGCGGTCGAGAACTTGAAGCGCGCCGCGCCGCTCGCGGAGGATGCCGGCATCGTGCTGATGTCGGAGGGGCTGAACTCGGTCCAGACGCCGGGCTACTTCCTCGACACCTCGACGCTCGGCTTCGAGATCGTCGATGAGGTGAACAGCCCGGCCGTGAAGTTCCAGTACGACGTCTACCACATGCAGATCATGGAAGGGAATCTGATCGACACGATCAAGGCGAACGTTGCCAAGATTGCGCACATCCAGATCGCGGACGTGCCGGGGCGCCACGAACCGGGCACCGGCGAGATCAACTATCCGAACGTGTTGAAGGCGATCGAAGAATCCGGCTACGACGGGTATGTGGCGTTTGAGTACGTCCCGCTCGGCGGCACGGAGACGGGGCTCGACGGCTGGATTCCGCGCGAGCAGCGGGGGAATGGGTAGCGGACAGTACGAGAACGCACGGTGCGTGCGACTCCGACTGCCCACCCGATAGACAGACCGGGGACGAGATCCTTCGACAGGCTCCGCCCGACTCAGGATTTGGAGATTGGACAACCGGTTTCCCGATGTGTTTCACGTTCCCGATTGTCGAGGATTGGTCCCACGAAGACAGCAGTCGGCACCGTGAAACGGACTGTGAAACGCGTTGTCCAATCTCAAGTCAGGAAGACACTCCAGGAGAAGGTGGGCGCCCCAGCCTTAACTGGGTGCAGTACATGACCGGGGCAGGCTCGTTTGCCGAGCCTGCCCCAAGGCATGCTCGCTTAGCGGGCGACGTAGGGGATCGTCTGGGGGCCTTGGGGGAGGACTGCGATCCGCGCGTCGGGGCCGGCGGCGTGGACGAGGCGATCGACAGTCTCTGCCACGTCGTCGCAGGGCTCCAGATGGGCGGCGCGGACTTGCTCCGGGGTCAGGCCGTCGGTGTGGAAGTGGACGGTGGCGCGGCCCTGGATCTGGGTCTGTACTTGGACCTGCCACTGGTCGTGGACGCGGAAGTCCTCGGTCTGGATCATCTCCAGCAGCGCGGCGGGTGAGGTCTTCATGCGCAGGATGTCCTTGAAGTTGCCGAACTCCGGCAGCCCGTCCGAGCACTCGGCAGCGGCCACGATGGCGCCGTTCGGGGCGACGATCTGGTTCGCTGCCGAGACGCCCTTGATGGCCTGGTACAGGTTCATGTCGAGCGGGTAGCCGCTGTTCGTGGTGACCACGACCTCGTAGGGGCGGTCGACCGGCTGCATCGCGGTCGCCTTGACGTACTCGCAGCCGAGCTTGTGCTCGGTGACCAGGTCGCCGGCGAAGACGGCGGTGATCTGGTGCTCCTTGTTGAGCGCCACGTCGAGCGCGAAGTCAGGCTTAACGACCTCGGAGATCGCGCGGATGGTGTCGTGCATCGGGTTGCCGTGGGTGATGCCCCAGATGGCGCGCGGGTCCGCGATCATGCGCGCGCCGTGGAGATGGTGGACCGTCTCGATCGAGGCGAGGCCGGGCGCGACCATCTTCGGGCCGCCGGAGAAGCCGGCGAAGAGGTGCGGCTCGATGAAGCCGGTCAGGATCTTGAAGTCCTGGTCGAGGAAGTCGCTCTCGATCCAGATGGGGCCACCGGACGGCGTCTCGCCAAGATACCGGTGGCGCGAGAGGTCGAACGCGTCGTGGTTGACGATGCGGTACGAGCGCGCGACGGCCGGCCCAAGCATACGGTCGAGCTCGTCGGGCGTGTTGGCGCGGTGGGTGCCGGTGGCGATGAAGATGGTGACGTTGGCGGGATCGAGGTGGTCGAGCTCTTCGAGGACGACGGGCAGGATGCGGTCGCTCGGGATCGCGCGGGTGATGTCGCAGACGACGATGCCAACGCGAGCACTGGCCGGGACGCGCTCACGGAGCGGAGCGGAGGCGTGTGGCGCGCGGAGAGCCGCGCGCAGGGCAGCGGGCTCGCTCGGGAGGCCGGCCATGTAGCGCGGCTCGATCACCGTGGTGCGCTCGGCCGGAAAATCGACCTCGAGCCCGTGCTTGCCGTACGCCAGTTTCACGCGCGTCTTCGCCATCGTCCGCTCCTTCGTCGTCGGTGACATTGTACCGCCGGCGAGGCCTGTGCTTGCGGCCGGCATCACTCCGCGCCCATCATGCGGCGAGCGGCCCGGCAATCAGGCGGCCGCTCGACATTCGCTACAGGGGAGCTTTCGACATGGCCGTTGGCGCGACGCTGCTGGTCTATGGGGCGGATTGGTGCTCGGTCACGAACGGTACGCGGGCGCATCTCGAGGAGATTGGCGTGCCGTACCAGTACGTGAACATCGAAGCGGACCCGGCCGCCGCCGCCTGGGTCAGGGACCAGAACAATGGCAACGAGATCAAGCCGACGCTCCGCTTGGACGACCTCGTGATGACCGCCCCGTCCAACGATGACCTCGACCAGGCGCTGCGGCAGCACGGCTTGCTGTAGGTCACTGAGCGCTCGACGTGACCGGCGCGAGCACACGGTGGGGAGGGGCGGATGGCGGCGCGGGTCGTGGTCGTGGGCAGCATCAATCTCGATCTGGTGGTGACGACCGAGGCGCTGCCTGAGCGCGGCCAGACGATTCTCGGCAGCGGTCTTCGGCGGTTCGGCGGTGGTAAGGGCGCCAATCAGGCGCTTGCGGCGCGGCGCATGGGCGCGAGCGTGGCGATGGTCGGGATGGTAGGCCGTGACGAGGCCGGCGAGTCGCTCGTCGGCGAGCTGGCCCACGCCGGCATCGACGTTGACCATATCGGACGGTGCGAGGACAGCCCCACCGGTACTGCCATCATCACGGTCGAAGCGTCCGGGACGAACACGATCGTCGTTGTGGCCGGTGCTAACGGCCAACTCACGGCGGACGATCTGGAGTCGGCGAGCGAGGCGATAGCGGGCGCGGACGCGCTGCTGCTCCAGCTCGAAGTGCCGATGGCGACCGTGGTCCGGGCGGCCCAGCTTGCGAGGTCAGCGGGTGTTGCGGTCTTCCTGAATCCAAGCCCGGTGCAGCGGTTGCCGGACGAGCTGCTGGATGGGCTCGACTATCTGGTGCTGAACGAGGGCGAGGTGGACATACTGACCGAGGGTGGCACGCCGTTCAGCCCGCTAGATCGCGGCGTGCGCACGGTCGTGATGACGCTCGGCGAGCGGGGCGCGCGAGTAATTTCGCAAGATCGCTCGCGCGAGGTGCCCGCGTTCTCGGTCGATGCCATCGATACGACCGCGGCGGGCGACGCATTCCTCGGGGCGTTCGCGGCGACCCTCTCGGAGCGAGGCTTGGATGCCGCGCTCATTGCCGCAGCGGGGGCGGGCGCGTTGGCCGCATCACGCATGGGGGCGCAGCCGTCGCTGCCGACCCTCGACGAGGTCGAAGCGTTCGTGGCAGCGAGCCGCTAGCGCCGCACGGCGCGACACGCTCGGCCCGCCTCCACACTCGCACCATGTCTGGATTGAGTCGCTGAACGTGTGCGCATCAGCACGTCGCACTTTCAGGGAGTAGTGTCCTGGAGGGGCACTGAAATCGTGAAGGTACTACCCTGCCCCTCACGGCTCTCGACGGTCACCGTCCCGCCGTGTTGCTCGACGATCTGGCGCACCGAGAAGAGACCAATACCGGTGCCGCCGACGAGACCGATGACGTTGCTGCCCCGTCGGAACTGCTCGAAGATGCGAGGGAGGTCCGCCGACGGGATACCCACGCCTCGATCCGCGACTCGGATTACCGCCAGCTCACCCCGTGGCGCGGTCTTCCGTTCGACCGTGTTCGTGATGACCCCCTCCGGGCTGTACTGCGCCGCGTTGCCGATCAAGTTTTGTAGGGCGCGGGTGAGTCTCGGTCGATCCCACGCACCGACCAGCGAAGCGACGCCTTCGACGTCCAGTCCCTGGCGCTCGGTGAGCCGCAACTCCGACACGACCTCGCGGACGAGGGCGAACGATGTCCACTTCCTCGCGATGCAGCGCCAAGGAGCGGTTCAACTGGAGGCGGCTCAGATCCATGAGCTCGTCGATCGACGCCGCCATGCTGGACACCGAACGTTCGATATTCCCAACGCCACGGAGCACTCGGGCGGAGGGAATCGAATCGCTCCGCGCCGCGAGCCGGTGCAAGAACCGCGCGTGCCCCGCGATGCTGGCCAGCGGGTTCTTGAGATCGTGCGCGACCGAACCGAGAAACTGGTCTCGGACCGCGGCCTCCTGCTGGGCGTATTCCGCCGCGGCAGCTTGTTGGCGTTGCCGTTCATCCGCCTCCAGCTCGAAGGCGATCAGGTCGGCCAGGACTTGCAAGAGTGCGACGGAGCTTTCCGTCAGCGCGGTGGGCTTCGGATCGAGGGCGCAGAGGACGCCAAAATGCTCCCCGTCGCGACGAATCAGGGGAACGGCGATGTAGCTCTCGATCCCGTAGAGCTTCCAGGCGGGGTGGTTTGTGAAGCGCGCGTCTTCACTCGCCTTCGTGATGACGAGCGGCGCGACCGCGCCGCAGACATCATTTCAGAACGTGCTCGATAACTCGAGCTGCATGCCCGCGCTCAGGCCATACCCCGCCTCATCAAGGACGGCGCAGGCGGTCCAGGACTCCGAGGTGACGCGCGCCACAAGGGCCGTGCGCAGGCCCGTCGCGCGGCGGAGCACTTCGAGCACGGTCTTGACGGCGTCGAGGCGGTTGATCGCCTCGACATCCGCGAGGATGTCGGTCACGGTGTCGCCATCGGCCACGTCGGTCCCTCGCGAGCGGATCTCGTCCCGCTCAAGTGTGCCACACGCTCGGGCGCTGCGCGGCGCGCATAGCAGCGGATGGGGCGTCGCGTCAGCGGTCGAGCGGGTAGAGGCGGTCGATGGAGATGGCGAGAATGACGCGGCCGTCGCGGAGCATGGAGGCGTCGAACTCGTCCCAGTTCGGGTGCGGCTTGCCGGTGACGCGCTCGTAGACGTGGCGGAGCTCGGGGAGGACGTTCTCCGCGCGGACTTCGCAGGTGCCCTCCACGACGAGGTAGTCGCTCCACTTGTCGTCGATGATCGAGAGCGACGCGCGGGGATCGCGCTGCAGATTCTTCGTCTTGGCGCGGTCGCGCGTCGCCGAGATCTTGATCAACCCGTCGTCGTCGAGGGTGTAAACGATGTGGGAGAGCTGCGGGCGGCCGTCGCGCTTGACGGTGGCGAGGACCGCCTTGCTGTGCCGCCCGACCCAGGCGAGCGCCTCTGCTTCGGTCATCGGTCAACCCCCGAGAGAACGGACGTCGGGGCCACGTCGGCGGACATGCCCTCGAAGCGCCTGAACGAGAGCGGCGCGAGGTCGAGGCTGGGCGCGCCGTCGAGCAGCCACTCGGACACGAAGCGGCCGGCGGCCGGCGAGTGCTGGAACCCGTGCCCGCAAAATCCGACCGCCGCGAACACGCCCTCGACGCCCGGCAGCCAATCCAGTATGGCGTGCTGGTCGGGGGTGAGCGGGCGCAGCCCCGCCCAGGCGTTGCGCACGGCGGCCTGTTCGAGGATCGGGAAGCGGCGCACGCCCTTCTCGACGGTCTGCTCCAGCGCGCCCCAATCGACGGGCACGTCGTCGTAGCTGGCAACGTCCTCGGCGTCGCCGGGGCTCATGAGGAGCGTGCGGCCCTCGCTGCGGACGTAGAAGCCGGAGCCGGTATCGGTCACGAGCGGCAGCGGGTGGCGGATGCCGGCGAACTCCTCGGTGACAAAGATGTGGCGACGCATGGGTCGCACGGGGATCTCGACGCCGAGCATGTGGGCGACGGGCGCGGCGTTCGGCCCGGAGGCGTTGATGACTAGCGGCGTGTCGATCGTGCCGTCTGTTGTCTCGACTAGCGTGCGCGCGCCCTGCTTCCGCATGCCCGTGACGGCGGTCTCCTCGATGAAGCGGGCGCCATGCTCGCGGGCGCGGGCGGCGTATGCCATGCAAACGTCGTTCGGGGTGGCGTGGCCGTCGGTCGGGCACCAGACGCCCGCGAGCACGTCGCCGATCTCGATGCCTGGCGCAAGCTCGCGAACCTCATCGGGAGAGATGATCCGCGACGGCACGCCGTAGGTGTTTTGGAAGGCGACGTTGCGGCGGTACTTCGCCAGCGTGTCGGGGTTGGTGACGACGAACAAGTAGCCGTCCTGGACGTAGCGAATCTCCGCGCCCATCTCGTCCTTGAAGCGCATGAAGAATTCGATGCTCTCGAGCGAGAAGCGGATCTCGACATCGGTCGCGAACTGCGCGCGGATGCCGCCGGCCGCCTTGCTGGTCGAGCCGGCACCGATGGTGGACCGATCGAGCACGACCACGTCGCGCTGCCCACGCTTGGTGAGGTGGTAGGCGATCGAGCAGCCGATCGCGCCGGCCCCGACGATCACGACCTCGGCGCTCTTGGGTACCATGCTCGGCCTCCGGGTCACGGCTTTTTGACAGGATGAACAGGATGAACAGGATAGCGGATAGTAGAGTAGCCCTACCCCCGGCCCCTCTCCCTGACGCGGGAGAGGGGAGACGCGGGGCTCGCGCTTCTCAACTCGGCAGGTGTTGGATGGGCGGGCAGGCCGAGACAGAAAGGCATACTCGATCGTGACTGTCGTGAAGTCGGTGTGCCCGCTCAATTGCCCGGATAGCTGCGGCATTGTGACCATCGTTGAGGACGGCCGCGTGGTCCGCACGACCGGAGACCCGGCCCACCCGATCACGCGAGGGTGGCTGTGCCGCAAAGGCAACGAGTACCTGGAGCGGATGAATCACCCGGATCGCATCCTCTACCCGATGCGGCGGATTGGGGCCAAGGGCGAGGGGCGATTCGAGCGCATCAGCTGGGACGAGGCGCTCGACGCGATCGCAACGCGCTGGCAGGCGATCATCGCCGAGTGGGGCGCCGAGGCGATTGTGCCGTACGGGTACTCGGGCACGATGGGCATCGTGAGTCGGACGGTCGGCGAGCGGCGGTTCTTGAACCGACTCGGCGCGTCGGTCCTGGATCGGGCGATCTGCTCAGAGGCCGGGCACGCCGCGATGCGTGCGACGCTCGGCGGGTCGTTTGGATCTGACCCCGAGGACGTGCCGAACGCGCGGCTGGTCCTACTCTGGGGCTACAACCCGGCGGCGACCAATCCGCACTTCGTGCCGCTCCTGCAGGAGGCCAGGCGCAACGGCGCACGCGTGGTCGCGATCGACCCCCGAGTGACGGAGACGACGCGCTATGCCGACTGGCAGATTCGGCCGTACCCCGGCACCGATGCCGCGCTCGCGCTCGCGATGATCCACGTCATCGCCGACGAGGGACTGCACGACGCGGCATTTCTCGACGGGCGAGCGGTCGGGTGGGAGGCGCTTCGCGAGCGGGCGGCCGAGTTCTCGCCGGAGCGAGCGTCGGAGATCACCCGACTCACGGCCGACACGATCCGCGATCTCGCGCGGCTGTACGCCGAGACTCGCCCCGGCCTGATCGCGACCGGCCCCGGTTTGCAGCGGCACACGAACGGCGGCCAGGCGATGCGCGCGCTGCTCTGCCTCCCGGCCGTCACGGGCCAGTACGGCACGTCGGGCGGCGGCTTCATCTACAACAACCGCTACCTCACCTGGGATCCCGAGCTTGTCGGGCACGAGCGCGAGCTGCGACGAGGCCGCCCTCGCACCATCAGCATCAATCGAGTCGGCGAGGCGCTGCTCTCGGCCGAGCCGCCGGTCAAGTCGCTGCTGGTGGTGAACGGTAACCCGGCGGCGGTCGGTCAGGCGCAGCACAAGATGGTGCGCGGGCTGCTGCGCGACGACTTGTTCACTGTGGTCCACGAGCTCTTCCCGACCGATACCGTCGATTACGCCGACATCGTGCTGCCGGCCGCGATGCAGCTCGAACAACTCGACCTGCACCTGTCGTACTGGTCGCACTATCTGCGGCTGAATGTGCCGGCGATCCGGCCTCCCGGCGAGGCGCGCTCGAACCTCGAACTGTACCACGCGCTGGCGCGTCGGATGGGGTTCGACGAGCCGGACCTGCACGCGAGCGGCGAGGAGATCGTGCGAGAGCTGCTGCGGACCCCCAGCCCCTTGCTGGCGGGAATCACCTGGGAGCGGCTGGTCCACGAGCCGGCGGTGCGCCTCGCGCTGCCGACGCGACCGTGGGTGCCGTTCGCGGACGGCGTGTTCGCCACCCCATCCGGAAAGGTCGAGTTGTTCTCGGAAGAGCTTGCTCGGCACGGCCTCGATCCACTGCCGAACTGGGTGCCCGAGGCTGAGAGCGCGGAGGCAACCCCCGAGCTGTTCGACGCCTATCCGCTGAAGCTGCTGACGCCAAAGGAGCAGCATTTCCTCGGATCGAGCTTCGCGAACCTCGACTCGTTTCAGCGGATGGCCGGTGAGCCGACCATCGATATGCACCCTGACGATGCCGCCGCGCGCGGCATCGCGGATGGCGAGCGGGTGGACGCGTTCAACGACCGCGGAATCTGCCGCCTGCGGGCACGAGTGACCGATGGCGTCCAGCCGGGGGTGGTGGTCAGCGAGGTGGTCCACTGGCAGAAGCGCAGCCGGGGTGCCTGCAACGTGAACTGGACGACGCCCGACTACTTGACCGACCTGGGCGGCAACTCGACGTACCACACCAACCTGGTGCAGGTACGCCGCGCGGCCGACGCATCGATGAACGGAGCGGAGGTCACAAGAGAGACGGCGCGGTCTTAACGAATCCGCTGGGCTCGTAGCCGACGTATAGTCCATGTGATGCTCGCACTTCAGCCCGCCGTGGATTGGCCCGCGCTCGGACGCTATACTCCGCCGCATGTTCGGCCCGAGGCCGCTCCTCCCATGGTAACGACCCTGGCCGACGACGGTGGGCTCACGCTCTCCGACGAGATGCTTGCCGAACAGATCGCTCGGCGCGAGGTGTCGGCACTCGAGACGCTATACGCCCGGCACGGTCGCGCGCTTTTTTCGCTGGCGGCAAAGATGCTGGACGACCGGCACGCCGCCGAGGAAATCGTTCAGGAGACCTTCCTGAAGCTCTGGCAGCGGCCCGAGACGTACGTGCCGGCGCGCGGGCGGCTGCTGTCGTGGCTGCTGGGCGTCACGCACAATCGGGCGGTCGATCGCCTACGCCGGCGGCGGCTGGAGCTGCGTCACAATACGGAGTCGGCGGTTGTCGATCTGGCGGGCGGGCCGCCCGATCCGCTCGACGAGGTGCTGGCCGGTATGCGCGGCGAGGCGGTCGCCCGCGCCCTTCGGACGCTTCCGGACGCGCAGCGGCGGGCGGTTGAGCTGGCGTATCTGCGCGGACTGACTCACGTCGAGATCGCCGTCGCGCTCGGGGAGCCGCTCGTCACGGTCAAGACGCGACTGCGCCTCGCGATGCAGAAGCTGCGCGCGTGCGCCGAGATCGCTGACCTGAGGCCGGACCAATGCTGACGCACGATGAGGTTCGGGAGCTGCTGCCGGCGCTGAGTCTCGACGCCGTCGATCTTGACGAGCGCGACGTGATGGAGCATCACCTGGCGCGCTGCGATGCGTGTGCAGGTGAGCTTCGCGCGTACCAAGAAACGGCCGCGACGATCGGGGAAGGATTCGCGCCAGCAGAGCCGCCCGTCGATTTGGGGCGGCGCATTCTAGCAGCGGCCACGGCGCGCGGGTCGAGCCCGTCGCCTACGCCGATCCGCCGGCGGGGCATGGCAGCGGGCGCGGCGTGGATACTCCGCTTCGTGGCGGCGCTCGCGGTGGTGCTGGCAGTCGGGGCGTTGTTATGGGCGTCGAGCTTACAGCAGCAGCTTCAAGCGCAGCGCGCCGTCGCGGCCAGCAACGAAGAGCGCGCGCAGCGGTACGACCGCGTCGTCGGGGTGTTGCAGGCGGACCAGCTCTACGTTCGCCCGCTCGCCGGCACCGACGCCGCGCCACGCGGCTCGGGTCGCGTGTACGTCGATCAGTCGAGCGGGCTTGGGATGATGATGGTGACTGGGCTCCCGCCGCTTTCGGAAGCGCGGTCGTATCAACTATGGGTCGTGACGAACGACGGGCAGCGGACGAGCTGCGGGCTTGTGCGTCGAACCGACGACCAGGGAAACGGCTATACGCTCATTCAAGCGCCGGTACCCGTCTCGGAGTGGCAGCAATTCGGAGTGACGGAGGAGCCGGCAACGGGCAGCCCCGGCCCGACCGGCGCGAGGATCCTGGGCGGGTCGATCTAGCGCCTAGCCGCAGGGCTTGGCCATGCCGCCGCCGCCGACCGTATCGAAGGACTGGCCGCACGAGCAGTTCTTGACTGCGTTCGGGTTTTGGACGGTGAAGCCGCCGCCCATGAGCGCCTCGACATAATCGACCTGGGCACCGTCGAGGTACTGCAGGCTGAACGCATCGACGCGCACTTTGACGCCGCTGACCTCGAAGGTCTTATCGTCGTCGTTGCGCTCGTCGTCGAATGACATGCCGTAGGAGAAGCCCGAGCAGCCGCCGGGGGTGACGTAGACGCGGAGCGCCGCGTCATCGTTGCCCTGCTTATCGACCAGTTGCTTGAGCTGCATGACCGCAGTGTCGGTCACAGTGAGCATATCCCGCCCCCGAAAGGTAAATCCGACGAATTTTATCAGATTTTGAGGCGGCGGGGTGGGTAGCGAGCTGCAGCTCGGTAAGTGCCGCGCGCTGGCTACAATGCAGCGGCCGTGCCCGCGAGGTGTCAGGCGCGTCCTCAGCGAAGTGCAGAGGAGCGAGCGCAGGCCGATTGCCTGAGCGTATCGGAGGAAGTCCGTGGCGCGCAGCCAGATCGAGTACCGCCCAGGCTTGATGGCGGACATGTACCATCCCGACTCGGCCTACGTGAGCTGGCGGGCCGGGTTGAACGGGATGACCACGTTCGACTTGTACGCACGCCGGGCGCCCTTCGGCGGTACGTACCTGCTCGTGGCGGGCCTGGAGCAGGCGCTGGAGTTCGTGCGCGACTTTCGCTTCTCCGACCATGACCTCGAATTCCTCGGGCAGATCCGCGACTACGATCCGGCCTTCCTGGACGAGCTGAGGTCGCTGCGATTCACCGGTGAGATTCTGGCGATGCCGGAGGGCGAGATCGCGTTTCCGGGCGAGCCGCTGTTGCGGGTGACCGCGCCGTTCCGCGAGGCGCTGCTGCTCGAATCGGGGCTGCTCCAGGCGGTCAACCTGGCTACATTGATCGCCACCAAGGCGTCGCGGGTGGTCCACGCCGCGCAAGGTCGGCCGGTGTCCGAGTTCGCGTTGCGGCGGGCGCAGGAGCCGTATGTGGTGACGCGGTCGGCGCGGATCGGCGGATGCTGGAGCACGTCGTTTTTGGCCGCCGCCGAGCACTACCGATTGCTGGCGAGCGGGACGGTACCGCACGCGCTGATCCAGCTCTTTGCCGACGAGCGCGACGCATTCGCGGCCATCGCGGAGACGTTCAATCGCTACACGCTACTGCTCGACACGTACGACGTGCGCCACGCGATCCACCGCGCGGTCGAGGTCGCGCGCCGCTACCGCGAGAGCCACGGCCACTACCTGGCCGGCATCCGCCTGGACAGCGGCGACCTGGCGGCCGACAGCGCGTTCGTGCGGTCGGTGCTGGACGAGGCCGGCCTCAAGGAGGTGCGCATCCTGGCCAGCGGCGACCTGGACGAGTTCCGGATCGCCGAGCTGCTGGAGGCCGACGCGCCGATCGACGGCTTCGGCATCGGCACGAGCATCGGGGTCGGGGCGGGCTCGCTGGAGCATGACGTCGAGGGCGGTGCGCTCGGCGGGGTGTACAAGCAGGTCGCGTATGTCGGCGAAGACGGAACGACCCACCCGAAGGTGAAGGTGGCGGGCGACAAATCGACCTGGCCGGGCAAGAAGGAGGTGTACCGGATCGGTGAGTTCGTGGAGGACGTAATACAGCTCGCCGGCGAGCCACGGCCGGCCGACGACGCCGAACGGCTGCTCAAGCCCGTCGTGCGGGACGGTCAGATCCTGTCGGGCAGCCTGCCGCCCTTGTCGGAGATCTGGGAGCTTGCGCGGCGCAACCTGGCGCGATTGCCGGCGCGGCACCAGCTGCTCAGCGAGCCGGAGCCGTATCCCGTGCGCATGAGTGACGCGCTGCGTGCGTTGAAGGACGGGGCGGTTGCGGCACACGAGAGGGCGGCCGCTGACAGGGTATCGGCTGCATCCGCATCGCCGTCAGCGTCGTGATGCGACCGATCCACCGCCAAGCGGCATCTGACGGTAGCCTCGCCAATCCATGGGACATCCGGAGAGCAGCGAAGGATCTCCGCACGGAGCAGCCCATCGCCACTGATTCGGCGAGTCCCGGGACGAGATCCTTCGACAGGCTCCGCCTGCCTCTGGATGACACACCCGTCGACTGCGCGCCGGTCAGTTGTACTTCGGCGAGACACTAAACCTGTGAGTACGCCAAACAGGGGCTCGGCGCGGGTATCGTCGCCGTGGGTCATCATCATCGTGATGGCGGCGGGCGCGTTCACCGTCAACCTGGATTCGCGCTCGATCATTCCGCTCCTCCCGAGCCTCGCGGCCGACCTGAACGTCGGAATCGCGACCGCCGGGGCCATCGCGACGGCGTACATGTTCCCGTACGGCGCGCTCCAGCTTGCGTATGGGCCGCTCGCCGACCGCATCGGCCGCGTGCCCGTCGCCCGGATGACGCTGCTCGGGTTCGCCATCGGAGCGACCGCATGCGCGTTCGCCGATTCGTTCGAGACGCTAGTAGTGCTGCGCTTCCTGACCGGCGCGGCGGCGGCAGCGGTGTTTCCGATGGCGTTGACGTTCGTCGGCGACTCGTTTCCGTACCGGGAACGGTCGGCTGCGATCTCGGCGCTCGCGACCTCCAGCGCGATGGCCCAGATGCTGAGTCTGGCGCTGGGCGGGATTCTGGCCGGCTTCGTGAGCTGGCGGGCCGTGTTCCTGCTCGACGGAATTTTGGCGTTCATCTGCGTGGGGGCACTGTTCTGGCTGCGGGCGCCGGCGCAGGCGGGGCCACGCGCGAGCGCCCTCGCCGGGTACCGGACATTCTTTCGGACGCCGACCGCCTGGGTGATCGTGGCGCTCGGCATGGTGGAGGGCGGGCTGCTCTTCGGCGGCCTGACCTACCTGGGGGCATTCCTGCGCGCCGAGTGGGAGCTATCGTATCCCACCATCGGCCTAGTGCTCGCGACGTACGGCGTGGCGAGCCTGATCGCGAGCCGGCTGCTCCCGTGGTACGCGCGGCGGGTCGGGGAGCCGATGCGGTTTTTGAGTGGGATGATCCTGACCGGAATTGCGTACGTCGCCATCGCGCTGTTGACGGACTGGCCGCCGTTCATCGGGGTGTCGTTCGCGCTCGGGCTGGCGTTCGTCGGGGCGCACTCGGTCTTGCAGGCGCGGGCGACCGAAGCGATCCCCGGCGCGCGGGGGACGTCGGTGGCGGTGTTCGCGTGCGGGCTGTTCCTGGGCGGTGCGATCGGCACCTGGGGGACCGGCGCGTCGATCGACCTGTGGGGCTTCCGGGCGGCGTTCGGGGGGCTGGCGGTGGGAGTGTTCGTGTTCTCGGTCGTCGGGTGGCAGGGGCTGGAGAGGAACCCTCACCCCCCGGGCCCCTCTCCCTGACGCGGGAGAGGGGGATACGGGCGGGGTGCTCCCCTCTCCCCACGGTTTGGGAGAGGGCCCGAGGGAGAGGGCACTCACTCCGGGTCGGCGTAGTCGGCGGCGGGGATGACGACCTCGCGGTTGGTGCGGCCGGACTCCTCGGCGGCAACCATGACGGCCACGATGTGGCGCGCCCAGGCGGCCGGGACGGCGAGGGACGCGCCGGTCTCGATTGAGTCGATCATGCGGCCGAACTCGACGACGAACGGGCTGACGCGCTCGACGGGCGTCTCGACGTAAGTGCCGTCCTTCGCGATCTGGAAGCGGTTGGCGTAGGAGTCGAACTCGAGCATGCCGTCCGAGAGGACAATCTCGACGCCACACTGGTCGATGCCGCTGGTCTTGAAGCCGGCGTGGAACAGGGTGGCCGTGAGGCCGTTCTTGAGGCGCAGGTAGGCGATCGAGGCGTCGTCGGCCGCGATGCCGTGGATGGGGTTGCCGACCCAGCCGGTGACCGCGGCGACGCCGCTGCCGAGCACCCAGCAGGTGCGATCGATCATGTGCGCGCCGTTCATGAGCCACATGCCGCCGCCGCGCGCGCGGTCGAGGAACCAGGGCGGGCGCGTCTCGACGCCGAACGCCTTGGTCCAGGTGTCGCGAGCCATGATCGGCGTGCCGTAGGTGCCGGAGAGGACGGCCTCGCGGGCGGCGACGGTGGCGGCGAAGAAGCGCTGCGAGTGGCCGACGAACACCTTGACGCCGTTGCGCTCAGCCGCCTCGATCATGCGGTCGCACTCGTCCAGCGTGTTGGCCATCGGCTTCTCGACGAAGACGTGCTTGCCCGCGTTCAGCGCGTCCAGCGCGATTGGTGCGTGCAGATCGTTCGGCAGGCCAAGCATGACCACGCCAACGTCGTTGCGCTTGAGGAGCTCGCGGTGGTCGGAGAAGACCTCGCAGCCGTGCGGCTCCGCGACCTTCTCGGCGCGGGCCGTGTCCGGGTCGGCGATGCCGAGGAGCGTCGTGCGGCCGGTCGCGAGCACCGCGCGCGCGTGCTCGCCCGCGACGCGGCTCGCGCCGATGATGCCGACGCCCAGGTTTGTTGCCATCAGGGTGCCTCCACGCCGGTCAGTTTGGTGGCCGCGTCGAGTTGCTCTGCGACCTCGCGGGTGACCGCGATGCCGTTCGCTCGCCGCTGCTTCTCGGTGGCGTACTCGCGCTCGCCGGGGAGCATGATCGATGAGACGCCCTCGGCGAGCTCGGTCATCTTCATGGTGCGGACCAGGGCATCCGCCCGCGCGGTGTAGACGTCGAACGGGATGAAGCGGGCGATGTCGATGGCTGCGAAAAAGTGGCCGGTGCCCGTGCCGCCCGCGTCGTGGACCGGGTAGCGCTTCTCGTCGAGGGCGCCGGCGGTGAAGCCCATGTTCTCGAGGCTCGGCCCCATCGCCGCACCGGACAGCGCGGCGGTCAGCAGCTCGACGACGATCGCGAGGCCGTAGCCCTTGTAGCCACCGATCGGCAGCAGCGAGCCGTCGAGGGCGGCGTTCGGGTCGTTGGTGGGCCGCCCCTGGGCATCCTGCGCCCAGCCATCCGGCAACGGCTGGTCGCGCATCGCGGCCAATTTGATCCAGCCGCGCGCGACCATCGTCTGCGCCATGTCGAGCACGATCGGCAGCTCGTCGCCGGCGGGGGACGCGACCGCGAGCGGGTTGTTGCCGAGCAGCGGAGTGACGCCGCCGGTCGGGGCCATCGCGACCGCGCCGTTGGTCATGGCAATGCCGATCATGCGGTGCGGCAGCGCGAGCATCGCCCAGTACGCGCCGGCGCCGAAGTGGTTGCTGTTGCGGACCGCGACGGCCGAGATGCCGTGCGTTTTGGCGCGCTCGATGGCGAGATCCATCGCGACCTTGGAGGCGACCTGGCCCATCGCGCGCTTGCCGTCGACGAGTGCGACGGTCGGGCCGTCTGCCGCGAGCGTGGGGCGGCCGACCGGATCGACGAGGCCGTCCTTGAGGTTCTGGAGGTAGACGGGCAGGCGAACCAACCCGTGCGAGGTCACGCCGCGCACCTCGGCCGCGACCAGCGAGTCGGCGACGAGGGCAGCGTCGTCCCGGTTCATGCCGACGGCCTCGAAGCAGCGCGCCGCGAAGGCAAGGAGCACGGCCGGTGCGTGGTGCGCGGATGCCTGGGTCATCGGTAGCCCCTCCCGGTGTGGCCGCGCCGCTCGCAGCCGTGGACCTGATTGTAGCGAGGGCAATGGTCCGACCGGCGCGGCTGTGTTATCGTCGCCGCGCATCAAGACTACCATCGGCGGGCGACGGCGCCGCGCTGTACCGAGGGATTGCGTGCCCGTCGCGGGTCTGGTCAAGCGGAATACGTACCGCGACTCGGTCGCCCTGATGGCGCTGTCCGCGCGCGTCGCGCAGGCGGGCGGAGTCACGCAGGCGTCGGTGGTGATGGGCACGCCGGCCAACCTCGAGATCCTGGCCGCCACGGGGCTGCTCGCCCCGGAGCTTGCGGGCGCCGGACCGAACGACTTGCTGATCGCCGTTGAGGCAGGCGGTGAGGCGGAGCTCGGGGCGGCATTGGCGGCGGCCGAAGCGCTGCTGGCGTCATCGGGGACGCGGCGAGAGAGCGGCTTCGCGGCCGAGTCGGCTCCGCGATCGGTGGCGAGTGCGGTGCGTGCGCGGCCCGACGCGAACATCGCCCTGATCTCGGTGCCCGGCGAGTATGCCGCCGCCGAGGCGTCCGCCGCGCTGATGCGCGGCATGCACGTGTTCCTGTTCAGCGACAACGTGCCGCTCGACGACGAGGTCGCCCTGAAGCGGTTCGGCGCGGAGCGCGGGCTGCTGGTGATGGGGCCGGATTGCGGCACGGCGCTGGTGGCCGGCGCGCCGCTCGGGTTCGCCAACGCGGTGCGACGCGGTAGCGTTGGGATCGTGGCGTCGTCTGGGACCGGCTTGCAGGAAGTGTCGAGCCAGATCCACCGGCTGGAGGGCGGGGTGTCGCACGCGCTCGGGACGGGCAGCCGGGATTTGTCGGCGGCGGTCGGCGGCATGTCGTTCATGATGGCGCTGGACGCGCTGGCCGCCGACGCGGGGACGGACGTGCTGGTGCTGATCGCCAAGCCGGGCGCGCCCGAGGTGCAGGAGCACATCTATCGCCGCCTCGCTACCATCGGGAAGCCGGTCGTGCTGTTCTTCCTGGGAGAGACAGCGTTGGTGCCAGGTGGTCCGCGAGTCACCGTGGCCGCAAATCTCCAACACGCCGCGCAGTGCGCCGTGGCCCTCGGCGACGGGGCTGCCCCACCCTCGGCCGAGCCGATCGCCCGCCAGGCTAGCGCGCTGGCGGCACGGTTGCTTGACGGGATCGGGCCGAGGCAGCGGCGCGTCGTGGGGCTGTTCGCAGGCGGTACGTTGGGCCAGGAAGCGGCCGGGGCGATCGGGGCGGCACTCGGGCGATCGGACGCGCAACACGGCACCGAGCCCGGCTCGCTGCTCGACCTGGATGGGCATCTCGTCCTCGATCTTGGCGACGATACGTATACCCGCGGTCGCCCGCACCCGATGATCGACCCGCGCATGCGCAACGAGCGGCTTCTGCAGGAGGCGGCGCGGGGTGACGTGGCGCTGTTCGTTTTGGACGTGGTGCTCGGCTACGGGGCGCATCCCGATCCGGCGGCGGCGATGCAGTCGGCGCTTGTGCAGACCCGCGCGTTCGCAGAGGAGGTCGGCGCGACGCTGCGCGTACTGGTGTCCATCACGGGCACGGACGACGACCATCAGGATCTCGCGAAGCAGACGTTGGCGCTCGAGAAAATTGGCGTCGTGGTAGCGCCATCGAGTAGCGTCGCGGCGCTCGCGGCCGGCGTGGTCGCCGCGCGGCTCGGCGGGCAGACGCGATGAGCGATTCGGGAACCATGGGAGCCTCGTCGAACGGTACGACGCCTGGAGCGTCTCAGTTGGCCCGCCTGCTCGGCGAGGGTCCGCGGGGCATTGGCGTCGGCATCGCCCAGTTCGCCGACGCGCTCCGCGCACACGATCCGGAGGTGGTGTCGGTTGACTGGCGGCCACCGGTGGGGTCGCCCGAGGTGCTCGGCGCGCTCCGGACGCTGGCGCGGCCGGAGATCGCGCGACGGATCGCGGCGGCGAACGGGCGGGTGGTCGAGCACTTGGTGGGTGCGCGCCCGTTCCTCGTGGACGTGCGCGCGGCCGCGGACGTGGTGCCGGTGCTGCGCGGCCGCATGCTGCTGCACGCCGGACCGCCGCTCGCTTGGGAGGAGATGACCGGCCCGATGAAGGGTGCCGCCATCGGGGCCACCCTCTTCGAAGGGTGGGCAGACTCGCCGGAGCGCGCCAGGGCGATGCTCGCGGCCGGCGAGGTCGGCTTCATGCCGTGCCACGCGGCCGGCGGCGTGGGTCCGATGGGCGGCATTACCTCGGGCAGTATGCCGCTGCTCATCGTCGAGGAGCGTCAGGACGGCGGCTCGGCGTTCTGCACGTTCAACGAGGGGGTCGGCCGCGTGCTGCGCTTTGGCGCCAACAGCCCGGACGTGATCGACCGCTTGCGCTGGCTGCGCGACGTGGCCGGACCGGCCATCGGCGCGGCCCTCCGCACATCCGACGGCATTGACGTACGCGCCATCATGGGCCGCGCGCTGACGATGGGCGACGAGCTGCACCAGCGCAACATCGCCGCGTCGTGCCTACTGCTGCGCGAGCTGGCGCCACTGCTGACGCGGATCGGCCTGTCCGGGGGCGACCATGAGGCGGTCGCCCGCTTCCTGGGCCGGACGGACCAGTTCTTCCTGAACGTGGCGATGGCCGGCTGCAAGGCCATCGCGGACGCGGGCCACGCGGTCGGGGCGGAGAGCTCCGTGGTGACGGCGATGGCGCGGAACGGCGTCCGATTCGGCGTGCGGCTCGGGGCGACCGGCGATCGGTGGTTCGAGGCGCCGGTGAACACTCCCCGGGGGCTGTACTTCGGCGGGTACTCGCAGGATGACGCGAGCCCCGACATCGGCGACTCCGCGATCACGGAGACGGTCGGGCTCGGCGGCTTCTGCATGGCGGCGGCGCCGGCGGTAGTGCCGTACGTCGGCGCGGGCGGCTTCGGCGATGCGCTGGCGATCACGCGCGAGATGCAAGAGATCGCCCACGCGCAGAACCCGGATTTCGCCATCCCTGCCCTCGACTTCGCGGGCGCGCCGCTCGGGATCGACGCGCGGCTGGTGGCCCAGACCGGTATCGAGCCGATCATCAACACCGGCATCGCTCACCGACGCGCCGGCGTTGGCCAGGTCGGCGCGGGCACGGTGCGCGCGCCGGTGGCGTGCTTCGAGCAGGCCGTCGTGGCCCTCGCGGCTTCGTTCTCACAGTCGCGGCGGACCTGAGAGCGGCATACCCACGTACCACCGACGTGCGACGCCTGCGCGGGCGTCCATCGAAGCCACTCGTGCGCGACCGCGACGACGCGGAAGCAGCCTGGACTGACGGGCGACTTCAAGGAGTTGGCGTCAATCGTGCAGTGGTCGGCCGCGTCTGAATGGATGAGAATATGCGGAAGCCGTGTGTATCCTTCGATCATCCTCACCGAGGTGCCACACTTGTTTCGACGAACATTCCCCGGCCTCGCCGCGCTCATGCTGCTCGCGGCGGCTTGCGGGAGCTCCGCCTCATCCCCGGCTGCATCCGGGTCCGGCCCGAATACGCAGGCGTCGCCCGCCGCCTCGCCGCAGGGGCCGACGCCGACCGCGCGCATCGCCGGCCTGGCGCCTAGTCCAAGCCCGATTGCCTCGTCCAGCCCGAGCCCGATTGCCGCGTCGAGTCCGAGTCCGATCGCCGTGTCGAGCCCGAGCCCCGTTGCCATCGCGAGCCCGGTCGCTGTCGCGAGCCCGGCCTCAAGCCCAGTGGCCGCGGCCTCACCCGCCGCGCAGGACGGCGGCATCTTGTATCGCGTCGTCTCCGAGCGTTCGGAGGCTCGCTACGAGGTGACCGAGAAGTTCGTGGAGCGGCCATTGCCCAACGGCGTGGTGGGTCGAACGAAGGACGTGACGGGAGAGATCCGGCTCGAGCAGCCCAACTCGCCGCGTGGCCAAGTGGCGCGCATGCAGGTCGATTTGCGGACGTTAGCGACTGACTCGCCGAGGCGCGACAACTACGCCCGCCAGAATTCGCTGCAAACCGATCAGTTTCCTTTCGCGGAGTTCCGCTCGAGCGAGGTCGTCGGGCCGACATCCTACACCGAGGGGTCGGAGGTCCAGTTCCAGATCCCGGGCGTCATGACGATCAAGGGGCGCGAACGGCCGCTCACGTGGGACGCGACGGTGAAGATGGAGGCCGGCAAGCTCACCGGGACGGCCACTGCGCGCATCAAGCTGACCGACTTCGGCGTCGAGCCGCCTCGGCTCGCTATCCTGTCGGTGGAAGACGACATGACCTGGATCATCCAGCTCGACGCGGAGCGAGCCTTGTAGCGGTCGGGGCGAAGTGCAGCCCCTGTCGATTGCGACGGCGCACAACGCGGGTGCTACTTCAGATAGTGCCACTCGACCTCAGATGCCCAGCGAGCGGACGAGCGACAGCCCGACCGCCGCGCCGAGCAGCGCCAGGGCGAGCAGCATGACCAGCACCATCACCACGTCGATGCCGCGCCGAGCCGGCTTTGCTTGCTCGATCGCCTGCCGATTGGAAGGTCTCGGTCGGGCGGGTTGGACCGACCCATCCGAACTCGCTGTTGGCGCGGGCTGGGCGGGTGCAGCGGGTGTCTCCGGCACAGGGTCACGCGCGATAGGATTCGAACCGGCGCTATCGCCTCGCGTTGCGGCGGGAGCCTGCTCGCGTTCGCCGGTCGCCGCGTGGAGAGGCTGCATGAGTCGTGTCTGCGTGTCGCCCTCGGCATCGCGGGGCGCGCCGGCCCGCAGCACCACGACCGAGATGTTGTCCACCCCGCCGCGCTCGTTCGCGAGCGCGACGAGCTCGTCGGCCGCCTCTTGCGCGGGCAGGGCGCGCGCGTAACGCTCGATCTCGTCGTCGGGTACGAGCCCGTGCAAGCCGTCCGAGCACAGCACCGCGACGCTGCCGCTCTCGAGGGTAGCCACGTAGACCTCGACGTCAATCTCAGGACTGAGCCCGAGCGCGCGGGTGATGATGTTGCGGCGCGGATGCACGCGCGCCTCGTCCGGCGAGAGCGTCCCCGCTTCGACAGCCTCCCCCACCCAGGAGTGGTCTCGGGTGAGCTGCCGAATCGACCCGTGCTTGAGGAGGTAACACCGACTGTCGCCGACGTGGCCCACGACCATCTGCTCCTCGAAGACGACGGCGGCGGTGAGCGTGCTGCCCATGTGATTGCGGCCACGCGTGCCCGCACCCGCCTCGTAAACGGAGGCATTGGCGTCCGCAATGGCGTGCCGGAGGGCGCGGTCGATCTCGTCGATCGCGGATTCGTAGAATGCGTCGCGAGCGCGCCGGACGGATATGGAGCTGGCGACGTCACCGGCCGCGTGGCCGCCCATTCCGTCGGCGACGGCGCAGAACAGCCCGCGTCGAGCGACGCCCGGTCCGTCGGCCGGCTCGCAGAGGACGCTGTCCTCGTTGGTGGGGCGCACCCGTCCCGTCGAGGTCGCGTGCCCGACGTCCAGTGACTCGGGGTGCCACGTCGGGCGTGTCGTTGTACGTGCGTCGTCAGGCACCGAGACCTCCCGCGCGTTGCCGCCGACGGGAAGCATGACATATGCCGCACCTTCGTGTCTTGACGCGGCGCGTCCGGCACGGGTGCCTTTCCGTATACTCCGCCGCGTGCGCGGATCTGCCGTACCTCCCCAGAGTGCCCCGGCATGCGCAGGGAGACCGGGCGAGCGCCCGGCGCCCGCGCCGAGTGCGTTCGCTCAGGGTGGGCGGATGCGCGCCGTGCTTGCGCAGCCGGCACTGTGGATCGCGCTGCTTGCTTTCGTGGCGTATCTGCCCACGGCGGGACGTGTCCTGAAGCTTGGGCCGGATGCGGTCGAGTATCTCGACATCGGCCGACGACTCGCCGCCGGCGAGGGGTATCTCCTGGGAGTGAAGGCGTTCCACGTCGGCGGCACGGACGTACTGCACGACGGGCTCGCCGAGCGCGCTCCCCTCTTCCCCTTCACGATCGCGGCGCTGTTTCGGCTGGGCTTCGGGCCGATCGCGGTCCAGGTGCTCAATGCGCTGCTCACGGCGTGCTCGGTGGCCCTCGTGGTGGCGCTCGGGTCGCGGCTGTTCGGCAGCCGGATCGGCGCGATGTCGGGCATCCTCGCGGCGGCCAGCCCGCTAGTCCTCGAACGCATGATCTGGCCGATGACGGAGGCGCTCACGATCGTGCTGAGCCTGCTCGCCATCTGGCTCGTCGTCAGATTCGGAGCGGGTGCGCGACCGGTGCCGCTCGGGCTGGCGGGGCTCACACTCGGGCTCGCGTACCTGGCACGGCCAACGGCGGCGGTCCTGATAGGCGTCCTCGCGTGCGGCGTGTGGCTACTGGCGCCGGACCGGCGTCGCCACGGTATTGGACTCGCGTCGCTCCTGGCGGGGACAGCGATCTTCGCCCTCCCAATCACGGTGTACAGCCTGCTCCGTCGAGGGTCGCTGTCGTACCTTGGGCAGACCTACCTCTATTCGGTCTACAAGGATCCCGAGGTCATGGAGTACGGGTTCACCGGCCCGCTCCCGACCGCGGCCGAGTTCGTGGGCGCAAATCTCGGCCGCGTGGTGGTCGCGGTCGGCGACATGGTTGTCGCGTATGGCCGGCTGCTCTTTCTCGAATGGGAGCTGCTGCTGTTTCTGCTGCCGGCCTGGCCGCTCGTGCTGGTGGCCCTTGCGCGAAGGCGGTACTCGCGCGAAGCGCTGCTCGTGCTGCTGGTCGCGGCGGCGAACTTCTTCATCTATGCGTTGACGTGGTCCACGTTCCAGGATCGCTACCTGCTGCTGACGCTGCTCCTGTTGCTGCCGTTCGCGCTCGACGGTCTGGCGCGGATCGGTCTCGACCGCATACACCTGCCGGGTCCGCTGCCACTGTCGCCGCTCGGGGTTCTTGTGCTCATCGTCGCCGCCGCCTGGGGCCAGTTCTTCGTCCGCGAGTACCGGGGCGAATTTCGCTACGGCGAGCTGCCGAGCCCGGTCAGGCGCGACGAGGGGTTGCGCTGGACGGCGCCGCCGCGCTGGATGCGCGACGGCGACGTGCCGAGGCTCGCGAATTGGCTTAATACGCGGACCGCGCGCGAGGCCGTGGTGGCGCACGCGCAGCCGTGGCCGTTCGCGTTCTTCACCGGCCGGCCAGCCGTCCTGGTTCCTCTGACGCTCGACGAAACGCGCCTACGCGACTTCATCTCGACCTACCAGGTGGCCGTTTTCTTGTTCGATCCCCGAGACCAGGACCGCCGTAGGTACCAAGAGTGGCTCGACGCGATGGAGGGTGAGGGAGTGGAAGTATTCACGCTCGGGGCCTACCGGATCTATACCACCGGCGCACTCTGGCGGTAGGCACAACGGGCCGGTTCTCCGCTTGAAATTGCGGGGTCCGCGCTCGACCATGTGCTATCCTACCGACATCCCCACCCAGCCCATTGCCCTGGATTCATCTACCCAGTTTTCGGCCAAAATCCGAGGGGAGCTCGTGTCTTTGCCGGATCCTCCGATTGCCGCGCTCCTGCCCCAACACCCCGGACCGCCCGTCACGCAGCGCAGAACGGCGCGAAGTGAGGCCGGGTCGCTCGTCGCGGATGACGCGGCGCACGACGTGCGCAACGGCGACGTGGGCCTCGCCTCGCTCGAAGCGATGGAGCGGTCCGCGCTCGAGAATCTGGCCGTCGGGTACGGCATTGATGCGGCTCGCCACCTCAAGAACCAGGAGCTGGTCTTTCGCGTCTTGCAGGCGGCTGCCGAGCGCCAAGGCAACATCTTCGCGGGCGGCGTCCTCGAGATCGTCGATGAAGGCTTCGGCTTTCTGCGCCAGGAGCGGCTACTGCCCGGTGGGGCCGATGTCTACGTCTCGCAGTCGCAGATCCGTCGCTTCGGACTGCGGACGGGCGATTGGGTCACCGGGCACGTCCGGCCGCCGAAGGAAGCTGAACGGTATTATGGTCTACTCCGAGTTGAGGCGGTCAACGGCCAAGTACCGGACGTTGCCAAGCAGCGGCCACACTTCGATGCCCTGACGCCTATCTTCCCCCACGACCGGCTCGTTCTCGAAACGGACGCGCGCGCGCTGACCCAGCGGATGATCGATCTTGTGGTGCCGATCGGGAAGGGGCAACGGGGATTGATCGTGTCGCCGCCCAAGGCCGGCAAGACGACCATCCTCAAGCAGATCGCCAATGGCATCACCGTCAACCACCCCGAGGTCCATTTGATGGCGGTGCTCGTCGGTGAGCGGCCCGAAGAGGTCACGGACTTCAAGCGGTCGGTGCGCGCCGAGGTGGTGTCGTCAACCTTCGATGAGCCGGTGGAGGACCATGCGACCGTGGCCGAGATGGCGCTCCATCGGGCGAAACGGCTGGTGGAGACGGGCCGCGACGTGGTGATCCTGCTCGATTCGATCACGCGGTTGACGCGAGCGTACAACCTGTCACTCCCACCGAGTGGCCGGACGCTGAGCGGCGGCATCGATGCGGCTGCGCTGTACCCACCCAAACGCTTCTTCGGCGCGGCGCGCAAGGTCGAGGAGGGGGGCAGCCTGACGATCGTCGCGACGTGCCTCGTCGAGACGGGCTCGCGGATGGACGACATCGTCTATGAGGAGTTCAAGGGCACCGGGAACATGGAGATCCACCTCGACCGCAAGCTGGCCGAGCGGCGCATCTTCCCCGCGATCGACGTGCCGCGCTCGGGAACTCGCCGTGAGGAGCTGCTACTCGACGAGCAGACGTTGCGATTGGTCTGGACGCTGCGGCGGATGCTCGCGCAGATGAACGCGCCCGATAGCCTCGAACCGGTGCTCGCGCGTCTCGCGAGGACCGCGACGAACGCTGAGTTCCTTGAGACACTCGCGAAGGGCGACGCATAGGTCTCACACGCACCCCACCGACGAGCGAGCTTAGCGTCGCGGCCCTTCGCGTACGATCGTGACGCGGCGGTACTGCGTGCCGTACGTACGAGCCTCGCCCGAGTTGGGAAGCCAGAGGTCGATGGCCGGACCCTTGATCCCGCCTCCGGTATCCTCGGCGACGAATACGCCCTCGTAGCCTTCTATGGTTAGGGTGGAGCCGAGGGGCACTATCTTCGGATCGACCGCCACGACACCCCAGCGCGTCGGCGTGCCGCTCGCGGTCTTCGCATTCTTCGGGACGCCGCCCACGCCATCGGCGTACGCGGTCATCTTGGCGAGGAATACTCGAGGCTCACCGTTGCCGCCCGACGCCGACGTTGCTGCTGCTGAGGCGAGGTAGCGCCCGACCCCCCAGCCCGTTGTCGCGCCAGTCGACAGTTGGTACCAGTCGTCATCGCCGTCCGAGGTCGGACCCGCAACGATCTTGACGGTCGTACCTTCATTCAGCGTAGTCGCGATCCGATGGCTCATACCGGGGCCGCCACGGACTCGCAATCCTCGACCCTCAGTGCCGACCACGATGGCGGAGTCTCCGGTGGATAGTTCACTCGCGGCCGATGCCGCACCGGGGGTCCACGCAAGTCCGACAAGTCCAACCACGGCCAGCAAGACGCTTTTCATGACAACCGACAAACGAGTGTCACCCTTCACGCAGTATCCACTTGTAGTAACGGTCGAACGCCTCACGAGGCGGACACGCCCGGTGGACATGCACTGCAATGGCGCTCAGCCGATGATCTCGCGGGCCAGGAGCCCATGACTGCGAAGATCGCCGTCGAGCAGTACGGACGGATTCGATATCGGATGAAGAGTTCCCACTCTTCGAATGTCGAGCGGAGTCTACGGGATAGAGAGGCGGTTGTCAAGGCGGCGCCGACCATCGTTCAGGGCCTTTTCACCAGATGAGGAGGAGAGGTACTGTAAGTGGTCATCTGGGCGATGGAGTGAGGAGGCGGTGTTTCAGAAGCGGAAGGCGGTGCCGGTGATCGAGGCACCAGCGTCGGGAT
>Ga0136611_10000145_pt1 | contig 41746 bp, 36 predicted proteins | sample AntDrymUQ2232306_2_FD_106645 | JGI IMG/M metagenome (GOLD analysis project Ga0136611, IMG submission 106645) | Polar desert sand microbial communities from Dry Valleys, Antarctica - metaG UQ223 (23.06) | ecosystem: Environmental > Terrestrial > Soil > Desert | place: Antarctica: Dry Valley... | reverse complement strand
TTGTTATATCAATGGAATCCAAAAAAAATGGAGACGGTTAATTTCCCATCTCCATCACAAAAATCATAAAATTATCGCTCTGGCTAAAAGCTCTTCCTGAACAGATATGAGGCTTTGATAAAAAATGTCCGTCCGTTGCCGCGAAAGCCGGGTTCAAATCGTCCGCTGAACGGGTTGTAGCCGTTGTAATTCAAATCGTCGTTGTATCCGGCATACAAAGCCGTGCCGGGACTCGGTGTCCAGCCGACGACAAACTGCGGGCGCAGGCGGGAATTTAGCGTCGAGTAATCGAGCCGCAGACGAGCGAAAATGTCGCGCGTGAATTGATACGTCGAACGCAGGGAAAAAATATTGTCGTCGAACGCCGTTCTGCCCGTGTCGTTTCTGACGAGGCGAACTTTGTTGTAATTCAATTGCGCTTGCCAGGCGGAAGTCGGCTGGTAGCGAAAAACCGATTCGATGAAAAGCTGGTTGCCCGCGCCCGGATCGAGCGGATTATTCGGATTCAGCAAAGCCGTTCGGCTGACGCGCGGAAAATTCGGTCCCGCGCCCAAATCGTAATCAAGTTGTCCCCAGGTATGACTGAGAACGAGCAGCGCAAAAATCTGTTTGTTCGGCGCGGTTTCGATGAAACCGTAAAGTTCGCGTTTGTGGGAGGAGCGTTCCGAATCGTCGCCGAAAAACGCGCCGTTTCTGCCCGCCTTGCGCCTTGCGCCAAATTCCGTTTCAATAACTCTTTCATAACCGAACTCGACTCCCGCGCCGATGAAAGTTTGTCGCTGGAGTCCCAACATTCCCTGCGTGTTCGATTGCCAATTCTGCGTCCGACCGAGCCAATCGTGGCTGATTACGCTGTCGTTGTTGATGCGTTTGAAAATGATTTTCTTTTTCGCGTCGCGGTCAGTTTGGTATTGAATGAACGAACGATGCTGATTGGTATTCGTGCGCGGCGTAAAACCGACATCGGCGCGATAATCCCCGGTTCTGCCCACGCCGTTGACGGTGATGAAAAGATTGCGGTCGGAGCGTTCAATCGAATACGAATAACCGAAGCCGTTGCCGGTGCGATACAAATTTCGATTTAAATCCGGGTCGTAAAAAAATCGACGCGAATGCGTTCCGAGAATCTGAAATTCCGTGACGATCTTCGGAGTCAGACGGAAACGCCCGTCAAATCCGGCAGTGTTGTTGTGGCGTTCGGTGAAATTATAAGTCGTGGCGAAAAATCCTAAGTTGTGCTGTCTGCCGACATCACGTTTTAGCCGAATGATACCGATGTCGGCGTTTTGGTCAACGAGACGCTCGATGTTGCCGCACACGAGACTCGGATTCGTCAGCCGTCTTTGCCGGCAATTCGATAAACCTTCGCGCTCGTCGAGCGAATAATTGCCGGGCGCGTTGTCAGACGCGTAAAGCACGCCGAACGTATTTTTGCCGCGTCTGCCCGTTAACTTCAAAGCGATGTCCGGGTCAACGATGGCACGCGTGTTAACGACGTTCATCCGCGTGTTGAAAATATCAATTCTTTCGAGAAAGAACGGGCGTTTTTCCGCAAAGAAGATCGGGAAACGCTGGTTGGCTGAGGTGACTGGCGCGTCGGCTTCGACCTGCGCGAAATCCGGGTTGTAAGCGAAATCGAGCGTAATTGTCGGCGTTAAACTAAATTTCGCGGTCATCCCGAATTCACCTTTTACCCGGTCGTTAACGAAGCGTCCCGACGGGTCGCCATTAAAAGAAAAACGGGTGCGTCTGCCCGATTCGGAAACAGTAAAGCTCGGATTGATTTCGAGCTGGCGCGTCGTCGAAATTTCTTCGAGTCCGGTGATTTGTCCGGCTTGGTTGAGCAAGCCTGAAATACTGCGGTTGTTTTTCATCCACGAATCGAGTTCGTTGTTGTTATATTTAACGCGCCGCAAAATATGGATGCCCCAATTTTTATTTTTGCCTGCTTCGTAACGCAAAGATTTGAACGGAATCGCCGCTTCGATAGTATAGCCGTCTTCGGTCAGAACGCCTTTCGATTCCATCAGCAAGTCAACCGAGTAATCTTCGCCGCGCCCTTCGGTGAAAACGCCGTCGGCTTGAATGCCGAGCGGGTTGAAGAAAACCGTGTAAGCCTGCCGCTGGTCGTTGAAGGTGTCGAGATAAATGCCGATGTAATCGTCGTTGAAAATCTGGTCGCGCCTGGCGACGGTCGCCCGCACTTTATCGCGGTCTTGTTTGACGCGAAAGGCAAAATATATATTTTTCGCGTCGTAGCCGATCATCACCTCGGTCGGGTGCGTCGGCTCGACGTTATCGCCCGGCTGCGTCTGCAAAAAATCGCCGAAAACGGCGGCGTTGCGCCAAATCTCGTCGTTCAACTGCCCGTCAATCACCGGCGGAGTTTCAAGGCGCGGAATGCGAGCCGGCGCGTCTTTCACCATATAACGCGGCGCGGCAGTGGTCGGCTCAACACTCGTTTCGACGACGGCGGTCTGCGGTTCGGTGGCAGGCTGCGGCATAATTGGCGACGGACTCGACAACGGTTGAACGGTTTCATTGGTTTTCGTCGCCGAAGAGTTTGTTGTTTGGGCGGAAATCAAATTCGCGCTCAGAAAAAAAATGAATAAAAGCGCAATCGAATTTTTTATAAAGACGGGAAACGTGTATTTCATAAAGGTAAAATAATATTTTAGGCAAATCGTTAGATAGAGATTTTGCTTCGGCGGATTTTAAAGCAGAGTCTATGTCTGCAATGTTTGCTGCACCGAAAAGATTTCAAAGGTAAAACCCCATCGGCAGGTTTTTTATGACAAATTTTTTTGGGTTGATTCTTATAACTTTGTCAACGCTTTTTGCGTATAGGCTTGAGTTTGTTTACCGACAAAGGTAATTTAGCAATACAAATACAGCTCATCTTTTTAAAGTTTCTCGGAGGAAAATCGAATGTTTGCAAGAGTCTTTACCAGAACCATTTTTATTTTTGCGTTGTTTGCCCTGCCTGTTTTGGCGCAAACCAAACTGCTGCGCTTTCCCGATGTTGACGGCGACCGCGTAGTGTTCAGTTATGCGAGCGATTTATGGATTTCGCCTGTCGTTGGCGGAACAGCCGTCAGATTGACGGCGCATCCCGGAATGGAAGTTTTCGCTAAGTTCTCGCCTGACGGAAAATGGATTGCCTTCACCGGACAATACGACGGCGACGAGCAGGTTTATGTTGTGCCATCAGGCGGCGGCGAGCCGAAACAGTTGACTTTTTATCCGGCGAAAGGACCGCTGACGCCGCGCTGGGGTTACGACAATCAGGTGATGGGCTGGACGAACGACGGCAAATCAATCGTCTTTCGCTCGCAGAGAGATTCTTATACTTTGCCGATTAGCCGACTTTACACCGTGCCGATGACGGGCAGCGCGCCGACCGCGCTGCCGATGCCCGAAGCCGGTTCGGGCGATTATTCGCCGGACGGAACGAAAATGATTTATTCGCCGCGCTCACGCGATTTTCGTTCAGAGAAACGCTACGGCGGCGGGCAGGCGAACACGCTCTACATTTACGATTTGCAGACGAACGACGCACGTAAAATCTCCGAAGGCGTGCGCGCCTCGCGCGATGCGATGTGGATTGGCGAGAAAGTTTTTTACAACTCCGACCGCGACGGCAAATTCAATCTTTACGTTTTCGATGTGCCGTCGGGCAAAACGACGCAAGCGACAAACTTTAAAGATTGGGACGTTCGCTGGGCTTCGTCGGACGACCAAAATCGCATCGTCTATGAACGCAACGGCGAGCTTGAAATTTTTGACACGAAGAATAACAAAAGCACAAAATTAAATATTAATGTGCCGGATGACGGCGTATATAAACGCCCGCGAATGATTAACGCTTTGCAGTATTTGCAAAACGTCGCGTTGTCGCCGAAAGGCGAGCGCGTTTTGTTCGGCGGACGCGGCGACATTTTTTCCGCGCCGGTCGAAAAAGGCGCGACGCGTAATTTGACTCATTCGTCAACGGCGCACGACAAATTTCCGCGCTGGTCGCCCGACGGTTCGCGCGTCGCATTTATCTCGGACAGAAGCGGCGAGGAAGAAATCTGGACCGCCGCGCAGGACGGAATGAGCGAGCCGCAGCAATTGACGAGCGGCGGCGCGGCGATGCGTTACGCGCCCGAATGGAGCGGCGACGGCAAGCGAATCGCATTTTCGGACAAAGACGGCAAAGTTTATATTTTGACTTTGGCGGACAAAAAAGTGATGCAAATCGCCGATTCGCCGAACGGGCAAATCAACGATTATGAATGGTCGCCGAAGGGAAATTATCTGGCGTTCAGTATGAACGATAAGCCCGCGTCGAATAACAGCGGATTTAATTCGGTTTACGTTTACGACGTGAACCAGAATAAACTGAATCGCGTCACTGACCCGATGTTCAACGCCCAAAATCCGACTTTCGATCCGTCGAGCGATTATCTTTATTATTTGAGCGACCGCGAATTCGCGCCGCAAATCTCCAATATCGAATTCAATTATGCCGCCAACCGCGAAACGCTGGTTTACGCGCTGGCTTTGCGAAAAGACGTGAAAAATCCCTTTCCGCCCGAATCGGACGAGGTGACGATTGCGCCTGCGCCGACACCGCAGCCGGATAGACTCGCTCCGCCGGTCAACCCGACGCCTATTGACGAAAAACAGCCGCAGCCGGTAATGTCGCCAACGCCCGCGCCCGTGCCGTCCGCAACGCCAAGCGCGGACGCGCCGAAGCAAAACGCGCCGAACGTTCGACCGGAAACGATTGATTTTGACAGCATCACGTCGCGCGTCACGCGCGTTCCGCTGCCGCCGGAAAATTACGGCGGGCTGTCGGCGAAAACCGGACATCTAGTTTACATCGTCGGCTCGCCGTTTTATTACGGACGCGCCGCCGACCGTCAGTCTTCGGTCAGAATTTTTTCGTTCAAAGATCGCAAGGAAACCGTTCTGGCAGAAGGCGCGGGAAATTATTCGCTCTCGTCGGACGGCTCGAAAATCATCATCGGACAAGGCGCGGCGTTCACGATAATGGACGCGACGCCGCAGGGCGTGAATTCCAAAAAGCCTGTTTCGACCGCCGGACTGACGACGGAAATTAATCCGGCAGAAGAATGGAATCAGATTTTCAACGAAGTCTGGCGGCGTTACCGCGATTGGTTTTACGTCTCGAATATGCACGGCTACGACTGGGCGAAACTACGCGAGCAGTATAAAACGTGGCTGCCGTATGTCGCGCATCGCTCGGATCTAAATTACGTCATTTCGGAAATGATTTCCGAGCTCGCCGTACAGCACGCCTACATCGAGGGCGGCGATTTTAACGCGCCGCCGCGAGCCAGAGTCGCATTGCCGGGCGCGAGATTTGAAGTTGATAAAGCATCGAATCGCTACCGCATCGCCAAAATTTACGACGGGCAAAACGAAGAAGAAATTTATCGTTCGCCGCTCCGCGAAGTCGGCGTGAACGCAAACGTCGGCGATTACATTTTGCAAATCAACGGCGAAAATGTGACGGCGGATAAAGACATTTATCAACACCTCAGAAACCGCGCCGACAATCCGGTTTCGCTGACGGTTAATTCAACGCCGACGCTCACGGGCGCGCGTCAAATTTCGTATCGCCCGATAACTGACGAAGGCAATTTGATTTATCTCGATTGGATTTCGGCGAACCGCAACCGCGTCGCGCAGATGACCGGCGGGCGCGTCGGCTACATTCACGTTCCCGATATGGGCGCGAACGGAATTCGGGAATTTATCAAATGGTATTATCCGCAACTCGACAAAGAAGGCTTGGTCGTTGACGTTCGCGCCAACGGCGGCGGTAATGTTTCCAGAATGTTGATTGAACGCCTGCGCCGTAAAACTTTAGGATTAAATTACTTCCGCACGAATGATTATCCGACGACTTACCCGGACAGTCCCGCGCCGAACGCGATGGTCGCCATCTTGAATGAAAACTCGTCTTCGGACGGCGATATTTTCCCGTATATGTTCCGCGAAGCCGGTCTCGGCGTGTTAGTCGGCAAGCGCTCGTGGGGCGGCGTGGTCGGCATCTCGAATCGCGGCGGCTTGATTGACGGCGGCGGTGTCAGTGTGCCGGAATTCGGAATGCTCAACTTAAAAGGCGAATGGGTGATTGAAGGTTACGGCGTTGACCCGGACATCGAAGTCGAAAACGATCCAAAGTCGGTTGTCGCCGGGCGTGACCCGCAACTCGAACGCGCCGTGCAGGAAGTAATGAAGAAAATGTCGGCAAGTCCGGCTAAACTTCCGTCGCGTCCAGCCGCGCCGGTAAAAACTAATTAACCTGATAATCAGAAAGGGCGAACAGAATTCGCCCTTTCTTTTTGACTCTTTGATTTAGCTGAAGAGTTTATCTATAAGTTCAAAGCCTTAAATGCAACTTGTTGGTCGGAAATGTTTTCCAATAGACAAAATCCGACAATTACACCGATTGAGAAAAACTCATTTGACGAGAAAGGTTTCGGTTCGTCTTCACATACTAAATAAAAATATCCGGTCAAATCATCAACGGCGGCGATTCCGCAATCATAGACTGTGTTTTCACGGTCACAGATAACGAAAGGCTGACCCGGCTGAAAATCCTGTTTGACCACGCAGATAATCGCATCGCCGGCGACACCGAACTGCTCCAGCATTTGTGAAGGTGCAATAAAGGTGAAAATTTCGTCATTGTCCGCCAAATTGAAATTCTCAAATACAATTTCCGAAAGCGATAGATCAACCGGAGTAATTTTCCGCGTTTCCTGCTCTCGGCTCTTTTTTGTTTTAGTCTTCGTCGCTGTTTCTGTTTTCTTTGAAATTATTTTTGAATTGCGCGGTGTTCGACAATTTAATCCGAACTCCTCGCGCAACTCGGGAAATTGATTGTGCAGAATATCGGATAAAGACTGATGAGAAATGCCCAGTTCGGATGCCGTGTCGGTGACGCAGGCGTTATTTCGCCGCAGGCTCCGGCTGACCATCTGCTTTTTATAATTTTTGACTTCATCCGCCAACGGCAAATTCCTACCCGCGTATAATAAATAGGCTAATAAATCGGCGTATTTTTTAACGGCAAATTCACCTATCCGCTCAGAGGCAAGATTGGAGAGTTCGGTGAATAAAATCAACGCTTCGGATTTTCGGTCGAGCCGAAGCAGAATTTGAATTTTAGTCCAGAAAGCCTCTACCAGCCCGGAAAAGTCATCGCCTTTGTTAAAATAAGAAATCGCCGTCTCAATTGTGTCGAGAGCTTTTTCGCATTTGTTTTCTTTAGTTAAAATAAGCGCTTTGGTATCTAAAACGTGCGGAATCCACCCGGTATCGTTCAAATTCTCGAAAAGCGATATGGCTTCTTCGATGTGCGAGTGAGCTGTTTTGAAATCGCTCATTTGCATATACAGAAACGCGAGATTATTAAGGTTAGTGGCAACGAATCTTAAACTTTTGTTCCGTCGCGCGAAACGGATCGCCTCGTTTTGATTAAAAGCGGCTCTATCATATTTTCCCAGAAGGCAATAAAATATGCCGGCTTGGTTGTGATACATCGTTTTCAGCCGCCAATCTTGACACAACTCCATCGGAATTTTCAATTCTTCGATTATCTCGACCGCCTTTTGACAATCTTTTTTCCAGTGCAGCGTCATCAAACGATTCAAACGAATTTGCAGGTAAACCGGATGTAGTTGATTTTCCTTAAACTGTTCTTCGCTAAATTGTAGAATAGATTCGCATTCTTCAATTTCTCCTTCATACCAATAGCAGAGAGCGAGCATCACGCGGGCTTCCGTCGTTTTGTCCAAATGCTCCAACCGTTCAAAAATTTCTATGGCTCTGGTCAGCAAATCCTTTCCGCGCAATTGATAATTCGCCTTGCTTTGCGACCTTCCCAACCAACTCAAAAAGAATCCGCAAAGACGCAGCAGTTCCGCCTGCACAACCGCTTCAAAATCCGATACATCCGGATCGGTTTCAACATCCTGCCAGAAAGAACTGAAAATTCTTCTCGATTCCTCGATGTCACGGCAAAGCTCGGCGTTTTTTGCTCCTTCAAGCAAAACCGCGACTTTTGGTTTTACGATTTCTCTTGTTGTTTTAAGGGGCATATATCTTTTTGCAAGAAAACTTGCTAAAGTTTAAGTTGAGATGATTCATTTGAACGTCTCTAATTCCGACTTAACAAAATACCAAAACTTAAAGGAGACAGAATGAAAAAAATTAAATTAACGCTTTTTCTAGCGTTAGTCGTGGCTACGACTGCAACCCCAACCTTTGCCGATGGTCAGATCCCAATCGGAGGAAGACCCGAGTCCGAACCAAAGAAAACGACCGCATCGGCAGTCAACATAGTGACCGCGCCGGAAAGCGAAATTTCTTCGGAACTATCAAATTATTTATGGACATTTGCCACTATTCTCCGGCAGTTTAAATTCTAACGCTGTTCGGACAAAATACAACAACTGAAAACTTTTTTTGAGGCGCGTTGAAATTACGTCGCCTCTTTTTTTATTTTTCCGACCTTAATCGGTTTGATGCCGAGGCGGTTGATTTCCTCATCAGACAACATTCCGGGATTCCCCGGAGATTTCTTTAATTCTTCGAAGCCTTGTATTTGCTCAACATCTTCAGTGGAAATATCTTTAACCTCGATGCCCTCAATTTGAAGTAGAAAATCAGTGATTTCCTTAAATTGTCGGTTAATAAATTGTCTTGATTTAAGCGATAGAAGATTATATTTATGCAAGACTTTTAACAATTCAAATCTGATCTTCTCTTCTGCCGGTTCATCTATAAATGGATAATTAGCCGCCTTACGAGCATCATTAACTGACTCGCCCAGAGCGATTGCCAGTTTTTCAACAATCTCTTCGCTCGGCTGCATAGGATTGCCTCTTTTGCCAATGTAGTAATTGGTTTCAAGTTGAGCGATATATGAAGGCGAACAAACATTATTCGCTTTTTCCGCCAATGTCCGCATACTCAAACCCTGCGCTTCACGCTTGGTTTTAAGCCATTTACCAAAGCCGTTAATCTCTATTAAAAGTGACATTGCCGCGTTTATGTTTTTCTAAACAAGTTCTAAACTTACCTTAATTGAGTGAGTATTAAGTATAGCTAATTCTAAACATTTTTAGTAATAAATGCTAGAAATATTTAAGGCTTATTTTCACTCTTATTTATTTCTTTTTTGTTCCTTATCAAAAACTTCTTGCCGAGCCGCCTCAGATGGCAGAGTTTTTCGCCTTTATCGCTAACTTCCTAATCGCTGCCTCTCTAAAAACTCCTTTTCGGAAAGTTCATCAAACTGATGCCGTTCGACGATTTTTTCGCCAAACGAAATAAGCCGGAATGCCGGTCAGCGCGAGCAGATAGCCGATGCCGGAGGTCTTCGGCGCGAGAAACGCCAGATTGAAAATCAGAAAAGTCGAAAGCATAAGAAAAATCATCGGAACAAACGGATAGCCCCAGGTTCGATAAGGACGTTCGGCGTTCGCGGCGCGGCGGCGCAGAACGATGACGGCGAGAACCGAGAGCGTTCCGAAAACCAAGTCAACCGAAACGATATATTCGAGCAGTTGCGTATAGACGTTGCCGAAAACGGGCGTTGTCGCGTCCGCCGCCGTAAAAGTTACGGTGCGCGGCAGAACGAGAACCGAAGCCCACACGCCTTGCGCGACAAGAGCCATCGCCGGAACATTTTTGCTGTTAGTTCGAGCGAGCGGCGCGAAAAACAACTTGTCTCGCGCCATCGCGTAGCTGACGCGCGCTCCGGCTAAAATCAATCCGTTGTTGCAGCCGAAAGTCGAAATCATAATCGCCGCCGCCATTAACCCTGCGCCGGACGCGCCCAAAATCTCTGTCATCATCACCGCCGCCACGCGATTTCCCGCCGCATTCTGAATCGAAGCGAGCGGAAGAGTTACGACATAAGCGAGGTTTGCCGCGATGTATAATCCGACGACAATCAGACAACCGATGAGCAATGCTCTGGGCAGATTGCGCTGCGGGTTTTCCACTTCTCCGGCGGCAAAAGTTACGTTGTCCCAAGCCGATTGCGAAAACAGCGGTCCGGTCATCGCGCGTCCCAAAACCAAAACGAAAGCGAACGCGCCCGCTGCTGTTGCGCCCGGTTGCGCCGTGTTAATATCCCAGCCGTTCGCCGCCGGATTCCACCAATCGGACGTAAACGCCGCGCCGCCCGCGTTCCAGCCGACGAACAAACCAAGCAGAACAAGGGCGAGCAGTGCCGCCGTTTTCGTAAAAGTAAAAGTATTCTGAATCCATTTTCCCGCTTCGAGTCCGCGCGTATTGATAAAAGTTAAAAATGCGATCACCAGCACGGCGACGAGTTGCTGCATCGAAAGACTAATGGCATACGAGCCGAAAACAATGGGCGTGACGATATAATTCGCGCTGGAAATCGGCGGAAATAAAACGCCCGCGAAGTTGGCGAAAGCGACGGCGACGGCGGCAATCGTTCCGGTTTGGATAATCAAAAAATTCGACCAGCCGTAAAGAAATCCGGTTGCCGGATTATACGCCTCGCTCAAAAAAACGTAAGGTCCGCCCGCCTTTGGCATCATCGCGGCGAGTTCAGCGACGCACAACGCGCCGGTAATCGTCATCACGCCCGCCAGAATCCACGCGACAATCAACCAGCCCGGCGCGCCGACGAGCCGTGCCGATTCCGCGGATGTTAAAAAAATGCCGCTCCCGATCATCGAGCCGACGACAATCATCGTCGCATCGAGCAGACTTAACTGGCGCACAAGTTTTTTGCCGGTTTTGATTTCTTCCATATTTTAGACCAAAGACTCAAGTCTCATGTCGGAAAACCGATGACTTGAGACTTGAGTCTTTGGTCTTTGGTCTTATCGCGCTGATGCGAATGCCTTTTTCGCCGAGCATTTGATTTATGGCGCGGGCGAATTCAAGCGCGCGCGCGCCGTCGCCGTGAATGCAAACAGTGTCGGCTTTAATAAAAATTTTCTCGCCGCCGGTTGCCGTCACGGTTTGCTCGACTATCATCTCCAAAACTTGCTCGCAGGAATTTTCGATTGTTTCAATCAAGGCGTTCGATTGCGAGCGCGGCGTTAAACTTCCGTTCGGTTGATAAGTTCTGTCGGCGAAAACTTCGCTTGCCGTTCTTAATCCGATTCGGTCGGCTTCGGAAATCAGAAAGCTGTTTGCCAATCCGTAGAAAATCAAATTATCGTCAATCGTGCGAACGGCTTTTGCAATCGTTTCGGCTAAAGTTTTATCCGTTGCGGCTTGGTTGTAAAGCGCGCCATGCGGTTTGACGTGGTGAAGTTTCCCGCCGAAGGCTTCGCACATTCCTTTCAGCGCGGCAACCTGGTAAAGCACGATGTCGAAAATTTCCGTCGCTGACATTTTCATTTCTCGCCTGCCGAAACCTTGCAAATCTGGAAACGACGGATGCGCTCCGACAGCGACGTTTTTTTCGATTGCCGTTTCAATCGTTTTGCGGATAACCGACGGGTCGCCGGCGTGAAAGCCGCACGCGACATTTATAGACGAAACATAATCCATCAATTCGGCATCGTGTCCCATCCGCCACGCGCCGAAACTTTCGCTCATATCGCAATTTAAATCAATGCTCAGAAGCATATTTAGAATTTACGCCGATTCTCAATAAATTCAAATTTTTCTCAAACTCAAGCGTCAACTGTTCGGCTTCTTCAATCGAAATCGCTTGAAAACTGATTTTATCGCCCGCGCCGAGTTGCGCGAGAATTGGCAAATCCGCCGAGACGACGTGCGCGACGCGCGGATAACCGCCCGACGTTTGATGGTCAGCCATCAAAATTATCATTTGTCCGTCGGGAAGGAGTTGGATTGTTCCGAAATCAACGGCGGAAGAAACGAGTTCTGCCTTATCAATCAAATAAAGCGGTTCGCCCGTCAAGCGAAAACCCATCCGATTTGAATGTTGGCTAATTGTAAAATTACAGCTGAAGAAATTCCGCTTGCTTAACGCCATAAGTTTTTCAAGTTCCGCGCCCGCGACGACGCGAACGGTCGGAAGCGAACTGTAACGCGGAATCAAATGCTTGGAAATTTTGTAATTTGTCCGTTGTCCGTTGTTCGTTGCCCATTGTCTAAAAAATAATTTGTCACCCTTCTTCAAACTTCTACCGTTGAAACCGCCAATATTTGCAGCGAGATTTGTGCTTGCGCTGCCGAGCCAACGGTTAATTACAAAACTGCCTTTGACTGCCAGATATGCGCGATTGCCGAAAGTCTTTTTTGTGAAACTTAAAGTTTGATTTTTCTCGGCATAAACGGGTCGCCAGTTTTCAATCAATTCGTCGTCAAGGTTCGCGCCGAAATTCGCGCCGCCGAGCGCGATAATCGCCGCTTCTTCAAATGCAATTTTCGGCGCGGGAAAGTGCATTTCCAGAACTGCCGCATTCTCGTCGTTGCCGAGCAGAATGTTAATTAACCGAACGGCTGTTTTATCCATCACGCCGTTCGTATTAATTCCGAAACGCCTAAAACCCGTTCTGCCCAAATCCTGAATCGTAGAAAGAACGCCGTTTTTTTCGATGAGAACACTCATTGCCGATTATTCTCCATCAGGTTGTTGAAAAACAAAAATCAAGACAGAAAGAATAGCTGCAAAAAGACACGGAAGACCCAAAAAAAAATTAAAATTTCTTTTGTGACTTCTGTGCTTTTTTGTGGCTGTAAGTTTTTTATTCGTAACGTAGACACTCTATCGGATCGAGCTTGGCAGCTTTGCGGGCAGGCAGAACGCCGAAGATTAGCCCGACACCGATTGAAACGGTTAAGCCGGAAATAACCGCCCACAGCGGAATCGAAGCCGGAAGGCTGGGGATCAGAAGCATCACGAGTTGGCTGATGCCGACGGCTAAAGTTACGCCAATAATTCCGCCGAAAAAAGTCAACGCCATCGCTTCGAGCAGAAACTGCAAAACGATTGCGCCTTTCGTCGCGCCGATGGCTTTTCTGATGCCGATTTCTTTGGTTCGTTCCGTCACCGACACGAGCATTATATTCATCACGCCGATGCCGCCGACGAGCAATCCGAGACTTGAAATAGCAATCGCAATCAAGCCGACCATCGCCGTAATCGAATCGAATTCTTCGATAAAATTGTCGGCGGTTTTGATGTCGAAGTTGTTCGGCTCGCCGTATTTTGCTTCACGCCGCTGGCGCAAAATGGCTTCCGCGTCGAGTAGAGCTGTTTGTACTTGGTCGGTTTTTGCCTTGATGATATGGAGCAGATAATCGCGCTGCGGCGCGGCTTTTCTGGCTGTGCGATACGGCAAGAAAACTTTGCTGTCTTCTTCATTTTCGCCGAAAAACCCGGCTTTGCGTTTTTCAATCACGCCGATAATTTCCCAGGTCGTGCCGTTCATCCTGACGACTTTCCCGACAATTTCTCCTTCTTTATTTGGAAAAAGCGCGTCAGCCGCGTTCACGCCGATAACCAGAACATTGCGTCTCTGCTGATTGTCGGATTCGGTGATAAATCTGCCTTCGCGCAGAACGAGATTCGAGATTCTATCGTAGTTTGGTGAAACTCCGTCCATATTTGCGCGGCGATAATTTCTGCCTTCGTAAGTTATGTTGTCGTCAAAGCTCGCCGCGCCGAAATTTCCGATGCCGGGCGCGACCAGCGCAATGTCCTCGACCGCGCTCGATTGATTTAGGATGGCAATCGCGTCGTCTTCAGTTAACGGTTTGCGCGAGCGTTCCGAGCGGTCGTTCGGACCGAAGCCGGTCGAGAGATGAAAAGCGTAGATGTTGTTCGTGCCGTATTCTTCAATCATTGCGACGATGCTTTGGCGCAAACCCGTCAGAATCGAAGCGACGACTATCGCCGTCATCACGCCGACGACAATTCCGAGAATCGTCAGAAAGCTGCGAAATTTATTGGCGCGAATACTGTCTAAAGCCATCCGCAAAATTTCAGCCGGCAACGATGCGGCGTATTTTACCTGTAATCTTTTCATTAGTTTTTCGTCAGCGCGACAATCGGGTCGAGCTTCGCCGCTTTGTAAGCCGGATAAAGTCCGGCGACAACTCCAATAACTGTTGAAACGATAACCGCCAAAGCAATGTAAGTAATTGTGACGGTCATCGTAATTTCGGCTAAAAACGTGATGAGTTGCGTTACACCGACCGCCAGCACGATTCCTAAAATTCCGCCCGCGACGCAGAGCAGGGAAGATTCGATTAAAAATTGCAGCAGAATTTGTTTGCGCGTCGCGCCGAGCGCTTTTCTCAGCCCGACTTCAAACGTCCGTTCCGTAACGGAGACGAGCATTATATTCATCACGACGATTCCGCCGACAATCAGCGTGATCAGCGTAATCGGAATAACGACCGCCGCGATGCCCGCCGTAAATTCATCAATTTGATTATTCACGCCCTGCACGTCAACGACGCTGAAAGTATCTTCTTCGCTGCCGATAAGTTTGCGTTTATTTCGCAGAACCGTCTGCGCGTCTTCAATTGCCGCCGTTAGATTCTCGCGCTCCGAAGATTTTCCGTGAAGCTGAATTCCGTTTCCGCGCCCGAACATTTGCAGATGAAGAGTTACGGGAATATAAACGTGCCGGTCCTGCGAATTACCGAACATCGAACCGCGTTTTTCTTCCATTCCGACGATTTGCAGCGGCATTCCGCGAAGTTTTAAATATTGACCAATGGCATTACGGTCGGGGAAAAACTTTTCTTTGACATCCGTGCCGATAACGCAAACTTTTGCCGAGCGCAGCACTTCTTCATTAGAAAAAAACCGACCTTCGGCAATTATTTTGTCTTCGATTTCTCGCATATTCGCCGTCACGCCGAGAATTCTGGTCGAAGGCATTTCGATGCCGTCCTGATTGATGTCCGCGCCGGCGTTGTTTTGCGCCCCAACTTCCACGCACTTGGCACAGTTGGCTTTAATGTATTCGTATTCTTCCCAGGTGATATTTTTATTGCGCCGATTGCGCCGTTCGTATTCCTCTTCGGATAACTGACCGTTTGAAGCCATCCGCGCGAACATAAAATGATTCGCGCCCAGAATCTTCGCCACTTTTTCCGTAACATAAGAATTCAAACCGCTGATCGAAGCGCCAACCACGACGACCGCCGCCACGCCGATAATCACGCCGAGCAAAGTAAGAACCGCGCGAAGTTTGTGTTCCAAAATTGATTGGAGAGCAATCCGAAAAGCGTCCGCGTAGAATGTATAAACTTGCCGCATAGATTTTATTGATTTGAATTTGTCGAGCAGACAGTTAAATCGGGTTACGTCGGTTTTTCGGAGAATGTTCGGGGAAAAGTTCTCAAATTATACAATCAAGCGTTATTTCAGCAAAAACGGCAGGAAATTTAACCGCGAAAAAACACTAAGCGACACGAAAAGAATTTTTGATTTTCTTCGTATCGCCTCGTTTTTTTGCGGTTCTTTTTCTTCCTGAAATTGCAAAAACAATCGAGCCTCGTGTTATACTTCTGCATTGATTTAACCAGCCGAATTTTCCATAGGAGAACAGTTTTGAGCGTTTTAGTTGACAAAAATACACGTTTGATTGTGCAGGGCATCACGGGAAAAGAAGGAACTTTTCACACCAAACAAATGGTCGAATACGGCACGCAGGTCGTCGGCGGCGTTACGCCCGCCAAAGGCGGCACAACGCACGAAGGCGTTCCGGTTTTTAATACAGTCGCCGACGCGGTTAAAGAAACCGGCGCGAATGTTTCGATTATCTACGTTCCGCCCGCTTTTGCGGCGGACGCGATTATGGAAGCCGCCGATGCCGGATTGCCGCTTGTCGTCTGCATTACCGAAGGCATTCCCGTGACCGATATGATCCACGTTAAAGAATTTTTGCGCGATAAAAATACGCGCCTGATCGGTCCCAATTGTCCGGGGATCATTTCGCCCGGCAAATGCAAAATTGGCATTATGCCCGGACACATTCACAAAGAAGGACGCATCGGCGTTGTGTCACGTTCGGGAACTTTGACTTATGAAGCCGTCGGTCAGTTAACCGCTTTGGGATTGGGACAATCAACGGCAATCGGCATCGGCGGCGACCCGATCATCGGCACGAACCACACGGACGCTCTGCGATTATTTCAGGAAGACGACGACACCGACGCGATTGTGATGATCGGCGAAATCGGCGGAACTGCCGAAGAAGACGCGGCGGAATACGCCAAAGAAAATGTGACGAAACCAATCGTCGCCTTCATCGCCGGACAGACCGCGCCGCCGGGCAGACGAATGGGACACGCGGGCGCAATCATCTCCGGCGGCAAGGGAACTGCCGCCGAGAAAATGAAGGCTTTGACCGAAGCCGGAATTCGCGTCGTCGAATCGCCCGCCGACATCGGACGAGCCGTTCAGGAAGTTCTCAGCGCAAAAACGGCGGCTTGAAAATCGTTGGAGCGCGAAACGAATTCGATTTTATGAAAATGTATTCGCAAGTCGGCGCGTTGACGCTCAATCTGCAATGAAGTTTTCGCATTCTTTTAGCGTGTCCACCGCTGACATTGACGCTCAAGGTCACGTCAACAACGTTGCGTATGTGAAATGGATTCAAGATGTCGCCGTCGCGCATTGGTTTTCGGCGACGACCGAAACCGAGTGCGAAAAATATATTTGGATGGTGACGCGGCACGAAGTTGATTACAAAAAACAGGCGTTTCAAAATGAAGAAGTAACTGCAACGACTTGGGTTGGTGAGCCGACGCGGATTAGCTGGGAAAGATTTACCGAAATCACACGCGGCAAAGATTTATTGGTGAAAGCGAGAAGCGTTTGGTGTTTGATTGACCGCGAAACTTTGAAGCCGACGCGCATTACGACAGAATTAAAAAATTTGTTTGATAAATATGAATGAAAGAATTTCAGTAAATCCGAAAATTCATTTCGGCAAGCCCTGTGTTGCCGGAACGCGAATCACCGTGCAGAGTGTCTTGGAATTGATTAACGAAGGGTTATCTTTCGACGAAATTAAACAAGATTATTATCCAGATTTGAAAACCGAAGACATTAAGGCTTGCGTTGATTACGCCATCGCGCTGATTTCGGCGGAAGATATAAAAATTGCCGCGTGAGATTATTACTTGACCAGGATGTTTATGAAACGACGGCGCGTTTTTTGATTGATTTGCAGCACGATGTCGTGCGCGTTGCCGAACTCGGAATGGCGCAAGCGTCCGACGAAGAAAATTTGAAAAAGGCTCTGGAATTGAATCGCGTTTTTGTTAGGCGCGACAGAGATTACGGAAATCTGGTTTTCGTCAAAGGCATCAGAAGCGGCGTTTTGTATCTGCGTATTCTGCCGTCGAATATCAATCAAGTTCACACCGAACTTGAAAGAGTTTTGAATTTATATGATGAACAGAAATTGAAATCAGCGTTTGTCGTTATCGAAGCGGAAAGACATCGCTTCAGAAAGATATAATTGATTGACCGCGAAATATTGCAACTAATGCGCATCACATTAGAGCTAAAGGAATTGTTTCAAATGAGGTGAATATGAAATTTTTGCAAATTTTAGTTTTGATTTTGGGATTAACTATTTTAGTAAACGCGCAGAAAGCAATTTTGAGCGGGACTCTTTATGATGCGACTGGCGCAGTAATCCCAAAAAGTAAAGTAACAGTTATAAATGAGAGAGGCGAGAAATTTGAAGTGTTAACCAATGATGACGGCGTATATTCATTAAGCCTACCTTTTAATTCTTATGACGCTAAAACATCATCTGCTAATTTCAGAATTGCGAAGTTTGAAATCGTTGTTGATTTAGAATATCGAGGATTTGAAAAATTCTCAGTGAGAGACTTTAAATTCGTTCCAGCTTATTCAGGTAAAATGATTTTTGATATTGCGCTTGATTCGAGAAATCCAGAACCTTGCGGTTATGCCGGCGCGGATTGTCTCGAATCTCCAATAGTAGAAAATACAAAAGAAAAAGTTCAGAATAAAATTTTACAAAGACCTTTGGAAGAATTGCCAAAGGAACAAAATAAAACTAAAAGGAAAAATAATTAAAATAAATAATGAGCAATTTAACATTTGGAATTATCAAGCCCGACGCGATAACGAAAGGGCATACGGGAAAAATTATTGACAAGATTTTGTCGAGCGGCTTTCAGATTCGCGGGATGAAGCTGATTCATCAATCGAAAAAGCAATCGGAAGGCTTTTACGGTTCACGCCGAGCGTCCTTTTTTCGGTGAATTGACCGAATTTATGTCGAGCGGCGCGTGCGTCGTTCTCGCGCTGGAAAAAGAAAACGCCGTCAAAGCGTGGCGCGATTTGATGGGCGCGACGAATCCGGCGGAAGCTGCCGAGGGAACTTTGCGAAAAGATTTTGCCGGTTCAATCGGCGAAAATGCGGTTCACGGTTCGGATTCGGACGAAAACGCGGCGATTGAAATTTCGTATTTTTTTAGCAAACTTGAATTAGTTTAAGAGCCAATGCTATAAGAGTTTGAAAGTTACGGAGATTAACGAACGGCTTTTTGAGAATTCTGATCATAAATTATTCGACACTCTCCGCAACTTCCCGCAACTTCTAAAAACTGTTAAAAGGACGAAAAACAAATGAAAAGATGCCCGACTTGCGATAAGACTTTTGCCGACGGAATGAAATTTTGCCAGACCGACGGCACAGTATTGGTTGAAGACGCGCCGCCTGCCGACCCGTATAAAACGGTGGTCGGCAATCAAAGCGACATCGCTTCGGCGATGCCGCCGCTCGACCCGTTTAAGACGATGGTAGCGGGTCAGCCGAAACCGGGCGAGGACGATCTTCTGCAACTGCCGGAAGAACAAGATTCGTTGAAAACTAAGGTCGTTTCGCAAGCCGAGTTGAGAGATGCATCAAAGGCGAACGAAGGCGAAGATGTTCCGAAATTAGATTTACCGTCAATGCCGTCTGGACCTTCCGCGCCGCTTATCGAACCGAAACCCGCAAGTCAGAGCGATTTTGCACCCGCGCCGCCGAGTTTTGACGAGCCTTTCTCAAGTCCGTCGAATTTCGGAGATATGTCAGCGCCGGAGTCGAATTTTCCGAAGGCTTCGGAAATCAGTTCGAGTGACGCGACTGCGATTTTTGAGTTGAATTCTCCGCCTGAAAACACCGCGTCGCCGTTCGATTCAAAACCTTTTCCCAATGACTTTTCATCGCAGTCGCCTTACGGCAATGAGGAAAACAAACCGATACCCTCGCCGTTTCAGGATGAGATGCCGCCGAGTTATCAACCGCCTTCCGCGTCGCCGTTCGACGCGCCAAACCCGCCGCCGTTTAGAGAAGCCGAACCGATGTTTGGCGGCGGACAGGAGTCTGCCAGCCAATCGCCGTTTCAACCGCCGTCGCCTTTCGGAGCTGCCGAGCCGTTCAATTCGCCGATGCAGCAGACCGAATGGACTCCGCCGCCCGCGCCTGTTTCCGAATGGCAAAATCAGGATCTGGGCGCGAACACGCCGTTTCAACCGCCGCCGTCGGCAAGCGGGCAAGATCAGACTTTGGCGATTGTTTCGCTCGTGTGCGGAATTTTGGGTATTCTTTGCTGCGGCTTGGTTACCGGAATTCCGGCGATTATCACAGGCTATATGGCAAAGAATAATGTTGATTCAAATCCGAACCAATACGGCGGGCGCGGATTGGCACTCGCCGGTATGATTCTGGGCGGAGTTAGTGTTCTGTTCAGCATTCTGGGCATTATTTACTATATAATTTTGCTTGCGACGGCGACTTTATAAGGTTTTGAGAATGTTAAAACTAAAAGTCCGCTTCAGTTGTATGGAAGCGGACTTTTTCGGTTATAATTTAGAAAACGTTTGTTTAGAGGAATAAGAATGTCATTAATCAGCGACGTAATTCAATCAACCAAAGCAGTCATTAAAGGGATGGCGAGTACTATTTCGCAGCTTCCCAAGCAAAGCTGGACTGTTCAATACCCGGATGTTCCGATTACCGTTCAGCCGCGTTATCGCGGACAGCATTTGCTTCACGTTGACGAACTCGGCAAGGAAAAATGCGTGGCGTGTTATCTGTGCGCCGCGGCTTGTCCGTCCGACTGCATTTACATCGAAGCTGAAACCGATCCGCGCCCTTACGAAGAGCGCATCGGACGCGACGAACGCTACGCGCGCGTTTACAACATTGATTACGGACGCTGTATTTTTTGCGGCTATTGCGTTGAAGCCTGCCCGAAAGATGCCATCACGCACGGTTACAATTTCGAGCTTTCCGTTTATAATCGCGCCGACCTTCTGAAAACCAAAGATGATTTATTGATTACGAAACAAAAACAATCGAAAAATTATCGCGTTGCTCTTTCCAGTGAAGACGTTGATTCGGAATATAAAGAGGTGTAGTGATTTTCGATTTTCGACCGGCATTTTGCGACTGAAAAATGCTTGGCGTTGAAAATCCAAAATGAAATGCAAAGTTTTCAAAGTTCATCTGAGAAAAGACCTGCTGCGAGTCAAAGGCTTAAGCGGCGAAAGAGTGCGGAAATACGGCGATGAAGTTTTGCACATTTTGTCGTCAATAGGGAAATTAGACGACTGTTCCGTAAAATAAAAATCGGCGAAAAGTTCTCATTGCTTTTCGCCGATTTTTATTTGAAAACGCTGAGACGGTTAAGGCTGCATAAAGCCGAGATTAGTATTGGCAAAGTTAGCGATGTTCGGGAAGACCGACGCTAAATCCGCCTCCGGCAAGCCATACCAGCGCGCCAGCGTCGCCGCGTATTGCTCAACGGAAGTCGTCGGAATCCAGCGACCGCGTGCGCCCGTGCCGTTGTCGGCATCATCGGGTCCGTTCATCGTTAAATTCGGATACGGCGTTCCGTTGGAAGTATTTGTGCCGTAAAAATCGCCGCCGTTGACCGCGCCGCCGATGACAAACAAATGATTTCCCCAAGCGTGGTCTGAACCGACCGTCGCGCCCACGCCCGCCGGATTGAAGGTGCGCGAAAAGTCGGACATCGTGAACAAAGTTACTTTGTCGGAGATGCCCTGCGTCACCATTTCGTCGTGGAAAGAGCGCACCGCTTGACTGAATTGCGCGAGAAGACCGCCTTGTCCGGCAATTTGATTGTTGTGCGAATCAAAACTTCCGATTTGCACGTAGAAAATTTGGCGGTTAACGATTAAATCGCCGCGTTTTTTGATAATCCGCGCGACTTGTTTCAATTGATATCCGACACCTGAAATCGGAAACGCAACAGTTACTTCCTGTGGATTGCTGCCTAACGCTTGATTGGCAATCATCGCCTGGTCGGTGATATTGCTTGCCGCCTTAATGTAGTTTGCGTCCAAATCCTGAGTTCGCAGTTGATTGAAAGTCGCCAGCCGCGCCTGCGATGCCGCCGTTGTATTGAATCCTTGCGGATTTAATACCTGAGCCAGCGTGGTGCGCGAATCGTTGATGGCAAGCTGCAGCGTGGACGTTCCGGCAGTGAACAACTGCGCTCCGTTAATCGAAGTAATCATCGGGACTAATCCGCCCGGATTGTCCGGCGCGGTTCGCAAATCGGACATTCTGCCGCCCCAACCCGTATAAACCGGCGTGTTCGAGCGTCCGCCCTGATACTGCGAAACCTGATCAGAATGTGAAAACAATTGAAACGGTCTTTGAATCGAATTGCTCTGATATTGCGCTCTGGTCATCGGCGCGACGAGCGTTCCGACATTCGTCGCAACCGCCATTTTGCCCTGTGCCCAGAGTTCGTGAATGCCGTTGTTGATGCCGCCGGCAACCGTTCCTAAATTGGGATTCAACCCGTAAGTCAGATTGCCCATTCGCGGAACGGCAATCGGCAGCAGCGTATTTTGCGCCAGTGCCAAACCAGCTGCGCTTCTGGCATTGGCATAAGTTTGATAAGTGCTGAAATTCGCATCCGAGTGGTTTGGAACAATCGTGTTGTTGCCGTCATTGCCGCCAGCCATAAAGACGCAGACCAAAGCGCGATAATCACTCGGCGGATTGTCCGTTCCGTCGTCGGTTTTCTGCGCCAGAGCCGACATCAAACCGAAATGCTCGACCTGCGTTGCCAACGCCGCCATACCCAGGGCGCAACCTGATTTCTTTATAAATTCTCGTCTGTCTTGTTTCATAGTTTTCACCTCTGTATTTGGTATTGCGACGATGTCGCTATTGAATAAATCGCCGCCCGCGCCCGACCCAATGGGTCAGTCGTCGGAAGAGCCTGAATTGCCGATAAAATCGCATCGCGGTTTTGCGCCGTCATCGTGCCGTGCATCAAGCGCGTGTTCAGCACGTCGAGCAGGCGGTCGCCCGTCGTGTCAGCCGCCGCGAGCGATTGCATCTCCGCGAGATTGATTGACGTGCCCAACGGCGCGTTGTTACTCGTGCCGATTTGACTGTAAATCATCGTGTTGAAGAAATTGACGCGCGCGATAGCTGTGCCGGTGGTCAAGATGCCGAACTCGGGTCCGTTCAAACCCGGTCCTGGAACGATGTAATCAGGCGAGTAATAATTGAAAACCGTCGTTGCGTTAAAAGCATTTTGTCCCATCACGGTGGTTTTCGGGTTGATATAACCGTCGCTCTGCGATGCGCCGGGACTGGCTGAACGAACGCCGAATTGCCGCAAAATGTTCGTCGCCAATTGAACCGGTTCGCGGAGCTTGCCGTAGTTGCGGTCGGTTTTCGCATTGCCGCGGGCTTCCGGGTCAAGCAAAATCGCTCTGACCACTACTTTCAAATCGCCGCGCACACCGCTTCCGTTGTTATTAAAAAACGCCGCGACTCGCCCGACATAAGCCGGTGTCGGGTCGCTCGTCACAAGATGCTGAATCAAAATCCGGCTGACGAACGGCGCGACATTCGGATGATAAAAGATATTATCCAACGCCTGCTGCATCTCGACGTTGCCGTTCAAATTCGGAGCGATATTTTTATTTACCGCGTTCGGATAATCAAGCAGAGTTTTCGCTTCAATGTTGTGGTTGGTTTGGTTCAGAATCATCGGGTCTTTGTAATTCTGTGTTCCAATTACCACACTCGGACAAGTTCCCGGCGTTTGACAAAGATTCCAGCCCGTAAAAACTTTCGTAAAACTATTGACCGTGTTTTGGTCGTAAGTCGGAATCGGATTGTTGTTCGCATCGAGTTGCACGGTGCCGTCCTGATTGAGCATAAATAAACCGACTGAAAAAAGCTGTAGAATCTCGCGGGCGAAATTTTCGTTCGGATTTTGGCGAGTGCTGCGAGCCATATCGAGGTAATTACCCATTCCCGGATTCAGCGTGATGTCGTTCATCAATGTTCGATAATTGCCGAAAGCGTTTTTGCTCAAAAGCTGATGATAGGCAATCATATGACTTGCTTGCTGCGTGTCAACGCCGGAGATTACCCAAAATTGCCCCAACGCCCAGGCAACGCGATGTTTAAGTTGCGCGTTGCCGTAAAAGGCTTCTTTAAAAAACCAATTTTGAACTGGATACATTGAATAAAAATCTCTGGCGCAATTTGGCGGGCTGCCGGTTCGACAGTCATCAGATATATTTACCAGCATCAAGGGAAGATTTGGGTAAGGATAGGTTGGATACGGCGTGTCGAATTGTTCGGCAAGCCACGTTCGCAAACCGACGCGGCGAATTCTTTCATCCAAAGCCGGTGTCGGTCCGAAAGTCGCCTGCTCCATAAATCGCGTTCGGTCGCCCGAATAAAGATAACCGACGGCATCCGGTTCGTTGAAATTTTGAGAATTGACAATCCGCGAAGCGGGAAAAGGCATCGGAATTGCGCCCGCGTCATCTTTTATCGTGCCGCCGGTTTTGCCGAAGCCTAAGCGAAGACGATTGCTCGCCAGACCGCGCCACGCGACGCTGACTAAAACATCGCCTTCGGCTGCCGACTGCGTGTGAAAATTGAGCGTGTCCCGCAGTTCGACGATCAGGGCGTAAATCCATTCTCGTCCTCTGAGCGGCTGAATATCGAGAACGGGAAAGCGGTATTGTCTGCCCAAAGCGTCTTCGACGTTCACGCGGAAAGCGTTCGCGCTTTCGCCTTCCATCAAATCCAAATTCGTGACATACAGCACTACTTTTGAATTCGGCGTAAAGGCGGAACTTTTTATTTTCGATAAATTTCCGCGTCCGAGTTTGTCAGGAGTGTTTGCCAAAGCCCGCAGCGAATCGGTTTCGCTAATTAAAACGGGTGACGGCGAATCGGGGTTCGGGTCGGTTTCCGCCCAAGCCGAAAACGTCGCCAGAAAAATTACAAAACTCGCGCTCAAAATCTGTCGCCATAAAAGGGACTTTCTGCTCATCATAACGCTTTCCTCCGCAAAGATTATTTTGCTAAAATTCGATTTAAATTTTTAGAAGCGATTTTAACGACCGGGTAGGATAAAGCCGTTAATTTCCTGTTGACATTTCTACTGAAGAAATATCCACCAACAAAAAAGTTTTTCCAGTTTGTCTTGAAAATTATCAATCAAAAATTGCTTCTCAGTCAAGTTAGACGACGACGCATCGAATTTAGCCGAACAAATTTAAACAAAACTTATATGCCGACAAATCTCTTTCTCGACGCGCCTGAAAATTTCAGTTTTCGTCACACGATTTACAGTCACGGCTGGTGCGAACTGCTGCCGTTTGACATAGACAAATCGAACTGGCGATTAAATTATGTTTTCGCAAATATGAATTTAATCGCCCCGGTTGCCGGAGAAATTAGCGAAGCGAACGGGAAAATTAAAATCGAAATCGCAGGCGGCAGAATAAATCGAAAAGCGGAAGAAAAAATTATGCGCGACGCGCGCCGCATTTTGCGGCTCGACGATAGTCTGGGCGAGTTTTACAAATTCACGAAAACCGAAAAGCGTCTCGCCTGGATTCATAAAACAAATGCGGGCAGACTGCTTCGCTCGCCGACGGTTTTCGAGGATTTAGTGAAAACGATTTGCACGACGAATTGCTCATGGTCTTTGACGAAAAAAATGGCGGCGAATTTAGTTGAAAAACTCGGCGAGCCGACGAACGACGGAAAACGCGCTTTTCCAATAGCCGAAAAAATGGCAAGCGTTTCGGCGGAATTTTACCGCGACGAAGTTCGCGCCGGTTATCGCTCGCCGTATTTTGCCGAACTTGCGGAAAAAGTAGCGAGCGGAAAAATCAATCCTGAAAGCTGGCTCGCGTCGGATTTGCCGACCGAAGAACTCAAAAAAGAAATGAAGCAAATAAAAGGCGTGGGCGATTACGCGGCTGAAAATCTCTTAAAACTCGTCGGTCGCTACGACGGACTCGCGCTCGATTCGTGGCTGCGCTCGCAATTTTACAAAAAACACAACGGCGAACAGCTTTGCGCGGACAAGGAAATTGAACGACATTATGAAAAATTCGGCGATTGGCGCGGGCTAGCAATCTGGTGCGATATGACGGAAAGATGGTTTGATTAAACGGACGATAAAGCGAAGAATTCATTCAACCTTTTGGAACTTCGGAGCGTCTAAAACCACGAACGAGCGATTAACGCTCGTCAATTCATATACTTCGGCAGAGACGACGCGCTCCTCAAAATATAATCGCTTTGCCCTAAAAATTACGGAGATAAAATTATGAGAAACAATATATCGAAATTGTTCGTTGGTTTGGCGGCGTTTTTAATGATTGCGGTGCTGGCGGAGACGAACTACGCGCAGCGAAGAGCACGGGGAACGGCTTATTCACGGCAGCAAGTTGAACAACTGCTGGAGAGAATCGAAGAAAGAACCGACGCTTTTTCCACGCAATTGAACAAATCGCTCGACCGGAGCCGTCTGGACGGCACTCGAGCTGAAGACAATATCGCCGAACGCGTGAGCGAACTGGAAAATGCGACGGATGAACTGCGTCGTGAATATGATCACAAAGATACGCGTGGTGAAAACCGACCCGAAGCCCGAAAAATCCTAAACACCGCAACAGAAGTGAACCGCATCATGAATCTGCGAAACTTCAGCAGACAATCTGAAAATTCGTGGGTCAGGCTACGCAGCGAGTTGAATACGCTGGCGGGAGTTTTCGGATTGCCGGCGGTCGGCGCGAGGTCTTATAGATTTGTGACGGTGCGGGGCACGACTCCCATGCGAAATACAATTCCTGCCCGACGAATTACGATTATAAGAGGTTTCAGCCAACAGCAAGTCGAACAATTGCTGGAGAGAATTGAAGAAAGAACCGACGCTTTTTCCACGCAATTGAATAGGTCGCTTGACCGAAGCCGTCTGGACGGCACCAGAGCCGAAGATAATATTGCCGAACGCGCCAGCGAATTGGAAAATGCGACGGATGAACTGCGGCGCGAGTTCGACCACAACGACACCCGCGGAGAAAACAGACCGGAAGCGGAAAAGGTGTTAACGACTGCAACCGTTGTTGATCGCTTGATGAAAAGACGAAACTTTGGCGGACAAGCCGAATCAACCTGGACGGCACTTCGTACCGAGCTTAATACGTTAGCGAAACTTTACGCATTACAAGCAGTCGGTTCGGCGAATTACAGATAAGTTCGTTCAAGTTCGTTATAACTTTTAGAGAGGCAGCCGTTTTCGGACTGCCTCTTATTTGTTAAATTGCGGTTATTTTCATCATCTAGCCCGTTCATATCTACCTTTGCCCTTTTGCCCGAATTTTCCTAACATAAATTTATGGATGAAATTGAAGACTTTTCCGACAAATTGAGCGATACCGAATTCGGCGACCCGCAAATGAACATTCCGCCCGAATTGCCCGTTTTGCCTTTGCGCGACATCGTGATTTACCCGTTTATGATTGTGCCGCTGTTTGTTTCGCGCGACCGTTCGATAAAGGCGGTTGACGAAGCGTTAAGTCAAAACCGGATGATTCTGCTCGTTTCGCAAAAAGATTTGGACAAGGAAGAGCCGACGCAGGAGGATTTATACAAAGTCGGTACGGTTGCCGTCATCATGAGAATGTTGAAACTGCCCGACGGACGAATCCGCATTTTGATTCAAGGACTTTCACGCGCTCGCGTTGAATCGGTGATAACGGGCAATGATTACGTCAAAGCGAGCATTGTGACAATCCCCGAACCGCTTCCGCCGGTCAATTCTCTGGAAGTCGAAGCGCTTGTCCGCAACGTTCGTTCTTTGATGGAACGCGCGGCAAATTTAGGTAAAAACATTTCGCCGGAGGTTCTAGCGATTATCGCCAATCTCGACGACGCGGGCAGATTAGCCGACCTTTCCGCCTCAAATCTCGAATTAAAAGTCGAAGACGCGCAAAGCGTTCTTGATATTTTCGACCCGATTCTAAGATTGCGCCGCGTCAACGATTTGCTGAGTAAAGAGATTGACGTTCTTACAGTTCAGCAGGAAATTAACACGCAAGCCCGCGCCGATATTGACCGTTCGCAGCGCGAATACTTTCTGCGCCAGCAATTAAAGGCGATTCAATCGGAACTCGGCGAAGGGAACGAACTTTTTGAAGAAATCGAGCAATATCGAGACAAAATTCTGAAAGCTAAAATGCCGCAGCCGGCGGAAGAAGAATCGCTCCGGCAATTAAAAAAATTGGAGAGAATGCATCCGGACACGGCTGAAACCGCGACTTTGCGAAATTGGTTGGATATAATGACCGAGCTTCCGTGGTCGAAATCTTCCAAAGACAATCTTAATTTGAAAAAAGCCGAAAAGATTTTGGACGAAGATCATTACGGGCTTGAGCGCGTGAAAGAAAGAATGGTCGAGGCACTGGCGATTCGCAAATTAAAAGAAAAACCAAAAGGCTCTATTCTGTGCCTCGTCGGACCGCCGGGCGTTGGGAAAACTTCTTTGGGGCGTTCCATCGCCCGCGCGTTAAATCGAAAATTCGTGCGCTTGTCATTGGGCGGCTTGCACGACGAAGCGGAAATTCGCGGACACCGGCGAACTTACGTCGGCGCGATGCCGGGCAGAATTATTCAGGCGATTCAGCAAGCCGAAACGATGAATCCGTTAATTATGCTCGACGAGATTGATAAAGTCGGCGCGGATTTTCGCGGCGATCCGAGTTCCGCGCTTTTGGAAGTGCTTGACCCCGAACAAAATTCTACGTTTCGAGATAATTATTTGAACGTAACGTTCGATTTATCGAACGTAATGTTTATGACGACGGCGAATATTTTGGACACGATTCAGCCCGCACTGCGCGACCGGATGGAAATTATTTCTCTGTCCGGTTACACGGAAGAAGAAAAGTTAGAAATCGCCCGTCGGCATCTTTTACCGAAGCAAATCGAAGAAAACGGACTCGACAAAAACGATGCTAAATTCGACCGCAAAGCCTTGGCGAAAATCATCGGCGAATATACGCAGGAAGCGGGATTGCGGCAGTTAGAAAGAGAAATCGGCAAAATCTGCCGCAAAATTGCCAGAAAAAAAGCCGAACTCGAAGAAGACTTTAAAGAAATCAAAGTTACTGCAAACACAGTTAAAGATTATCTTCGCGCTCCGAAAATCTTCCCCGAAGTCGCTTTGAAAAAAGACGAAATCGGAACGGTGACAGGTTTAGCGTGGACGGCGGTCGGCGGCGATATTTTGTTTATTGAAGCCTTGAAAACCAAAGGCAAAGGCAAATTGCAATTGACCGGACAGCTCGGCGAAGTGATGCAGGAATCGGCTCAGGCGGCGTTTTCTTACGCGAAAGCGCGGGCGACCGAACTCGGCATCGAAGAAGACGCTTTTGAAAAATACGACATTCACATTCACTTGCCCGAAGGCGCGATTCCGAAAGACGGTCCGAGCGCGGGCATCACGCTGGCAACGGCAATCGTGTCGGTCTTATCGCAGCGCGCCGTCAAAAAAGAGGTCGCAATGACCGGCGAAATCACCTTAAGAGGCAACGTCCTGCCCGTCGGCGGAGTCAAAGAGAAACTCCTGGCAGCCAGACGCGCGCATATCAAGACGGTGATCTTGCCCGAACCGAACCGCCGTGATTTGGAGGATTTGCCTCAGGAAGTTATCGAGGATTTAACCTTTATATTCGTTGAGAACGTGCGGCAGGTTTTCCGCGAGGCGCTACAGGAAAAGAAACCGCTTGAAAAAGTGAAGGCGCGGACTGCAAAGTAGAAAAGTAGTAAAGCCGCAAATTTTTGACACCGTTTGATAAATTATGTTATTTTGTAAGGGTTTTCTGTCCTGAAAAATAACCCGGCGACAATAAAGAAACTTTTTCTAACCGCTCGGCGTTAGAATTTCATAACATTTTATAATTTAGGTCGTTTGACGATTCGCCCTAACCCCGAAAATATTTTTTATAAAGGAGTATAGACGAACTTGAAGAATTCACGCCTTTTTAAGGTTTTTAATTTAACCGCAATTTTAATTTTTATATCCGGTTCAATCGCGTCGGGACAAATTACCGGCACGACATCGAGCGACATCACTCGTCCGCAGGAAGTTGACCAAGCCGAAGCCCGTTTTAGTCAAATTACCAATGAATCAGGTAAATTTTTCAAACAAGGTTTGTTTAATATGCAGGACAATCGCCGTCCGCAAGCCGGCGAAGATTTCAACAAATCGGTTGAAGTTTTTTTGATGTCGGGCGTCAATGTCAGTCGTAATCAAAGACTTCAGAGCTGCTACACGCAATTAATTGATACGGTCTACCACATTGAATTTCCAGCCGACAAACAACTCGCGCAAAAAATCCGAACGCTTTCGGCAATGTGCGGCTGGAATTGGAACGATAACGATTATAAATTGTCAGACACGGTAGCGAAGAATATTTTAGCCGCGCCGGTTGAAACCAATAATACCAACACAGCTTTAGTCGCTTCGGCTGCCGGTCAGTTTAATCAAACGCAGGGTTTCAATGAACAAAAATTTGAAGCCTCGCCGCTCGACGAACTGGCGAAACTCGAATTGACACCGGAAGAGAAGCAAATCGAAAACAATCCGGTCGCCCAACAGCAATACCAATACATTCAATACGCCGTCTCCAACAAATCCCTCGGATTCAACTTTCAGGTTCATCCGATGATTCAGCAGTTTGTTAATTATTATCAAGGGCGCGGTAAGGCGACGATGGAAACCGGACTTTATCGTTCGGGAATGTTTATGCGAATGGCGCGCCGCATTTTCCGCGAAGAAGGCGTACCGGAAAACGTCGCGTGGCTCGGACAAGTCGAAAGCGCATGGAAGCCTTCGGCGATGTCGTGGGCTTCGGCTTCGGGTTTGTGGCAGTTTATTCCCGGCACGGGAACGCGTTACGGTCTGCGCCGTACGCCGCATCTTGACGAGCGCAACAGCTTTGAAAAAGCGACCCGCGCTTCGGCACAATATCTGAAGTTCCTTGCCAATCGTTACGGGGGTAATTGGGAACTGGCAATGGGCGCGTATAACTGCGGCGAAGGCAATGTTGACAAAGCTATCCGCCGCGCCGGAGTCGCTAACTTTTGGTCGGCTTATCCGTATCTCCCAAAAGAAACGCGCAATTACGTGCCGAACATTTTGGCGACGATTCTTATCGCCAATAATCCGAACCAATATGGTTTCGGTCACGTTCGTCCCGCCCCGCAGTTAATTTATGACCAAATTCGGGTTCCGGCTTCGACCAATTTGAGCATTCTGGCGCAGGCATCGGATACAACAGTCGAATATCTTAGATATTTGAACCCGGAACTTCGCAGTAATATGTCGCCGCCCGAACCGTATATCGTCCGTGTTCCGCAGGGGAAATCGAACGAAGTCGTTGCGCTTTTCAAGAAATTACCGAAGGCAAGCATTAATCTGGCAAGTATTACGACGACGACGGCTGGCGAAAACTGGCAGAACATCGCTAACCGCACAGGCGTTAGCGTTCAGGAACTGCAAGCGGCAAATGGCAACATAAATGCGCCGAAAGGAAAGGTTGTCATTCCAAAAGGCAATAATGTTCAGAAGACAAATTATTCACGACCGACTACTCCGTCGCCCATTGCGACGACAAATAAAGTTCGCGTGGTAAAAGCCAAATCCGGCGATACAGTGGCAAAACTTGCGGCGCGTGAAGGCGTGTCGGCGGTCGAACTCGCCAAATACAACGGATTACTTCCGGGCTCGACTTTACCGGCTGGACGTGAGATTAAAGTTCCGTCGAGGTAAGAGAATTTCAACCGCAAAATTATAAAGGCGAGCGATTTAAACCGCTCGCCTTTTTTGTATGTAACGCGGAAATCTTGCCGCTCCTTAATTCTTCGTTAATTCAACGCCCGTCGCTTCAAACGAAATTTCCGTGACCGTGCCGTCCGGGTTAATTTTGCTGAACTTCGCGCCGTCTTCATTCATCAAGTGGTCAACTTCCGCTTTGCTCAAAGTTTTAACTGACATCACGCCCTCAACCTTCGCCTTCAATCCAGCCGCATCGAGCGGAACAAAAAAAGCGTGGTCTTTCATCTTAATTCGAACGGCGGAAGCATTTTTCGACGGGGCAAGTTCTAACCAGCAGCCTTCCATCTTGCACGAACGGATGATCACGCCTTCGACCAGAATCGGGCTGCTGCTGTATTTGCCCGGATTTTTCATCGCCTTTGCCAGCGAAACTTTTTTCGCCGCGCCGATTGCCGCGCCGCGTTTTATTTTTCCGTCCGCATCGAATTTCGATGTTTTGTCATCCGGCGACGGCTTTCTCTTTGCCATATCTACTTGCTCCTCCGTGACCGGCGGTTTCGGCTCGTCAATTTTCGGCTGCGTCTGCGCCACGGTGACGCTCGCAGAAGCCAAACCCAAAATCATTAGTCCCAAAAGTTTTTTCATAAAAATATCTCCGTTTTTGATTTATATTTCAGACAGTATAGCAAAAATAATTGTCACAAGACTTGCGCGAAAATGAAAAGCGCGATTACTTGCCCGCACTTTCATAGATGACTTTCCCGTCAACGATGGTTGTTATAACTTTCGTCTTGCCGATGTCGTTCGGATTGATTGTAAAAATATCGTCTGACAAAATTACTAAATCCGCTAACTTTCCGGCGGCGATTGCGCCTTTTTCGTTTTCCTGAAATTCCGCGAAAGCCGAGCCATAAGTGAAGGCGCGGACGGCTTCTTCGACGGAGATTTTCTGTTCGGGAATCCAGCCGTTTGGGTTTTTATCGTCGAGCGTTCGGCGTGTGACCGCCGCGTAAAGCCCCAACAGCGGGTTAAGCGGCGCAACCGGCGAATCAGAGCCGAAAGCCAGAACCGCACCCGTATCGAGCAAGGTTCGGAAAGCGTAAGTTCCTTTCAGACGATTCGCGTCGAGGCGTTTAAAAGCCCAGCGTCCGTCGTCAATCGCGTGAAACGGCTGCATCGAAGCGACGACTTTTGCCGCGCCGAAACGCTTGATGTCGTCGAGGCGCAAATGCTGCGCGTGTTCGATGCGAAAACGCCGGTCGCGTCCGCCGTTTTCTTTCGAGACGCGCTCGAATGTTTTCAAAACTTCATCGTTGGCTTTGTCGCCGATGGCGTGAATCATCACTTGCAAGCCCGCCGCGTCCGCGTTTTTCACGCGCTCATACATCGGCGGAATGTCCACCGCCAAACCGGAAGTTTTCGGGTCGTCCAAATACGGATCGAAAAACCAGGCGGTCGTCGAACCGAGCGAACCGTCGGAGAAACCTTTCAAACCGCCGACGCGCAGCATCGGCGAGCCGAACGCGGCGCGAACGCCCGCCTTCTGCCAACGCTGCCAATCGCCGAGCGGCGAGACGGCGTAAATGCGCGTTTTCAATTTGCCCTGATTCATCAGCGTTTGATAAACGCCGACATCCGTTCCGGCGGAAACATCGTGGACGCTCGTGATGCCCAAACCGGCGGCGTAATCGGTGGCGGCTTGCGCGGCTTCTATCTTTTGTTCAAACGAAAATTCGGGAATCACGCGGTTGACGTAAGCCATCGCTTCGTCTTTCAAAACGCCGGTCGGATTTCCCGCCGCGTCGCGGACAATCAAACCGCCTTCGACTTCTTTCGTCTCTTTCGTCACGCTCGCCAACTTTAACGCCAAACTGTTCGCCAACGCCATATGTCCGTCAAGCCGATCAATGAAAACTGGATTATCGGGCGTTACCGCATCAATCAATTCTTTGGTCGGCAGATTGTTCGGCTTCCAATTTTCGTGGTCCCACTTGCCGCCTAAAATCCAGCGACCTTTCGGCAGTTTCGCGGCAAACTCCTCGATGCGGCGGACGAATTCTTCGGGCGTTTGCGCGTCGCGCAAATTAACCGATGATAATTGAAAACCCACTTCGAGAAAATGAACGTGCGCGTCGTTAAAACCGGGCAGAACGAGTTTTCCTTTCGCGTCAATCGTTTTGGTTTGCGCGTTTGCCAGCGCGCGAATTTCCGCATTTGAGCCGACGGCGACGATGCGATTGCCCATCACGGCAACGGCTTCCGCACTCGCTTTCGTCTGGTTCATCGTTCGCACGTTCGCGTTGATGATTATCAAGTCAGCCGTCAAATTTTGCGCGTTCGCCGTTAAGAAAATTGAACATACGATTAGCAGCAGAATAGAAATTTTGGTAGTTTTTTTCATAATGAATGTGAAAAAGTAAAAAGGTGAAAAGGTAAAAAAGTTTGGTTGACGATTCTCTTCTTTTATCATCTAAGTCGAGAAACGAAACTTTTTCACTCTTAAGCATTTTTACTTTAAAGATGTATTCTTGAAAACGTCAGGCGAATTATAACAGTGAAAGAAAAACATATCCAAACTCTAGGCATCGCTCTCGCCGCCGTTTACGCGATTTTTATCGCGTGGCTGTATTGGGTCGAGCCGAAATCGCTCGAAGAAGTTCCGAGTAAAGCGCAGACGACTATCGAAAACGTGACGACGAAAACGCAGGTCGCCATCGGAACTTACGAAATTGACCGGGCGAAATTTAATGAAGGTTTAGCGGCTTTCCGGCAGGATAGTTTCATCGTCGCGCGTGATAGTTTCCAGAAAGCCGACGTTGAAAAACGCGATACGCGAACACAATTTTACATCGCTTACAGTTTTTACCGGCAAGGTTTCGGCAGAGTTTCCAATGACGACGCGCTTTTCAAACAAGGTTTAGAACAAACCAACCGCGTGATTGCTGCTGACAAAAACTTCAAATCCGACGATGCCGATCTGCAATTAAAAACGCCGGTCGAACTTAAAAACGAATTTGAAGAAGGCTTGAAAGTGACGGCGAGCGATTTCAATCCGCTGAAAGTTTTGCGCGAGAGAAAATAAATATGTCCCAAGTTCCAAGTCCGAAGTCCCAATTCCAAGAACTGAGCGATGAAAATTTGTGCATCGTGGACGGCGAATTGTTATATGATTCGGAATTGGCGGACGGAACTTTAACACAAAGCGAAAATCAAAAACTAAAGACCAAAGACCAAAAACACGATGGACAACGGACGACGGACAACAAACAACTTCAATACATTTTTTTGCCGTTGATTTTTTTAACGGTTGCTTTGCTCGGCGGTTTGCGGCTGAACGCGGAAGATAATGCGTTTCTTTTTCTCAAACCCGCGCTCGTCTGTCTGATCTACGCGACGCTTTTGCTGGTTTTGTTTTTTCGCGCAGGTTTGTTGAAGCTCGACGGATGGTTTTCAGAAAAATTTTCGACGCTCAAAAACGTCGCTAACGGAGTAGTTCTGCTCGCGCTTTTTTTCGCTTCGACGCAAATTTTCAATTCGCTGTTGCCGGAAAGAGGTTTGCCGTTCTGGGTTTTCGCGTTCTGTTTTTTTTGGACGCTCTGGAACAATTTGTTTGTCGAATTTCAAGGCAAACGGCTTTTGCAAAGTTTGGGCAGCGTCTTCGCGCTCGCGTTCGTTTCAAAATATCTGCTGCTGGCTTATTTGACTGCGCCCGCGAGCGCGAGCTGGTGGCGCGGATTACTTGAAAATCCGACGCAGGAAGCCTTTACCTGGTTGCTGGATTTACCGCGCTTTTCCACCGGAACAGGTTACATTCAATTTTTTGCAGTAATTTTTTATTTGCTCGGATTGTTTTTGCTTCCACCGTCAACCGAACAATGGAACGTATCTGAGAGAAGTTTTGAAGATTCAATTTAATAAATTATCGTTGAGTGTTTCCTCGGATAAAACTTCATAGAGACTTGCCGCGTCGTGTTTGGCAATCTGTTTTTGAGCGGGAATCTGCAAGACTTTGACGCGCGTCAGGCGATTGCCTTTTTTTATCTGAATTTCGTCATTCGGCTTGATTTCGCGCGAAGATTTCGCATTCGTGTCATTGACCTTCACCAAATTAGCATCGCAAAACTTCTGCGCCAATGTGCGGCGCGCAATCAAACGGCTGGCTTTGAGAAACAAATCGAGACGCATAAAAAAAGGTGAAAGGTGAGAAGTGAAAACAACTCTCACCTCTCACTTCTTATTTCTCATTTCTCACTTTTCTTCACTTCCGCTTTTCTTTCGTCGGCGAAAAGAACCGGCGAAACTATCGGGCGATAATTTTCGCTGATTTTGATATAGGCATCGCCGCGCAAAGTTGACATATATTTTTTGCGCTCTTCGGGAAGTTTTTCGTAAGTCAGAATCTCGCGCACTTTCTTTTCATCGAAAAACGATTCGGAGCTGGCGTTGCCGCGCTCATCAACGCGCAGAATTTCGATTCCTTCGGGCAACTCAATCGGCTCTGAAATGCCCCCGACTTTGACGCTTTTCAACGATTCGGCAAATGTTTTATCCAAATCACTGACATTCAGACTGCCGACTTTTCCTTTTGTTTGTTTGACATCCGGGCGGTCGGAGTTTTCGGCGGCGAGTTTGCCGAAATCAGCGCCGCCGCGCGCCTGCATCACCAATTGTTTGGCTTTTTCGCGCACTTCCGGTTCATTGCGTCCGGCGAAACTCAGAAAAATTTCGCTGATGCCGATTGTTTCCGGCTTGGTAAATTTCGCTTTGTTCGCCTCGTAATAGGCTCTGACTTCTTTCGGCGCGTATCCATTATAAAGTTTCGCGTCAACCTCACGTTGCAAAACCATATCTCTCGTAATTTGTTTGCGCCACATCTCACGAATGTTTTGCGGATCAACGCCGGTGTCGCCCATCGCTTTGTAAAGCGCGTCAAGCGTTTTGATATTCTGCTGTTTCATAATGTCAAGAAACCGCCCGTTGATTTGCGCTTCGACATCAGATTCAACACCCATTTCCTTGCCTTTTTGCAACAATAACTCTTCGTTAATTATCTGGGCGATCAGCTCGCCCTGTTTACTTTCGACTTGAGTTTTGGCTTCTTCAGGCGACTTTTTGCCTTCTTTGACGAGCGAATCAATGGTCTCGTTCATCTCACGCTTAATTTGCGAAAGCGTAATCACGCTTTCGTTAACCTGCGCGACAACCTCGTCAACGACTTTCGCTTCGGTTTCCTGCGCGAACAACGCCAGATTTGAAAACACTAAAACTGCAATTATAAAAATTGCGGAGTTGATATATCTCACTTTTTTACTCCTTAAATAAAAAATAACTTCGGAAATCTTAAACTTCAATGAATGGTTTGTGCAACTTGGGAGTTTGATGCGCGAAAAAAGATTCGCGTTTGTCCGATTCTAAATATGGAAAAGAAACCGGTTTGCTATTTTAAATTAATGTGGGTTGTCTCCCCGACTTGCTTCCCAAAATCAATGAAAAAACGCTGTCCTAACTGTCATCTGGTAAATTACCCGCACTCGGTGGAGTGCGTCCGCTGCCGATTCGATTTAGTCGAAGTTTCGAGTTTCCAAGCCGATGACGCGAATAAACCGGCGGTCAAATTCAAAATTCTGCGCCGCGCTATTATCTGCGCCGCCGTTTGTGTCGTCGCTTTATTCGGTTTTTACCTCTCGATGATTTTCACCTCCGCTTCGCTTAAATACGAAGAGAAAAAACAGATTGAAAACGCTGTCCGAATTCTGGACGAAAAGGGATTTGACGGTGAAGTTTTTCTGCTCAATTACCTGACGAGTTATCGCGGCAACGATAATTGGCTGAACGCTTCGACCAAATTTGAAAACGCTTACGCCGCTACCAATTTCCCTTTTGAAGTTATGACCGTTTACCCGGACTTTTTCAGTTATCCGGCAGACGACACCGAACGCGCCGCGATTTTGCTGCACGAAGCCCAGCATTTGAAAGGCGCGGACGAAAAAGAAGCCTATGAATACGTTTGGCGCAACCGGGCAAAACTCGGCTGGACGCGAGAAACGCACGGCAATTCGGTGGTTTGGCAGAGCATCAGAAGACAAACTAAGGAATTTGCACCGAATCTTTTCGTCTGCGACTGGAACGAAGCGAGCGATTGCACTGAGGTAAAGTGAAAACTTAAAAAAGCAGAATTGTAAAAAAGTCTTCTCTCTTTCCAGTTTGACAAAATTTTGATAGTTTCATATTTCTGCTCTTAACAGCCATTGACGAAAATCACTCTGACCGTCAAAAATCATTTCGCTTTCTGCGACAAAACACGGCAAATCAATCTTTAAGTCCTTTAATTTGACCGCATCTTTCGCCGTCGTCAGCAACATTTTCGCTTTTGTTTGATTTGCTTTCGTAAGAAGTTTCTCGATGTCCTTCGGCGTGTAAAAATGGTGGTCGGGAAATGTCTGCGTGGCAGTTACATTAAAATTTTCGGCTCGCAGTTGCTCGAAAAAATTGTTCGGATTACCTAGCGCGCAAAAAGCTAAATAATTGTTTGCTTTCAGTTGCTCAATGTCTGCTGCGCTCAACGAATTCAGCGACTTGGCGGCAAAATCATTTAGATTAACTAATCTGGAAATCTTATTTTCGGAAACAAAAATAGGACAAGTCGAATTATATTTTGAGATTTGTGATTTCAACTCCGAAACGTTTTCGATTAAATTCGCCCTGGTAATTACAATCGCATCGGCGCGTTTCAGATTTTCTAAAGGCTCGCGCAAAACTCCCGCCGGCAGGATTTTCCCGTTGCCGAAAGGATTGGTCGCGTCAATGCAAACCACGTCCAAATCGCGTGCGACGCGCAGATGTTGAAACGCATCGTCCAAAACAAAAGCAGTGATTCCAAATTTATCTCGCGCCCAATTTCCCGCCGCGACGCGATTCGCGTTTGCCACGACAATCGCCTTGCCGAGAAGTTTGCCGGCTAATTCAAACGGCTCGTCGCCTGCCTCTCTGACCTCGGCTGTAATCTTTTCGCCGTCTGAAACTAAAACTTGTTGTCGGGAATTTTCGCGTCCGTAACCGCGCGTGAGAATGCAAACTTTTTCATCGTTCTCGGCTAAAATTTCGGCGACGAGGGCGACGAGCGGCGTTTTGCCTGTGCCGCCGACCGTGACGTTTCCGATGCTGACGGTTTTCGCGCCGAGCGAATGAGTTTTGAAAACGCCTTTTTCGTAAAGCGAATTTCGCGCGCCGATGATTGTCTCGTAAAGCCGATTCAGAGGCATACCGAGTTACAAGTTATAATCGCCAATCGCAAACCGCAAATCGCGAATCACTTTTTGTTAGTTGTTTGAATCAACCGGTCGAGTTTGTTTTGCGCCTGTCCGCTGTCAATGCTCTGCTCGGCGAGCCTGGAAGCGTGCGTCAGCGAGTTTGCCATTCCGCCGACCATCAGCGCGGCGGCGGCGTTTAAGATAATCAGCGAACGCGCTTCGTCGCGGCGTTTGCCCGTAAAAACTTCGCCAATAATTTTCGCGCTTTGTTCGGGCGTTTCGGCTCGCAGATGCGCGATTTTTCCGCGCTGCAAGCCGAAATCTTCGGGCGTGATTTTGAACGTGCGAATTTTATTGTTTGCTACTTCCGTGACCAGAGTTTCGCCCGCTAAAGTCAGTTCATCCAAACCGTCTTCGCCGTGAACGACCCAAGCCTGCTGTGTTTTCAAAAGCGAAAGAGCCTGCGCCAGCGGTTCGACCAGTGATTGGTGCCATACGCCGACGATTTGTTTTGGAGCGTTTGCCGGATTCGATAAAACTCCCAGTAGATTCAAGCAACTGCGAATGCCGAGATTAGCCCGAATCGTGCCGACGCGCTTGAGCGCCGGGTGAAATTTCGGCGCGAACATAAAACAGAGTCCCGCGCCGTTCAGACACGCTTGCGCGACCTCCGGTTCGCCTGTAACTTTGACACCGAGTTTTCCAAGAACGTCCGCGCTGCCCGTGCCGCTGGTGACGGCGCGGTTGACGTGTTTAGCGACAGTCAGACCCGCGCCCGCGATGACGAACGCGGCGGCGGTCGAAACATTGAAAGTTTTCGCCGCGCTCGAACCGGTTCCGGCAGTGTCAATAAAATTTGTCTGGCGCGTGGAAATTTTGACGGCTTGCTCGCGCATCACGCGAGCCATTCCCGCGAGTTCCGAAAAAGTTTCGCCTTTGGCGGTCAGCGCGACTAATGCGCCGGCGATCTGCTGCGGGAAAGTGTCCCGGTCGGTCAGGATGCGGAAAAAATTGGCGGCTTGGTCAACTCATAAATCCTCACCGCGCACCAGGCGATTCAGAAACGGATAGATCGGCGTGTCGGCTCGCTCGCCGGTCGCGGTCGTCGGCGCAGCTAAAAGCCAGTCGGTTTTCGATGTCGGCATACTTTAAAAGTAAAAGATAAATTAGGGATGAAAATTGAAAAGGGAAGTTTTAATCAGGGTGTGAGCGTCTGTAGATGCGAAATATAAAACTCAAACTCCATACTTAATATCTCAAATATTGAGAAAGTTTTGCAAGAGTTTTTTGCCCGCGCTCGTCAAGATTGACTCGGGATGAAATTGCACGCCTTCGACCGGATAAGTTTTATGCCTCATCGCCATAATTAATCCGTCCGGCGATTCGGCGGAGATTTCCAGGCAATCCGGCAACGTTTCGCGCTCGACGATTAACGAATGGTAACGTCCGGCTTGAAAATTATTTTCCAAATCTTTGAAAATAGTTCGCCCGTCGTGTCGAATCTCGACGGGTTTGCCGTGAACCGGAACCGGGGCGCGGACAACTTTGCCGCCGAACGCTTGACCGATTGCCTGATGTCCCAAACAAACGCCGAGAATCGGAATCCGGTCGGCGTAGGTTTTCAATATTTCAAGCGAAATACCCGCTTCATTCGGCGTTCCCGGTCCCGGCGAAATCAAAATCTTTTCCGGTTTGAGTTTCGTTTCGATTTCTTCGATGGAAACTTCGTCGTTGCGCCGAATCTCCATTTCCGCGCCGAGTTCGCCCAAGTATTGCACGAGATTGTAAGTGAAAGAATCGTAATTATCTATAACGAGAAGCATTTTATTAAGTGAAAAATGAAAAGTGAAAACTGAGAACTATATTATTCCTTTCACTTCTCATTTCTCACTTCTCACCTCAAAAGGTTATAATTAAAAATCATCCAAGTTCACGCTTGGATTTTCACTTTTTAAATTATCAGAATTTATGAGCAAACGCGATTACTACGAAATTTTAAGTGTCAGCAAAACGGCGACGGAAACGGAAATCAAAGCGGCGTATCGAAAATTAGCCGTCAAATATCATCCGGATAAAAACCCGGACGATCACACGGCGGAGGAAAAATTTAAAGAAGCGGCGGAAGCGTATTCGGTTTTGTCCGACGCGCAGAAACGCGCGGCATACGACCGATTCGGACATCAGGGTGTCGGCGCGGGCGCGGGCGGCGCGGGCTTCGGCGGCGCGGCGGGCTTTTCCAATATCGAAGATATTTTCGACCTTTTCGGCTTCGGCGATATGTTCGGCGCGCAGGGCGGCAACTCGCGGCAGAGAACGGCGGCGCGGCGCGGCGCGGATTTGCGCTATGATTTGGAAATAACTTTGGAAGAAGCCGCCGCCGGAAAAGAAGAAAAACTGCGAATTCCGCGTCTGGAGAAATGCGAGGAATGCGACGGCAAAGGCGCGGAAAAGGGAACTGAGCCGGAAACCTGTATTACCTGTAGCGGCAGCGGGCAAACGCGTTACCAGCAAGGATTTTTCTCGGTGATGCGAACTTGCCCGAACTGCGGCGGCAAAGGTGAGATTATCAAAACGCCGTGCAAAAAATGTCGCGGCGCGGGACGCGTCGAAAAAGAAAAAACGCTCGAAATAAAAATTCCGGCGGGCGTTGAAACCGGCTCGCGGCTCCGCGTCAACGGCGAAGGCGAAGCCGGAGCGAGCGGCGGACAGACCGGCGACTTGTATGTCGTTCTCCACCTCAAAGAACACGAATTGTTTGAGCGGCAAGGCGCGAATCTTTATTCCGCCGCGCCCGTCACCTTCGCGCAAGCCGCGCTCGGCGCGGAGATAAACGTGCCGACTCTGGACGGCGAAGAACCGCTGAAAATTCCGGCGGGAACGCAAACGGGAACTGTTTTTCGCATAAAATCAAAGGGAATGCCCGCGCTCGGCGGTCGCGGTCGCGGCGATTTGTTCGTCGCCGTGACGTTAATAACGCCAAAAACTCTCACTAAAGAACAGCGCAAATTACTGGAACAGCTTGCTGAAGTAGAAAATATTGATTTTCAGGACGCGAGCCTGATGGATAAGGTGCGAAGTATCTTCGGCTAACGACTGAATTGACGCAGGGTGAAGCAAGTTACACGGGAGCTGAAAAAACGCGCAGAGCGGTAAGGCATTGGCTGTTTCGCCTTTAAGCATAATAAGTTGGTGAGCGACATTAAGCCAAATCAAAAATCTTTTGCCTTTTGCCATTTTTCATCGCCGTCTTTTTATTCTTTGAAACACGCAGGTCAAAACCTTGCACTTTCAGTGCAAGACTTTCAGTAATTTCCGCTAAAATCTATTCGAGGATAGCGAAAGATGAAAGAAAACCGAAAAGGCTCGCACAC